>Ga0265330_10001918_pt1 | contig 11568 bp, 9 predicted proteins | sample 41919metaG_FD_202083 | JGI IMG/M metagenome (GOLD analysis project Ga0265330, IMG submission 202083) | Rhizosphere microbial communities from Carex aquatilis grown in University of Washington, Seatle, WA, United States - 4-19-19 metaG | ecosystem: Host-associated > Plants > Roots > Rhizosphere >... | reverse complement strand
CCTTTCTGACGACATCGCGGTACCAGCCCGCGTCCCAGCGCGCCCACCCGTTCCAGAACCATCCGCCATTCCAATCGTGGTTCAGTCCATGAGGAAAGCGGTCGGTGGTGAGGGACCCGGCCACGAAGGCGAAGGCGAAGAGAACCCCACGCCACAACAGGAAGAGCAGCAGCGACTTGGTCAGATCGCGGCCCAGCGCGGATTCGCGCCAACGACGCACGAGCTGCGCCAGCCTCTGCATGGCCGCCCTTATAGCGCATAGACCGGTTGGCTACCTATCTCTGTGAGAAACAGCTAACCTCGGGGGGGGCTCGACGTCGAGCTGTAGGTGTTCCAGAACAGCACGGTCTTGCCGGCGAGCTTTCCGGCTCGTGCATCTGCGACCAGAGCGGCCAGGGCCTTGCCGGTGTAGGTCGTCTCCAGGTGGATGTTGTGGGCCGCCGCCAGGGCGACGGCTTCCAGACTTTCGCGTGTGGCCGCGGCGTATTCCTCGCCGAGAAAGCCATCGCGCACTTCAAGCGCCACGTCGTCCGGCTTGACCGTGGGAAAACTGGCATCCAGGTCGTGCAGCAAGCCGACGGCTTCTTCCATGACACGCCTCGTGCGCACAGGATTGGTGGACTCTGCTGGCACGACGCGTACGCCGATGACGGAAGTCGGCGAGCCCACGGCCGCCAATCCGATGGCCAAACCGCTGGCGGTTCCGGCCGAGCCGTAAGGGACATAGATCAGGTCAGGCTCTGGCAGGGCGCCGGCTGCAACCTGGCCGGCCAATTCGCAGGACGCGTTGATGAATCCGACGATCCCCCGTGCATTGGTTCCGCCAAACGGAATGACCAATGGCTCGACACCATCGCGCAAGGCGATCTGGTCGCGCAACTCGGTACCGCGAGCCAGGGCCAGCGAATAGGACTCGACGAAGTGCAGGGTGGCACCGGCGGCCCGGTCGGCGGCCAGGTTCGCGTCCAGGTAGGGCGTGTGGGGTTGCGGCGCGAGCACGGCATGGACCTGCAGCCCGACTTGCGCGCCGAAGACGGCGGTTGCGCGTACGTGATTGGAACCGATTGCTCCGAAGGTGATCACCGCGCGCCGGTTTTCGACCAGCGCTTGGCCCAACAGGAATTCCAGTTTGCGGACCTTGTTTCCGCCATAGGCGCGGCCTGAAATATCGTCGCGCTTGAGCAAGAGAGACTGGATGCCCAGCCCCCGCGCCAGCTCCGGTCTGGACTCGACTGGCGTGGGGAAGCAGCCCAGCGTCACATGGGCGAGATTCCTGGTTCCAGGAAACCGGTCACACAGAGGCAGCATTAAGAAATTCCCTGTTCTAGTGCGCCAAAGCCGCGATGGCGACCATGTACCAAGCGGCATGGGGCAGCCACTGTTCCACCCAGCGCCAGTCGTCCCCGCCGGACGTGCCGCTGGTCCATTGGATGCCGCTGCCGTCTGTGGCCTGGCCCGTAATACCATTGGAAATTCCGCCAAGCAATGTGCCGCTCTGTGGTTTGGAGGCACTGTAGGCCGGCGGATTCTGGCTGCCGAATCCGTTCAGGAAGCACGTATCATAGGGATTGCTGCCGAGAATCCAGTCGAGTTGCGTGCCGGCAAAGCGCAGCAGATCGAGATACTGTGTGCCGGAGGCGGAAAGGACATCGGCTCCCATTAGCGCCGCGGCTGCCAGCGAGGCGAGTCGAGCGTTTTCACCCTGCCACCAATACCCAGACTCGTTGTCGTGCGGGATGAAGAAGCCTGCGGTCGAGGCACTCGTGTGCTGTCTGGCATAGCCATAGGGATTGGCCACTGCCGAAGTGACTTGAAGTAAGTAATTGAGGTGCGTTTGCACGGCTTGTCTGATGGTGACCTTGTGCGATTCGTCGGTTTCGACTTGCAGGTAGCGCACCAAAGCCACGGTGGGAAGTCCCGCGTCGGAGGCGTGCCAGAAGGGACGGGATGCGCCGTCGGCGATGAAGTAGCCTTCCGCACTCAATCGACCCACCAGCGAGGTGGCGCGAGCGCGAGCCGCGTCGAGGTAGCTGGCTTCCTTCGTGGTCGCGTACAGCTCGCTGGCAGCCAGCAGCCCGGTGTAGTCGTCAATAACATTCTCTTTTCCGTCGTCCGCGTAGAGCTTGCCGTTGGTATTGAGATACGCGAAGGCCTTTTCGGCGCCCGCCAGATATTGCGCGCTCGTAAATGCGCCGTCGACCTTCCACTGGGCGGCGCGTGCCAGCGCGGCGATACTCATGCCACCCCCTTCGCGCAAAGCGGATTGCCAGTCCGCGGTCTCGCCCCCATATTGCCCGACGAAGGCGCAGATGGTCCGTTGCCCGACATCGCCTGACCAGTGATCAAAGACGTTGATGTAGAAGTAGCCGATTGGATCGAGGACACGCAGCAAGTAGTCGGCGCCCCACAGGGCCTCGGCTTGCACGGCGGCTGCAGTGCCTGAGGCCGCCAGGGCTGCACCGGCCTGGTCGTGGACCCAGGCCAAAGCCCAGGCCACAAGTGGGATCTGCTGCGGATTCATGAAGTTTGCGTAGCTCAGGTGGCTCAAGTACTTGGAAATGTCTCCCGAAGCGTCGTACCAGCCCCCGCGCACGTCGGCGTGTGCATCGCTGCCGAAGAAAGGAATGTTTGCATCGGCGGCCCAAACGTCAGGATCATCGGCGCGGGATGAGGTGAAGTAGCCCAGCACGCTGGAAAACGTCTGCGCGAACAGCCGATTGTCATTAATTTGGAACTGAGCCGAGGCTGAGCTTCCGGTCTGCAATTGGTAGGTGCCTGGACGCGTGAGCTCGGTGAAATCCACGGAATAGAACGACTTAGTGCTGCCCCAGTCAGCGAAGGGTTGTGCTGTGAGGTCGCCACACCACACCGCAACGCCGTCGCTTCCCACCACGAGAAAACGGGTCAGCGCCGAAGGTCCTTCGATCACGGCGTGTTTTGGGCCAAGCGTATCGAAGCCGACCTGATTCAGGTGGAATGTGACGGCAGCGTTCGCGCTGACCCCGCCGGCCGACAGCTGGAACCAGTCGAGATTGACGATGCCGGCGGTGGACCCAACCGCGACCAAGTAAAGCGCATGGGTGCCGGTGACGGCGCTCAAGCCGACAGTCGCATCGGCCCATGTCTCCCACGCACCGGTTGAGACAGGCGTCCATGTTCCAACAAGTTGACCGGCAGCGCTGTCGACGTGGATTTCGATTTTCCCTCCGTCGACACCCTTGGCGTAGTGGATTTGCATGGTGTCGATGCCACTCATCTTCAGCCCAGAATAGAAGAGGAAGTCACCACCCTCGAAATAGCCCACGGTCGTGCCGTTGTCTTGCAGTTGGGTGCCTTGCTGTCCCCCGGCCGTGCCTTTGCAGCTTCCAGTGGTTGCACCAAAGGCACATTCTGCCTCGATGCGCTGGGTGGCCACCGCGAGCCCTGGGGCTTCGCAGGTCATTACTTTGTTGGGCTGCAGCGTGGGGCTGGCGGTGCTTTGGGTGCTACCGCCGCGGCCGCTTCCACCGTTCGCGCTGCCGCCGCTGGGCAGACTCGTGGCTCCGCCGGCTGCGCCCGCCGCGCCAAGTCCGCTTCCGCCCACCAGGGCAGCGCCTCCGCCTGCCATGCCAGCCACATTTCCAGCCGCGCCGGCAGGCGCACCTCCGCCCGCTGCGGCGGTACCAGTCCGGCTTGGGCCAGGTCCCGCGCCTGCGCCACTCCCGCCAGGCTGCTGCAATGGTGCGGGAGGCGCGAGGCCGCAGCCCAGCAGAACGACCGACAAACCGATGAGAAGGGTGGTGGACCTGTGAGAACAGGGGTGATGCATGGAGGTACTTCTCGGAGAGGGGAGCGCCCGAGACCGGAAACCTTGCGTCTGCGGCGCGCCGTGAACGCAGGTGACGCTATCTGATCGGTTATGGACAAGCACCAGGAATCGAATCGCGCCGCGTCTGGCCAAGGAGGAACTAGGCACTGAAGCGCAGGCGGTGCCGGTTCATCGGTGGATGCGTTCGGACGTGGGATTCTCAAGTTATTCGCAAGGCCTCTGACCAGTCGCTATCCGTTGACGGCACTGGTAATGTGCTTCAGACTGGCTCTCGGGGTTGGGGCTCGCGTTTCTGCCGAAAATCAGCCAGGGAGAAACCATGAAAAGCAATACGGTTGGCAAGATTGTGGTTGGGCTCACTGCCTGGCTATTCGTCGGCGCATCGATGACGGATTGTGTGTCGGACCTCCCGCCCCTCACCAACCCAGGCGGCACTCGCGGCAATGGCGGCGTCACGGCAAATGGCGGCAACGGTGGGGGCGCGGCCGGAGGAAACGCAGTCGGCGGCCAGAGCGCAATTCTTTCGGTGCCGTCGAGCGCAGGAACCAACGGGAACGTGGACGCCGCCGCGGACGCTCCCCCGGTGATCGCTTCGGCTGACGCCAACTGCGGCAGCCAGACGCAGAACCCGAGTGTGCAGCCGGTGGATCTTCTCTTGGTTCTGGACCGTTCGGGATCAATGGGCGATGACATCGCGTCGGACTCGACCTGCGGCAGTCGTACCGGCTGCCAAGCGCGGTGGCCCACGCTTACGACATCCCTCGCCCAGGTTCTCGCCGCTTCGCCAGCGAGCGTGCAGTGGGGCTTGAAGTTCTTCACGTCCCCTGGTGGCAGTAGCTGCACCGTGAACACGGGAGTGGAAGTGGGCGTGGGGCCCAGCACGGCGGCTCAGATTCAGGCGGCGATTACCGGCACTTCTCCGGGAAATCAGACGCCGACCATGGCCGCCATCAAGGCGGCAGTCGCGTATTTCAACACGCTCAATGATGGCCTGCCCCACTATATTCTCCTGGCCACCGACGGCGAGCCAAACTGCGACCCAGGGACAAGCTCCAGTGTAACGGATGCATCGGTCATGGATACCGCGGGTGTCATCGGGACCGCCAACACCGGCAGCGGTATCAAGACCTACGTCATCGGCATCGGACCATCGTCTGGCAACCTGGACGCCTTTGCCGCGGCCGGCGGAACATCGAAGTACTTCCCCGCACAATCCCCGGACGCTCTGACCAGCGCGTTCAGCACCATAGCTGGCACCGTGGCGAGCTGCGTGTTCAAGATGGCCGACACTCCGCCTGACCCGACCAACCTCGGCGTCTATTTGGACAGTACAACCAAGGTGCCGCGTGACCCCGCCGAGGGCTTTTCGCTGGGTGCGGACAATCTGACAGTCACGCTCAACGGCAGCTACTGCGACAAGATCAAAGACGGAACTTTCAAGCTCTTGCAGGTGTTCTTCGGCTGCGCCGGCGTGCCCTTGCCTGACAACTTCTGAGCCTGCTGTCCGTTACGCTGCGCCAGGCGGGTTGCCTCGTTGAGCTACTCCGGAACCCCTGGGCGAGATCAGCATCTAACAAGATAGGAATGGGCGGTTTGATCGGACGGGCCGGTGAGCGACTCCCGGTGGGGCCGTCCAAGGAGGGGAACGTGGACTTTTTGACCATCTTGTTGGGCTTGCTTCTGCTCTTGGCGACGATCTGGGACCATTTCCGGCTGCGTCGTGCCTTGCTGGAGCAGAATTTTGCGGCGCGAATGTCCCGGCTTCGTAGCGCCATCGCGGGAAGAACAGGTGAGCATCCGTTGCCCTCGATCACAGTGGTGCGGCCGGTGCGTGGGGTGGACGTGGGCGCCGCTCAGAACCTGGCGGCTGTCCTCGCCAATGAATATCCCGGCGAGGTCGAAACCATCTTCGTGTTTGACGATGACCTCGACCCCGGTGTTGCCACGGTTCGCAAGGCCATAGCCGAACACGTGGCGGCCGGTCGGCGCGGCACAGCGATGATCATGGTGGTGGGACAGCCGCCCCCGACGATGACGGGAAAACTGCACGCCATGATAGCCGGTCTGGGCCAGGCCAAGGGCGAGCTGATCGCGTTCGGGGACTCGGACACGCGGCCACATCCCCATTCGCTGCGTCTAGCGGTGGAGACACTGCTCACGACTGACCGGGCCGGATCTGTATTTGTGCCGGTGGTGGCCACAGAAGCACCGCAAACGGCAGGTGACGTCGGCGTCGCGCTTATGCTCAATGGCCTCTACGGACCAGCCGTGGCTCGCACCGTGCGCAAGACCGGGGAAATGCCCTTCATCATGGGACAGCTCATGGTGTTTCGGCGCGAGACGCTCAAGTCCCTGCACGATCTGCAGAGCGTGAGCGGCGAGCTGGTCGACGACATGCGCATGGGGATGGACGTGGTTGCGGCCGGCTACCGAAACGTCGTTACAGCCGACACCCTGCCCATCGTGGTTCGCGGGCTGGGGCTGGCGGAGTTCATTCGCATGTTCCGCCGTTGGCTCATCTTCTCTCGTTCGGGTTTGCCAACCTGGTCGTTCAAGGCGCCGGTATGGCTGCGCGGCGCAGAGTTCTGGCTTGGATTTCTCATGACAGCGCTGGCTCTCTCCTATGGCCAGTACCTTGCTGCGATTCCCGCTGCGGCCACCGTGGGCGCAGTCAGCGCGAGCATGGTGAGTCTGCACCGCACCCTGGGTGGCGCTGCCATCGGCTGGCGCCACGCTTGGGTTCCCGCCGCAATCTTGATGGCAGGGCCGCTGCTTCTGGTCAGCGCGATTCTCAAACCGGAGGTGACGTGGCGAGGACGCACGTATCAGCTGGACGCCCGTTCCAAGCTGCACCGCCCGCAACCCGCACACGCGCACCGGCCCTAACCACCAATACGATCCGCCGCAACAACTGACAGCCTGGTGGCATCAGACTGAGTACCGCCATCAATCGAGGAGCCATCCATGTCCAGTAGTTCGACCTTCGGCCGCCGCCCCTTCCTGTTGCGCTCGGGGCTGAGCTTGGCCGCATTGTTGGCCTTGCCCAAGGTGGCGGCCAGCGCCGCTGGCAGCAAGGTGGCCCTCCCGCTGGCCAAGCTGCAGCCGCTGAAGTCGGTGGGCGGCTCGATCTCGCTCAAGGTGAAAGACAAGCTACTGCTGCTGGTCCGCGACGGCGCGGCTAGCGTGCGCGCCTTCAATCCCGTTTGTACGCATCGCCAGTGCGTGGTTGCGTTCAATTCGGGTGAGAACAAGATCAAGTGCCCCTGTCATGGCTCGCAATTCGATCTGAACGGGAGCGTGATTCATGGGCCCGCGCCGCGACCCTTGGAAACCTACGCCGCCGAGTTGGCCGGCGATCAGATCATCGTGACCCTGTAGGCGGGCGATGCGACAGTTAGCGATCTTCGTGGTGTTGGCTGGTGTGGCGACATCAGCGTTCGCGCCAGCGATAGGCGCGGCGGAATCCACGGCAGCCCCGGAACAGATCAGCGATGTCCAGATCGTGACTTCCGGCGCAGGCGAGGGCAAGCCGACCGACCTGGGCGATCTGGTCGGCCGCTTTCACCCGGCACTGGTGCATTTCCCCATTGCGTGGCTGGTGGGTCTGGCCATCATCGACTTCTTCGGTTTGGTGCGCAGGCGCGAGGAGTGGCAGCGCGCGGGTATCTTCGTGCTGGCCGGGACGGTGCTCAGCCTTCTGCCCACCGCCGCCACCGGGCTCTTGCGCGCGGCCCACCTGCCGATGGATGCGGCGATGCACGCGCTGCTGGTCACGCACCGAACGCTCAACTTCGTGGTGGCCGGCCTGATCCTGGCCGCGTTTGCGCTTCGGCTGTGGCGGCGCAACAGTCTGCGAGGAGGGTGGCGCATCGCCTATCTGGGGCTGGTGGTTGCGGCCTGTGGTGCGGTGTTGCTGGCGGCCGATTTTGGCGGCCGCATGGTCTATGGCCCTGATTACCTGCCCTGGTAGATCACAGCCGGACCATCACGCTGGCCAGCGCGTAGGGCATCGGCACCATCACGCTATCGTTGCGCACTTCGAGGTCGCGAAGCTCGCGCTCACGAGCATCGCACAGAGTGGCTTTTCGGATGGGACGGCTGGGGCAGGGCGATGTCCTGCATCAATGTTTCGGGCAGCAACCCAGCCTGCCGGTGTCGCAAATTCCTCCATGATTCCGGCACGGTCGCGCTGTTGCGTACGGGATTGCATCGAAGGTTCTCGCGCGCAGCTGGAGGCTTTCACCACGGGGTCCCTTACTGTCCGCTGGCCAATGATGCGATTTCCGTGGTGGAAAGGGCGCGCTTGTAAACGCGCACGTCCTCGATGGTGCCCGGAAACGCGCGCAAGTCGCCGGGCACAGCCGACCCGCCGATCACCCAATCCGCCGAGACTGTGACGGCCCCGACCGTGGCTGGAACCGATGCGACCACGACACCATTGCGGTAGAGGCGCCAGTTGGTTCCGTCGTACGTCCCGGCAAGGTGATTCCAAACCCCGACATCACCGTTAGGGACGGCAATACTGGCCCCATAGGTAGGTCCCGATCCGCCAGTCCACGAACCGATCCAGTACGCCCCAGCCTGAAAGTTGAGGGATACGTCGGCATTGGGCGAGCGCGTGTAGCCGTGGTCAACGATGTTGTGGAGGGCGGGGTCGAGCGTATCCAACTTGGTCCATGCCGCGATGGTGATCTGCCCGCTGAAATTGAGGGCAGTCGGATTCCCCAAGACCACCCGATCGTTGACTCCGTCAAAATGGAGCGCCTTTGGGTAGGGCGGATGCAGTCCGGGCTGAGTCGGCCCGTTCGTAGTCCAGGTTGGCGTGCCTACCAGCGTTCCCGTTGCACCCGTGCTCGACGAGTCGCTGGCAATTGTCCCCAGGCCGTCGTCCAACTTCCACCAGCCGACCAGGCTCGGATCAGAGGCGCCACCGGCTCCGCCCGCACCGCCCGTGTTGCTCGTGCCGCCTGTGTCACTGGTGCCGCCTGCGCCGCCAGCGCCGCTTGTGCCGTTCGCGCCGCCGGCCCCTCCCGTGCCAGTCTGGCCTGCTGCGCCGCCGGTGGAGGTGTCCATAGGGGCGAGATCGGAGTCTGGCAGCACATCCGGGACTTGGGGCACATCCGGGACTTGGGGCGCATCGGTGACGGGTGTTGCATCGGGGACTGCCGGCACATCGACCTCAGCATCCGGCGCTGGACTCGCCTCCGCAGGAGAGGCGACTTCGTTCGCACTGGCCAGATCTGGGGTACCCGCAACGGCGTCGGTAGGGGTGATGCCTCCACTGCCAGCTTGTCCAGCGCTGCCACCGCTGCCGCCGAGGCCGGCGTCGGACAGACTGGCGGAACCGCCGCTCTTGGCCGCAGCGCCGTCGATTCCGACTGGGTGTTCGATGGCTCCATCCAGAGCGCGCGGCGCCGAGGCGCGCAGTTTGCTGGCTTCGAAGCTACAGGTCGCAGCCAGCGCCACGATCAGACAGAAGCCTACGACCTCGAAGCGCGTGAAGGGGCGACAGAGCGCTTTCAAGACTAGTACCTCACTTCCGCGCCCGGCATCTCGCAATCGACGCGAATCTGTCCCAGTTTTTCCCGCAACTCGGCCACGGCGTTGCGCGCCTCAGCGGTGGTCTCGGGCGAGGCATTGGTGTCGCTCGTCAAGAATTTCTCAAAGGCTCCCAGTGCTTCTACAGGACGGCTGAGATCGCGATTGGCCTGGCCGATGTTGAACATCAGCTTGGGCGATGGGTTGGCGGCATAAGCCGCGTTGAACTTCTCCAGAGCGCCCGCGTAGTCACCCTTCCCGTACAGTTCCGACCCCGCGTTCAGCAGGCCCTGAGCCCGGGCTTTGGCCTGCGGATCCGCAGCTGGCGGCGAGATCTGAGCGAGAAGCGAAAGCAAGACAAGTGCGCTTGTACACATGGTGCAGCATTCCCTCAGCGGGAATCAAAATAGATCTCGGCATTAGCCGTCGGCGTCTTTAGAGTTGACGCTCGCTGTCTCTGATCGGACAAGACGCTGCCGGGAGGATAGCGCCGCACGATAGCGCCGCACCGATGTTGATAGCGCCGCACCGATGTTGACCTCTATTGGCAGATAGCGCGATAGGATAGCGCCGCACCGATGTTGACCTCTATCACCGATAGCGCCGTACCGATAGCGCCGTACCGATAGATGATAGCGCCGCACCGATGTTGACCTCTATCACCGATAGCGCCGTACCGATAGATAGCGCCGTACCGATAGCGCCGTACCGATGTTGACCCTCTATAGCGCGGCGCTGGTGACCCGGATCTGCCCGGTGGCAGGCCACTCATCATGTCGGCACGTGCGTTTGTCGACGGACGGCAGACGTGAGCGCCGCTACGTTTGCGCGCCGAAGGCAGAGGCCGTCCCTGGCGAGGCGCCGCGGAAGAAGCCGGGAGCTGCCGTTGCTCAGCTCGGCGGGGCGGTGGCGCACAACTCGGCGCACTTCACGCCGGCGAAACGATGCAACCACCAGGTGCCGGCGGGAAAGACAGCCTCGCGGCCAGCCAGGTGGTCGGCGCGGGCCTCGCAGTACCGGTCGATGAAGGCCTGATTGCGCTGCAGGGCCTCGACCCGCGCCCAGGTATTCTTGCACGCCACGCGCGGCGAGAGTCCACGGCGAGGCTCGCATGTGCCCGGATGCGAGTTCCAGCGCTGTTGTAGGACGCCCTTGCGGCCGAGGAGCTTGATGCCTTTCTCGCGGCGCTCGGCAGCGGCTTTCTCTTCTGCCTCGGCAACCTTGTCGCGCAGGAGCTTGGAGTACTCGACGTGGCTCAGGCGCTCGAAGCCAGGCGCGCGGCGGAAGTGCAGGTCGATTGCGTTGGGTAGGTCGCCATTTTCAGGGTCGAAGAAGCGAATTGGCTTGGTTGCGGTCAGAGGCCGGTTGTGGCCGATGGCCGTGAGCGATTCGACGCCTGGCCAGTGGTGAACCCTTGCGACCAAGTGGCTCGTGACCGGGTTGGCGATCGCGTAAACCATCTTTCCAAGCACGTCCTCGGCCTTGACCAGCTCGACCACGGAAGTCTGCTCGCTGGCCCAGAACGCCTCCCACCTGCCCCGAAGGGCGTTCTGGTGCTTGCCGTAGAGCTTATGGAAGTGTTCGAGAAACTGGGGCAGTCGGCCGTGGTTGTCGACGACGACGGCGTGGTAGTGGTTTGACAGGGTTCCGACGCAGACGATGCTGATGCTGGCCTTGCGAGCAGCGAGGGCGAGGCAGTAGATGAAGGCGTTGTTGGTTTCGCGGTCCGGGCGCATGAAGAAGCGGCGCTCGGAACAGCGACGGGTGATCATGTAGCGGCGGCCTGGGACGACGGCGCGGGGAAGGGACATGCCGGAATTGTCGGCAATCGCGCTGTGCAGGTTGCTTGCCGAGGGCAAATATTCGGTACCGATCGCAGCGGGAGATTCGGATGCCGGCGCACAACATCGTGGTCGTCTGTAGCGGATCTCACGAGAAGAAGCTCAACCTTGGTGAGGTCTTTCGCGAAGCCAACCGTGTCAGCTATCCTGCACCGAGGAAAGACGCGACGGTGACTACTATTGGCGAAAACTCGGCATCAGGAGCAACGAGACTGTAACGCATCACTGTCTGCGCTTGCGGTCGGACTGTTTTCCTGGACCTGACCCGATTTGGTGGACACCCGCGCTCAGAAAAATGGGCGTAGAAAGGTGACCACATGTTGGACCAAAAGAAGAAACGAACCCGGCGCATGCACACGCGCGAGTTCAAGGCAGACACGG
>Ga0265330_10001917_pt1 | contig 11569 bp, 7 predicted proteins | sample 41919metaG_FD_202083 | JGI IMG/M metagenome (GOLD analysis project Ga0265330, IMG submission 202083) | Rhizosphere microbial communities from Carex aquatilis grown in University of Washington, Seatle, WA, United States - 4-19-19 metaG | ecosystem: Host-associated > Plants > Roots > Rhizosphere >... | reverse complement strand
GTGGGGGTCGTTCTTCCTCAGCCGATTTCATTCGGCAAGTACACGCTGTTTGAGCGCATCGGGCGCGGTGGTATGGCCGATGTGTTCAAGGCGCGAGTTCAGGGGCCGCAAGGCTTCGAGCGAATCTTTGTCGTCAAGCGGATCCTGCCCCACCTGTCGGATGACCCTCTCTTCACCAAGATGTTCATCGACGAGGCGAAGCTGGCGGCGCGCCTCACCCATCCCAATATCGTCCAGGTGTTCGAGCTGGGGTCGGTCGACAACGAGTACTTCATGTCCATGGAGTACGTGCGGGGCCGCGACCTGGCCGAGACCATGCGTACCCTATGGGCGCGGGTCGGTCCGCCGCGTCCTGAGCTGGTGGCCTATATCGGCCGTGAGATGTGTCGGGCCTTGGCCTACGCCCATGACTTCACTGCCGACGATGGAAGTCGGCTGGGGATGATCCACCGGGACATTTCGCCTTCCAACGTCATGCTCTCCACCGACGGGGCGGTGAAGATTCTCGACTTCGGCATTGCCAAGGCGCTCGGCGGGGACAAGGACGAAAGCACCAAGACCGGGACGCTCAAGGGCAAGTTCGCCTACATGGCTCCTGAGCAGACCACGAGCAACGATGTCGATCGGCGCATCGACATTTTTGCCACCGGGATTGTGCTGCACGAGATCCTGACCGGCCGCCGGCTGTTCAAGGGCGAGAACGATCTTCAGACGATTGAAAGAGTTCGTCAGTGCGATGTGCCGCCGCCCTCGCTGCACAACCCGCTGTGTCCGCCGGAGATGGACGATATTGTTCTCAAGGCGCTGTCCAAGAATCCGCTCGATCGCTATCAGTCCGCCCCTGAGATGGCCGATGCCCTTGACGACATCGTCCACGCCGCGCGTTTTCAGCCAACCCAGCTGGCCCAGCTCATGGGCAGCCTGTTTCCCACCGACGCTGGCGGCGATGCTCGCATGACCGGCAGCCAGCGCAGTCTGCCAGCCACTGGTTCAGCCACCGGTTCGGTGAGTCCGTCACGTTCCGTGACCAGCGGGCCGCGACGGGCTGCCGCAGGATCGCACACCGGCCCGGCTCGTGTGATGTCGGCCACGGTGCCGCCTGTGCCGGCAGCACCGACGGGATCCCTGCCCCCGCGCAGGGAGGGGATGACGCCAGTGCTGCCGCCTCCCTTGCCTGAGATCGATCTGCGGCGCAAGCCATTGCTGGCGCGCAAGACCACCTGGGCGGCGGTCGGCGTGGCTTTGCTGGTCGGGACTGCGTTCTGGGCCGGATCGCGTCGGACGCGATCTCAGATTCCAGTGTCGGTACCGACCATCGCCGTCGTTCCTTCTGAGTCCAAGCCCGAGATTGTCGATCTGGCGATCCAATCCAATCCATCCGAGGCAGAGGTTTTTGTTGCGGGCGAGAACGAACCGCTGGGCAAGACTCCGTTTCGCAAGAAGTTCGAGTATCGCGCGGACAAGTCGATCTTCCTGGTATTCCGGTTGCCGGGGTATCGTGAGTTGACCCACGAAGTGCGGCCAGACTGGTCCGGTTTGGTCGTGCTCGATCCGCTTCCGGCTCCGCCGGCCACCGAGATCAAGCCCGCCGTCACCAGCAAACCAGCCAAGATCGGGACCGTAACCAGGCCCAGTCACCGCAAGAATCGCCAGCCTGAAAAGGAAGTCGACCCGTTCGACAAGGCTGGTAGGGACCGAACCACGGGCCGCGCTGAAAACCCGTTCTGACGCCTTCGTGCCCGGCCGCTTGTATCCCTGACATGTTTTCTGGCCATCGGATCGCCGTGGTAGTGCCCGCCTTCAATGAGGCCGCGAAGATCGCGCGCACGGTTCGTTCCATTCCGGGGTTCGTGGACCACGTGATCGTCATTGACGACGCGAGCATCGACGGGACTGCGCGCATCGCCCGGCGCAGCCAGCGGCGCGGCCTGGAGGTGCACAGCCACGCGGAAAATTGTGGCGTGGGCGCGGCTATCGCCACCGGCTATGCGCGGGCGCGTGCGCTCGGCGCGGACGTGACCGCAGTGATGGCCGGGGACTCGCAGATGGATCCCGCGGACCTGGCGTCGCTGGTGGGCGCGGTGGTTTCCGGCCGGGCTGACTACGCCAAGGGCAATCGATTTGCCTGGCCAGGCGTGTGTCGGGTGATGCCCTTGCACCGACTGGTGGGCAACTTCGTGCTCTCGCACCTGACCCGGCTGGCCTCGGGCTACCATCATCTGTTCGATTCGCAGTGTGGCTACACAGCGGCCAACCGACGAGCCCTCGATGCCATTGTCGCGGGGCCGATGTTTCCCCGCTATGGCTATCCCAATGATCTGCTGGTCCGACTGGCGGCGGCGGGCGCCCGAGCGGTGGACGTGCCGGTGCGGCCGGTGTACGGACCCACCTGGCGTTCGGGCATCCGTCCCTCGCGTGTGCTGGGACCGCTCAGCCTCCTGCTCATGCGCGCGTTCTGCGCGCGGGTGGGGCGCGGCCTCGTGCGACGGGTTTGGCGATCGCAGACCCTGGCCGAATTGCCTCCGACGTGATCGGCGTGTTGTGCACTTCGTATCCGCGTGGTCCAGACGACCATGCGGGTTCGTTTGTGCGGACGCGCGTGCGGGCGCTGGCGGCCGCGGGACAGGCGGTGGAGGTGATCGCCGCCGGTGCGGGCAGCGCGGGCAGCGAGGAGAACCTGCGTGTGTTTCGGATTCCGGCGGCGGGCGCGGCGGAGATCTTCTACGCCGGCGGCGCACCCGAGGCGCTGGAAAGCGGCACGCAACGCGCGCGAGCCTGGCTGGAGGCTGCCCATTTCACCGCGCGCATGACGGCGCTGGTCGCGCAGCGGGCAGCCCGGTGGAGCGCGGTGGAAAGCCACTGGCTCATACCCTCGGCCGTGGTGGCCCGCCTGGCGGCGCCACGCCTCCCGCATCGCGCCCACGCCCATGGTGGCGACGTGGCCTTGCTCGCGCGTATTCCGGGCGGCGCGAGCCTGGCGCGTTTCCTCTGTCGGGGCGGTGGTGAATTGGTCTTCGTCAGTGGGGATTTGCGCGAACGCTTCGCGCGTGTGTGTGGCGATGCCCCGGAAACGCTCGGGGCCATGACATCAATCGAGCCGGCCCCCTACGATTCGTTGCTGTTTCGGCCCCGGTCCCCTGGTGAGCGCCAAAGCCTGCGCGAGCGTCTCGGGCTGCAAAGGTTCACCGTGCTCGCAGCCGGTCGGCTGGTTCCCATCAAGGGCTTCGACGTCTTGGTGCTTGCCCTAGGGCGTCTGCCTGCGGGGGCGCGGCCCGCGTTGGTGATTGCGGGGACTGGTCCGCAGGAGTTCAGGCTACGAAGACTGGCGGCCGCGTGCGCGGTGGATCTGCGCCTCACAGGATTGCTCAGCCCAGCAATCCTGGCGGATTGGATGGCCGCCGCCGATCTCTTTGTTCATCCCTGCCGTTCACTGCCCAACGGTCGTAGTGAAGGCGCGCCGGTTGTGGTGCGAGAGGCCCTGGCCGCAGGATTGTCGGTGATCGCCTCGGCAGAGGGCGGTCTGCCCGAGCTTGGCGACCACGAGCGACTGACCCTGGTCGCGCCTGAGGATCCATCTGTGCTGGCCGCGAAGATCGCGTCGCTGATGTCGATCGATGTAGGATGAGTGGGGCTGCGACCGCGACCAGGTTGCGGCTGGCAAGCACGGCGCGGAAAACCGAGTGGATGCATCAATCCAACCGCGGCGGAGAAACGATGAGGTAAACTGCACCTTGTGGTCTGGATAGCCCCCAAGCGACACGTCCCCGACGATCGCAGCAACCCGGCAAAGCCGGCCTGGCGGAATGGCGTCTGGAAACGCTCCGCGATTTTTCCCGGGGCGACGAGGCGCTAAATGGCCGGTCGTGATTCGAGGAAGAGCACCTTCATCTCCCTCTCCCTCTGGGAGAGGGCCGGGGTGAGGGTGAAGGGTTCTTCAGGCCGGACGCTGAAGCGACGACAATCGTTTGAGCCAAATCTGTGGCACGAATCACGTCCCATGCAGCACCCTCACCCCAACCCTCTCCCGAAGGGAGAGGGTGAACTCAAGCTCTCATGGGATTGTTGCACGACCGCCGCTTTGCGTAGCCATGTAGGATCCAGGCTGCGAAAAGAGCTGCAAATCAGCCCGATTTCAGCTGCCCGATTCCTCGAATCGCGACCGGTCATTTAGTCATGGGCACCACGCGCACTTGTCCCCGCTGCGGCGGCAGCTTCTCTGGAACGCTGGATCGTTGCCCCAAGGACCGCACGCCCCTGTTCGCGCCCGAGGTCATGGCCCGCGTCGGCATGCTGGTCAAGGACCATGAGATCCAGGGCGTGATCGGCGAGGGTGGAATGGGCGTGGTGTACCGGGCCCAGCACGTGGTGCTCGAAAAGCCGGTGGCCATCAAAGTCTTGCACGATCGCTTTGCCAGCCAGACGGGAGCCGTCGAACAGTTCATCCTGGAGGCCAAGGCCGCCAGCCGCATCCGTCACCCCAACATCATCGACGTGACCGACATCGGCACCACGTCTGACGGGCTGGTCTTCCTGGTGATGGAGTATCTCGAGGGAGAAAACCTGGAGGATCGCCTGTCCCGGGTTCGTCGGCTTTCCGTGTTCGATGCGGTCAACATCGTCACACAGGTGGCGCGCGGCCTCGGCGCCGCCCACGAGCTCGGCATCGTTCACCGCGACCTCAAACCGGCGAACATCTTCCTGGTCAGCCGCGAGGGACGCCGCCGCGTGGTTCGTCGCCGCGCTGATGAGGCCGGTATTCGCTTCGAGGTTGCACCCGAGGGGAACTACGATGCGGTCAAGCTGCTCGACTTCGGCGTGGCCAAGTTCCTCGATTTGGGGCCGAGCGCGGCCACAAGAGCCGGCATGATCTGTGGTACGCCGTACTACCTCTCTCCCGAGCAGGCCCAGGAGAATTCGGTCGACGCTCGCAGCGACATCTACGCCCTCGGTGCCGTGTTCTATGAGATGATCACCGGCGCGGTTCCCTTCGCGGGCAAGTCGATGCTGGAGATCCTGAACGGCCATGTGGCGGGCAGGGTCATTCCGCCCAGCACGCGCGCGCCAGACGCTGGCATCGACGCAAACACCGACTCCGCGGTGCTGAGATGTCTGGCCAAAAAACCCGCAGAGCGATTTGCCAGCACAGACGACTTTGTCGACGCTCTTCGCGACTGTGTGGGCGAGCGGGCTTTTCTGCGAGATGCCGCACGTCTCCCCGGAATTCGCGAGTCTGGTCTCGACCTTTCGGACGCGATTCCGACAGCGCGCCAAGACCCAGTGACATCGCGTGAAGATGGGCCGACCGGCAGGGGCCGGGCTGCGGGCGATGACGAGTTGGCAGGCTACGAGGAGCCGCTGCGCCTCGATTCCCCGACCAGAGGTGGCTTCCGAAGTACGATGAGCATGCGCAGTCTCCGCGCGCAACGGGTGCGGCGCTGGTTGGTCGGAACCGCGATCGGGATCCTGATCGGCGCGGGCGCCGCTTGGTGGATCATCAGCAGCGGCCGGACGCCCACCGTGTCGCATGAGGCGCCGGTCGCGACGGCCACTGCCCCGACGCCGGAGCCTGCGCCTGCTCCACCCAAACCTGCGGCCAATCCAGCCGCGCCGCTGCCCGTCCCGCCAGCGGAACCTGCCCAGCCGGCATCAAATCCGCCACCACCCAGCCCGGGCAAGGCGCCTGGCGGGCCTCGTCGCACGGCCGAGGCAATTGCCCGGCGTGGGCAAGCTGCGCCTCCGTCCTTTGGTTCGCCGACCCCCGGCCTGCCCCCACCCGAGCCGGCGCCGCGTGCGCCCTCTCCCGCTGAGCTGGCGCCGCCGGCCCCCGCCCCGGCACCTCCGACCCGTCCGGCTGGGGATCCCGAGGCGCTGCTGTACGAAGCCCAGCAAGCCTGGCTCAGACACCATTACGGGGTGGCCATCGACAGCGCGCAATCGGCGCTCGCGATCGATCCCGAACAGCCGCGGGCCTACCAAATCATCGCGGCGTGTTCGTGCATTCTGCACAATGCCGAAGACGCCCAGCGGGCTGCGGCCCACCTCGATCCGGCGAGGCGAAAGTTGGTGCGCGCCATGTGCGAGAAGAATGGAGTCATTCTGAATCCCGACTGATCCTGTGCCTGCGCAGGGATCTCTGAATTCTGACGCGTGTTTGCGACTCCCGGGTGCGTGATAGGGCTTCCTTAATTCTCCATCTGATATTGCCGATGGGAGTGTGAGGGACCTTCCTTTGCAATGGTCCCGGAGGGGTTCCCAATCCGCAGGCAGCTCATGACAACGTCTCGATCTTCTCATTCGACGTTGCAGCCGCGTCTGTCGTTGCTGTGTGCAACAGCGATTGCGTTTGGGGCTGGCTGTAACGTAAGCACCAGCGGATTTCCTGTCCCGACCGATGGCAGCCGGGGTGAGGCTGGCGCGAGCGCCGGTGATGGGTCGCCGGACCTGCTCACGAGTGCGGTGGGAACAGGGTCGCTGACCGGGCTCGTGACGAAAGGGGCGACTGGGATGGTCACGGGCACTGCCACCGTCAGCGCGAGCGACGCGGGCACCGCCACCCGGACGGGAACCGTGACCCCGACCCGGACGAGCACCGCAACCACATCCCCTGTGCTGACCGTCACTGCGACACCTACGGGAACGGCCACCACGACACCAGCTGCAACAGCAACTGCCGCGCCGACCGGAACGTCAGTCACGACCGCGACGTGGACACCCACGGCAACCGGAGCAGCCACGGCGATACCAACGGTTGTGGCGACCGCCACGCGAACAGGAACACCCACAGTGACCGGAACGGCCACGACCACTGCGGCCGCGACCACGACACGAACCGGGATGGCGACGACAACACCCGCAGCAACGGGAACAGCCACGGCGACAGTAACCGCGCCAGCAACCCACACGCCGACCAGGACTGCGACTGACACCGGAACAGGCATTGCGACCCCAGATGCGGCCGCCCCGGATGCCGCCGCCGATACCGGCCCCAGCCAGATCGGCGCACTCAGTGTCAATCCGAGCGCCCTCAATTTCGGCGACAGCGGCTTCGTCGCCTGCAGCGCCACGCCTGCTCCGGCCGGAGCGCTGAGTTTGACCCTGTCCAACACCGGCAATCAGCCGTTCAACTGGACCGCTGCTCTCGGCCATTCGCCAAGCCCGTTCAGTTTCGCACCTGCCTCGGGCAGTCTCGCGGCCAGCGGCACGCCGGGCGCGAGCGCGACCATCACCGTCACACCGAGTGCAATCCCGTTTCCTGCCAACACGACCGCAAACGCCTATGGAGATGTGCTCAGCATCACCACGACAATCCCCACTGACTTGGTTCACAGGATCACTCTCAACCAGACAGCGAGGGGTGCCATTCTCGCGTTGCAACCGACGTCTACATATGATTTCGGCAATGTGAAAGTCGGATCGTCCGCGTCGGCGACCATCCAGGTGACCAACTCCGGCAATGCCTCGATCGACGTCGGGTTGACCGCCAGCAAGCTTACCGGCCAGCCCGGCGCTAGCTTCACCGTGAACGCCGGCACACACGCGCAGTTGAATGGCGTCACGGCCGGGACGAAGACGGTGAATATCGGGTTCGCGCCGGGCGGCGTGCCCGCCGACGCATTGCCAGCCACCGGCACGCTGGCCGTGTCGGTCGCATCCAATGCCGTGGTTTGTTCGGCTTTGCCCGGGCTGCTGCAGCTGGCCGGCAATGGTACAGTGGCAGCGGTCACCACCAATCCGTCCGCACAGGTCTTCTTTACCGGACCTGGCATGAGCCAGAACGGAACTGTCTTCAATGCGCCGGCGCAGGGATTCACCTACTGTGGCACCAGCGCTGGCCAGCAGACCATCACGTTTGGCAACAGCGGGACGACTGGCTACACCGTCACCGCTGCCACCTTCGGCCAAGCCGCGAACTCGCCCTACACCGTTTCCATCGGCAACAACGGCGACGGGGCTGGTGTGGTGAATCCGGGGAAGAGCATACTGTTGACGCTGATTTCGACTCAGGTGCCGTCCAATTGGAACTTCCAGACCCCGGCGAGCAGCTTCAATGACACGCTTACTGTGACCACAGATGCCATTGGTGACTCGCCCCACGCCTTCGCCATCGTGCAGTCGCCCTACGGTGCGGTCTTGCAGAACTTCGCCCCGCCGCCGACTGGATCGACCGTCGCCTTCAAATTCCCCAACACGGCCGGCGGAGGCCAGGCTTCGATCCCGATGGGCATCAGCAACGCCGGCAACGCCCCAGCCACGGTCACCTTCTCCGTCACCTCCAGTGGCAACGCACCGGCCGGGACCTGGTCTTTCGACACTGCCACGCTGCCGGGATTCAGCGCTTTGCCCGATGGCGCCACTTCCTTTTCGGCCTACTTCAATCCACCCGCAGTGACGACGAATACGTCCTATTCCGGGGGTATGGCCAACTTCACTGTGAGCCAGACGCCCTTGTGCACAACCGCGCAGCCGGTTGCCAAGGCCACAATGAAGGGAACCGCGACCTTTGCCCAGCCGATCACGGTCACCCCGACATCGATCGTGTTCAGGGCCATCCCTTGCGGCGCCAGTGCGCCCGCCGGGGTAAGCAACACGGTGACGATCAAGAACGCAAGCGGCGCGCCGCTGGATTGGACCGCATCCATCCCGGCCAACCCCATCAACAACACGAACTTCACGCTCAGCGCCGACTCAGGCTCGGTCGCAGCAAATTCTACCGCGACGTTCACTGTCACGCCAGCGCCCATTCCCACAGCCGCAACCGTCATCGCCCCGAGCAGCGGCAATGAGTACTCGAACACACTCACTGTGACGGTCGGAACCAGCAACACTTTCACAATACCGGTTACGGAGCTCGCCTCTGGCCTGTTCGTCAAATTGCCGGCGGCGGTGACCTCGGCCAGCCCCAGGCTGCCCAAGATTTTCACCGCGCAGAAATTTCTCATGCAGAACTGGGGTGACGTCGGCGAGACCATCACCTTGACCCTGACCAACACGAGCGATGCGCAGATCTCGCTCGGCAATTTTCCCCTGCCGCCGGGAACCAGCCCGATCACGAGCTACATCAGCCAGATCGGATCAAGCGGAGCCGTGGGCGTGATTGACTACATCATCAACACTGGTCTCGCCGGCCAGACCGGCTCGGCGAGCGTGACGGCCAGCGCGCCGGCCTCGACCGCGCTTTGCTGGCCGATGCCGACCATGGTGGTGACGGCACAGTAGCAAGGCCGCGATCGCTGGCACATTTCTTCAGTGGCTGTGGTGTTTGGCGCTTCTTCTCTTCTTGGACTTCTTGTCGAGATCCACCGCGATGGTGGTGTCGCCGGTCCCCACGGTGAACATGCGCTTGACCGGGAGGTAGCCGGGTTTGCTGAAACAGAATTCCGCCCGCACGCCGGCAGGAAAGGATCGTTGTACGGGCGTGGAGCCGAGCGCACGGGATCCACTCTTCACCCGGGCGCCCTTGGGGCGGGTCACAAAGCGGACGAGCACCATGGGCGAATTGGTTCTGTCTGCGCTTCGGGCGCCTGCGTGCGGATCCGCCGCGGGCAAGGGCCAGGTGGGTAGATCGTCCTGGACCGGAGATGCAGGCACCGCGCTCTTGCCAAGCCGCGTGCCCGTCTTGCTTCCCGGCGTGGCCCTACGTGCGGCCGTGGGCACGAGCAGGTGAAACGCAATGGCCGCTGCCGCCAACGACAGCGCAAACACAATCGGGTAGGCCGCCATCCTGCGCAGAATCCTGCCGGGACGGCGCGAGGTCGCACCCGGCGCAGGCTCCGGCGCCCGGTCCCTCGCCGGCTCTTTGGGCAGCAGCAGGTCCTCCCGCAGTTGTGTCGGCTGCAATGCCAAGTCGATAGTCGTGGGCGCGCACAACGCAACGACTGTGCCCTCAGACAAGGAATCGGCTGACGGATCCGGCGCAAGCCCCTGCCGACGCACGATTGTGGGCATGCCATCGCGGGCTGCCAGCTCGTGCAGCCAGCGTTCAAATTCGCTTTGTCCTGCGGATTCGAACTCCCTGCGCAGCAAGGTCTCGATCTCCATCATCATCGCGTTGGCGCTGGCGTAGCGGCGCGCCGGCTGCTTCTTCATCGCGCTCTTGATGATGCGAGCAATCCCGGGATGTATGTGTGGATAGGCCTTTTCTGGCGCGACGAAATCCGCCTTGCGCACGCGAAGCAGAACATCGAGGTCAGTCTGGTCCTGGAAAGGGCGCTGTCCGGTTGCCATGAGGTAGAGCAGGGAGCCGGTGGAAAAGAGGTCGGAGCGGGCATCCAGCGTCTCACCGGAAGCCTGTTCGGGAGACATGAAATCGAGCTTGCCCTTGATGACGCCGGTTTGGGTCCGCTCGCGCCTGTCCATGGCCTTGGCGATCCCGAAATCCGCCAGCTTGATTCCCCCCTGTTCACTGACCAGAACATTCTCGGGACTCACGTCGCGATGAACGATACCGAGCGGCTTGCCATCGCGGGTCTTGCTGTGGGCGTAGGCCAAGGCCCGGCAGATCTCGGCGGTGATGTAGAGCGCGAGCGCGGTGGGGAAGGTGAGCGCCACCGCCTCGGCCCGCGCGAGGATGGTCGCCAGATCCCATCCGTCCACCACTTCCAGCACCAGAAAGGTGCGGCCGCCCGACTCGCCGAGGTCCAGGATTTGCACGATGTTGCCGTGGTTCAGGCTCATCGCGATATGCGCCTCGTCCACCAGCATGTTGCGCAGCTGGGGATCCGCGGACAGCGCCGGGAGAATGCGCTTCACGATGACGTTGCGCCGGAAGCCCTGGGCACCGGATTGCGTGGCCAGGAAGACCTCGGCCATGCCGCCATCGGCGATCTTTTTGACGATGGTGTATCGCTCGGCGGGGTCCATGCGGCCTGCGCGAAATGTTGCTGGGATTTGTCGCGTGAAGGGTGAAGCGAACCTTGGGGGGGCCCATCGCGAGGAGGGTGAAGCTGTCTCGCGGAATGGATTCTTATCGAGAACACGGGTTCTGCATAGCGAATACTTCCGCCGCAGCATCCCGATCGACGGTCGGGCCAGCGGCGCAAGGTGGCATCGGCAAGATTCGGCTGAGCACTCCCCAGGGCCACTTTGCTGATAGTCTTGCAGGCATGATCCGCAAGTGGCGATGGCCAGCCATCATCGTAGCGCTGTGGTTGGCGGGGCTCGCCCTGTCGCGGAAGCCGACCGGCCAACGACAGGGGGGCGCGACGAACGACGCCAGCGCAGCAGGCACGACCGGTTCCGTTGTAGCAACGACCGGTTCCCCTGATGGCCCGACCACGGCCGGCGGAACGGCGACAACCGGCGGAACCACCGCGACCGATGGCCCGATCAGTGCGGGCGGAACGACGACAACCGGCGGAACCACGGCAAGTGGTGGCCACAGCAGCGGCAGCGGCGGTACCCGTAGCAGTGGCGACGCTGCGACCTATGCTCGGACACTACCGAGCTGCGTCGGCCTGGACGCGACCTGCGGGCCGCTCAACGAGAGCTGCTGTACCACCCTGCCTGTGCCCGGAGGAACATTCTATCGCGGCTACGATGCTGTGGATTTCACGGATACGAACTACCCGGC
>Ga0265330_10001916_pt1 | contig 11577 bp, 7 predicted proteins | sample 41919metaG_FD_202083 | JGI IMG/M metagenome (GOLD analysis project Ga0265330, IMG submission 202083) | Rhizosphere microbial communities from Carex aquatilis grown in University of Washington, Seatle, WA, United States - 4-19-19 metaG | ecosystem: Host-associated > Plants > Roots > Rhizosphere >... | reverse complement strand
TAGGCCCACTTGCCGTATAGGGGGGCAGCACCTGTGAGAGTGCGGTAACCCGCAATAGCGCCATCGATGTTGTCGCCCTGGATCACGTAATAGTCGACATTGTCACCAATGTCGGACGTGATGGTCAGCCCATCGGACCCGTCCTTGAAGATGGTCTTGGAAGTGTTGTCCCACAGAAGTCCGTAGCCCTGGGTGGAAACCAGAAAGGGCGTGGAGGCTTGCGTGTTGGCCTGCACCAGGGTCACTGAGCGACCCCGGTAGTTCATGTATCCATCCTGATGTTGTCCGAGGCCGTAGATGCCTTCCGCGGCGGTGAGCGTAAATCGTTGCAGGAGGCTGAAGCCCTTGTCGCCGCTGAACTCCACCGGAGCGAGGGCAGCCCTTCCACTCTCCGCGAGGAGGATGTCACCGGAGACGCGCAGGAAGGTGACGCTGCCATCGTGCTTCGAGATCCGGACCGTCATGGTCTTCGAACTGAGCGAAAGCTCTGAGGGCGTTTCCTGGGATTCCAGCTCGAGCTTCGGCAGCTTGTTCTGGATCACCGCCAGGCTCTTCTTCGCTGGAGAGCCCTGGGGCAGCCACTTGAGCACCCGCACGGTGTTCTCGCCGTAGAACTGGACCTGGAGGTACAGGCCCGGCACCTTCACCACCGCGCCGTTCGGCGCAGACTCGTTCCGTCCCAAGGCCATGGGTTGCAGCAGGCACGAAAACACAAGGATCGAGGTCGCACGCAGAATCATGGGTTCACCTCAATGACCTCGCCATCATAGGACAGCCTCGCACAAAATGGTGTGTCCATAGTCGGCCCGCCGGAACATAATTGCCCCATGCAGAAGCACGGTGTGGTCTTCGTGATGACCCTGGCCCTAACGGCCGCCGGCTGCCTCTCGGGTGCGGGCGTGCGCCCCTACCGGCTGTATCCAGCCGCGCCGCAGCCCCTCGCTCCGGAGCAGGTTTCCACCCTCACCGGCCACGTGCAATTCGTGGACGACAAGGACGTCTTGTCGTTCGGCGGGTACTTCGAGCTCTTGCCTGGTTGCCACCTCATCGGCACTCCATCGCGCACGGGCGTGCCGACGCCCGGGCGCACTTCCGTCGGCAACTTTACCACGGGGCGATTGAACTTCGCCTTGCCGATGAGGGCGGGCCATCAGTATCGGATCGAAGTCAGGTCCGGGACGGGGCGTTTCACGATCAAGGGCTACGAGAGCGACCTTCGCGGCAACCAGACGCGCGAGTTCGAGCGCGCCGAAGGCCCGAAAGACATCGAGGCCTGCAAGGAGGAAGCGGCGCGATCTTTGCGAGAAGGACCAGGCGTTTCCCGCCCTTGAGTTCGCCTCAAAAACCTCGCCATGATAGGAAAGCCTCGCACAAAGAATTGTGTCCACCGTCGGCCTGCCGAAGCATAATTGCCCCATGCAGAAGCACCACATGGTCTTCATGGTGATCTTTGCCCTGCCAGCCGCCTGCGTCTCGGGCGGGGGCCCGCTACCTGACCGTCTCTATCCACCCGGGCCGCAGTCCCTCGGTCCGCAGCAGGTTTCGACCCTCAGCGGCTACGTGCAATTCGTGGACGGCAAGGACGTCTCGACGCTCGGCGGGTACTTCGAGCTCTTGCCCGGTTGCCACGTCATCGGCACGCCATCGCACTGGGCAGACCAGTCGCTCGGGGGCAATACCCTCAACGCGACCACCGGGCGATTGACGTTCGCCCTGCCAATGAGGGCGGGCCATCAGTATCGGATTGAAGTCAGGGCCGGCGTGCTTACGGCGTCGACAGTGCCTCTCACGATCAAGGGTTACGAGAGCGACCTTGGCGGCCACCAGACGCGCGAGTTCGAGCGCGCCACGAGCCAGAAAGACATCGAGGCTTGTAAAGAGGAGGCGGCGCGGTCTTCGGCCACGCCGAAGTGATTGATGGCGATTCCGACCCTGCCCTATTGCTCCGCCGCAATCTTGTCGATGTAGACGTTGAAATCCCGCGCTGTGGCGCTCCATGTGGACAACTGGAACTCCCAAACTTTCTCCCAGTCGAACCGTGCGTTTTCACTGCGGCTGAGGTCGGCGATGGGGATCGCTATCTTGTGCCACTTGCCGTCGTCGAACCTCCCGTCGTACTTCTGAACCATCGCGCCGGTTGTGGTCCCTTTTCCGTTGCTGCATGCCAAACGGACTACAACGGTCCGGGGGTCCAAAGCGGCATCCCGAGACTTCGATTCGACGCGAATCTGGAAGGTCAGGCTCCGGTACGGCCTGAGGTCCGTTCCAGCCGTCGGAGGCCACCAAGCGAACCAGTTCCAGCCCCACCCGGCCGAGCCAGACCCTGCCGCGTGCAACTCGAGGCCCTTGGCTGCCTCGACGCTAGTTCCGTCGACTCCAACGCCCGATTTGGCGACAAGAGTCGCCTGGCATTGCGGCTTCGGGTCGCAACTTGCCCAGCTCTTGCCACCGTCCCAGAAGTCAAGGCGCCCATTGCGGCCGGTACCGACATTGCGCGCACGAATTCGGGCACCGTCCCAAATGACAAGGCGTTGCTCGTCGGTAGCTGGCAGCGCCGCGGGAGTCGTCGCAGCCGACTTGCTCGGGTCTGGGCGAAGACATCCGGCCAGAGTGAGCGACGTCCAGACAGCAAACCACGCGATTCGGATCCTGCTATCCGATGGTTTCATGGCTCTGATCCTTGCGGGGGAAGTATGGTCGGCGCCCGCGGTGACAGCCACTGCCAACTACGTCCCTTCACCACGGGGTCACTTCCGTATAATGCCTGCCATGACGAAACTCCAATGGCTCATGGGTCTGGCCGTGGTGCTCGCGAGCGGGCCCGCAGCGGCCGAGTTGACGGTACGGCCGAACCAGCTCGCCCCGGCGAACCTCGACGTGCTCGTGGGCAAACAGGCCCTGGTGGAACGCATGCGGCTCGAGATCAAGCCGCGTGGAGCCGACTTGCCGGTCCCCTGCGCGTGGCAGACGGCCGCCGTGACACACGGTCAGACACCTGCTCCTCTACAGATCATTCCGTGCCGTGCAGGCAAAGTGAACGCCACCATGCACCTGCGCGAGGCCGAACCTGGTCTCGTGGTGGTCACGCTCGATCTCGACAAGGAGACCGCGCTCGCCGCGGAAGATGGCGTGCGGCTCACGGCCCTCCTGGCGGACGTTGAACAGGGCGTTGCCATCGCCCGCTCCGAGCCGTGGTGGACACGCCCTGTCTTCTGGCAACAACAGCGCTTCATCCCCGACGAGGCGCAGCTCGTGGTCGCGCGCCGCAAGACGGATCACGCCGTGCTGTTGCCGCTGGCTGCGGGAGGCGCCATGGGCTGGGCTCGTGGCACGGACGTCCCCTTCAGCGCCGGAGGCGTGACCGTGGTTCTCACCGCGCGCGCTCCGTGGTCTCTGCGCCGCGGACCCCTGGCCGTCTTCGGCGCCGGTGATTCGCCTTATGCTCTGGTGGCCGGCGCGGTCCGGCTGGGCCTTGTGGCCATGGGCAATCCGGGCCGCCTGCGCATTGAAAAGCCCTTTCCCGAGCCCTTCAAACGCGTGGGCTTTTGCAGTTGGAACAGTTTCTACGAGAACCAGAGCGCGCCCAATCTCATGGCCGCGGCCCACAGCTTCGCCGACGCCAAGTTTCCCCTGGGATTCATCATCATCGATGCCGGGTGGCAGACCGCGAGCCCGGGCAACCTCATCTTCAGCACCTTGCGCAGCTTCGAGGCTGATGCCATCAAGATCCCAGGCGGGCTCAAGACACTGGTCACGGATCTGCGCCGCACCACGGGCGCCCAGTGGATCGGCGTGTGGCATTCGCTGCAGGGCACGCCGGGCGGCGTGGATCCAGCGTCGCCGCTGGCCAAGGCTGAGGCCGCGCACCTGTGGCGCGGCAACCACCCGGGCTTGATCCCCGATCCGACTAGCAGCCGCGGAGCCGAGTTCTTTCGCAACTACTACCAATACCTGCGTGCCAACGACATCGACATGGTGAAGGTCGACTTTCAGAACTGGAGCGAAAGCTACGTCGAGGGGCGCCTGCCGGTTTTCGGGGCGCTCCAGCAGAGCGTGACCAACTTCGAGACGGCGGCAATGGAAGCCTTTGGCGACCGGGTCATCAATTGCATGTCCATGGGCCAAAACGCTATCTTCAGCCTGCGCGACACCAACGTGGTCCGCAACAGCCTCGATTACCTCTTGCCCCCAGGCCCCGTGGGCCACCGGCGCCACCTGCTCAACAACATCTTCAATGCCGTGTTAATCGCGCAGGTGGCGTATCCCGATTTCGACATGTGGGAAAGCTATGGTCCCTTCGCTCAGGCTCACAGCGTGCTGCGGGCACTCGGCGGCGGCCCCGTCTACATCACGGGCGATGTGGCCAAGCAAGACTGGGCGCTGCTGCGCCGGCTGATCCTGGCGGACGGCACGGTCTTGCGCACGGACGCCCCTGTGCTGCCGACGCGCGACGCGCTCTTCGTGGACGCGGGTCAGGTGCCGGTGCCGCTCAAGGGTTTTGCTCGCATCGGTGCCGCGGGCGTGATCGGTGCGTTCAACACGCTCGACAACGGCGGCAGCGTGGCCGGCGTGGTGCGGCCGAGTGACGTGGAGGGGATGCAGGGCGATCGCTTCGCCGTGTTCGAACACTTCTCGCGACGCCTGGCCGTGGCTGGCCGGAACGACGCGATCCCCACGCGCCTCGGTCCTGATGTGCCCGAGCTATTCTTGGTGGTGCCCGTCGACCGTGGCTTCGCGCCGCTGGGCCTTCTCGACAAATATCTCTCCCCACGCACGATACGCACGCAGAAGATCGCCGGCAATACGCTTACCGTGGAACTGGTTGAGGGCGGCCACTTTGGGGCCTATGTGGACGGCGCCCCAAAATCCGTCACCGTTGATGGCGCCATCGTGCAGCCGGTTTTGCGCGACGGTTGGGTCCAGGTCGACGTGGCCCGCGAGCCCGCCCGGCCCCACACCATCACGATCGCACGGTAACCCCTACGACGCGAAGGCGTTCGGCGATATAGGCCAGTTGCTAGTCCTGGCTCTCACCGCTCGATTCGATGACCTCGCGAATCTTCCGCGACAGGGCCTCGATCGAGGGAGGCTTCTGGATGAACTGCACCTCCTTGTCGATGATCCCGCGGTGGACGATGACGTCCGCGGCATAGCCCGACATGTAGAGCACCTTCAGGCCCTTGCGCAGGGGCGCCAGCCGCTCGAAGACCTCCTTGCCGTTAATATCCGGCATGATCACGTCGGTGAGAAACAGATCGATGGGACCCGGGTGACTGGCCGCGAGTTGGCAACAGCGCTCGGCGCCATCCGCCTCGATCACCTGGTAGCCCAGCCGACGCAGCAGATTGCACACAGAGACACGCACCATCTCGTCGTCTTCCAGGACCAAGATGGTCTCGCCCTTCGCAGCAGGAAGCGAGAGGCCAGCAGCGCGCGGGCTCGTGGCGCCGGCCTCGACGGCACGTGGGGCACACGGCAGGTAGACCTCGAAAGTGCTTCCTTTGCCGATCTCCGAATGGACCAGGATGGCCCCGGCGTGCTGCTCGACGATGCCGTAGACCATGGCGAGACCCAATCCAGTGCCCTTGCCGCTCTTCTTGGTGGTGAAGAACGGTTCAAAAAGGCGTTGCTGCGTCGCCTTGTCCATTCCGGTCCCACTATCGCGAATCGCGAGCACGGCGTACCGACCGGGCCGGAATCCGCGATGCGCGCTCGCGAACGCCTCGTCGATATCCGCGTTCCGTCCTTCGACGATGATCTGGCCTCCGGTTGGCATGGCATCCCGCGCGTTGATGGCGAGGTTGAGCAGCACCTGCTCAAGCTGGCCCGCATCCGCAAGCACCGGCTCCAGATCCGGTGCGAAGGCGAGTTCGATGCGGATGTCTTCTCGGATTGTTCTCCGCAGCATCGGCTCGAAGCGAGTCACCACGTCGCCGAGGTTGATGGGCCGCAATTCCAGCATCTGCTTGCGCCCAAACGCCAGCAGCTGCCGGGTGAGCACCTTGAGGTGCTCGGCGGCGCGCTCGACGTCGTCAACCATCTGCTTGGTCTGCGAGTCAAGGTTGCCCATCAGCATGAGCTGGCAGTTGCCAAGAATGGGCGTCAGCAAGTTGTTGAAGTCGTGCGCGATGCCCCCCGCCAGGAGGCCGATGCTCTCCATTCTCTGCGCCTGCCGGAGCTGCTCGTCGAGCCGCTTGCGCTCGGTGACATCGCGGATGACACCGACGATGCGCTTTCCGCCTTTCTCGTCGATGAACAGCGTCTTCTTGGTGCTGAGGGTGTGCACGACGCCATTGGCGTCGGTGAAAAGTTCCTCGTTGAGGTTGACGGCGCCGGTGTCCAGCACCAGCTGGTCCTTGGCCCGGAAGATGTCGGACTCGCTCCTCGGAAAGAGATCGTGATCCGACTTGCCGAGCAGCTCGTGCCGCTGCCGTCCGAAGAGTTCGCAGTGTGCCCGGTTCACCAGCACAAAGCGGTACTGCTCGTCCTTGACGAAGAGAGGATCCGCGATGGTGTCGATGATCTCGTCCAGGTCGCGTTTCGCCCGGGAGAGTTCGGCCGTCCGCTCCGCCACGCGCTGCTCGAGCTCGACGTTGAGTCTGCGCACCTGTTCCTCGGCGCGCTTGCGGTCGCTGATGTCGCGAATGACGCCGACGATGTACTTCTTGCCCCCGCGGTCAACGTAGAGGCTCTTCTTGGTGGCGATGGTGCGCACCGCGCCCTCGGCGGAGGTGATCGCCTCCTCGTTGACATTCTCGAGTCCCGTTTCGAAGACCACATCGTCCTGCCGCCAAAACACGTCCACCTGCTCCTTGGGAAAGAAGTCGTAGTCCGTCTTGCCGACAAGAGCTTCGCGCTGCTTTCCGGCCAGGTGGCACTCGGCGGCGTTGACCCATACCAGGCGGTGGTCCCGATCCTTGACGAAGATAGGGTCGGAGATGGTGTCGAGAATGCTTTCGAGAAAGTCGCGCGTGTTCTCAGTGCGTGCGAGAAGCCGCACCAGGCGGACGACTTGGTAAGCTAGAACGCCAGCCAGCAAGGCAAGTGCAACCAGGACCACCGTCTGGAGGCCCATGACGATCACCCGTTCCTGAACGGGTAGGGGTGCGCAACGATAGTGGCCTGCCTGGCCGCCAGGAAGAGAGCTTCCCCAGTGTGCGCCTCCAGTATCTGCTGCATTGGACGCATATTACCCCAATGGGCGGCCGGCGGGAACGGGACCCGTCACGAGCTTGAAGCTCGGTCGCTCCTTCGTCGGCTGAGCGTGTGCCCTCAATCCGCCGGAAGAATGGGAGATCTCGATCGACTGTTGGATCCTTCTCCAGGCCGTGGTACCACGGCCGCCGGACCCAGAGGACTTCAATGCAACACTCTTTCCGGTTGTCTCGCCTCCCATTCTTCTTCACCTGCTTCCTCGCCGCATCGTCGGCCGCCCCAGCGCTGGCCGGCCAGTACAAGAACTTCCGCGTGGCCGTGTACTGCGTGGTGGACGCCACCCAGCGGTTCGCCGACGAGAAGGTTCTGCGAGCGGAGTTCGATCGGGTCATGGCCCGGGTCAAGTTCGACAAGGTGTACCTCGAGGTGTACCGCAACAGGCGCTTCGCCGACGAAGCCACCTTGGATAAGATCAAGAGGTTCTTCACCGACCGTGGCGTGGTCGTGGAAGGCGGATTGACCCTCGCGGCGGGCGGCACGGGCGGGCAATTTGGCACCTTCGACTTCGAGAAGCCGGAGGACCGGGCTGAATGCAAGAAGGCCGTCCAGATCGCTGCCCGGCACTTCGACACGGTCATCTTGGACGACTTCTTCTTCTACACCAGCAAGTCCGACGCGGACATCGCCGCCAAGGGCAAGCGGTCTTGGACCCAGTACCGCCTGGAGACCATGCGCAAGGTGTCGACCGAGCTGGTACTGAAACCGGCCCGGGCCATCAACCCCAAGATCGAGATGATCGTCAAGTACCCCAACTGGTACGAGCACTTCCAGGGCCTCGGGTACGACCTGGAGAAGCAAGCCCAGTGGTTCGACGGTATCTACACCGGCACCGAGACGCGCGACCCTTTCGTGACCGACCAACTGCTTCAGCAGTACGAGAGCTACGAAATTCTTCGCTACTTCAACAATGTCCGTCCTGACGGCGGCAATCGCGGTGGCTGGGTGGATACATTCAGCCTTCGGTACGTCGATCGCTACCCCGAGCAACTGTGGGACACCCTCTTCGCCAGAGCGCCCGAGATCACGCTGTTCAGCTGGAACCCGATGGCGGCTTTGGAAACCATCGAACCCGGCGAAAGGGACGCGTGGAAGAAGAAGCCCACCAGCTTCAACTGGGACGACATGGTGAAGTCGTACAGGCCGCCGCAGGGTGAGAGCGCGGCCCCCAACTGGGGCCGCGTGGCCGGCTGGTCGCTGGAACAGGTCGACCGGTGCTTGGACAAGTTGGGCAACCCCATCGGCGTGAAGAGCTACAAGCCCTTCCAGTCCAGCGGCGAGGATTACATTCACAACTACCTGGGTAACATCGGCATTCCCATCGAGTTGATGCCGAACTTCCCCACCGACGCCGACATCGTTTTGCTCGCCGAGAGCGCCAAGTTCGACCGCGACATCGTGGCCAAGATGAAGAGACACCTTCACTCCGGCAAGAACGTCATGGTGACGTCGGGACTGCTGCGGGCTTTGCAGGACAAGGGAATCGAGGACATCGCCGAGGCAGAGGACACGGGCCGGACGGTGTCGATCCGCGATTTCATAGGCGGCTTTGGCGCGGGCCGCGGCGCCAGCCTCAACGATGCCAAGCAGGACCACCCGGCCGTGCTCTTCCCGGAGCTACGATTCTTCACCAACGATATGTGGGGGGTCGTGCGCGGGGTGGCGGCCGCCAGGGGCTTCCCCATCGTGCTGATGAACCACTACTCGAAGGGGATCTTCTATGTCCTCACCATCCCGGAGAACATCTCGGACCTGTACAACCTGCCCCGAGGCGTGACCAGCGCTATCAAGGCCCACCTGCAGCCGGACTTCCCGGTGCGCATGGACTCGCCGGCCCAGGTGGCCCTCTTCGTTTACGACAACGGGGCGTTCGTGGTCGAGTCTTTCCGCCACGACGATGCGGAGGTGACGGTTTCAGTGAAGGGCGATCGTGTGAAGCTGAAGAACGTGCTGACCGGGGAGGTGTTGAAGGAACTGGCCCGCGTGTCCGACCCGGGCGCGAAGAACCGCTGGTCCCGCGACCAACCCATGGGCCCGACCAGGACCAACTTCAAGATCGCCGTCCCGCCGCATTCCTACCTGGTGTTCACGAGCGAATTGTAGACACCGTGACAACTTGGCGAAGGACAGGTATCGTGCCGGTCGAAAAAGAAAGGAACTCGCATGGCAATCCTGGGCCTGGTTGACTGGATTACTGTCGGCATCTACTTCCTTCTGATCGGAGGCATTTCTGTCTGGTCGATCAGGAGGAAGAAGGACTCACCCTCCGACTACTTCCTCGCCAACAGAAATCTGGGCTGGTTCGTCATCGGGGCTTCCATTCTCGCCTCGAACGTCGGTTCCGAACACATCGTCGGGCTGGCCGGCACCGGCGCGAAATCCGGCCTGGCCATGGGGCACTACGAGCTGCATTCCTGGATCGTGCTCACGCTGGGATGGGTCTTCGTTCCCTTCTATATGCGCAGCAAGGTCTTCACCATGCCGGAATTCCTGGAGCGCAGATACAACGAGAAGACGCGTTGGCTGCTCTCCATCGTGCAGCTGCTCAGCTACGTCATCGCCAAGGCGTCCGTGACGATCTACGCCGGTGCAGTCGTGTTCAACTCCTTTCTGGGAGTCGACTTCTGGACAGGCGCGATTGTGCTGATCGCCATCACCGGGGCCTACACCGTCTTCGGCGGGCTTCACGCCGTCATGTACACCGAGGCCCTGCAAGCCATCGTCCTGCTCGGGGGCTCGATCGTCCTGACCATCTCGGGTTTCATTGAGGTCGGCGGCTGGAACAACCTCGTCCACTCCGTGCCCAAGGATCACCTGAACATGTTCCTCCCGCTTTCCAATCCTGACTTCCCATGGCTGGGGCTCCTGTTTGCCTCTCCCATCGTCGGCATCTGGTATTGGTGCACCGATCAGCACATCGTGCAACGCTGTTTGGCGGCCCGCAACGAGCAGCAAGCCCGGCGGGGAACCATCTTCGCTGCCTACCTCAAGATGCTGCCCTTCTTCGTCTTCCTGATTCCTGGACTGATGGCGTATGCGCTGGCGCGTTCGGGCAAGATCCAACTTCCACAATCCGATCAGGCATTTCCGACCCTGGTGAAGACCCTACTGCCGGTCGGCCTGCGCGGCCTGCTCGCAGGCGGCATCCTGGCTGCCCTCATGAGCTCGCTTGCGTCCGTCTACAATGCTTGCTCGACCCTCTTCACCCTGGACATCTATCAGAAGATCAAGCCGAACACGACGGAGAAGGAGCTGGTCAAGGTTGGGCGCATTGCCACAGCGTCGGTGGTTCTTCTCGGAACCCTCTGGATTCCCGTGATGAAGGGGATCTCTGACACTCTCTACCAGTATCTTCAGAGCGTTCAGTCCTATCTGGCCCCGCCCATCGCCGCTGTCTTCTTGCTGGGTGTCTTCGTCCCGCGCATCAACGGCAAGGGGGCGCTGACCGCCATGGTGTCAGGCTTCGTCGTGGGCATCCTGCGCATCGTTCTCGAGCTTTGCCGGCACTCGTTGAGCGGAGCCCTGTATGCCTTTGCGACGATCAACTTCCTCTATTTCTGCATCCTGCTGTTCATATTTTCCATTGTCGTGATGATCGTCGTGAGCCTTCTCACCGAGAAGCCGTCCGAGTCACAGCTAAACGGTCTGACCTATGGGACAACCGTGGCAGCGGACAAGGCGCAGTCTCGCGCCAGCTGGAACAAACGCGACCTCGTACTCTCGCTGGCGATCGTCGTCGTCATCGTGCTGATCTTCGCCTACTTCTCACCGCTCGGAATTGCAGGCTAACACCCTAATCCCGCAATGGCCGCGGAGTTGTGGCCGTAGACGTGGCCGTGGCCGTGGCCGCCTCCTCCATCTCAATACGAAACTCGTCAAGATTCATCACAGAATCATCCCAGCAGGCGAATTTCACCTGAACCGAACGCGCCTTGCCTTTCGATCTCTAGCCTGCGTGCCTTGACTACCACGGAACACCGACCTCAGTGATGATTTGCCAGCCGACGGCGGCCAGCTGATTTCCTGAGCTGGGCGTGTTAAGAATGTCCGGCCACGGCCACGGCCACGACCACGACCTTCCACGGCCGGCGTGGAACTACTGGTGCTTTACTTCGGCTCGCCGACCAGGATGCCCCGACCGCCGGTGCCCACGTAGACCCGGCCGTACACGCGCGGGTCGCCGATGATGACGCCGCAAAAGCCGAACTGGTGCTTATCGTCGTTGATCCTCACCCAGGTCACGCCGGCGTCGTCGGAGCGGTAGAAGCCTGGCTTGTCGTTGACCTTGCCCATGAGATACAGGGCCGGGTACTTCTTGCCCTCGGCCGGCTTGCCAAAGCCGATCTGATTGGCCTCAGTCACGCC
>Ga0265330_10001915_pt1 | contig 11578 bp, 9 predicted proteins | sample 41919metaG_FD_202083 | JGI IMG/M metagenome (GOLD analysis project Ga0265330, IMG submission 202083) | Rhizosphere microbial communities from Carex aquatilis grown in University of Washington, Seatle, WA, United States - 4-19-19 metaG | ecosystem: Host-associated > Plants > Roots > Rhizosphere >... | reverse complement strand
CCGAGGTACCTGCGACCTTGAGTCATGGATCACCTGGGGGACTGCGAGCGAGTGAGGACTTCCAAGATTTTGCGCCGTCGCGTGCGCGGAAGCGAACCAATTCGCGAGCTACCGCGCGGTCACCACCAGCGCGTTGGATGGAAGCACGGCCTGCCTGCCAAACGCGCGAAAGTCTTCGATACAGGCCGACCACCCGACGGCATGCCGACGACCGTCACGCGAAGGTTCCGTGCTTTGGCCGCGAACAGATCCACCTCCGTCTGGGAGATCCGGGCGTTGGCGCGGCTGTCCACCACGGTCGTCCAGCCGACTGCCGCCGCGGCTAGCTGTGGGTGAGCACCGCCCGGTAGCGAACCTGACCGGCTTCGAGGCGCGCCCGCACCTCGTTGACCTTCGCCAGCGGATAGACCTCGAGGATGGGTTTCACCTTGCCCGATGCGACGAATTCCAACGCCTCGATCAGATCGCGCCTTTCGTCCTGACTCGATCCACGGAGCTGGCGTTGTCCCATCATCAACACCATGGGATTGATGGCGATGGGACCATCGGACACGCCCATGTTGACCATGCGCCCGCCTTCGCGTAGGCCGCCGAATGCCGAGGCGATCTGTGCGGCCGAATTGGTGGTCGAGAGAATGACGTCGAAGCCACCAGCGTCGCGCATGGCGCCTCCCGGCTCTTTGCCCCCCACCAGCACCTCATGAGCGCCCATGGACTTCAGTTCGGCTGTCTTGTTGGCCTGGCCGGTGATGGCCCAGGTCTCGAGGCCCACGGCGCGCGACAGTTGCAGCGCCAGGTGTCCCAGGCCGCCCAGCCCGAGCACAGCCACGCGTTCGCCAGGTTTGGGATCCGCGTTGCGTAGCCCGCTCATTACGGTGTAGCCCGCGCAGAAGATGGGCGCCGCCGCCTCGTACGCCAGCCCCTCGGGCAACAGCGCACAACCAGAAGCCCAGGCCAGCATCAACTCGGAGTTTCCGCCGCCAAGATGAATCCACGACTGCGCCTGCGCACACGCATGCTGGTTGCCCGACTGGCAGGTGCGACAACGGCCGCAGCCCTTCTGGCTCCAGTGAACGCCCACGCGATCCCCCACCCGCAGATCGGTGACACCCGCGCCCAGCTCGACGATCTCGCCCACCGGTTCGTGGCCAGCCACGATGGGCGGGGTCAGACCGAAGCGCCCGTGGTGGACGTGCAGATCGGTGCCACACATGCCGCTTGCATGGATCTTGATGACCACCTGGCCCGGCTGGGGGCGAGGATCGGGAAGCGTCTTCAATTCCCAAGGCTGGTTGATTTGGGTGATGACGGCTGCACGCATGACGAATTCCTCCTTGAATAGACTGATTGGATGAGGCCGGGAGGTTCCTGTTCCCCAGGACGGATCATAGGGTCAGTTGGTAGGCCACATAGCCTTGAAAAACCGTGTCGCCCACAATGCCTCGACCCGCCGAGAGCAGCAGATGGTGCTGCTCGGTGAAGTCGAAGACGAGCCCGAGGTTGAAGCGCAGGTTGGCGTTGCCGCCGACCCGATCGGCCGTGGTGTAGAAGACCTCGGTGCCTAATGTCGCGAGATGCGAGAGGCGACGCTGGAGCAGCCAACCGAGATACCCATAGTCGCGGTTCCCCTGTCCCGGGTTCACCCACAAGCCCCCGCCGCCATAGGTCGTCCAAGGACCGAAGCTCTTCTGCAGCCAGAGCGGAACGAGGACGTGCAGGTGCCCGGTCCCCAGCCCGTGGGCCGCGTTACCCGTCGGCACCTCGAACTGCGGAAAAGTGCCCACCATCGGACACCACTGGCCCTCGTCAATGAAGCGAACCTTGACGCCTAATTCGATGTCGCCCACCCCGTAGGACGTGGGACCGCCGGCCGGCCGCGCATAGGCCAGAGGCGCAATCGCGTGAAGCTGGAAACCGGGCCAGGCGCCGTAGTTCACCTCGACGTGCGGAGCAGTTCCCGTCGCGACATCTCTGGTGATGGAATGTTGGGTTGCCAGATAGAACTCCCAGTGGTGGAACTCGACCGGCTCGGGATCGTCTGTCACATAGGGCGGGCCCGCGTACGCCATTGCAGGCGCTATTACAGCAGCGGCGACAAGCACCGCAAGTGACCGTCTTAAGGTCATCGCAGCCACATTGCCCACCGTGACGATGTCAGCTACGAGAAGATTGCAGGGGCGCGCGGCGCCAGGGCTTGCGGCGTCTGCTCGAAAGAATGGACGGCGAATTTTGCCAGTCGGCACAAGAATTCCACTCGCCCATTTCCCGTCGACTCGGGCACCGCCCCGGAAGAGAGCCGCTGCAACGCATAGAGCCTCACGGTGGTCACCAGGTTGAGACCGATCGCCGCATCGTCGCTGGTCTGCACGTCCAGCGCTTCGAAAGCAGCATCCACAACATCGGCCGCGAACCTCATTGTTGGTTTGATGCCCGCCACCGGGGTTTGGCTTCAGAGTCCAAGATTCTTTTCGCCGGGTGCGAAATGCCCCAGACCGAACCTTCCTCGCCGGTACGGTCCGTCACGCCACTGCGAGACTCACTTCGACCTGGATCTTTCGGAAGCCGCAGCAGGCCCCGCGTGCTTCAGCACGGCGAGAAAGGCGTCGCCGTAGCTGGCCAGCTTCTTGGGGCCCACGCCAGAGATAGCCAGGAGTTCGGCGCGGCTGTGCGGCAGCGCGGCTGCCATGGCCAGCAGGGTTGCGTCGCTGAAGATCACGTAGGCCGGCACCTTGCGCCTGTCGGCCAGGCTCTTGCGCAAGGTCTTGAGAGCCAGGAACAAGGCTTCGTCTTTGCTCGTCGGCAGGTCTGCACGTGTGGGTGCGGCGGCCTTGCCCCGTCGCTTGCTGACCGGCTTGCTTTCGGCCACCACATCGAAACCCGCGCAGATGTCGCAAGACGCGCGGCAGGCGCCCATGGATTCGCCGAAGTGGCCGGCCAGGCCCTGGTGTCGGCACGTCGTGGCGTCGGCCAGGCGGAACATCTCGCGCACGCGCGCCCTGTGCTGCTGCAATACCTCGGGCGTCGTCTCCGGGTTCAACTCGAACAGGCGGTCGTAGTTGGCCACGTCGGCCCACGAATAGAAAAGGACGCAATCGCTGGCCACGCCGTCGCGACCCGCTCGGCCGATCTCTTGATAGTAGGCCTCGATGGAACGAGGCATGTCGCGATGGATGACCGTGCGGACGTTGGACTTGTCGATGCCCATGCCAAACGCGATGGTCGCCACCACCACATCGGCGTCGTCGCAACGAAAGGCGTCTTGTACGCGCGAGCGTTCGCGCGACTCCATGCCTGCGTGATAGGCCAAGGCGCGCACGCCGTGCTTGCTGAGAAAGGCGGCGGTCTGTTCGGTCGATTTGCGAGACAGACAGTACACGATGCCGCTCTGGTCGCGGCGGCTGCACAACAGGCGCAGGATGCGGTCGCGTACGCCCGGGGCGTCGTCGCCCTTGCGATAGGCCGACAGGTGCAGGTTGGGCCGAAAGAAACTGCCGCGAAAAGTAGCCGGCTCCTGCATGCCCAGTTGCTCGCCGATGTCGTGCACCACCTCGGCAGTCGCGGTGGCGGTGAGGGCCAGAACCGGGGGATTACCCAAACGGGCTTTGAGCCCGGACAGGTTGCGATAGGCGGGACGGAAATCGTGTCCCCACTGGCTGATGCAATGGGCCTCGTCCACGGCAAGCAGGCGCGGGCGCACGCGCCCCATGAGCGGACCGAGCGACGCCTCCAGACCCTCGGGGGCGACATAGACCAGTTCGAATTCGCCGCGCAAGACCGCGGCGACGCGTCGGCCGCGCTCGTCGGGCTCCAGGCTGGAATTGAGGAAGGTCGCGCGTAGGCCCACCTCGGACAGGGCATCGACCTGATCCTTCATCAGGGCGATGAGCGGCGAGATGACCAGAGTGGTGCCGCCCAGAAGACGCGCCGGGATCTGAAAGGTGATCGACTTGCCCGCGCCAGTGGGCATGACGCCCACGCAGTCGCGGCCGCCAAGAACACTGGAGACGATCGCCTCCTGGCCGGGCCGGAACGAGGGATAGCCAAAGACCTCGCGCAGCACCTTGCGCGCCCGCGCCAAGTCGTCGCCGGGCTGCTCGTTCTTGAGGCTGACCGCGATGGCACGCAGGGTTTCCACGTCGCTTCCTGAAAACAAGTCGGGACGCGCTCGCCAGCCTGCGCGCAGTCGATCGAGATCCGCGTGGCAAGCCGCGCGCGCCCGCTCGCCACGCTCGACAGAAAGGCACAGGGACGCAACAGCGCCGCGCACATCGTCGCGCGTGATTAGGTCCGCGGAGAGATCGTCAATCAAGCCAGGCCGACGTTAGCACTTGCCGATCGATCGCGCACCTTCAGGGTGTGCCTGCCACCGCATGAGGCTGCGGCAGATGGCAAGACAAATCCACCAGGGCAGATCCTTGCTCTTGTTCTTCATGAGCCTCAACCGGAAGGTCCCGTCAGTGCGTTGAATCTTCTTCAGCCGGTCGAGTGAAGCACGGATCGCTGGCAGATCCGGGCCGAATCCCAACCGCGACAGGCTGTCGAGCGCCGACACGATGTCGGTGAACCAGAATGGAAACGAGACTCGTTCCCAGTAGCCGACGTCGCCCCGGTCACCGTAGGCGTCCCGTTTGTAGAGCCTGGTCGCCAGCAGTTCCCCGGCCTGCCGGGCCTCGTCGGATCTACGGTGGACCGGGTGGGCCGCGAAGGCCCGCAACACCATGCCGGTGACGAGATGGGAAGATGGCTTCGACCTGTCAGGGGCGATCGGGTTCGGGTGCCGCATCAGATCGACAAATTCGGCGAAGGGGACACCGACGGTCCGTAAGGGGATCGCCCAGCCGCCCTCGCTTTGCCGCGTGGCCAGCAGCCAGCGGAAAACCTTCGCGATACGGGAATCGTCGGCGTACCCGGCTTCGACCAGCAGCTCCCCGATCGCGCCCACGTAGGTCGTGGCGTACTGGTTGCCGTAGATGCCGCGAAAGTCGCCCTCGTCGGTCTGGAAGGAAAAGAGGTACTCGGCCGCGCGCTCGATCGCCGAATGTTCCCGAGAAAGGCCGAACTGCTCGACCAGAATCCCCACCTGTCGAAAGGTCTCGAGCTGGTCGTAGTTCTCGCGCGAGCGCACGTGGGGCTTGCCGCCGGGATAGCGCCAGGAGCCGTCGGGGTTCTGCCTGGCCACGATCTTGCGGGCCTCTGGCAGAGTCCACAGGGCGGAGACCGGACCGGCGTTGCTGCCGAAAAGATCGCGCCTGGCGAAAAAGGCGATGGCCGGGATCTTCGACGATGCCAGTAAGGGCCGTGGATCGACCTCGAGCCATCGTCCCCAAGCGGAGCGAGACATGCAACGACTGTAGCGTAGGAAGGGTGAGGAACGAAGCTGGGCCGCCGGTGCTAGCACTACTGATTGAAATTCTCCCGTCGCCGTCGCTACTGTGGGCCCTGTCCGCTTTCTCGCTCCTCAGTCAGATACGTCTAGTATCTTCCCTCGTCGCTCGTCGCGGCCAGGGCTCCTCGCGACGCGCCGGCTCGGTCCGAATTTCAATCAGTAGTGCTAGGATTGGCCTATGGACGACGACTTCCTCCATCGTACTGTTCCCGTTCTGGGCAAACGCGTGCATCGCTATGGCCTGTCCGCATCCTACGGCCTCGACGAAGCCGGGGTGCGCGAGGGGCTGGAACGCGGGGCCAACTACATCTTCTGGAGCCCGGTGAAGAAGTTCCTTCGGACCATCATCAAGGACGTGGTCGCGCCCAACCGCGAGCAGTACGTCTTGGCCACCGGCCCCATTCTTGGCTATTTCGCGGGCTCGGTTCGTCGCGCCACTGAGAAAGCCTTGCGCGCAAGCGGCAGCGACTACATCGACGTGTTGCAGGTGTTCTGGGTCAACCGCATGTCGCTGCTTTCGAAATCCGTGCTGGCCGAGATGGTGAAACTGCGCGACGAGGGCAAGGTTCGCGCCATCGGGATCTCTACCCACGACCGCAAGCTGGTCGGCCGGCTGGCGGAAGAAGGCCCGCTTTCCATGTTCATGGTCCGCTACAATGCGGCCCACCCGGGCGCCGAGGTCGACATCTTCCCGCACCTCGAACGCCGCAAACCCATGGTGGTTGCGTACACCGCGACTTCCTGGCGCAGGCTATTGCGCGCACCCAAGGGCTGGACCGGCAAGGTGGCTACGGCCGGCGACTGCTACCGGTTCTGTCTGACCGATCCGCACGTTGACGTCGTCTTGTCTGCGCCCAAGACCGTGGTGCAAGTCCGCGAGAACCTGGCCGCACTGGAAAAGGGCACGCTTTCCCACGACGAGATGACGTGGATGCGCGATCTCGGCCGCGCCGTGCACGGCTGAAGGTTCGGGGCCGGCCCTCTGGACAAGGAGGACCAGCGGCCTATGATGGAGTCATGCGCAAGATAGCGATGGTCTTGGGGGCTCTGATGTTTCTGCTCAACCCGAACCTGGCGTGCGATGCGGGCGACCAGTTCCAGTACAGCGAGGCTGACATGCGGGCTGCGGTAGAGGGAACCTGGCTGGTCAACTTCACGGCCAGCGACGGCACGCCCACGCAGGTTACCCTGCGCATCGACGAGGGCTCGGGCTCGCCAACCAGCTTGCGACCAGGCGGCCTAGTGCGGTCGGCGTACGCATGTGGCAGTCGCACCTTCGTCAAGTCCGCGGCGGCGTGTGTGGACGCGAGCGAGATGCCCCTGGCCATAACTTTCGTTGCCGGCGACGGCGCGTACGCCAGCGCGACTTGGTCGGGAAACTTCGTCATCATGTCTACGGTCTTCACGTCGGGGCTGCTGAGCCTGAATCTCGGCGACCTGCGCGTGCAGGCAAATGTCCTGCCGGACGGAAGAGAGGAGTCCGCGACTGTGTACGAGACGTCCAACCCGCAGGCCAGCAGTCCCGCCATTGTCACCCTCACCCGACTGTGACCGAGCGCCTTCAGGTGACTTCAGCCCTCCACGGGGTCAGGCGGCGGGATGCGGTGGTTCGGACTGCACCAACCTCATTGAGGGCGCGACAGAGGGGCGACCGCAGGTCGCCCCGACACCGAGGTCGCCGATCCATGCGGATCGCCTTTCTCAGTGTGTTTTCCCTGCACCGGCGTGCAGTTCGCGGTCCAGCGCCCTACAGGCCGCGCTCAGCGATGCCTTGACGATGTCTCGGTCGCGGCCGGCACCAAAACGGATGCGGTTGTCGCGGCCGCGCAGGCCGACGTAGGCCACCGCTTCGGCGTCTGCGCCATCGCCCAAAGCGTGCTCGCTGTAGTCGGCCAAGTGGACGTCCACGCCCAGTGCGTTGGCCAGGCCGTGGACGAAGCCATCAATCGGACCAGTGCCCTGCCCCTCCACAGTCATGGGCATTTCTCCGTCAGTCAGGCGCGCGCGTACCACGCAGGCGCCCTGGCGTGGATGATCCACTGTGAAGTCCACCACCTCGAAGCGGCCGGCTGACAGGTACTCGCGCTCGAAGGCCTCCAGGATGGCACTGACGCTCAGCTCTTTGCCGGTCGCATCCGCCATTCTTTGCACGACCTCACTGAACTCGATTGCCATGCTCTTGGGCGCGCGATAGCCGTGGCTCTGTTCCAACACGTAGGCCACGCCGCCCTTGCCGGACTGGCTATTGATGCGAATCAATGGCTCGTACTGTCGGCCGACGTCCGCTGGGTCGATGGGCAAATACGGCACTTCCCATGTTGTCGCGCCGGTCTTTTGCAACGCAGCCAGACCTTTACGAATTGCGTCCTGGTGCGAGCCGGAAAACGCAGTGAACACCAACTCGCCCGCGTAGGGATGGCGCGGCGGCACGGGCAATTGATTGCATTGCTGGAACACCTCGACCAAGGCCGGCAGATCCGACAGGTCCAGTTCCGGATCGATGCCCTGGCCGTACAGGTTCATGGCCAGCGCCACGACGTCGGCATTGCCGGTGCGCTCGCCATTACCAAACAAGGTGCCTTCCACGCGCTCCGCACCGGCCAGCATGGCCAGCTCGGCCGCGGCAATGGCGCAGCCGCGATCATTGTGCGTGTGCACGCTGACGATCGTGCACTCCCGCTGCGCCAGGTGCCGGTGCATCCATTCAATCTGGTCCGCGTACACATTGGGCGTGGACATCTCCACCGTGGCGGGCAAGTTGACGATCATCTTCTTGTCGCGCGTGGGCTGCCATTGTTCGGCCACGGCATCGCACACCTGTGCCGCGAATTCCAGCTCGGTGCCGGTGAAGCTTTCGGGCGAGTATTCCAGCACGATCTCGCTGTCCGACAGCTTGGCCGCTTCTTGCCGCGCCTGTCGCACGCCGCGCACGGCGATCTCCTTCACGCCTGCCTGATCCATCCCGAACACCACCCGGCGTTGCAGTGTCGACGTGGAATTGTACACGTGCACGATGGCGCGACGGACGCCCTGCAAGGCTTGAAAGGTGCGGGCGATCAGATGCTCGCGCGCCTGGGTCAGCACCTGGATGGTCACGTCAGCGGGAATGTGGCTCTGTTCAATCAGAGCACGCACGAAGTCGAATTCGGTCTGCGAGGCCGCAGGAAAACCAACTTCAATCTCTTTGAAGCCCACGCTCACCAGCGCCTGAAAAAATCGCAGCTTGCGCTCCATGCCCATGGGCTCGGCCAGGGCCTGATTCCCGTCGCGCAGATCCACGCTGCACCAGATGGGTGCGTGGTCCAGGGTACGGGAAGGCCAGGCGCGGTCAGGCAGACGCACCGATGGCGCCGGAGGGTACTTGCGAGCAGCGAATGTCATGGTCAATCTCCAGGCCCCGCTTCCGCCGGAGATGGCCACGGTCCTTCGCAGATACGAAAAACCCCCTCCGGCTTCCGCGGGAGAGGGTTTCGAGGTTCGTCGTTCTGCGCCTTACCTCAGGCCTCTCCCGCGCTGCTAAGCAGCAGTCCCGAGAGAAGCAGGGTGGTCGCAAACAACATGGCCAGTGACAAATGTGCACGACGACCGCGCGGTCGTCAAGCACGTCCGAGAATCCGCCGCTGCTTCGGCCGCGCTCCGCTAGACTCCGGCCCAACTTCCACGATTGGATACCTCATGCGCTCACTCGTCCGTGTCGGTCTCGCCCTGTTGTTCTTGCTTCTGACGGCGCCACTCGCTCGCGCCGGCGACGGTCTTGCCCTTACTCCGCCCATGGGCTGGAATAGCTGGAACAAGTTCGCCTGCAACGTCAGCGAGAAGCTCATCCGGGAAGCGGCCGACGCGCTCGTATCGAGCGGCATGAAAGACGCCGGCTACCAGTACGTGGTGATCGACGACTGCTGGCAGGTCAGGCGAGACGCGGCGGGAAAGATCGTGGCTGACCCCGAGCGTTTTCCCTCGGGGATCAAGGCCCTGGCCGACGCTGTGCACGCCAAGGGCCTCAAGTTCGGGATCTACTCGGACGCCGGCAGCATGACCTGCGCCAAGCGGCCCGGCTCGAAGAACCACGAGGCGCAGGACGCGAAGACCTACGCCGAGTGGGGCGTCGACTACCTGAAGTACGACTGGTGCAGCACTGACGGGCAGGACACGCGTGACTCCTATGAGAAGATGAGCCAGGCCCTGCGCGCGAGCGGACGGCCGATCGTGTTTTCAATCTGCGAGTGGGGCAACAGCAAGCCGTGGACGTGGGCCCAGGGCATCGGGCACCTGTGGCGCGCGACCGGCGACATCCAGGACTGCTGGGACTGCGGCAAGAGCTGGGGCGGCATGGGCGTGGTCCATATCATCGATCTGATGGCTGAGCTCTACCCCTATTCCGGCCCCGGCCACTGGAACGACCCGGACATGCTCGAGGTCGGCAACCACGGGCTCACCTTGGCCGAAAACCGGGCTCACTTCAGCTTCTGGGCGCTGTTCGCGGCTCCCCTGATGGCCGGCAACGACCTTGCGGCAATGAAGCCCGCCATCAAGGACATCCTCACCAACCGCGAGGCGATCGCGGTGGACCAGGACCCGCTCGGCATGCAAGGCCGCAAGGTGCACGACGCCGGCGCGCACCAGGTGTGGGTCAAGCCGCTCGCCGACGGCTCGCGCGCGGTCATCCTGTTCAACCGCGGCACCGAGGAAAGCCCGATCGCGGCGTCGTGGGAAGACATCGGTCTCTTTCCCGGCGGAAAAGCCCTGGTCCGCGATCTCTGGAAGAGGGCCGACGTCGGCAGCTTCAGCGGCCGCTATGAGGCCAAGGTGGAGCCACACGGCGTGGTGATGGTCAAGGTCACGCCGCAGTTCTAGCAGGCAGGAAAAGACCAAGTCGCGCTCAACCAGGACTTGGCGCGCCCCGCGGCATGCCGCTAGTCTCCCGGTCGTGCGAAACACCACCCTACTCTCTTCAATTATCGTTCTCGTCCTGAACCTGTCTGCCTGTGCAGCGAAATCGACCCGCTCGGCCGACGCCACGGTGGGCCAGCCCGCCGACGCCTCCAGTGACGGTTCGCCGGCCAGCACGCCCGTCCTCACCGGCGAGTTCGTTTTCCAACCGACCGGCGATGCCGTCACTTCCTTCATCCCTGTGACAGGTCAGCCCTTCGACAGCGCCTTGAATGTGGTCACGGTGGGGCCCTACGCCAACTCCTGGGCAACCCAGGCGCAAGCGTTCGTCAGCCAAGCCGTCAATCGCGGCGACGTGCTGCTGGCCAGTTTCTGGGTGCGCTGCGAGAAGTCGCTCCTGGAAAGCGGGGAATGCAAAACCGAGTTCGTGTTCGAGCGCAATGGGAACCCGTGGACGAAGTCGGTCGACTATCCCGTCAGCGCAGGCAAGGACTGGATGCAGTTCTTCGTGGGCTTCACCGCAGCCGAGAGCTACGCGCCGATGGGCTCGCATGCAGTGTTCCGCTGGGGGTACCCGGACCAGACCATCCAGATCGCCGGCTTCTCGCTGGTGAACTACGGCACGAGCACGACGTTGAGTCAGCTTCCGACGACCACCATCCACTACGCAGGCGAGGAAGCGGACGCGCCCTGGCGCGCCGAGGCCGACCAGCGCATCGAGGCCAATCGCAAGGGCGATCTGACCATTACCGTGCTGGACAGAAGCGGCAAGCCGGTCGCGGGCGCAACCGTCGCGATCAAGATGAAGCGGCACGCCTTCGCGTTTGGGACCGCGATGAACTCGCACTTCATGAAGACCGGCGCGGCCGATGCAGTGGCGCGCTACCAGCAGGAACTGGTCAAGCTGTTCAACACCGTCGTCGAGGAGAACGCGCTCAAGTGGCCAGCGCTGGCAGGCGACTGGGGCGCCTCCTACGGTCTCGACCTCGCCCAGTGGGGGGTTGACTGGGCGCGATCGCAGGGGCTGGCGGTGCGCGGCCACAACCTGGTCTGGCCGAGTTGGAAGAACTCGCCGGTGGCGCTGCATGCCTTGATGACCGGTCTCGACGCGGGCGCCTCGTTGGATGGCAACGCCGATGGTGCCGACGATGCCGGTGACGGTGCTGGCGACGACGGCGGCGACAATGCCGGCGCGACCGGGCCCGAAGCGGTGCGCGCCATGGTGCACAAGCACATCACGGACACCGTGACCGCCATGGCGGGCAAGCTCGTTCACTGGGACGTGGTGAACGAGCCCTTTGA
>Ga0265330_10001914_pt1 | contig 11578 bp, 7 predicted proteins | sample 41919metaG_FD_202083 | JGI IMG/M metagenome (GOLD analysis project Ga0265330, IMG submission 202083) | Rhizosphere microbial communities from Carex aquatilis grown in University of Washington, Seatle, WA, United States - 4-19-19 metaG | ecosystem: Host-associated > Plants > Roots > Rhizosphere >... | reverse complement strand
GGGAGGAGACTCCGCCCGCGGGCCTCATGGCGAGCCTGAGGCCGTATCAGGAACGAGGCTACCGCTGGGCCATGTCCAACCTCCGCGCGGGCTTCGGCTGCGTTCTCGCCGACGACATGGGCCTCGGAAAGACCGTGCAGGCGATAGCGGTCATGCTCCGCCTCGCCGAGGAAGGCCTCGTCGACGAGGGCATGCTCGTCGTCGCCCCCGCCGCCCTCCTCACGAACTGGGAGCGCGAGCTCGAGCGCTTCGCGCCGGAGCTCGCCGTCACGCGCTACCACGGCCAGAGGCGACGCCTCGCGGAGGGCCCAGTCGTCCACCTCACCACCTACGAGACGGCCGCTCGCGACGCAGACAAGCTCGAAGCGAGGAACTTCTCCCTCCTCGTCTACGACGAGGCCCAGCTCATGAAGAACGCGCAGACCCGCCGCTCGCGGGGCGTGAAGTCCATACGCTCGGTCTACAAGCTCGCCTTGAGCGGCACGCCCGTCGAAAACCGACTGGAGGACCTGCGCTCCGTCTTCGACGCGGTCCTGCCCGGCTACCTGGGCGGCCCCTCGGAGTTCAAAAAGCTGTGGCGCGAAAGGATCGAGATAGACCGCGACCTCGAGACGGCCGATAAGCTCAAGCGCATAACCTCTCCATTCCTCATGCGCCGCCTAAAGACCGATCGCGACATCGTCCCGGACCTTCCCGACAAGATCGTCTCCGACGAGTACGCGAAGCTCGTTCCGGAGCAGGCGGCGCTCTACGAGAGCGTAGTCCGACGCGGCCTCGACGAAGCCGGGGATGCGGCCCCCGGGCCCGAGCGGGCGGCCCTCGTCCTCAAGCTCCTCACCTCCCTCAAGCAGATATGCGACCATCCTCGCGTCTACGACAAAGAGAGCCCGCCCGAGGCCTCGCGATCCGGCAAGTGCCTCCTTCTCGTCGAGCTTCTCGGCGAGATGCTCGGGAGGCGCGAGAAGGTCCTCGTCTTCAGCCAATACGTCGAGGCCCTCGAGCTCCTCGCGACCGTGGTCCGAGACGAGCTCTCGGAGGACTGCTTGGTCTACCACGGCGGCCTCTCCAAGCGCTCCCGCGACGCGGCGGTCGACCGCTTCCAGGGCGAGAGCGCCTCCCGCGTCATGCTCGTGAGCCTCAGGGCGGGCGGCCTCGGCCTCAACCTCACGGCCGCATCGCGGGTCGTCCACTACGACCTCTGGTTCAATCCGGCGGTCGAGAACCAGGCCACCGACCGCGCTTTCCGCATCGGCCAGACCAAGAACGTCTTCGTGCACCGCTTCATCACCGCGGGCAGCTTCGAGGAGAGAATCGACGCCATGCTCAGGGACAAGCGCGAGCTCGTCGATCTGACGCTCGCCTCCGGCGAGTCATGGATCACGAAGATGAGCGATGACCAGTTGCGCAGGCTCTTTGAGCGTTGACGAGGTCTTCTTGGAATTCCGCCGTTGACCGGCTGATTTTTAAGGTCCACCATGAGTCAATGCTCGGAAAACCGGGAATCCCGGGCTTCATCCGAGGCCAAGGCAAGCTGCGCCGACGCCCTCGAACGACTCCTCATGCTCGTGCGCTCCCTCGCCGAGGGACGATGTCTCGACGCGACCCACGTGGACCCAGTCGTCTGCGACGAGCTCACCCTTCCCGTGAGCCGTTGTGACGAGATCATCAGCCGCGTCCTCCGCTTCGGGGCCGAGGCCGAAGTCGTCGGCCTGGAGGAATTTCGCGAACTGTGGAAGGCCGAGATAGGGAGGATGGCCGAGGGCTTCACAAAGGGGCGCTTGACTTAGGCATATTCCAACAGCATATTTATATGCATGAGAACGACACTCGTCATTGCAGATGAACTTATTGAAGGCGCTCGCGAGGCTTCGGGCCTGGAGCGGGTCAGCGATATCGTCCGAGAGGGTCTCAGAGCCCTGATAGCGAAGGAGGCGCGCGCGCGGCTCGCGGCCATGGGCGGCAGCGATCCGAAAGCGAAGGCGGCGCCCAGGCGAAGACTCCCCGCGGCGAAGCGAAGAGTAAAGCAGTGATCCTGGTCGATACGAACGTATGGATCGATCACCTCGCTAAATACGACCACCGGCTCGCGAGACTCTTGGAGGATGATCTCGTTCTCATGCATCCCTGGATCAAGGGAGAGCTGGCTCTCGGTACGCTGGCGAACAGGGAAGAGTTCCTCGCCCTCATCGACGAGCTCCCGGAGTTGTTTCCCGCGAAGGATTCCAGCGTCTTCGCACTTATCGAATCGGCCGATCTTCAAGGCCGAGGCATCGGCTGGGTCGACGCGGGGCTCCTCGTCTCCTGCTTAGCCCGGCCCTGCAGGATCTGGACTCGCGATAAGCGCCTCGCCGCGATCGCCCTCGAGCTCGGCCTGGCAGCGAAAACTTGAGAACACTCGGCTTCAGTCCGTAACTATTTGTTGCACTGGACTACCGCTACACAAAGGACAAGTACCTTCGGCGTCATGCACATTTTTGATGTCTACTTTTTCGAGGAAAGATCAAAGGGAAGAAGGCCGCCCGGCTCTCACTGCTGCCCGGCCTCACTTCGCCGGGCCGAGCGGGAAGCCGAACTTGGCGAATAGATTGTCTCGGTCGACGGTGGGGTGCTGGCGGTCCTTGGTGAGCTTGGCTACCTCGGCGGAGACGTAGGTTCGCAGTTCGTCCACGCTGACAACTCCGTCTCCGTTCGCGTCGGCGGCCCTCGAGCGGAGCGCCTTCAGGATCTCGTAGGTGAAGGCGCCCTGCTTCCACTCGTCCGACTCGAGGGAGGCCTCGGTCCCCCGCGAGGAGGAGAAGACGATAGTTCCCGAACGCCGGAGCAGGTCGTTGTAGATCCACCGGTCGCGCTCGGTGAATGCCTCGGTTACGGTCTTGGGCGCGATCGAGAGCCCGCGCGAGGCTTCCTGCGACAGGGCCCGGGCACGCAGCCCCCGCGCGCCGTCCGCGCCCAGCGAGGCGACGCGTTGACCGGATTCGTCGGTCTCTCCGGATTCGCAGGTATCCATGAGGAAGAGCTTCTGCCTGGGGCCTATGCCTTGGAGGAGGGCTTCGATCTCGTCGAAATCGATGGCGCTGCCGGGGATATCCGCGAGCCTCGCGTTCGAGGTCACGTAGTAATAGGTGGACTGCCCGGCCGCTCCGCCGACTTGGACGCCGTGGCCGGAGATGAAGAGGACGAAAGCGTCGTCGGGCCTGGCTCCTTTTAGGAAGTCCTTGGCCGCGAGTATCGCCTCCTTCGTGACCTGGGCGTTCGTGAGGACTTTCGCGAAGACTTTGCCGTAGCGGCTTCCCTCCATCGCCTTGAAGGCCGAGCCGAGGTCGACGGCGTCCTTGGCGGCGTAGAGGAGCTTGTTGATCTTCGGGTCGGCATAGTCCGAGACGCCGAAGGCGAGGTAGTAGAGGTTGGGCGCGACCTTTCCCTCCCATCGGGCGAGGGCGGGAGCGCGGAGGCTCTCGGCGCCGCCCGAGTCCAAGCAGCTGACCTCGATCTTGTTGTCGCCGGATGTCAGCTCGACGCGCTCGGTAATGGTGACGCTCGCGCCCGAGATGGGCTTGCCCGCCGAGCCGAAGAGGGGCACGTCGTTCACGTAGACGTTGTAGCGCGTAAGGGGCTTGCCGTTAGCGGCGAACTTGAGGGAGAGCTCGGCGAACTTTCCCGCCTGCTCGAGCTTCTGGATCGCGGCCGTGGGTACGCGGTACTCGGCGCTCAAGTCGGCTTCGCTCATGCCCAGGCGGCGCAGTCGTTTCTGGTACTGGGCGCGGTAATGATCGATGAGGGCCAGGTCGGGGCTGCCCAGGCGCTGGAGGATGATGTCGGGGCGATTGTTGCGGACCGCGAACTGGTCGATGTTCCAGACCTCCAGGCCGCGGACCATCGCGACGAGGTCGCCGCAGTCCCGCGAGCCGTCCCAGTAGCCGTCGTTCGTATACACGAGCCACTTGCCGCGATCGGAGCCCGAGCCGTAGAGGTAGGCGACATAGTTGCCGTCGTCGACGTTCCAGATCCGCACCGTGCCGTCCGCGGACGAGGAGACGATATTGTCGCCGCCGGGAGTGAAGCTCACCTGGGTGACGCGCTGCGAGTGCGGCGCGAAGCTCCGGACCGCCCGGCTGGCGCCGAGGTCCCTGAGGATCACGGAGCCGTCGTTCTGCCCCGAGACGATCCGCTTCTCGTCGGGGGAGAAGGCGACCGACCAGGAACCCTGATGGAAGCGGCCGTCGAGCATCAGGGAGAAGCTCTTGAGCTCGACCCCCGTGGAGAGGTCCCAGAGCCGAATGTACTCGTCGCCCAGGTTTGCGCCGGACAGGAGGAGATCGCCTCCTCGGGAGATCGCGAGGCTCTCGACCCAGGAGTTGGAGCCCGCGAGCGTCAGCAGCTTCTTGCCGCTCTCGACGCTCCAGACCTTGATGGTCTTGTCCATCGATCCCGTGACGATCCGCTTCCCGTCGGGCGTGAAGGCGACGCACCTGATCGCTTCGGCGTGACCCGCGAAGCTCCGGAGTTCCTTGCCCGATGCCGCGTCGTAGAGATGGAGGACCGTCGATTCGGGCGCGTAGGAGTCCGAGGCCCCCGTTCCGCTCGTGGAAGCTACGAGCCTGCCGTCGGGAGAGACGGTCCGGGTCCTCGAGAAGGAGTCTGCGGCTTCCTTGGCCAGCAAACCGGCGTCCGCCTCCTTGATCCTCCCTTCGGCGAAATCGAGGACCTTGTAGTGGTCGTAGATCGCGTGACCGTCCACGAACGAGAAGGGTCTCCTGCTCTGGCTGACCGGCCCCTTCAAGGCGATCCTAGCCCCCGACTTGAGATCCCAGAGATCGAAGGCGCAATATCCTCCGATGTAGGAATTGACGACATCCGAGCCGTGGCCGGCCAGGAAGCAGTCCCCGCCCGGCGAGAGGGCAAAGGAGATGACCTTTTCGACAGTATTGATGGACCTGAGCGCTTCCCCGCTCGCCGCGTCCCAAAGCTTGACCGTCCTGTCATCGGAGCCCGTGAGGACGTACCAGCCGTCGCGGGTGAATGCGACCGAGTTAACCGTGGCCGCGTGGCCCTTGAAGACGCGCAGCTCCCTTCCCGACGCGATGTCCCAGAGCCTGGCCGTACCGTCGGCCGCGCCCGCGAGGATCGAGCGGCCGTCCGGGGAGAAAACCGCCGAGCTCAGCGCCCCGGCCCCCGGAGAGAGGACGCGCGTCGTCCGGCCCGAGCGGAGGTCCCAGAGCCGCATCGTCCCGTCATTGGAGCTCGACGCCAGCGTTTTCCCGTCGGGGGAGAAGGCGACCGCCGTGACCGCCCCGCCGTGGCCAGCGAGGTTCTTGAGCCAGGCTCCTGAAGCGTAGTCGAAGAGCTCGACGATGCCTTTTTCGTTTCCCGACGCGATCAGCCTCGAGTCGCGCGAGACGGCCAGGGTCCTGACCCAGTTTTCATCGTGCTCATAGGTCTTGACGAGCTCGCCCGAGGCCATGTCCCAGAGTCTGATGGTGTTGTCCATCGCGCCCGAGACGAGGTGCTTCCCGTCCGGCGCGAAGGCGACTGAATCGACGAAGTGCCGGTGCCCGATGAACTCGCGGATCTCCTTGCGTGTCGCGAGGTCCCAGAGCCTGAGCGTTTCGTCGTTGGCGCCCGTGGCGAAAAAGCGCCCATCGTCGGAAAAGGCTACCGCCTGGACGTCGGTATAGTCGTGGCCGGTCCCGACGAAGATCGACGGGGCGGCCTGGGCCGATGAGTAGCCGGGGTGGAAGCTAAGGGCCGAGGCGAGGAGGGCCAGGGCCAAAGTGATATCGCGCGGCCTTTTCACTGTGTTCCTCCTGCGGTCTCTCGGCCCTACTTCACTTCCTTCTCATTGTAGTAGATATCGTCCCCCTTCCTCGTGAACCAGACGCAGTAGGGCTTGCCGCCCTTATCGAGTATCTGGCTGCCGGCTATCGATTCCTTGACGATCGTTCCGTCGCTGAGGCGGATGCCGTACTGGCTCTTCTCGTCGTCCGGGGCGATGAGCTGGGAGAAGTACCAGGCGCCCGAGTCGTAGAAATCGGCACAGAGGCTCATGCAGGAGCCCGAGAAGCATTCGTACTCCTTGCCGTAGATCACTGCGTAGTGCTTCTTGCCCGCCTTCTCGACGCTGTAGCCGAAGCCAGCCGAGTCCATGCTCGCCTCGCCCGCGAACTCGTAGGGCCCGGACTCCTTCCCATTCACGATCACGTACCACTTATCGTCGCCCTTCTGTGCCGTATAGATGAAGCCCGACTTGACGAGCGTCATATAATCGACGCGCTTGTAGGGTCCGTACTCGGCCCCGTTGATCGATACGTAGGTGGCGCCGTCCGCTTTCTGGAAGACCAGGGAGTATCCCCCCTCAGTCGCGGCCAGCCCCGGCTCCTTGTCGAAGGGGCCGAACTCCTTTCCGTTGAGGTTTGCGTACCACTTGCCGTCGTCCTTCTTCGCGGTGAAGGAAAAGCCCGCCTCGTCGAGCGAGCAGGAGCCCTCTTCATTGTTGGAGGGGCCGTACTCTTTGTCCCGGATGACGAAGTAGGAGCCGCCGTCGGGCTTGCGCACGAAGTACGCGAGCCCCGTTTCGTTCGCCGAGCAGAGGCTCAGCTTCGCGAACGGCCCCGAGCGCTTGGAGCCGGAGACGGCGAAGTAGCTCTCGCCCTTCCGAAGGCCGAGGAAGACCTGGCCGTCGCCGTAGGCGCCGATCATGGGCCGCAGGCCGCCATTCGCGATAGTCTCGCCCTCCTGCAGGGCATAGACCGCCTTGGGCGCGGGCGAGGATTTTTCCTGGGCTATCGCCGAGGCGCACAGCAAGGTAACCGCTGTGAGCGAGCAGAGGCCGATTTTAGTCGCCAACATTTCTCTCCTTGTTTTATATCGATCGTTTTCGCCTATTGTACAGTCCGCTTGGGAGAGGTCAAGGCATTATAGCCGGATGCAAGGCCGAGCCCTCGGGGCCGTGTAGGCGACCAAGCCAGGCGTGGATCGGCCTGGACGCAGTAGCGCTGCTACAACGGCAGTATGGCGGCGGGTGTCGCACGAACCACGGACCTCGCGGAGCCTTGCGCTCACGGCGGAGCGAGGCCCGCGGATTCGTGCGACAGGAACCGTCATACAGGGTTATATGAGATGCTATTCGCCTGGCTTGGTCGTCTGAAGGAGGGGCCGTGCTGACGCTCGCTTCGCTCGATAGACTTCGTTCCCCCTATAAAGCTCCTACTTGTAGCTCGCCTGGAAAGCCGCGAGCTTCTCCACGAATTCGTGGATCTGCGCAGTCTCCGGCAGGATAGTCGTGCGGAAGTGGTGCGTGCCCGGCAGCTGGCCGAAGCCCGAGCCGGGGACTACGCAGAGGCCCGTGGCCTCGAGGAGGTCGAAGCAATACTGGTCGTCGGTCTTGCCTGAAGGTACCGTAATGCGTGGGAAGGCGTACATCGCGCCCGCGATGCGCGTGCAGTGGATGCCGGGGATGCCATTGAGGCCCTCGGCGAGTATCTTCGCGCGCGCGCGCAGCTCGTCCATGATGTGGTCGCGCTCGGCGACGTAGAGGGGATAGCTGGGCTCGCCCTCGCGGGGCGGATTTACCATGCAGTAGGTGACGACCTGCCCGGGGAGGTTGGAGCAGAGGCTGACCGACTGGAGCTTCTCGATCTGCTCGACTACCTCGTCGGGGAGGTTGCGGATTTCCATGTAGCCGCCGCGGTGGCCGCACTCGCCTATGAAGCCCTTGGAGATGGAGTGGAAGGAGAAGAGGGAGACGTCGGAAACGCCCAAGTCGGCCATGACTTTCGCGAAGGAGTAGAAGGAGAAGTCGGTGAGGTAGACGTCCTCCTGGTAGACCTCGTCGGTGAGGATGGAGAGGTCGTGGCTCCTCGCGAAGTCGATGATCATGGCGATGTTGTCGTGGTCGAGGACGGCTCCCGTGGGGTTGCCGGGGTTGAGGACGCAGATGGCCCTGGGCTTGATGCCCTTGCGCACGGCGTCCATGAAGGCCCGCTCGAGGAGCTCGCGGGAGACGCACCAGTCGCGGTCCTCGTCGAGGTAGTAGGGGATCTGCGTGCCGCCGTAGAGGGTGATGGTGGCGGAGTAGAGGGGATACTGGGGGATGGGCACCATTATGCCGTCTGCGCGGGAGGAGATGAGGACGCGCAGAGCGAGCTGAACGGACTTCGAGGCGCCGTCGCCGAGGAAGATGGACTCGGGCCTCGCCTCGATGCCGTCACGCTCGGCGATGAAGGAGGCGACCGCCTCGCGGATCATGAGCACGCCCTTGGACTCGGAGTAGGCGCCTAGGCCATACTTGGTGGCCTCGAGGACGCGCCGGGCTTTCTCCGCTACGTCGGAGGGGAAGGACGCGCTCGTCGCGGGGGAGTCGAGGAGCGCCGGGTATTCGCAGAGGGCGAGGATCTGGCGTATGTAGGAGAGGGGCTTCTGGCCGAGCGCCTGGGGATTGCCGATGTTGCCGTAGAGTACGCGCCTGCCCGCCTTCTCGAGCTCGGCCGCGCGCGCGACAATGGGGCCGCGCACGGCATACTGGGTCTCGAGGACGGTGAGGCTGAGGTCGGTCAATCGGACGGGCATACGAAGCTCCTTACGAAAAGTACGGCTCGCCCGCGGATCGCTTGCGCGTTTCGCAGGATATCGAGTCAGAATGCGCGGATATCGTAGGTATTCGCGGAAAGGCGTGAGAGCGGGCGGGTCCGTAGCTTCGAAACGAATGTCGCGACACTACGGATAGCTTCACGCATCGCGGACGATTATAGCATTGATCCCGCGAGCTCGCCTATACTCTCGCCATGAGCGAACTCCTCGTCGTGCTGCTCGCCGGTCTGGCCGCCCTCGCCGCGCTTGTGGCGACGCTCGGCTATGTCGCCTATCACGGCATGATCCGCTATCGCATGCGGGACGAAGCCTATCAGCGCCAGGCGGGGCTCGAATCGGGCGACTTCGACGCCTCTGTCTTCGACCTGCCTTGGGTCGAGGAGAACATCCTCTCAAAAGGCGGCTACCCCCTCCGAGCGCACGCGCTCGCGGCCGATGGCTCGGGCGCGCCCAAGCTCGCGGTCTTCCACCATGGGATCGGCTGGGGCTGGCTCGGGATGATCCGCTATATGGAGCTCTTCCGGGCCGAGGGCTGGACGGTGGTGGCCTACGACTCGAGGGGGCATTCCGGCTCGAGCGGCGCGCCGGAAGCCCGTGCCCGCAGAAGCGCCCGCGCGAAACCCGCGCGGCCGAGCTACGGCTTCTTCGAGAAGGAGGACTTGAAGTCCGTCGTCGACTGGAGCTTCGATAGGTTCGGCAATAAAGGCGGCGCGGCCGGCCGCGGTGCGAGGCCGCGCCTCGTGGTATTCGGCGAGTCGATGGGCGCGGCGACGGCGCTCCAGTACGCGCCCCTCGACCCGCGCGTCGACGCGGTGATAGCCGACTGTCCCTTCTCGAGCGCGACTGGAGAGCTCGAGTACAGGCTCAAGGCGGCCATGGTGCCGCCCGGCTTCCGCAAGCTCGTGATCCTCGCGGCCGACGCCTTCTGCCGCTGCCTCGAGGGCTTCAGCCTACGCGACGCCGATCCCTCCCGCGCCATACTCGAGACTTCCGTACCCATATTTTTCATCCACGGCCTGGAAGACCGCTACGTGCCCTGGCGCATGTCGGTAGTGATGGCGGAGCGGCGCAGGCGGGTCCTCCCGAACGCGATCACGGAGCTCCTCCTCGTGCCGGGCGCGCGGCACGCCGGGAGCATACGGGAGGACAAAGCGCGCTATGCCGCGGCGCTGCGCGAGTTCCTCGAGAAAGCTCTCTAGCGAAGACCCGCAGCTATACCTTGAACCGCGACAGCTCGTCGGAGAGCGTCGCTATGCTGTCGCGCGTGGAGCGCGCCCCCTCGTTGACTTCCTTGACCGCGATATCGACCTGCCCAGTACCGGCGGCCATCTCATCCATCCCGCCCGATATCTCGACGGCCGACTCCATCATCCGGCCGATCTCGTCGAGGACTTCACCGAAGCCGTCGAGCATGGCCTTCGAGGTGCTCGCTACGTCGGACATGGCTTCGTCGATCTCCTCGATCGCCTCGAGGACTTTCTCGTTTCCCTTGAGCTCCTCGTCCATCGCCCCCTTGATGGCGGCATTCATGGCCAGGAGGTTGGTCCTGGAGGCGACGCTCTGGATGACGTCGCTGGCCTCGATGAGGCCGTCGGAGTCCTTCTCGATGCCCTCGATGATCGAGGAGACTCGTTCGATGCCTTCCCTGCCCCGCTCGGAAGCGATCAGCGTCTCCTCCATCGAGCTGGCGTTCAGCTCGAGTATTCCGGCCACAGATCCGATATTGGCGATCATCTCCTCGATAGCCGCGGAGGCTTCGGCGATAGCTGAGGCCTGCTTGCCGACGAGCTCGTCGTGCCTCTCGATGCCGTTGCGGATTTCCTTCACGGCGGCGTGCGATTCGGTGACCGACGCGGCCTGGCTCGTCGTGCGCTCCTTGATCGCGGCTATCCCCGAGGCTATCCGGCTCATGAAGGCGGCGGTCTCCGTCATCCGCGCGGAAAGGTCGTCGACTATGCCGTCGATCCGGCCGGTCATCGACTTGGCCGAGGATACGATCGTCGACAGGCCCTCGATCGACAGGTTGAAGCGCTCGGACATCGTCCCGAACTCGTCGCTCGAGGATATTTCCAGTCTCCGCGTGAGGTCGCCGCCGGATATGGCCTCGAGCACGGGGAGCATGGACTTGACCGGTTTCGCCATGGCGCGCCCGATCAGCATCGCTCCGGCTATGCCGACGGCGATGAAAATAGCCGCACCCGCCGCGATCATCCGCGTCAGCAGCGGTATGCCCGACATGAGCTCTTTCTTCTCGGCGGTAACGGCTATGGACCAGTTCATGCCAAACACGGGCGCGTAGCCCGAGATGATTCGCTTCCCGCCGTAGTCGTACTCGACGGCGCCCTTGGTGCCGGAGCATATCGCCTTGAAGGCATTCGCCAGGGGTCGGAGGCTCGCTTCGCGCGCCGCCGCGACGATCGGGTTGAAGAGTCCCGATACCAAGCCTCGGTTCCTGTGCGCGACGATCCTGCCCTCGCGGCTCGCGAGGTAGGCATAACCGGTGTCGCCGAAGCCGAAGGCGTCGGTTATCTCGCTGAGGGAATTGCCGTCCTCCCTCGCGATGAGGGCGCCGGCCGGCTCGCCGTTCTTCCCGGGAATGGGCACCGCGAGCATGACGGCGGGCTTTTTCGTCACCTTGCTGATGAGGACGTCGGAGACCGCGCGGGAGCCGCGCAGGGCAAGCTTGACGTAGTCATCGTCCGAGACGTTCACCGTCGCTTCCGAGAGCGCGAAGCGCGCGCTCCCGTTCCGGTCCACGACGCCGAGGTCCTGGTAGCCGAGTCTCTCGACTTCGCGCGCGAGGACGGGCCTCTGGGTTTCCCACTTCATGGAGGCGAGCGCTTCCCGGCTCGCGAGGTCCTTGAGAGTGAAGAGCTGCGACTCCAGGGTCGTACGCACGAGGCTCGCGCCCATCTCGGCCTGCCTCTGCAGCGATTGGCTGATGATGCCCTCCGCCATCCTCGACGATACGAAGATGGCCGCGGTGCCTATG
>Ga0265330_10001912_pt1 | contig 11585 bp, 9 predicted proteins | sample 41919metaG_FD_202083 | JGI IMG/M metagenome (GOLD analysis project Ga0265330, IMG submission 202083) | Rhizosphere microbial communities from Carex aquatilis grown in University of Washington, Seatle, WA, United States - 4-19-19 metaG | ecosystem: Host-associated > Plants > Roots > Rhizosphere >... | reverse complement strand
TTCGCGTTGGGCGTGTCGCAGATTTCCGCCGGCAGCCGCACCAATCCAGGCGGCTACGCCGAGGCCGAAGCCAACCCAGCGGAATCCACCAGCCAGTTCCAGCTCGGCGATCATCGCGATCTCGACGAGGTGGTGCGCGACGTGGCCTCGATGGGCTACGTTCCCTCGTTCTGCACCGGCTGCTACCGTCTGGGACGCACCGGCCACGACTTCATGGATCTGGCCAAACCCGGCGCGATCAAGCTGCACTGCGATCCCAACGCGCTGTCGACCTTCACGGAATACCTGGAGGACTACGCCGGTCCCGAAACCCGCAAGGTGGGTGAAGCCCTGGTGGGCAGCACGCTCGAGAACATGGACGCGCGGCAGAAGGAGATCTCCGAGGCCCTGGTGCGCAAGGTGAAGGGTGGAAAACGCGACGTCTTCGTATGAGGTGAACCTAGTCGCGTGGGAAGCCCGCCAGCTCCCCCTGCGGGGACTTCGGGACGGCCCGCCACCCTGCCCGCCCCGCGCGTTTCGCGCGCGCCCTTGTCGCTGGCGGCGTACCATCGCGGGAGGGAATGGGAACCCTTTGAGGGTTCCCATATCAGTCATATGACGGAAACACGCCGCGAGCGAGACCTGCTGGGGGAGAGGGAGGTTCCCGCGGGGGCGCTGTGGGGTGTGCACACGTTGCGGGCGCTGGAGAATTTCCCTTTGGCCGGGCGACCCGTGCACCAAGTCCTGGTGCGCGCCTTCGGCGCGGTCAAGGGTGCCTGCGCGCTCACCAATCAGCGACTGGGCGCTTGGGTCGCGGATCCGGCCAAGGGCGACGCCGTCGTACGCGCGTGCGCTGAAATGGCCGGCGGGCAACTCGACGAACATGTCGTCGTGGATGCCCTGCAAGGCGGCGCCGGCACCAGCACCAACATGAACGTCAACGAGGTGCTGGCCAACCGCGCGATGCAGATCCTGGGCGAGCCGCCAGGAAACTATCAGCGTGTGTCGCCGCTCGACGACATCAACTTGCACCAGTCGACCAACGACACATTCCCCACGGCGCTACGGGTGGCTGGACTGTGGCTGCTGGCGACGCTGGAAAAGGAAGTTGTGGCCTTGCAGGAGGCTTTTCAGCAAAGAGAAAAGGCCTTCGCCCACATCGTGAAAGTCGGTCGCACCGAGATGCAGGACGCGGTCCTCGTCACCTTGGGACGCGAGATGGGCGCCTACGCCGAGGCGCTGGCGCGCGACCGCTGGCGCATCTACAAGTGCACGGAACGTCTACGCGTGGTGAACCTCGGGGGCACGGCCATTGGCACCGGCCTGGGTGCGCCGCGCGCCTTCATTTTTCAGGTGGTTGATGCGCTCTCGCAGTTGACCGGCCTGGGTGTGGCGCGCGCGGAAAATCTGGTCGAGGCCACGCAGAACGCGGACGTGTTCGCCGAGGTGTCCGGGATGCTCAAGGCCTGCGCGGTGAACTTGTTGAAAATTTCGTCTGACCTGCGCCTGCTTTCGTCCGGTCCCGAGGCAGGTCTAGGCGAGATCAAGTTGCCCGCGCGCCAGGCCGGCTCATCGATCATGCCGGGCAAGGTGAATCCGGTCATTCCCGAGGCCGCCAGCCAGGCGGCCCTGCTGGTCATGGCCCACGACGCGGCCATCACCCAGGCGTGCGCAGCGGGCAGTCTGGAACTGAATCCTTTCTTGCCGCTCGTCGCTCACTGTCTGTTCGACAGTTTGGACCTGCTGGCGCGGGCCGCCGGGATCCTGCGCCGTTTCTGCGTCGAAGGAATGACCGCCGACGAAGAACGCTGTCGCGCGCACGTGCAGGCGTCGACAGCCGTGGTCACGGCCCTGGTGGCGCGCGTGGGATACGAGGTCGCCAGCGCTATCGCGCGCAAGGCGAGCGAGCGTCGCTGTTCTATTCGTGAGGTCGTCTTGGCCGACGGCCTTCTGACCGAGCGAGAGTTCGACGAGCTGACCACGCCGGAGGCCGTGTGCCGCCTGGGCTCGCCCGACAGGGAAGGGGAGTGACGAGCGCCATGCCTGGTGCGAAACTGACCACGCCCAAGGGCATGCGGTTGCACGTCGGGATTTTTGGCCGGCGCAACGTAGGCAAGTCCAGTCTGCTCAACGCGATGGTGCGCCAGCATGTGTCGCTGGTGTCGGAGGTGGCAGGAACCACGACCGACCCGGTCGAGAAGCCCATGGAGCTTCTCCCGCTGGGCCCCGTGCTGTTCATCGACACGGCGGGCATCGACGATGAAGGTGCGCTGGGCGACTTGCGGGTGAAGCGCACGACCGAGGTGTTCGACCGCACCGACTTGGGTCTGATTGTGGCCGCGGGCGACTGGGGCCCCTTCGAAGAAGCCCTGGTGCGCGAGATGCAGGCGCGCGGTGTTCCGCTCGTCGTCGTGTTCAACAAGTCGGATGTCGCTGCTGCCGCGACCGGTCAGCTCGCGGCTCTGCGCGAGCGAGGACTCTGCGCGGTCGAAACCAGCGCGCTCACGGGCGCCGGGCTTCTGGATCTGCGACAGGCGCTGCTCGATCGAGCCCCGCCCGACTATCTCGACAGTCGCGCCATCGTGGCCGATCTGGTCGGCCCGGGCGAGATGGCCGTACTGGTCGTCCCCATCGACAAAGAAGCGCCCAAAGGACGCTTGATTCTGCCGCAGGTACAGGTGCTGCGCGATCTGCTGGACCACGACGCCTTCGCCCTGGTGGTGAAGGAGCGCGAGCTGCGCGCCGCCCTCGACGGATTGCGCGCGCCGCCCCGGCTGGTGGTCACCGACTCGCAGGCCTTCCTGAAAGTGGCCGCCGACACGCCGGCGCAAGTGCCGCTGACCAGCTTCTCGATCCTGTTTGCGCGCCTCAAGGGCGATCTGGTCGCCCAGGTCGAGGGCGCGCTGGCCATCGAGCAACTTCGCCCCGGGGATCGCGTGCTGATCGCCGAAGCCTGCGCGCACCACCCCATCGGGGAAGACATCGGCCGGGTGAAGATCCCGCGCTGGCTCACGCAGTACGTGGGTGGCCGCCTCGACTTCCACACCGTGCAGGGACACGACTTCCCGGCGGATCTGTCCCCCTATCGGCTCATCGTTCACTGCGGCTCGTGCACGCTCAACCGGCGCGAAGTCCTGAGCCGCATCTTGCGCGCGCGTGCAGCCGGCGTGCCCTTCACCAACTACGGACTGTGTATCGCCTACAGCCTGGGAATCTTTGCGCGCGCCTTGGCGCCCTTTCCAGCGGCGCAGGACGTGCTTTTTCGCCATGAACAGACTCGACACCATACTGGACAAGGATAGGCTCGACCCCGACGACTTGGCCTTCTTGCTCGGCGCGGACGCGCCGGCGGCACATGCGTCGGTGCTGTCTGCGGCCTACGCGGTCAAGGTTCGCGAGGTTGGACCGGTTGTGTATTTTCGCGGGCTGTTCGAGCTGTCGAACCTGTGCACGAAAGACTGCCTGTACTGTGGCATTCGGCGCAGCAATCAGAAGGTCGAGCGCTACACCATCCCGGTCGACGAGATCCTGATCGGCGCGCGCTGGGCCTGGGAGCAAGGATACGGCTCCGTGGTCCTGCAGTCCGGCGAGCGCAGCGATCCGGCCTTCGTGGATCGAGTCGCGGAGCTGGTGACCAAGATCCGCGCGCTGTCGCACGACCAATTGGCGATAACCTTGTCAGTGGGCGAGCAATCCGAGGCGACCTACCGCACCTGGTTCGAGGCCGGCGCCGAACGCTACCTGCTGCGCATCGAAACCAGCGACCCGGATTTCTACCGTCGGCTTCACCCTGCGGATCACAGTTGGGAGCGCCGCCGCGATTGTCTGCGCCTGCTCCACAGCATCGGCTACCAGCTCGGCTCGGGCGTGATGATCGGCTTGCCCGGCCAGAGTGTCGAGCAACTGGCCCGCGACATTCTGTTTTTCGAGCAAGAGAGGGTCGTCATGATCGGCATGGGGCCGTTCATCCCGCACGCCGATACGCCCTTGCGCGATGCGATCCGCAACTTCGCCTGGAAACGGCACGCGCAACTGGCGCTGGCCTTGCGCACGATCGCGGTCACGCGTCTGTACCTGCCGGACGTGAATATTGCGGCCGCGACCGCGCTGCAGGCCCTGGCGCCCGATGGCCGGGAGCAGGGGCTCATGGCCGGGGCGAACGTCATCATGCCCAACCTGACCGACCCGAAATACCGGACCGCCTATCAGCTGTACGACGGCAAGCCGTGCCTGGACGAATCGGCCACCCAATGCCGCGGCTGTCTCGAAGGTCGCATCGCCAGCCTGGGAGAGACCATCGGCTTTGGCCAGCGCGGTGACTCGCCGCGCTTTGTTGCCAGCCATGGCGTAACGGGTGAAAAAGTTGTTTAAGTTCAGCCCGTTGAGCACGCGAGTGGGAACAGGAATCTGTACGATGATTAACGAAGACTTGTCTTGACGAAAAGCGGTTGAAAGTGGTACCTTCGTCGTGAAAGATTTCACAGCGTGATAGAAGTAACAAGAAGGATCTGGTGAGATGACAACAGTCACACAGGACATTCAGCCCATCCTCAAGAAGTACCAGAACGCCAGACGCGACTCCCTGATCACGATCTTGCAGGAAGTTCAGGACGCGCAGGGGTACGTGTCGAAGGAGTCGGTCATCGCGATCGGCCAGCACCTGCGGCTGCCCGCCAGCAAGGTGTTTGGCGTCGCGACCTTCTACAACCAGTTCCGCTTCCATCCCGCCGGCAGGTTCCACGTTCAGGTGTGCCGGGGCACGGCCTGTCACGTGAAGGGATCGCTGTCGCTGCTCGATACCGTGAAGAATGAGCTGAAGATCCTGCCGGGACAGACCAGCCGGGATCAGGTGTTCAGCCTGGAGGTCGTCGCCTGCCTGGGGGCTTGCGGCCTGTCCCCGGTGATGTGCGTGAACGGTGAGTTCTTCGCCCGCATGACGCCGACCCGGGCGCGCAAGCTGCTCGACGGTTGTCGCAAGGAGGCGGTGCAGTCATGACCACCATGCCGAAGTCTCTGTTCGCCGCGCTCGAGGTTTCGACCACGCCCGATCCGATTGTGCTGGAGTATCTGAAGGCCGGTGGCGTGGCCAAGAACGCCGAGCAGGAAGCCTATCTGGCCAAGCTCCGTCGCGACGTGGTCGGCAAGCCCGTCATTTATATTGGTACGGGAACTTGTGGCATGGGCGCGGGCGCGGCCAAGGTGGGCAATGCGCTTCGCCAGTACTTGGAAGCCAACCACAAGGACGTCGAGATCGTCGAGGTCGGCTGCATCGGTATGTGCGCGTTCGAGCCCATGCTGGACGTGCAGATGCCAGGCAAGCGCCGCCTGTCGTTCATGCAGGTCTCGCCCGACAACGTCGCGGGCATTCTCGACGGCGTGTTCGCCGGCAAGATCCCGACCGCGAACCTGGTGGGTCAGTTCCGCGCCGGCCCGGCCGAGGCGTGGGCCGACCTGCCCTACCTCGACGAACATCCCTTCTTCAAGCCGCAGCTGCGCTGGGTGCTGGAATTCTCGGGCATCATCGATCCGGGCAGCATCGAGGAGTACATCGCGCGCGGCGGATACAAGAGCTTCCTGGAAACCATTCGCAGCAAGACCCGCGAAGCGGTGTGCGACACCGTCGAGAAGAGCGGGCTGCGCGGCCGCGGCGGCGGCGGCTTTCCCGCGGGCCGCAAGTGGAAGATGGCTCTTTCCCAGGCCAGCGATCAGAAGTACCTGATCTGCAACGCCGACGAGGGAGACCCCGGTGCCTTCATGGATCGCGCCTTGATCGAGAGCGATCCGCACAAGCTTCTGGAAGGCATGATGATCGCCGCTTATGCCATCGGCGCCAAGGACGCCTACGTGTACATTCGCGCCGAGTACCCGCTGGCGGTGCAGCGTTTGCGCGAGGCCATCGCGCGCGCCACGGCCTACGGCCTCATCGGCGATCACATCATGGGCAGCGGGTTTAATCTACAGTTCCACATCAAGATGGGCGCGGGCGCGTTCGTGTGCGGGGAAGAAACCGCGCTCATGCACAGCATCGAAGGCCGGCGCGGCATGCCGCGTCCGCGGCCTCCCTACCCGGCGCAGAGCGGCCTGTTCGCCAAGCCCACGGTCATCAACAACGTCGAGACCCTGGCCAATGTGCCGGTGGTCATGCGCAAGGGCGCCGAGGGCTACGCCGCCGTCGGCACCGCCACCAGCAAGGGCACCAAGATCTTCGCGCTCAGCGGAAAGATCCAGCGCGCGGGTCTGGTCGAGGTGGCCATGGGAACCTCGCTGCGCACCGTGATCTTCGACGTGGGCAGCGGACCGCCCGCCGGCAAGAAGTTCAAGGCGGTGCAGATCGGCGGTCCCTCGGGCGGGTGCATCCCGCCGCAGTTGCTCGACACGCCCATCGACTACGAAACCCTGAAGAGCGCTGGCGCTATCATGGGCTCGGGCGGCCTGGTGGTGCTGGACGAAACCACCTGCATGGTGGATTTCGCCAAGTTCTTCATGGAGTTCATCCAATCCGAAAGCTGCGGCAAGTGCATCCCCTGTCGCGAGGGCACGCGCCGCATGCTGGAGATCCTCGACGCCATCACGCGGCCCCGGCGCAAGGAAGAGAACATCGATGCGCTGATTCGCTTCCAGGGCATCATGCGCCTGGCGGAACTGGCCGAAACCATCAAGATCACCAGCCTGTGCGGCCTGGGGCAGACCGCGCCCAACCCGGTGCTGTCGACCCTGCGCTGGTTCCGCGACGAATACGAAGCGCATGTCTTCGACCGGAGCTGTCCGGCGGGTGCGTGCAAGGATCTGGTGGGTGCGCCCTGTCAGAACACCTGCCCGGTGGGCACGGAAGCCTGGCGCTACGTCGCGCACATCGCGCGCGGCGAATACACCGAAGCCTATCGGGTCATCCGCAGCGCCAACCCGTTCCCCTCGGCCTGTGCGCGAGTGTGCGATCACCCCTGCGAATCGATGTGTCGCGCGGGCGCCACCGGCGGCGAGCCGATTGCGGTGCGCACCCTCAAGCGCTTCGTCGTGGATCGCGTGGCTCCTGACGCCTACAAGCAGGTGGTCAAGCCCGCGGGGGCCAACGCGCCCAAGATCGCAGTCATCGGTGCAGGCCCGTCGGGGCTGACCGCGGCCCACTACCTGGGCGCGCTGGGTAATCGGGTCACGGTATTCGAACGCGAATCCAAGCCCGGCGGCATGTTGGTCTCGGCCATTCCCGAGTACCGCCTGCCGCGCGAGACGTTGCAGAAGGAGATCGACTCCCTGCTCAACGTCAACGTCGAGCTCAAGCTCAATCAAACCCTGGGCAAGGACTTCACCATCGACTCGTTGATGGACAAGGACGGCTACAAGGCGGTGTATGTGGCCACCGGCGCGCACGAGAGCAAGAAGCTCGGGGTGCCGGGCGACAATGCCGAGGGCGTGCTCCCCAGCATCAAGTTCCTCAAGTCCTACAACTTGGAAGGCAAGCACCTGGCCAAGGGCCGGGTGGGAATCGTCGGCGGCGGCAACTCCGCCATCGACGCTGCCCGCGTCGCCTTCCGCCAGAAGGGCGTGACCGGCGTGACCGTGTTCTACCGTCGCACGCGCGCCGAAATGCCGGCCTACGGCGAGGAGATCGAGGCGGCGCTGGCCGAGGGCATCGTGCTTAGGCCCCTGGTGGCTCCGCTTGAGGTCGTGGTCAAGGACGGCAAGCTCAGTGGCGTCAAGTTCATCAACAACGAGCTGGGCCCGCTCGACGATTCAGGTCGTCAGCAGCCGGTGCCGATTCCCGGTTCGGAACACGTCGTGGATCTGGACACGCTTATCGTGGCCATCAGCGAGAAGCCAGAGGTAGGCGGGCTCGGGGATCTGAAGGCCACGCGCTGGGGAACCGTGACGGTGAATCCCGAATCATTCACCACCAGTCGGCCCGGCGTGTTCGCCGGAGGCGACGTCACCTCGGGCCCCAGCACGGTGATCAAGGCCATCGCCGCAGGCAAGAGCGCGGCGGTCATGCTGCAGAACTTCGTCAGCGGCAAGCTGCTCAAGCAGTTGCCCAAGGTGAAGTTGCCTTCCTTCTACGTCGAGCCGGTACAAGTGGCGGGAGAGGAAGAAGAAGGCGATGTCATGGCAGCGCGGGTGCAGCAACCCCACCTGCCGGTCGAGAATCGCCGCGGGAATTTTGCCGAGGTCGAGTTGTGCATCTCGGAAGAGGCAGCCCAATGTGAGGCGCGGCGTTGCCTGCGCTGCGATCTCGATTTCACCCGGCCCTTGCACTGAACCTGAGTCATCGCGAGGAATACACGATGTTTACGATTGAAATTGATAGCAAGCCCATCGAGACCAACGGGGGCGAGACCATTCTTTCAGTGTGCCGGCGTGAAGGCGTCCACATTCCGACCTTGTGTTACATGGAAGGCCTGCCCCCCAGCGGCGCCTGCCGTCTGTGCATCGTGGAAGTGGAAGGCGCGCCCGGCCTGGTGCCTTCCTGTTCCTTCCCAGTCGGCAAGGACATGAAGATCAAGACCCGCTCGCCCAAGGTGCTGGCGGCCCGGCGCACGATTGTGGAATTGCTGCTGTCCAATCACCCCGATGATTGTCTGTATTGCAGCCGCAACCAGCGCTGCGATCTGCAGTCCCTGGCCGCCGAGTTCGGCGTGCGCCAGCGCCACTACATCGGCAAGAAGAACAACCGCGACATGGACGTGTCGTCGCCCTCCATCGTGCGCGACCCGGACAAGTGCGTGCTGTGCGGCCGCTGCGTGCGCGTGTGCGAGGAGATCCAGGGCGTCTCGGCCATCGACTTCATCCACCGCGGTCCCAAGGCGGTGGTGGGCACGGCGTTCGAGACTGGCCTGAATGTTTCGTCGTGCATCAACTGCGGTCAGTGCATCCTGGCTTGCCCGACGGCGGCGCTGACCGAGCACAGCTACCTCAATGAGGTGATGGCGGCTCTTTCCGACCCGAACAAGTACGTGGTGGTCCAGCACGCGCCGGCGGTGTCAGTGACCATCGCGGAGGAATTCGGCCTCAAGCCGGGCAAGGACGCTGACGGCCACATGGTCGCGACCCTGCGCAAGCTGGGCTTCAAGCGGGTGTTCGACACCTCGTTCACCGCCGATCTGACCATCATGGAAGAAGGGTCGGAGTTGGTGAAGCGCATCCAGACCGGCGGGACCCTGCCCATGATGACCAGCTGCTCGCCTGGGTGGATCAAGTACGTCGAGCAGTTCTACCCCGACTTCATTCCCAACCTGTCCACCTGCAAGAGCCCGCAGCAAATGATGGGCGCGGTGATCAAGTCGTTCTTCGCAAAGCGCGAGGGACTCGATCCGTCGAAGATCGTCAGCGTATCGATCATGCCATGCACGGCCAAGAAGTTCGAGTGCGCGCGCGAGGAGATGGGGCGCGACTATGTGCCGGACGTGGACTACGTCCTGACCACGCGCGAATTGGCTCAGCTCATCCGCATGTTCGGCATTGACATGATGGAGGTCGAACCGGATCACGCCGACACGCCCTTCGGTCTGCGCTCCACCGCCGGCAAGATCTTCGGCGCCACCGGCGGCGTGATGGAGGCCGCCATCCGCAGCGCGTATTTCCTGCTGACCGGCAAGGAATTGAAAGAGCTGAAGGTGCAGGAGGTGCGCGGCCTGGACGGCATCAAGGAGGCCAAGGTCAAGATCGGGGATCTCGAGGTCGGCGTGGCGGTGGCCAGCAGCCTGAAGAACGCGGCGCAGTTGCTGGAATCGATACGGGCGGGCCGCAAGGACATCCATTTCATAGAGGTCATGACCTGCCCCGGCGGCTGCATCGCCGGCGGCGGCCAACCGCTGCACAGCGACCAGAATGCAATCAAGGCGCGCATGCAGGCGCTGTATCAGATCGACCGCGACGAGGCCCTGCGGGTCAGCCACAAGAACGAGGACGTGGCACGGCTATACAAAGAATTCCTGGGCGCCCCGCTGGGCGAGATGAGCCACAAGCTGCTGCACACGCACTATCACCGACGAGACGTGCTGGTCTGAATCGGGTCCACTGCAAGACTGGAAGGAAACGACAATGGCGAACGCAAAGAAGATACTGGTGGTGGACGACGATCCCGACATCGTGGAGCAGGTGAGCATGATTCTGAAGCAGGACGGTCACGAGGTGCATGCGGCGGGAACCCAGGCCGAGGCCGAGGAGATCCTGCTGTCCATCAAGCCAGACCTGGCCATCCTGGACCTGATGATGGAGGAGAAGGACACCGGGTTCGTGCTCTGCCATCGCATCAAGAAGCTGTACCCGGACACGCCGGTCATGATGGTCACCGCGGTCAAGGCCGCGACCGGGCTGTCGTTCGCGGCGGATTCGGCCTTGCAGCAGTCGTGGCTCAAGGCCGACCTGCTGCTGGACAAGCCCATCCGGGCCGAGCGCCTGCGCAATGACGTCGACCGGCTGCTGAACCGCGCAGTATGAAGAGAAGGTTAGGGTTCGTGTAGGGGCGACCTGCGGTCGCTCCACGAGCGTGCGCACCAACCCAGGACTGCGTCAGAGAACCGTGCGCGTGGAGAACCAGCGCCGCGTGCTGGAGCTTCTTTACGCGCTCCAGACGGTGAGTGACATCGTCGGAGTTCTCGACGACAGCAAGTCGGCTCTCGACGTCCTGACCGCGCTACACCCGGGCGGATCCGTGACCGGCGCGCCCAAGCAGGCCGTGCTCACCATGATCCGAAGGCTGGAGCCAGACGAACGAGGCGCCTACTGCGGCGCACTCGGGCTTGTACCAGCGAGCGCTCGCGCTTCAGCCTCCTGATTCGCACGGCAACCAGGTCAGCCGGGGGTTGGGTCTACGGCGTTGGCAGAGGATTGTCTTCGACTCGGATGGGGGCATTGATTCGGTCGTCGGCGGGATAGAGGGTTGGCGGCGCCTTGCCCAACCGGGGCGACCGCAGGTCGCCCCTACCTCTGAGGGCGAGCGCAGGTCGAAGGGCGAGCGCAGGTCGAAGGGCGAGCGCGGGTCGAAGGGCGACCGCGGGTCGAAGGGCGAGCGCGGGTCGAAGGGCGAGCGCAGGTCGAAGGGCGAGCGCAGGTCGAAGGGCGATCGCGGGTCGACGGAAGACCGCAGGTCGACGGGCGAGCGCAGGTCGCCCGTACCAGGGTTGGACTTCCGTTCGGTCGCATCTTCCTCCATGATGGGGCCTGCCATCCCATGAAAGTCGAGCAAATCACCATCTTCCTGGAAAACCAGTCGGGCCGCTTGGCCGACGTGGCCAGCATCCTTGCGGCCGCGGGCGTGAACATTCGCGCCCTATCGCTGGCCGATTCCGCCGATTTCGGCATTCTGCGCCTCATTGTCAACGACACCGAGAAAGCCACCCAGGTGCTGAAGGCTCAGGGCTTCACTGTGGCCAAGACCGAGGTGGTGGGTGTCCAGGTGCCCGATCGGCCGGGTGGCCTGGCCGAGATTCTCAACGCCATGAAGGGCAAACAGGTCAACGTCGAGTACATGTACGCGTTCGTGCACAAGTCCGCCGTCGACGCCACCATCATCTTCCGCTTTGACGATCTTGAGAAGGGCATCGCGTGCCTGCAGCAAGCGGGCATCAAGATCCTGCAGGGCGAAGACCTCTACTCGATGTAACCGTCAACCG
>Ga0265330_10001911_pt1 | contig 11586 bp, 11 predicted proteins | sample 41919metaG_FD_202083 | JGI IMG/M metagenome (GOLD analysis project Ga0265330, IMG submission 202083) | Rhizosphere microbial communities from Carex aquatilis grown in University of Washington, Seatle, WA, United States - 4-19-19 metaG | ecosystem: Host-associated > Plants > Roots > Rhizosphere... | reverse complement strand
AACGAGCCCATGCCGAGCGCCAGTGTTGCCAATACTAATTTGATGCCGCTCAGTATGGCAGGCTGGCCGGCAGCGGCTGGTGAAGCGTTCACTTGCGTCCCAGATTGTCGGCGATGATCTGTGCCACATGCGCATCGGCGGCCTTGATGTCCTGCGCATACACCGAGGTGGTGGCAATCGCCGCGGTATTGGGCAGTGTGGTTAGCGTAGCGCCGCTGCGGTCATGCGTGTCGATGGATGCATCCATGGAAAGCCCGATGCGCAGCGGATGTGCCTGCAACTCCCGGGCGTCCAGTGCGATGCGCACCGGCAGACGCTGCACGATCTTCACCCAGTTGCCGGTGGCATTCTGCGCGGGTAGCAGGGCGAAGGCGGAACCGGTGCCCGGCGCGAGGCCCAGTACCCGGCCATGAAAGGTGACCGAGTCGCCGTAGAAGTCGGAGGTCAGCTTGACCACCTGTCCGATGCGCACATCGCGCAATTCGGTTTCCTTGAAGTTGGCATCCAGCCATACCTTGTCGAGCGGCACGATTGCCATCAGCGAAGCGCCGGGCGTGACGCGCTCGCCGATCTGCACCGCACGTTTGGCCACCTGCCCGCTGACCGGCGCCAGCACACGGGTGCGCGCCAGCGCAAGGGCCGCTTCACGCACCCGCACTGCGGCGGTGCGCACGTCGGGATGGTTCTCCAGTGAGGTATTGTCTACGCGCGCGTTGGAAACGCTGGCCTGATCTTCGGTTTGGGCAATGGCGGCGGTGCTGGCCTTTACCGCACTGGCCGCCGCGTCGCGCTGCGCCCGTGCCGTGTCCCGTGCGGTTTGTGCAATCTGCACATTTTCCGGTGAAACAAAATTCTGCCTGGCCAAAGATTCGCGGCGTTTGAATTCGGACTCGGCTTGCACCAATGTCGCATCGCTACGCGCCAACTCTGCCTGAGCACGCGCCAGATCGGCGCGGCGTTGTGCGAGCAGCGGCAGGTTGCCACGGCTGGTCGCATACAGGCCGCGCACCTCGCGCACCGCCGCAGCCAGCGCGGCCTCGGCAGTATCCAGTTGCAAGCGCGTATCGCTGTCATCCAGTTGCACCAGCAGTTGCCCTTCGGTCACGGCTTGCGTGATGTCGGCATGAATGGCAATCACCGTACCGCCGGTGAGTGGTGTCACCGCGACGATGTTGCCGCCGACATAGGCGTCATCCGTGCTGGTGCGCCACTGTCCGAAAAAAAACCACCAGGCAAAAACAATCAGTGCAATGACCAATAGCGACGCAGCAATGCGCAGCAGAATTGCACGCCGTTTGTTTGGTGTAACAGGAGTGGTTGCGCTGTCTTGATCGGTCATGGTGGATAGCTAAAAACCTGCACGGTAGATTCTGTCGCGCCGATTCTACCACCGCCGGTAGTATGCCATTGCACAGGCGCTTGCTCCTTTGTCTGCCGTGGTATTTACGGCTTTGGTCGAGCAAGGCTGCTTCTGTTGCCGATTACTAAGGTATTTAGTCCATTGTTAATGATGTGTTTTGGTGATAACGTGTTTTCACATGATTCCGTAGCACACCGTGTTGTTTTAACGTAGGCCGTCCAGAATGTCGCCGCATTCAAGCCAGCGATGAATCGTCTCTCAAGGCCGGCGTAGCGGGCTTCATCGTCGTACCGCAAGCTGCCGGTGTAATGCATGTGTCAACCGTATTTTTGGTCACGTTAATTCTGAAATTACAGGAGGCTTTGTCATGGCAAAAGTACTCGTCTTGTATTACAGCATGTATGGGCATATCGAAAAAATGGCGGACGCCATAGCCGAGGGAGTGCGCCAAGTGGGCGGCGTGGAGGCGGTGGTCAAGCGCGTGCCGGAGATCATTCCCGAAGACCGTGCCCGCGCGATGGGCGTGAAGCTGGACCAGAAGGCGCCCATCGCAACCGTCGAAGAACTGGCCAATTACGATGCGATCATCTTCGGCACACCGACCCGCTTCGGCAACATGACCGCCCAGATGCGCAATTTTCTGGATCAGACCGGCAAGTTATGGATGGATGGCGCATTGATCGGCAAGGTCGGCAGCGTGTTCACCAGCTCCGGCACGCAGCACGGCGGGCAGGAAACGACGATCACCTCCTTCCACTCGACGCTGCTGCATCATGGCATGGTGATCGTCGGCGTGCCGTATTCCTGCAAGGGACTCACGGTCATGACGGAGATCACCGGCGGCTCGCCTTACGGCTCTTCGACGCTGGCTGGCGGTGACGGCAAGCGCACACCGAGCGAGAACGAACTGGATATCGCACGCTTCCAGGGCAGGCATGTCGCCGAAATTGCCAAACGCTTGACGGCGAACTAGCCGGATTTTTCCGGAATCCGCTGGAAGATATGGACGGCAAGGACTATATCGCTTACTTCACCATGGAGATCGGCTTGGCCGAGGCCATGCCGACCTATGCGGGCGGCTTGGGCATTCTGGCTGGGGATACCGTGCGTTCCGCCGCGGATCTCGGCATCCCGATGGTTGTCGTGACCTTGCTCCACCGCAAGGGCTATTTCCGCCAGCATCTCGATGCATCAGGCTGGCAAAGCGAAGAGGACGCTGCTTGGCCGGTAGCCGAACTCCTGCAGGAAATGGAGCCGCGCTGTTCAATCGAGATCGAGGGGCGGCAGGTTCTGGTGCGGGCATGGAAGTACGAAGTCAAAGGCGTTGGCGGCTCCAGCGTGCCGGTTTATTTTCTGGATACGGATATCGAACAGAATGCCGCACCGGATCGAACTTTCACCGATCATCTCTACGGCGGCGACCTGCGTTACCGGCTTTGCCAGGAGGCGGTGCTGGGCATAGGCGGAGTCAGGATGCTGCAGGCACTGGGCTACAACGAAATCAAGCGCTTTCACATGAACGAAGGGCATGCCGCGCTGTTGACCCTGGAACTTGCTATCAGCTTTCCAGACAGGCCTGGGATATGGCCTACGAGCAGACCAGGCACATCATCACGCCGGAGATGGTGCATCTGGTCAAACCAAAATGTATTTTCACGACCCACACACCGGTGCCTGCCGGGCAGGACAAGTTCCCGCTGGATATGGTGCATCGTGTGATAACCGGTTATCAGGATGCGTTTGCGGAACGCGAACAGGAATTCTGCCAGGACTGCGTGCTGAACATGACTCACCTCGCGCTCGACAACAGCCACTACATCAACGGGGTGGCGAAAAGCCATGGGCATGTGGCGCAGCAGATGTTCTCCAAGTACGACATCCATTCCATCACCAATGGCGTGCATGTGGCCACCTGGGCCGCTCCTTCCGTCGCCAGGCTGTTCGACGAGCATATTCCGGGATGGCGCGAAGACAACGCCAGCCTGCGTTACGCGCTCAACATCTCCAAACGGCATATCTGGATGGCGCACCGCCAGGCGAAAGAAGCGCTCCTCGATCGGGTGAACAGGCTCACCGGCGTCGGCTTGGAGCCCGAGGTATTCACGATCGGTTTCGCGAGGCGGGCGGCGGTCTACAAGCGTGCCGACCTGCTGTTCTGGGACACCGCAAGGCTCATCGAAATAGCAAAAGATGTCGGCCCGTTCCAGCTCATCTATGCAGGCAAGGCGCATCCGCAGGATACGCCGGGGAAAGAGGTCATCCGCCACATCCACGAAATCAAGGAGGCGCTCAAGGGGAAAATCAAGCTGGTTTACCTGGAAGACTACGGCATCGATCTGGCAAAGTTGATTACATCCGGCGTAGACCTCTGGCTCAACACGCCGCAGCCGCCGCTCGAAGCCTCGGGCACCAGCGGCATGAAGGCCGCCGTCAACGGTATTCCTTCGTTCAGCATCCTGGACGGCTGGTGGGGCGAAGGATGCATCGAAGGCATAACCGGCTGGGCGATAGGCGGAGACAAGGATGCCAGCATGGAAAGCCTCGATACCCGGGCCGAAGACGCTCACGCGCTGTATAACAAACTAGAAATGATCATCCTGCCGATGTACTGCAACGAACCGGATCGCTACGCCGAGGTGATGCGCCATTCGATCGCGCTCAACGCATCCTTTTTCAACACCGAGCGGATGCTGTCCCAGTACATCACAAAGGCTTATTTCAAGTGAAGCTAGCCGGGGCGGAATATCCAATGCGGAAGGGCAAAATTGGCGTATCCGGGTAATTTAGCCAAGAATAGTGCCTGCAGAGGTTTCGCTTAAGACAGCCGTTACCATGCCCCGCTCATCCTTGGAGTGAGGAGGTTCTTTTATGGATTGCGTTAGGAATTGCCCGTCCTTTACCTAATCAAGCAATGATTTCGACTGCCGTTCCTGCTGGTACCAGACCGAATAATTCTATCAAATCTGCATTGCGCATCCGGATGCAGCCATGCGAGCCGGGAGCGCCAAGTTGCGCCGTATCCGGCGTGCCGTGGATGTAAATATAGCGGCGCATGGTATCGCTTTCACCCAGCCGGTTGAAGCCGACTTCGCAACCGGATAGCCACAGGATGCGCGTCAGTATCCAGTCGCGCCCGGGGAATTGAGCGCCCAGTTCCGGTGTATAGATTTCGCCGGTCGGGCGGCGGCGCACGAATACGGCATTTTCCGGCTGCTCCGCGCCGATCTTGGCGCGGATGATGTGTTTGCCGCGCGGCGTGCAATAACTGCCGCTTATTTCACCCGCGCCGTTCGCAGCGGTGGAAATGCTGTAGCGGCGCAGTGTGTTGCCCGCGTCATCGAGCAATTCGAGTTGCTGCGTGGCAAGGTGAACGTTGATTTTCATTGTGCCTTCTGCTGCGCGCGGCGCATCGCGAAAAAATTGCTGAGCATGGTGCCGCATTCTTCCGTCAGCACGCCACCCATCACTTCGGTGTGGTGATTCAAGCGCCGCTCGGCGAACGCGTCCAGCACACTGCCGCACGCGCCGGTCTTGGGGTCACGCGCCCCGTACACTACCCGTGCAATGCGCGCGTGCATGATCGCCCCGGCGCACATCAGGCATGGCTCCAGCGTGACGAATAACTCGCAGCCCACCAGCCGGTAGTTGCCTAGCCGCTGTGCCGCATCGCGCAGCGCCATCATCTCGGCATGGGCGGAAGGATCCTGGCGCGAAATAGGCGCATTGAAACCGCGTCCGACAATCTCACCGTCTTTCACCACCACCGCTCCCACCGGCACTTCGCCGGCGGCTTGCGACTGACTGGTAAGCTCCAGGGCATGGCGCATGTAATCGGCATCGGTCATCAAAGGGAATCTCTAAATGCTCACTTGGGCAAAACGGGCGACAACCGTAGCACAACTTCTGCCGTTTGACGAGGCTCCGGGCGGGGTTGGCAGCCCCGCTGTTACTTGCCCCGCCGTCCCGGCTTGGGTGAGAATAAGGCCGGTTGCGGCATGGATTGATGACGCGCTGCTTCGGACAGATGCTGCTGATCGGCGGGTTTTTGTGCTGGACGCGGCTTGGCTGATTGCGGGCCAGTGCGCTGTTGCGGGTTGCGCGGCTTTTGGCCTTGACCGTCACGCGGCGTTTGACCGTTACGTGGCGGTTGATTGCGATTTCCCGCACCTGCCGGGCGCGGTGCGCTATTCCGGCGTTGCCCGTGCGCTTGGCGTGGCGGGCGCGGTGCTTCGGCGGGAAGGTCGGTGGGCGGCACGAAGCTGTCTACTGCCACTTTCGGAATCTCGCGTTTGATCAATCGCTCGATGTCTCTGAGAAACTGTAATTCTTCCTTGTCCACCAGTGAAATCGCCGCGCCGCTGCTGCCTGCACGTCCGGTGCGGCCGATGCGGTGCACGTAATCTTCCGGCACGTTTGGTAATTCAAAATTCACCACATGCGGCAGCATGTCGATGTCCAGGCCGCGTGCAGCGATGTCGGTGGCGACCAGTACCGGCAGTGAGCCGTCCTTGAATTGTGCCAGTGCCTTGGTGCGTGCCGGTTGGCTTTTGTTGCCGTGAATCGCGGCGGCGGGAATGCCGTCCGCATTCAGTTTTTCTACCAACCGGTTCGCGCCATGCTTGGTGCGGGTGAACACCAAAACCTGTTTCCAGTCGTGATGCTTGATCAGGTGGGCGAGCAAATAGCTCTTCAGTTTTTGTGGCACCAGATGGACGCTCTGCTCGATCAGCTCCACAGTGGAATTGCGGCGCGCCACTTCGACGTAGCCGGGGTTGTGCAGCAGGCCGTCGGCAAGGGTCTTGATCTCGTCGGAGAAGGTCGCCGAGAACAGCAGGTTCTGGCGTTGCTTGGGCAGATGCGCAAGGATTTTTTTGATGTCACGGATGAAACCCATATCCAGCATGCGGTCGGCTTCATCCAGCACCAGAATTTCGACGCCGGACAGGTCGAGCGTTTTTTGCCCGACATGATCGAGCAGCCGCCCGGGCGTGGCGACGAGGATGTCCATTTTTCCGCGCAATGCCTTGATCTGCGGATTGATATTCACGCCGCCGAACATCACCATCGACTTCAGTGCCAGATATTTGCCATAGGTCTGTACCGATTCCTCGACCTGTGCGGCGAGTTCGCGGGTTGGGACCAGGATCAGACAGCGCGGCCTTCCGGGCTGCGGATTCGCGGCAGGTTTCTCGGTGAGGAGATGCAGGATCGGCAGCGTGAAACCGGCGGTCTTGCCGGTGCCGGTCTGCGCCCCGGCCAGCAGATCACCGCCGGCCAATACCAGCGGGATCGCCTGCGCCTGCACCGGGGTGGGCATTGTGTAGCCCGCATCGGCAATGGCGCGCATCAGGGGTTCTGCCAGCTTCAAGCTGGCAAAAGTAATTTCATTGGACAAAGGAATAGTATTATTTGACAAAGTTTAGCTCCTGCGACGGCCTGCCGCCCACAAGAGCGGCACCAATCGAGACAGGCGAATTAAGTGATCGAGAGATCGGGGTGAATTAAGAGACCGCTGCGCTGATTGGTTTGGCGCAGGGTAGCGTGCATTATACCTGTCCTGAGCCAAAGAGGTTAGCGATGGCAATAAAAAACCGCACGATTTTCATCGTGCGGTTTTCGTTTTTTGCCTGACTGAAACTATGCTTGCGGACGTTGTGTTTCTACTTGCTCAAGAGGTTCATTCTCTACATAAACTTCATGCTGGCGTGTGCGGCGGCGTGTCGCCGATTTGTCCGCGTAACCAGCAGGAATATTTGCTATAGCTTGCAGCTTGCCCGGATCGGTCTCGATTTGCACCAAGCCTTCGCCGCTGCTTGCCACTGCGCGTGCAGGAGCAATAGTTGCTGCTACTGCCACCACGGGCGCGGCAATTTCATTCACCACTACTGCCGCCACCCCCTGCTGTGTTGCAATTGTCGGTATGGAGATATATTCGCTCGGTGTTACGGGCGGCGTCCAGCCTTCTGGGTATGCGACGTACTCGGAAGGCTTCAGTTTTGCCGGAGCAGTATCGACCGGTGCAACGGCTATATGTGCAACTGCGGTAGGTGCGGCAGCTTGTTCTGCGACAGCAGGTTCGCCGTTGCTTGCCGCCATTTCACCGCCCACGGCGATCTCGCGACGCTCGCGTTCGCGGCGGCCGCCACGGCGACCGCGGCGACGGGCGCCTTCGCGTGCGCTGCCGTCTTCGGCTTGTTCGGCGGCAGGTGCAGCAATCTGGCTTTCCAGCACGGGTTTTTCTTCGGGTTGTGGTATTGGCGCTGCACGCGGTGGGCGCGGTGGCCGAGGCGGGCGTGGCTCACCTTGTGGACGCGGTTCGCGTTCGCCCTGCTGGCGCGGCTCTTGAGGCTTTGCTGCGGTTTCTGCCGGCACCGGCTTCTCACCGCGCTCACGACGGGCGCTGCCCCCCTCGCTGCGTTCTCCGCGCTCACGACGCTTGCCGCCTTCACTCCGTTCGCTGCGCTCACCGCGTTCACGGCGCGGCTGGCTGCGTGGCGCGCTTGCCGCCGGTTTGGTCTTGGGCTGTTCCTCCGCACCCAGCGTTTTGATCCAGCCAAAGAATTTGCCGAGAATCGAAGGCTTGGCCTCTTCAGCCTTCATTGGTGCGGGTTGCGCTGGGGTAATGCCTTGTACCACGGCTTGTGCGCGCGTGGCTTTTTGCTGCTCCTGCGCAGCGGTCAGCGGTTTTTCTTCAACCGGTTTTTCCACCAGCTTGTAGCTGGCCTGCAGCATGTCGCCGGTCATATCGTCAAGACGCAGGCGGCTGATGCTGTAGTTGGGTGTTTCCAAGAACGGATTCGGGATCAGCGTGATCGCCACTTTCAGGCGCGATTCGATGCGATGGATGTCGCCGCGTTTCTCGTTGAGCAGGAAAGTGGCGACATCTACCGGCACCTGGACGTGGATCGCGGTGCTGCTTTCCTTCATCGCCTCTTCCTGAATGATGCGCAGGATGTGCAGGGCGGAAGACTCGGTGCCGCGTATGTGGCCGATGCCGCTGCAACGCGGGCAGGCTATGTAGTTGCTCTCGCCCAGACTGGGCTGCAGGCGTTGCCGCGACAACTCCAGCAGGCCGAAGCGCGAGATCTTCGCGGTCTGCACGCGGGCGCGGTCATGGTGCAGCGAGTCGCGTAAACGGTTCTCCACGTCGCGCTGGTTGCGGCTGCTTTCCATGTCGATGAAGTCGATCACGATCAGGCCGCCCAAGTCGCGCAAGCGCAGTTGGCGGGCGATTTCTTCCGCCGCCTCGAGGTTGGTATTGAGCGCGGTGGCCTCGATGTCCGAGCCTTTGGTGGAGCGCGCCGAGTTGATGTCGATGGAGGTCAGCGCTTCGGTATGGTCGATCACGATCGCGCCGCCGGACGGCAGGCGCACTTCGCGCGCATGGGCGGATTCGATCTGGTGTTCGATCTGGAAGCGCGAGAACAGCGGCACGTCGTCCACGTAGCGTTTGATGCGATCCACGTTGTTCGGCATGACCGTACTCATGAACGCCAAGGCTTGCTGATAGACATCTTCGGTGTCGATCAGGATTTCACCGATTTCCGGATTGAAGTAGTCGCGGATGGCGCGAACCACCAGGCTGCTTTCCAGATAGATCAGCGATGGGGCTTTTTCGGATTTCGCCGCGCCTTCGATCGCATCCCACAATTGCTTGAGGTAGTCCAGGTCCCATTGCAACTCTTCCTCGTTGCGTCCGATGCCGGCGGTGCGTGCGATGATGCTCATGCCTTGCGGCACTTCGACGTGCGACAGTACTTCGCGCAACTCGTCGCGTTCTTCGCCCTCGATACGGCGCGATACGCCGCCGCCGCTAGGGTTGTTCGGCATCAGCACGATGTAGCGGCCAGCCAGGCTGATGAAGGTGGTCAGTGCGGCGCCCTTGTTACCGCGCTCGTCTTTTTCTACCTGAACCAGTAGTTCCTGACCTTCGCGCAAGGCTTCCTTGATCGAGGGGCGGTTGCCGCTACCGGGCTGAAAATACTGCGGAGAAACTTCCTTGAACGGCAGAAAGCCGTGCCGGTTGCCGCCGTATTCGACGAAACAGGCTTCCAAGCTAGGTTCGAGGCGGGTGATGACTGCCTTGTAGATGTTGCTCTTGCGTTGTTCCTTGCCGGCGGTTTCAATGTCGAGGTCGATGAGTTTCTGACCGTCAACAATGGCGACGCGGAGTTCTTCCGGCTGCGTCGCATTGAATAGCATGCGTTTCATTTTATTGTCTCCCGCGCTCTGACACGGGCTAAACCAAGCCACGCGCGGTTAGGCGCGAGAGAGGAGCAATCGTGCAATAAGTCTTGTAGTGTGCAAACGGTTGGTCAAATCTGTTCTCTCTAAGGTAGTAGCTGGTCTTAAAAAATTGTTCTTAGGGGTTTCTGTGTCAGCGGTTGAGGCGGCGCATTGCTGTGTTGCACTGCATCTCGTCTCTCCGGCTATTTCAGAATCTCCTTAGGGGTGAGGCAGCAATATTGGCTGCTTCACGGAAAATCCACAGGTGCTTCGAGCGCATAAATCAATTACTATCACTGCTGGTACCGGTGAGTGATATTAACCGGGCTGCGGCTGGTAGGTAGGGTGGCGGCGCAATGCGCCGTCGCTTGTGCCAAAGTCTTCTTGGCGGGGAAATCATCCCAAACTTACCCAAATCCCAAAACGCGCGAACGGCGAAGTATAAGCAAAATGAATGGTTTAAGCAAAGATTCTGTGAATTTTGTGGAAATTGATGAAAGCGGCGAGGCGCAGCGTATCGACAATTTCCTGTTCAAGAACATGAAAGGCGTGCCCAAAAGTCATGTCTACCGCATCCTGCGCGGTGGAGAAGTGCGGGTCAACAAGAAGCGCGTCAATCAGACCTATCGCCTGCAACTGGGCGATCAGTTGCGCATCCCGCCGATCCGCGTGGCGGAAAAACATGAGATCAAAGAGACGCATATCCCGGCAGTGGAGTTCCCGATCATTTATGAGGACGACGCGCTGTTGGCGGTGAACAAACCTTCCGGTGTGGCGGTGCATGGCGGCAGCGGGGTGAGCTTCGGGGTCATCGAACAAATGCGCCGCGCCCGCCCGCAAGCCAAATTTTTGGAACTGGTGCACAGGCTCGACCGCGAAACCTCAGGTGTATTGCTGCTGGCGAAAAAGCGCTCCGCGCTCACCGCCATGCACGAGATCATGCGCGAGGGCAACAGCGACAAGCGTTATTACACGCTGGTACTGGGGCAATGGAAGAACGTCAAACAGCACGTCAAGCTGCCGCTGCACAAGTTCGACACCCCGCAGGGCGAGAAGCGCGTGATGGTCAGGGAAGGCGGGCAGGCCTCGCATACCATCTTCACCCTGCTAAAGAGCTGGCCTGAATTCAGCCTGTTAGAGGCGCAACTTAAGACCGGACGCACCCATCAGATCCGCGTGCATCTCTCCCATCTCGGCTTTCCGATTGCCGGAGACGACAAGTATGGCGACTTTGCGCGCAACAAGGCATTGATGAAGCAGGGGCTGAAGCGGATGTTTCTGCATGCGCATTCAATTTCGTTCAATCATCCGTTGAGCGGCGAGCCGCTGCAACTGACTGCACCGTTGCCAAAGGAGTTGCAGGGGTTCTTGGATAAGCTGGATGGCGCGGTATGCTGATCAGAAACTTCTTAATAGGTATGAATTACAAGTGCTTGGCTGGAGTAACGTACTAAACTTTTTGGGCGGCAAACCGATAACTCTCTTGAGGTGAGTGGCAAACCTTCGAGGAGGAACGATATGCGTTATGTTTACGTTGCTCCGCTCCATGTCAGTAATATGGGCGGTTACGAGGTGAAGCAGATGGCTGACATTCGTCAGACTACCCCGGAGCATGCCCGCAGCCATCTTTCCGCCAAAATTCAGCAACCTGCCAAAGTTCAGCAACAGCAGGAGCCGCGCCCTCAACCGCTGGGCAATCGGAGATCGGTTATCGCGGAAGAGCGCCGCAAAGTCAGCCAGCGCGCCATACGGCGGCGAGTGCTGGTCGAATTGCGTTCGGAGACAGACCGACGCCACCGCAATCTGCGCGAAAGCGATATTGTCGAGCATATCGATGTAAAAGTATGATCAGCCTGATTTTAACAGGGTGCTAGCCTTTAACCTTGACCAAAAACACCGTGATCTCTTCGCGGTCATGGTAAAGCTGTTTGGCCATCATGCGGTAATTGATGCCTTCTTCATCCAAACGAGTGCGTATGCCGCCCAATGCGCTGTCTAGC
>Ga0265330_10001910_pt1 | contig 11586 bp, 10 predicted proteins | sample 41919metaG_FD_202083 | JGI IMG/M metagenome (GOLD analysis project Ga0265330, IMG submission 202083) | Rhizosphere microbial communities from Carex aquatilis grown in University of Washington, Seatle, WA, United States - 4-19-19 metaG | ecosystem: Host-associated > Plants > Roots > Rhizosphere... | reverse complement strand
CAGGTCGGCCGCGGCTTCGGCATCAGACGCGGCGTCCGCTCCACCGTCGGCCGCGACCGCCGCATCGTTGCCGGCTGCGTCCGCCGCCGGCGCCAGACCATCGCCGGCTGCATCCGCCGCCGCGGCAGGAACGTCGCTGGCTGCGTCGGGCGTCGCAACCGGGCCGGCTGCGTCCTGCCCAGGGGTGCTACCCGTACCTGGAGTGAACGTCGGCGTGCACACGCCGTTGTGGGGCGACCCGGTGGGCTTGCAGACGAGGCCACTGGCGCAATCCGAGTCAATCTCGCAACGCCCGCCCTCCCCTTGGCTGCATCCGCCACAAAGCACGAGAGTGCCCGCGAGAGCAAACGCCAGACTCATCGCTCGAAAGCTCGGCTGCATGGGTTCGTGGGTTAGCACGGGCGCCTGCATTTGTGAAGGCCGGACTGGACGAACGCGCTCGTCCGCTTGGTTGCAGCCGCAAGGCTGCCCCGTGTTAGCCTGCGTCCATGGGACGTCGTCCAATCCTCATCGTGGTCGTGGCAGCCTTGGCCTGCATCGGGGCACTCAGCCTGAACGCCGGGGAGAAGGGGACCCGCAAGCCCTCCTCGTTCGAGCGCGAGGCGCGCGCGTTTCTAGGCACAGTGACCGGCCTCTTGCAGCCGCTCAATACCGTGGCCAACCAGGCGGCCTGGAACGCCGCCACCGATGTCAGCCCCGATCACACGGCGGCACGGGCTGCGGCCGAGAAAGCCGCCGCGGCAGCGACCGGCTCCAAGCTGGTCATCGAGCGGACCGGAGCCTTCCTGGCCAAGCCCAGCGAGCTCTCCGATCTCAGCTTGCGCCAACTCCGCAAGCTGCAACTGGCTGCGGCCGAAAACCCCGGCACCATCCCCGAGGTGGTCGGCCAGCGCATCGACGCCGAGGCCCGGCAGTCGGCGGTGCTCGATAGCTACACCTTCTGCCTGCAGCCTCTGGCCGGCGGAAAGTGTGGCCACCCCACTTCGGCCAACGAGATCGACCAGATCCTGCGCGCGTCGCGCGTATTGGCCGAACGCGAGCGAGCCTGGCTGGCGTCCAAGGAGATCGGCCGGCCGCTCAAGCCCGGCCTGCTGGAGCTACAAACGCTGCGCAATCAGATCGCGCGCGCCATGGGCTACCCATCGTTCTTCGCCCTGCAAGTGGCCGACTATGGCATGACCGTCGACGAGATGATGGCGCTCATGGACGCCACCCTGGACGCAGTCAAGCCGCTCTACGATGGGCTGCACTGTTTTGCGAAACACGCCCTAGCGGACCGATTCAGAAGGCCGGTGCCCAAGTTGATTCCCGCACATTGGCTGGGCAACCGCTGGGCGCAGGCCTGGCCCGGCCTGATCGAAGGCACCAGCCTGGATCCCTTGTTCAAGGGCAAGTCGCCCGAGTTCATCGTGCGCACCGCCGAGGACTTCTATGTATCACTCGGTTTCCCGCGCCTGCCCGAGGTGTTCTGGAACAAATCGGATCTCTTCCCGGTGCCGGCCAATTCGCCGCGCAAGAAGAACGCCCACGCCACCGCCTGGCACATCGACGGCGAAACCGACGTGCGCTCGCTCATGAGCGTGCAGCCGAACGCTCAGTGGTTTGGCACCGCCCACCACGAACTGGGCCATATCTATTACTACCTGTCATACGCCACGCCCGAGGTGCCCTACCTGCTGCGCGCAGGGGCCAACCGGGCCTTTCACGAGGCGGTGGGCGAACTGGCCCGGCTAGCCAGCCAGCAACTCCCCTATCTGCGCAAGCTCGGCCTCATCCGTCCAGGGCAGGAGCCCGAAGCCTCGGCGGCGCTCTTGCAATCGGCGCTGGAGTTCATCGTGTTTCTGCCCTTTGCCGCCGGCACCATGACCCATTTCGAGCACGATCTGTACGAGCGCAACCTGCCGGTTGCCGAGTGGCAAGACCGCTGGTGGCAATACGCGGCCCTTTACCAAGGGGTAGTGCCGCCCGGCAAACGCGCCCCCGATCTGTGCGACGCCTGCACCAAGACCCACATCAACGACGATCCCGCCCAGTACTACGACTACGCCATGGCGACCCTGATCAAGTTCCAACTCCACGATCGCATCTGCCGCACGATCGTGAAGCAGGAGCCGCGCGACTGCGACTACTCGGGCAGCGAGGAGGCCGGCCGCTTCCTGCGCGACATCCTCAAGCTGGGCGCCACGCGCGACTGGCGCAAGGTCATGCGCGAGGCCACCGGCGAGGACATCGGCCCGCGCGCCATGCTGGATTTCTATCAGCCCGTGCTCGCGGACCTGGCCAAGCGCAACCAGGGCCTGGATTGTTCGCGCTAGAAGCGAATCGCCTCGAATTTCACCAACTCGGCAAAGGCGGCGCAGCGGGCGCGGATGGCCGACTCGTCCAGTGACCGGAAGCGATCCAGGCTGAAATCCTGGACGCAGAAGGAAGCCAGAACCGAGCCCACCACCAGCGCAGTGCGAATCCCGGCCGGTGAGGTGTCGCCGGTGCGGGCCAGCCAGCCCATGCAGCCACCGGCGAAAGAATCGCCGGCGCCCGTGGGATCCACCACGCTCTCCAGGGGGAAAGCCGGCACGGCGAACACGCCCTCCTGGCTGAAAAACAGCGCCCCCGCGTCGCCGCGCTTGATGACCACGGCGCCGGGGCCCATGCCGCGGATCACGCTGGCCGCGGCGGGTAGGTTGTCCTGTCCCGAAAGCTGGCGAGCTTCTTCATCGTTGAGCAACACCATGTTCGCCCGCTCGAGCACGCGCAGAAGCTCGGCTCGCTTACCGCCGATCCAGAAGTTCATGGTGTCGCAAGCCACGAAGCGCGGGCGGCGCACCTGGCCCAGCACCTCCAGTTGCAGGACAGGGTCGATGTTGGCGAGAAAGACGAATGGGCTGTCGGCGTAGGCCGGCGGCAGCTTGGGTCGGAAGGTCTCGAAGACGTTGAGCTGGGTATCGAGGGTGGTGCGCTTGTTGAAGTCCGCCGCGTAGCGGCCGGCCCAGCGAAAAGTGCGGCCGGAAACCCGTTCCAGCCCGGCCAGGTCGATACTCCGACCGCGCAGCAGGGCCTCGTGGTCCGAGGGAAAATCGCTCCCCACCACACCCACCAGGCGCACCGGCGCAAAGAACGAAGCGGCGAAGGACGCATAGCAAGCAGCGCCGCCCAGCACCTCCTCGCGACGACTGCTCTGGGTTTCGATGGTGTCGAGCGCCAGCGATCCGACCACCAGCAGGGGCGAGCCCGCGGGTCCGGTCTGCTTGGTGACGGTGCGGTCTGGATCTGGTTTCACGGCGATACCTCCTTGCACGAAGCGATCTCTTGCTACCACAGAAAGGCGCCACGGCCGAACACCGTCGCCCGCCCGGGGTAGAGAGCAATCTCCCGGCTACCAGCCGGCAAAAAGCTGGGTGAAGAAGAGCGGCACCACCCCGCCCTCAGCCTGACCCACGGCCACGCCGATCCCCACGTGGGTCACGTCGGAGTTGAGGATGTTGGCGCGGTGGCCGGGGCTGCCCATGAATCCATTCTCGACCTCCACCGTCGAAAATGCTCGCCCCACATTCTCAGCGAGAGTGCGCGGGGCGGGCGAGACCTGGGCGGCGCGGATGCGGTCCACGGCGCCGCCGGTCTTGTCCGATACGTGAACCACCTCGCCCGTGCGCGCCATCTCGCGGCTGTGGCCGCGGGCGACCTCCTGCAAACGCGCATCACGCGCAAGCGCGGGCAGGCCTGCCGCCGCACGGTCGCGGTTGACCAGCACGAACAACTCCCGCTCAGCCTCGGCCGCGTCCTGACGCCGGGTCACCTCGTTGCGGGTGATAGCGATGCGCGCGGGCGGCTCTACCCCGCAGTACAGGGGAAAGTTCGCCAGCACCCCCGGCCCGTGGCCGTCATCTCCTTCGATCTCTAACTGGTACACGCCATCGCCGGAGTCGCACGCCACGGTGAGTTCGAAGCGGCCTTGCCGGGCCGACATGGCCATAGTCCGCACGCCGCCGCGCGGAGCGGCCACCAGCACCGCGGGTGTGACAAAGCGACCCAACAGGCGGCCCACCAGAGTCACAGTGCCCCGCGAGGGCAGACGCCGCGACAGCGCCCGCAGTTCCAGGTTCTGTGGTTGCAGGGTCAGAACGACGATCAGTTCGTCCGCCCCACGCTTCACCCCCACGCCCATCCGGCGCCAGTCGCCCATCTTGAAAACCCCAGGGATCTGCTTGCGCAAGTCGGCCAACAGCGACACATCACCTCGGGGCGAACTGCGCACCATGACCATGTAGGGCTCCGGCTCGACGATGCCGTAGTGGTGCAACAGGAATGCGACGGCATCGAACGAAGGCAACCGCTTGCCCACGGTGGCGCGCGCGATGTCGGTCGCCACCAGATCCAAGCGACCATCGCGCGCGGGCGTAGGCGATCGCACGGCGCCCGCCGCCTTCTGCACCGCCGCCGCCACCTGTGCCATCAAGGGATCGGAGTCACGCCCCGGACGAATCTGACCGAGCGGCGGGGCCTGGTATTCAAGAGCAGCGGGACCACTGGGAACCAGGTCAGACGACGCCGACGTCCCGGCATCGCTGGTTTCCGTCGATCCAGCGAAAAGTGCTGCACCGACCGCAACCCAAGCGAGCGAGCGACTACGCCGCGATGACACTCGACCATCCCTCCCAGAAAATTGAGCGCCTTCTCACCACAGAGAACACAGAAGCCACAGAGACGATTCTACGGCGTACTCCGCGCCCCTGTGTGCTCGGTGCTCTCTGTGATTGACAGCCAGCGACCTGCTACGGCTTGTTGGCCGGCGTCTTCTCGGCAGTCTTTCCCGCTGGCTTGGTCTCGGTCTTCTTTCCGGCGGCCTTGCCGGCCGGTTCCGTCTTGGCTTCCTCCTTCTTGCCGCCCTTCGCCGCGCCGTCCTTGGCCGCCGGCACCTCACCCTTCTCGTCGACGAACACGATTTCGCCGAACCGGTCCAGCTTGTGGAAGTCGCCCACCATCGGTGCCGACCAGCCCAGGGCGATCTGTGGCTTGTCCTTCGGGGAGTCCATGCGGAACATGTTGAGGCGCCACTTGTCGCCGAGCGCCGGTGGAACCTTGACGCCGTTGTTGTCCAGGCCGTTCACATCCGCCAGCGGCAGCGCCATCTCCACCGTCCAACCCTTGTCCTGGTCTTCGCGCTTGTTGAGGGTGCCCTCGACCTTCACCGCCGCCTTCAGCTTCGAGTTCCAATCGTAGGGCTTGCGCTTGGGATCCAAGCTGTCTTCGTACTTGCGGTAGGTGGGCAGATAGGTGTCGAAGATGGTTCCATTGGGAGCCACCTGCAATTCGATGTACCCCTTGCCGTCACCGTTGGCATCGATCATCACCTCGTCCATCTCCTGCGTCCAAAGCTTGGAATCGCGCTCCGCGAGGGTGCCCCACACGTCGGTGTCTGCGTTTTCGAACGCAATATAGAGGTTCTGATTGTCCCAAAGCAGCCTGGCCTCGGTGTTGGGCTGCGCTGGCTCGCCGGTCATGGTGTTGACGAACAGTCCGCTCGACGGGGCGGTCTTCCACGCTGGTTCGTCCAACTTGCCGTCAATCTTGATGGGCTTGGGTGTCTTGCGCGCCAGATACCGCTTGAGCGTGGGCGGCTCCTTCAGCTGAACCGGGACGGTCGCGGCCAGAACGCGGTCTTCATCGCGCGGCCCGGACTTGATGGCCATGCGCTCGCGCCCCCGCCAGAGGCCCACATAGACGCTGAAGGAGTTGAAGGCCCAACTCGGCGGTAGACGGAACGAGTGTTGGTCGCGGATGATGTCGCCCACCTTCCAGCGTGACACCGGGTACTTGCCACTGACTGGTCCGTGGTCGACGTTGATGAACCCCTGCTTGTTGGGGCCGCTTATGTGGGTGAACAACCTCCAACCATCGGTGAGCGCTGACTTCACCTTCCAGTAGTGGGTGACATGGACGTCCTTCCCAGGCTCCGCGGGATTCGGGGCCACGTCCAAGCCGATGTACTCGACCTTGCCGTCCAGGTCCGCATGCGTCGCGAACTGCGGCGTGGGGTCGGAGGCCAGCAAGTTCTTTTTGACGAATTCCTCGTCCTCCTTGGTCGGCTTCTCGTCGGCCTGCTCCACGCAGCCGAAAACAAAGCCCGACAGGGCTGCGACGCAAAGCCAACGGTCAGCGCGCAACCGGACTGCGCACGGTGTTCCTGAGACTCGTGACATCGATGCTCTCCCTTTCCTAGCCAGCCGGAATCCGATCTCTTCGGACCCTAGCCAGCGGGCCTCTTTCTACTGGAGACGCAACGGATTTGCAAACCTTGGGGCCCGGCCCGTCAGCCACCCCGTGAAAAGATCCCTGCCTTGCGAATTCTATCTTTTCGGTTGGGCCACGACGCGGACCCTGGGCGTCTCGCCGATTTCATTGATCAAGATGGGAGCCCCTTCATCCAGACACCCGGCCGAGAATGCCTCGGAGGCAGCCTTGAGCGCGAGGTCGAGCGAGGCATGGACGCCCACCAAGCGGCGGCCACACACGACGGCAAACTGCCCGGCGTACCGATCCAGCAAGGCATGCTTGCAGGTGTCGAAGAAGTGGGTTTCCTCTTGTGCGGAGAGCATGCTGCCAGCGTGGGGGCAAGCCTCGCTCCCGTCAAAAAAACGCTACTCCGGGATGCTTCAGATCTTGATGCCCGCCAACGGATCGTTGTCCAGCTTCTTCTTCCGCGGCAACTGCGGAACCGTGGCGGGATCGGGACTCGGCGCAGGAGCAGCCGACGCCGCCGCCGCATGCCGCCCGCCTGATGGCCTGTGCCGGCTTCGGCTGCTAGCCGGCGCGGAGACCGTAGAAGGCGCCGGTGCCAAGGCCGCCGTCGCAGCCGGCGCCGCGGGCGTCGCGGCGGCTGTCGTAGCGGCCGCGGTCTTGGCCTCGCAGGCCTTGAGCTTGAGCTGCACCTGCCGCTCCCCCTGGCTCGCTGCCTCCACCGCCTGCGCGCGCGCCTCTTCCACGCGCCGTATGCTTGCGTCCTTCTCGGCCAAGAGCGCCTGCGTGTCGTTCTGAACTTTCACGTAGCCCGCGCCCCCGGCGGCCAGAAGGAGGACGGCCACCACAATGGCGGGCTTGGCTGAAGACGTAGGCCGCGCCATTTGGGCAACTGCCCCTGGATCGATGGGTGCGTCCCACGTGGCTGCGATGGGTCCTGGCTGGCCGAAACCAGCCGACGCAGCCCTGGCCGTCCCACCCATCCCGGCCTGAACGCCAGCCCGCATGCCCTTCCCGCCCAACGCCAGGTCGGATCGCGGCGGCGGCGTGACCTGATCGCCCATGGGATCCAGCTTTGCGGGCGCCGCCCTCTGGGAACGACCACTACCCCCTTGGCCACCAGCTGAATGGCCCTTCTTTCGCCGCTCTTTTCTGAGCCTGCGCAGTTCGTCTAATGAGGTGAGTACAGAGTCCTCGGTCGCGGGCATGTGCTACCTCCCATGTCGAACGGACGGCCGCTTTGGCACGACCAACATAACTAAGCGCAGGCGAACGGCCACAACGATCCGCAACCACCACGCCGCAGTCCTCTTCCCCGACGTGAAAGAAGGTATGTTAGCACGAACATGCGCACGATTCCCCACAGATCGGCCGCGGAATCGCACGTCCGACTGCAGGCTAACTTCGACGCATCGCCCAACGGAAGCCTGTGGTCAAGCCAAGCCAAACGGGCAACAGAAACGCAGCGAGCGGCAGGTTGTCCTGCGACAGGCCGGGAAGCGCCTTGGCGAGGACGCCAATGGCGGCGAAACCAGTAGCCGTAGCCACAACCCAGAAGGCCTTGCGCATGGCCGCTTGCCTTCCCAGCGCCGCCCCGACTCCGTAGCCGGCCAGCACGACCGACCAGGGCGCGAGCAAGAAGATGTTCGCGTTGGCGTAGGCAGCCTTGTGGTCGGTCAACAACCAGAAGGAAAGTAGGATGAGGCCCAACACGCCGAATACGAAGCCCAGCAGGCTGCCGGAAATGCCCAATCCCACGCGCGCAGCTGGATGGCTGCTGGCAAGCCGACCGAGCCCCGCCAAGAGCGCGCCAAGCGCAAGCCCGGCGGCCAAGAAATACAAAGTCCAATTGGGCGGCCGATCCGGCTTGGGCGGCCGGCGCGCCGCGAACAGGGTGCGCTCGGACTTGACCAGGGGCTTGTCGCCCGCCGCTGCCGGAATGCGGACGTCACGTAGAAGATCGCGCATCCGCTCGGGCAGGAAGGCCTCGTCCCACCGGGTGATGGGTGCGTCGGTCGGCCGGCCCAACCCCAGGTCGAGGCCGAGATACTCGGGAAAGAAATCCGCCGTCATGCGAAGCGCGTCTGCTCGGAAGGTCATGGCCGCTGGCCGCTGGCCCGCCTGCCGGACCAGGCCGCCCACCGCGCGGTCGATGGCATCGCGCACGCGGGTGGAGCAGTTGTCCCGGAAGTAGTCGTAGAGGTACTCCCGGTTCTCGGGCCGCGCGTTCTCGCGCAGGCTCTGCCACAAGCCCCATTTCTGTGCGGGCGTCAGGTCCAGTTCCTGAGCCTCGATCGTCCGGTTGTCGGAAATATACGACGCGAGCGTCCCCTCCACGCTCGACACCGACAGCCAGTACTTGAAACGGCCGCGCAGGAACTTCGGGATGAGCGCGGGCGAGTCGAAGGCAAAAGTGCCGAAGTTGTAGACCAGCCCGCTCTCCTCGTCGGACTGCACCAGGATGGCATTGTGTCCGAACTTGAAGAACGGATGATCGCCAGGGCCGAAGGTGAGAGCGAAGACGGTCAGGTTGTCTCCCGGCTCAGCTCGCACGGATCGCGCAGCCGAGAGGAGCAGCAGCGCGAACGCCGTCGCGAGAAGAATTCGCAAACCCATGGACCACGAACCTACCAGGTCACGCGCGTGTCCCCAGCGCAAATCCGACACCCCACCCTCACTTGGCCGCCGGCGGCGCATCCGACACGATCTCCACTTCAAAGATCCGCGGCCACAGCTTGCCCGTGAGCACCAGATGCCCGGTGGCAGGAAGGTATGCGATCCCGTTGAGGACGTCGGCGGCACGCGCCTCCCCGGGCGCGAGCAGACCGGAAGCGTCGATCCATCCGGTCACCTCGCCGGTGTGCGGGTCGATGCGCGCGATGTGACTGTCTTGCCATACGTTGGCGTAGACGATGCCGTCCACGCATTCCAGTTCGTTGAGGTTGCGCACGGGCTGTCCCGCGCGGCGGACCACGATCTCGCCGATCTTGACGAAACTTTCCGGGTCGCGCAACGCGAGCGTATCGCTGCCGTCGCTCACGATCAGATGACGGCCGTCGAAGCAGATGCCCCACCCTTCACCCTGGTAGGAGATCTCCCGTTCCTTGCGCAGCGTCGCCAGGTTCCAGACCAGCGCTCGCCCGTTCTGCCATGTGAGTTGCACGAGGCGGCCGCCGACCCGCTCCACGCCCTCGCCGAACAGGTCCGCTGGCAGGTCGGCCCTGCGCTCGACCACACCGCTGTCAGGGTCCACCCGGCGCAACGACGAGCGCCCGTAGAGCCCTGTGCTCTCGTAGAACTTGCCCTCGAAGAAGATCAGGCCTTGCGTGAACGCTTCGGGATCGTGCGGGAAGGTGCGGACGACCTTGAGCCGCAACTTGGCGGCCGCGGTTGCTTTCGCGGGACGGCCGGCGGGCTTCGCGCAGGCTGCGAGCGACCACAACGCCGCGCAGGCAACCACAGTTGCAAGATATGCGTTTCGCCGCAACGGCATGACGAGCCCAATGATAGCCGACCACTCCCCGCGGCACGATCAGAACGCGACCGGGAGGGCAATGGCGTGCCGCAGTCGCGTGAGGTACTCGTCGCGCGAGATCTCGACGGCTCCCAGGCTGGCCAGATGGGGCGTGGGCACCTGGGCATCGAGCAGGGAGAACCCTCGATCCCGCAGGTGCTGAACCAGATGTGCGACCGCAGCCTTCGAGGCATCGGGACGGCGATGGAACATCGACTCGCCCCCGAAGAATCCGCCGATGCTCACACCGTACAGGCCACCCACCAGCTCGTCGTTTTCGTAGACCTCGACGCTGTGGGCGACGCCAAGCCGGTGGAGTTCCGTGTACGCAGCGACAAAATCGCTGGTGATCCAGGTCGTCGGCCGTCCAGGCCCGGGTTCGGCGCACCTGCGCATCACACCCTCGAAATCCCGATCCAGCGAGAAGGCCCATGCCATACGGCGAAGCCGCCTGCGCAAGCTCCTCGACGGTCGATAGCGGTCCATGTCGAAGATGGCACGAGGATCGGGAGACCACCACGTCACCATCGGATCCGAGGACCACGGGAACACGCCCGCGCGATACGCGCGCAACAATCTCTCCGGCGTCACCGCACCACCAACGGCCACCAACCCGTCGATGCCGCAGCTTGTCGAAATACGCTCCGCGTCGTCCTGGTCAGAATCTTCTTGCATGTCCACCGTAGTCTTGATAATGAACCGCTGCGCGGCGATTTTCGCGGTGCCTCATGGGATAAGCCCAGCACAGCGCTAATTTTGTTCGCTTTATCTTCACATTCGAGTAAGGTACCGGCCCCGAGAGGCTTATTTAGAAGAGAACAACCCAGGAGACAAGGCTATGACGAGTAAGCTTGCTGTATTGGTGTTTGCGATGTCCATCACGCTGGTTGGCTGCGGCAGCAGCAGCACGACTAAGCCAGATGCAGGCGTCGGCGACGCGAAGCCCGCGGTGCCGGACGTTGCCACTGCGGAAGCTGCCAAGCCCGTCGACACGAACCCGTCGACACCCGATGCAGGAGTGGACACAGCACTGCCGCATCCCGATGTTGCCGTTGATACCGCCACCCCGGATGTTTCCGTGGCCGATGTGGGCGTGGATGCTGGCGAGACCGGTGTTTCGCCTGACGGCGGGACGCTTCCCGATGTGGCCAAGCCGATCGATGTTGCTACCGACCTCGCGACCGTCAAGCTTGACGCCCGGGATGTCCCTTCCATTGACGCCCCGGATGCTGGCGACGGCGCGGTTCTCGAAGCCGGAAGCGTGGACGGCGGCGACGCCGGCAGCGACGGCGGCTAGGACTAGCGGCCGAGCCACTCCGCGCAGACAGACTGCGCGCAAGAGAGGACTGGTTCCAACCTGAAAGGGATGGACCAGTCCTTTTTTCGTTTGGACGGATTTCGTCCTTTCACTAGGAAAAACTTTCGTCGCAGGGACGAAAAAGGTCGCCACCGCTGGGATCTCGCAGCAACGAGCGACCACCCATTTCGCAGGGTTGTCCGACGGTTAGGTGGAGGGGTGGCCGCTTTCTTGCGCCGTGGCACGGGGAATGCAATACTCGTTGCTGGGAAGTCATGCGAAACAAAAAAGCCAGCGGATTCACTCTAGTGGAACTGATGATCGTGGTGGCGATCATTGGAATCATCTCCGCGATCGCGATCCCTGCCTTCACCAAGTACGTGAAGAAATCGCGCACCGCCGAGGTTGCCGAGTATCTCAACAAAGAATGGGCAGGGTCCGTCACCTACTACATGACGGACTTTTCGCAGGCCAATGCCACGGTTCTGCCCCGCCAGTTCCCAGGCCCATTTGGGGCATGGGAGGCTGCTGCCGACTGTGC
>Ga0265330_10001909_pt1 | contig 11594 bp, 8 predicted proteins | sample 41919metaG_FD_202083 | JGI IMG/M metagenome (GOLD analysis project Ga0265330, IMG submission 202083) | Rhizosphere microbial communities from Carex aquatilis grown in University of Washington, Seatle, WA, United States - 4-19-19 metaG | ecosystem: Host-associated > Plants > Roots > Rhizosphere >... | reverse complement strand
TTTCACTGGACCGACCTTGCGACTGTAAAGGCCGGTGTGCCCAGTGTTTCACGCGTTTGGGCGCCGGAATGGTACGTCGAAGGTGGGGTCGTCAGAATCATCGCCAATATCGATACCGGCAATGAGCTTCCTGATTTCCAGCCATATTTCTTTACTGCACAAGACAGCACATTGACCACGTGGAGCGGGCCGACCGCGCTCGGCATCGGCGCGGACTACATTGACACCTACGTGGCCAAACTGGGCACGACCTACCACGCCTTCATCAAGAGCGAAACCACACGCTACCTGGAGCACGCAACCGCCCCCAGCCTGACGGGACCGTGGACGTTCGTGGGCAAGAACGACTGGGCAGGATGGGGGTCAGGAATGGAGGGACCCGCCATCGTACAGCTAGACAACGGGACGTACAGAATGTACGTCGACCCGCAGGCGGGCGGTGTTCCTTGCCAGACCATGACAAGTTCCGATCTGAACACCTGGTCGGCAAAATCGAGCATACCGGGCACGGCAGGAACCGTGATCCGGCACGGTACGGTCATAAGGGACGAAGCGGGTCTCGGGTCCAATGGGTACTTCACCCCGGTGGGCGGCGCAGGAGGGACAGGTGGCGCGACCGCCACCGGGGGCGCGGGCGGCGCGGGCGGCGCCGGCGGTACGGCGGGCGCGGGCGGCAACAGCGGCACGGCGGGCGCGGGCGGCGTGTCGCCCAAGGGTGGCACCACCGCCAGCGGCGGCACCAACGCCCGGGGGGGATCGAGCGGCGCTGGCGGCACGAGCGGGTTTGCTGATGCCGGCAGTGCCGGCGGCACACCGGTGGCCGGAGGCACGTCAGGCCTGGGAGGCAGGGATAGCGCCGATGCGAACGCACCTGGGGCGGGCGGACGCGGCGGAAGCGCGGGCGGCAGCAGTTCCCAGCCGTCGGGTTCCGGCGGCGCAGGAAACGTGGATGCGGCAGCCGCGGGCTCAGCTGCCTCCGGAGGTACGAGCGGCGAACGAGGTGGCACGACCACACCTGACACGAGAAGCGGGACAGGCGGTGCTCTGGCAACCGGCGGCACGGGATCCATTGGAGGCTCGGGTGGCACCTCTGTGGCAACCGGAGGCAGCATCGGCTCTACCGGTGGCACGACCGAGCCGAGTGTCTCGCCAGATGCGCAAACGAACAGCGATGCGACCGCATCGGGGTGCAGCTGCGCAATCGACCGCGGGTCGTCATCCAGGCCGACATCCGCGTTGGCGTGGCTCTTGTTCGGTTTGATTGTTTCGAGATTGAACAATCTGCGACGCAAACGACAATAGCGTCGCAAAATTGTGGCGCCGATTTCGATAGTTGCAGAGACCATTTCCTGACCTGGCATGGCGGCGAATTGCTCCCGTCGGGCAATGCGATTTTCAGACCCGATTTTCCAGGGTGGTGCCCCTGGTACGGCTATACGGAGCAACTCCGCAAAAAGGCGCAACGGAGCAACGACATGCACACACACCAACCCATCCGATTCTCGACCGCGACCCTGGCAAAGCTTGGGGGCATCGGCTTGGCCCTCATCTTCCTGGGACCAGCCGGATGCAGTACCGACGCTTCCGGTGTCGCGGTTGACGCCGCGCCAGGGAGCGGCGGCGCCGCGGGCGGAAACAGCGGCCCGACTGGGACAGGTGGGGGCGTGGACACCGGTGGCACGCCCGGCCTGGGCGGAAACGCATCGGGAAGTGGGGGCGTGAGCGCCACGGGCGGAATCGGGGGTGCAGGCGCTGGTACGACTGGGTCAGTCCCTGCTGGTCAAGGCGGAAACGGCGGCCCTGCCGGCGGCAGTCCGACCACGGGTGGCAACGCCATGACAGGCGGGAGTGCCGCAGCCGGTGGGAAAACCGGCGTCGGTGGTTCTGGCACTGCGGGCGCTGCGCCCGGAACCGGCGGCGGGGCCGGCGGTGCCACAAGCACCAGCGTCAAGGGCGGCAGCAGCGCATCCGGGGGTGCTCTCAGCGGAGGTACTGGCGCTGGCGGCAAGACCGGCTCGGGTGGCAGCGCTGGCGGCGCGACAAGCGCTGGCGGTGCGACAAGCGCTGGCGGTGCGACAAGCGCTGGCGGTGCGACTAGTGCGGGCGGTGCGACTGGTGCAGGTGGCGTGACAAGCGGCGGCGGCATCAGTGGAGCGGGCGGGGCCATTCTGGACCCGGAGGTGCTCAAGGCGGCTTTCGCCGAGTACCGGTTCGGCATGTTCATCCATTTTGGAATGAACACGTTTTCCAATGACGGGGCCAAGGACCTGCCCAACCAGGATCCGTCGCTGTTCAATCCGACCAAGCTCGACCCGGGCCAATGGATCGACGCCGCTGTGTCGGCCAAGATGAAATTCGCGGTTCTCACTACCAAACACCACGACGGTTTCTTGCTGTGGGACTCGGCCACCACTGACTACGACGTGGGCAATGCCAAGGTGCCGGCCGCCGGTCACGTGGACGTGGTCAAGCTGTTCGTCGACGCTTGTCGCGCGCGCGGGGTTGCGCCGGGCCTGTATTTCTCGATTCAGGACCGCTCCACGCCCGGCTTGGGCGCAAGCGGCTGGAGTGTCACCAACGAGCGCATGCCGCAGAACCTGATCGACTATGTCAAGGCGCAGATCAAAGAGCTGCTGACCAACTATGGCTACATTCCGTTCTTCGTGACCGACGGCTGGGCCTGGTCAATGGGCATGACCATCATGCCCTACCAGGACATCCGCGAGTACGTCTACCAGCTCAGCCCGAACACGCTGTACTGCGAGCACCAGGGCCAGCAAGTCCCGTGGCACGATGACATCGTCTACTACGAGGAGCCCAAGGGCGGGGCCTGGTCCCCGGCCGGCAATATCCTGGCTTCTTGGCAAAGCCAAAAGATGGGCCATGCCTGGTTCTGGACGCCGCCTGATGCGGGAGACGCCACGCCAGCGGTTTCGGACTACGTGACCACGCACCTGGCGGATCTCGAGCCGAAATACACCAACTACGCGCCTGATTTCGGACCCAATCGCCAAGGTTTGTTGGAGGACGCGGCGGTCGCCAAACTGAAACAAGTGGGTGCCGCCTGGTCGCCGAACGCATCACGCCCGCCTCTGCCCACGCAGCCGCCTCACCTGAACCATGTGATCACCGCGGTCAACGCCACGGCTAGCAGCACAGCGTCGGGCTCCAAAGCTCTCAACGCGATCGATGGAATCAACGACGGCGGGTTCACCACGTACTACACCGAAACAGTCTGGCAGTCAGCGGCGGCAGCCCCACAGTCCCTAACCATTGATCTGGGGAAAACCTACAGCGGCATCGACATGCTGAGCTACCAGCCGCCCCAGATCGCGCCCCAGCAGTCGAGCAAGGACACCACCGGTCGCATCACAGCGTACACCATCTCCTACAGCACTGACGGCACGACCTTCTCGCCAACCACCCTCAAGACCGGGTACGACGGCACATGGAAATGGAGCGACACGCAGTTGGCCGGGTGGGCATCGGCCGAATTTCAGGCAGTCACAGCGCGATACGTGAAGTTTGAAGCCACCTCAGCCACTGGCAGCAACGTGAAAATCAACGAGGTCGATATCGGCGGCCGATTGGTCTCGCCGATTGCCCAATAGGATGCCGCCATGCATGCGGTCAGCATGATTTCATCCTGCGAAGCCCCTCCCCAGCCGCCGCCGCGACCGAGGCGGACCGAAACCGCTCCCTGCATACCGCGTTTGACATGGAACCCCGAGATCGACCAGACTTCACGAGTGTCGCTCGCCGAGGACAGCCCGATCTTCGCCGACCTGGATCGCGCGCGTGCGCCGGTCGATGCAGTCGCGCATGGACCGCTGACCGCACTCGCAAAAGAGGCGCTGGGCAACGAGCCCGAGAAGGTACGCAAGTTCCTCGATGGCATTGCGCCCACGGTCCGGCGCACCTGTCGGGGCGTCATGGGCCACGCCCATCCTGACCTGGAAGACGCCATCCAGGAATCCCTGGTGGACCTGATTCGGGCCCTGCCCCACTATCGTTTCGAGGCGGACGTTTCGCGCTACGCCGCGAAGATCGCCTTGCGAGTGGCCATTGCGGAGCGCAAGCGGGGCCGCGCGCGCGCAGAAAGCCTACATTCGTTCGAGCATGATGTCGGGTCTCGAACGCCGTCGCTGGATCCAGCCGGTGTGGTGGCGGATGTCGAGTGCTCCTGGCTCGTCAGTCTGATTGTCCGCAAGCTAAAACGGGTACAGACCGAAGCGGTGCTTCTGCGCTTCTTTCTCGGATGCTCGGTCGAGGAGATTGCCTGCATAACGGGCGTTCCACTCAACACCGCGAAGACTCGACTTCGCGTTGGGAAGGACAACCTACGACGCGTTCTTGAAAAACGGGGCTATTCACCCGAGACTGTGGGGGTGTTCCGGTGATGCGCGACACACATCCAGAAAGGGCGTTGGACTTGGCGCTCAATGGAATCTTGCCGGCGGCGGAGCGCCAGGAGCTGGACGCACACTTGGCGGCCTGTGCTTCCTGCATGGCTCAGCTGGCGGCAGGGCAGAAGGTCCGGCAAACCCTGGCTGAACAGCCCTGGGACGAGGCGCTGGATCGTCAGGCAGTGGACAAAGCCATGCTCACGCTCTTCCCACCACGGCCTGCCCGGCTCTGGCACCGTCGAGGGGTCCAGATCGCCTTTGCCCTGTCCCTGTTGCTTTCGGTTGTCGGCGTGGCCGGGGCGGCCCTCTGGCGCTTACACCGATCGGCCTTTTTGCTCTTGCCGGCCCCCCAGCCGGCCGCGCGAGCCGTCGCGGCCACCGCCCCTGCAAGTCCGGCCGAATCGGGCTTCGTCGCTGAACCTGGCCCTCCGGCTGACGAGCCGATCCAGCAACGCGCGCCACGAGCACAACCCTCAGCAGCCACTCTGTTTGCACAAGCCGTCGCGCTGCGCAGCGAGGGAAAGGTCGACGCAGCCATTGCGACCCACCAGAGACTGCAGCGACTCTATCCGACGGCGCGTGAAACGCGGGTGTCGTTTGCACTGGCCGGGCGCCTTCTGCTGGAAAAAGGATCGCCGGATCAGGCATTGGCGCAATTCGAGCAATACCTATCCAGGCCCGGAGACATAGCGGAAGAGGCCTTGGTGGGACGGGCCACGGCGCTCGGACACCTGGGCCATTCCACCGCAGAGGCTGCGGCCTGGCGAGAGGTGCTTGCCCGTCATCCCGGATCGGTCTGGGCGACACAAGCGAAGAATCGGCTGTCCGCGTTGGCTGAAAAACCACGAGCCGCGACCGATCCAACACCCCACCATTGACGTCCGTGAACCCATCCCGCATCAGTTCGAGCGTCGCCAACACGCCAAAGAGGCCCCGCGATGCGGGTGGAAATTGGCTGGCAGCCCGGCGGCTGGGGCTGGCGGTGTTTGTGGCGGCCGGCTTGTTGGGCAGGCAGCCGCTTTTCGCCAACCCGCCTTCACGGGGCGAGGTGAATGTCGTGATTGCGGGCAACGATCGCTCGTTCGCGGCCATCACAAAATCGCTGACCGAAGCCATGTCGTTCATTTCGGTGACGGCCGGGTTCGAGAAAACGGCTGCCATCGATCCGCACAGCATCCCGGACAAGCGCCCGCCGCCACCGTCGTGCTTTGCCCGTCTGTGGGTCGACGCAACGGCGTCACTTGAGATCACTCTGTACATCACGGATGCCAGCGCCGAACGCGTCTTTGTTCGACGCATAGGTTTGGATCATGGCCTCGACACCGTGGCGATCGAGAGTCTGGCGCTGGTGGCGCAAAGCTCGCTTGAGGCTCTCTTGGCCGGGCAACCCATCGGCATGAGCCGCGACGACTACGAACATTCGCTTGAACCGGCTCCGGCGCCACCAGCGGTACGTGTCCCGGAAAAACCCCGAACCACCGCGCCCTTCCAGGTGGAATCGCGCGTCTATCAACCGTCCCGCTGGCAACTGGCGGCCGGCTATCAGCTGGAGGCGTGGGATCGCGTGACCGTGCGCCATGAAGCCGCCATCGGCGTGGCCTACGAGCGCTGGGCGCTGCGCTTTGGCGTGGACTTGTTCACAACCTGGCCGGTCCAGTTTCAAAGTGGCGACTCGGGAGCCGATGTGTTTTCCAACGGGGTCCGACTGCAGTTGTCCCGCCCGATCGAGCTTCCGCACCGGTTTCGCTTGCTGCCGGGCCTAGGTTTCGCGATCGAGCTCAGCCGCGTCCGCCCTGAGTTGAGCAGTCCGGATGCGCAGCCGGCGTCCCCCTACTTCGCGGTGGACCCGTCCGTGCGCGCAGTCTTGGGGATCGAACGGTCACTTGGACGTTGGTCGCTGCGTGGACTCGTGGGCCTGGATTTCGCCCCCCGTCCGGTTCGCTACGTGGTCACCGACCAATCACAAACCGAGGTGGTGCGCACACCATGGCGGGAGCGCCCGTTTGGCGCCATCGTTCTCGGCGCAGGATTGTAATTACCTGAAGGCTTCGTAGATCCGAGAGGGGCCGCCGCGCGAATCGAACACAATATGTTTTCCGTCGTCCGACAGCCAGGGATCACCCGCGTTCCCGAGGACGTCGAATTCGCTGGCCAGCTGTGGGGTAGAAAAGGGCGCATCCGTTGAGCCACGCGTGGAGTGAAAGAGCGAGTTCGACGTGTTCAAGCGTCGCGACGCAAACACGATGCTGTTTCCCCCGCGGTACACCGCCGGATCCCAGTCGTATTGAGGGGAATTCAACGTCGTAAGCGGCGTGGGGGCGCCCCACGGATCAGCGATCGACTGGCGGGTGGTCATGTAGAGATCCCAGTTGTCAGCCCCGTTTTGTTGGGAAGCAAACACCATCATCAATTGATCTTTCTGCAGCGACGGCGAGATGTCCGCGGTCCCCCCCGGGAAGTCAGTCACCGGAATTGGCGGTTGCCAGGCGTCGGTACGCGCCGCTCGGTGGGACACCCAAAGGTGCTCGCCCGCGAGCATGCCCCCGGGGCGGTCGCTGGCGAAGTAGATGGTTAGCCCGTCGGCCGAAACCTCCGGCGTTTCATCCAGAGAGGGGCTCGAAAGTTCGTCGACCCTGACCGGCGTGCCCCAGGAATCCGTCTTGCTCGCTCGCTGTGCCAGCCAAATGTCAAAATTGCTGTTGGGATTCGACGAAAAGTAGAGGTCCAGTTCATCGGCCGTCAGCGTCGGATCCGCCTGACTCGCACCGGTGTCCGCAAATACAAGCTTCGGTGTTCCGAAGGGTACCCAGATTTCCGGCCCAGGGCCCACCTCGCCACCCAGTGCATCTTGGCTGTCTGTCTGCCTGTCGACCGCCCTATCGCCCGATGTATCACCTGGTCTGTCGACCGAAACGTCAATTGGCCTATCGACCGGCCGATCGACTGGCTTATCGACCGGCGTATCGACCGGCGTATCGATCGGCACGTCGATCGGCGCATCTACCGCCCCATCCACCGGCGCATCGACCGGCATATCGACCGGCACATCGACCGGCACATCGACCGGCACATCGACCAAGACATCCGCCGCAGTACCCGCATCACCCTGAGATCCAGCCAATCTGCCCAAAGAACGTTGGTCCACACTGCACGCGTGGGTCGCCGACGCGGCGATACACGCAAGTAGCAGCAAAGGCCAAGACTTGGGCATGTAGGTGCAGCTTATCCCAGCGCCCAATGTCCGCCAATACAAGCAGGTCGAGGTGCGATCACTTTGTTCGCCGGAGGCCCCTGGCCGCGAACAAATCCGTCGCCCCTCCCATTGCGCCACGCCGCGAGCGGCCTCCGGGCCTCGCCATGCCACGACGAGACTCAAACCAGTTCAACCCGAATTGATGCTGGCCTGCCCCTCCTGCTGTGCGCCCCGAATCTTCTCCCAGCCAAAGTCCCCGGGAAAACAAGGAAGAAAGATGCAGCCGGCTAAAGCCATTCGCCTTGCGCCCCAATTCGGCAACGCATACCTTGCCACCCTGGCCGGCCCCACCCTGGTAGAGGCGGGTCCAAGCAAAACCGACGCGGTGGTCAGCGCTGCCGACGCCGGAAGGTCGACAAGTGCAACGGCCGGTTGCACGCCACCACTGGCAGGCCGGATGCAAGCCGCGGTTCCTGTCGTTTCGCCGCAGGCCAGCCAACCAAGCGTCTCGGCTGGGCACTGCTCGCGCTTTTTATCATCGCACGTCGACTTCAAGAAAGGGAGCCAGCACCAATGAGTTCCATGACAACGGTGAAGAGTCTATGTGTGGCAGCGCTTTTCGGCAGCATGTTGTCACCGGGAGGCGCGATGGGCGCGTCGGATGCTGGCGCTGGCACGAAGACGCTGATTAGCTATTTCCAGCCGACGCCCATTGCCTGTCCGTTGACATCGAGCACCTGGGGCGCTGCCGGCGTTCTTCCCCGAGATACCTGCAATGGTCTCGAAGATGCGACCAATAAGCAGTACCAGTATTGGGATGGAAAGGTCTTCAAGGGATCGGACGGCAAGTATCACATGTATGCGGGCCAGTGGCCGCAAAACAAAGGCTTCGCCGATTGGCCGAGTTCGGTCATTGCGGAAGCAGTCAGCACTGGAACCGTCGTAGGACCTTACACTCTTAGCACAACCACCCCGTTCACTGGGAAAGAGCAGAATGTCACCGGCGCGGTTCTCGCCGATGGCAGCTACGCCCTGCTCGATAGTCTGGGCAAGGGCGGCACGGGCAATATCTATACTTCCACCTCACTTGCCGATCCATGGACGTCGAAAGGACAGTTTCAGATTACCGGTGGCTCGACTTCGACGCAGACAACGGAAAACCTGACCATCTGGGCCAATGCCGATGGCAGTTTCGAGATCATGAGCCGAAGTTTCCAGGAGATGGTGAGCGCCAGCAATATTCTCGGGCCGTACACCATCAAGGCGACGGTTCCGAGCCTGCAAAGCCAGGGCTATGAGGATCCGGTGATCTGGTGTAGTGGTGGCCAATACCATCTGGTTGCCAACGACTACAATGCCCGAAAAGCAAATCACTACACTTCGACTGACGGTATCAATAACTGGAAGAACATGGGATTGGCGTACGATCCGACGAGCGATTTTGTCCGCTATACCGATGGAACTGTCAACCATTGGTACAAAATGGAGCGGGCTGGCGTTGTCATGGAAAATGGCCATGTCAGCGCCTTCACCTTCGCCGTTGTTGACGTGGACAAGAACTCGGACGTGGCCAACGACACCCACGGAAGCAAGATCATCGTGGTTCCGTTCGATGGCGTGGCCTTCGACCGCGAAAACCCGGGCGTCGGCAGCGCAGCCTGCCCGGCCGATTCTGGCAGTACTCCCGACGCAGGCCCGTTGGGCGGCTCTGGAGGAATCGGTGGGGACGCGGGCGGTGCTACGGGCACGGGCGGAAAGATAGGATCGGGCGGATCCGCGGCCAACGGCGGTACCACAGGTAGCGGCGGTCGGACAGGCTCCGGTGGATCGCCCACGGGTGGAGCACAACCAGCCGGTGGCACTGGCGGAGCGTCGGGAAGTGGCGGGGCCACGAGCACGGGCGGCCGGACAGGCACGGGCGGCAGCACGGGAATTGCTGGATCGGGGGGCGCGGCGAGCAACGGGGGCACCGTCGCATCCGGCGGCAACCTGGAGACCGGCGGCCGACTTGCGACCGGTGGCGTGCTCGCCGTGGGTGGATCAATCGAGAGCGGTGGGGCGCCCGACACGGGCCCAACCGCCATGGGCGGTGCGGCCGGCACTTCCGGGTCCGACACGGCAGGTACCACCAGCGCGACTGACAACACGCCGGGCAATGGCGGCTGCTCTTGTCGCCTGGCCGGAGGCCGAACAACTAGCCATTCCGGTTTCGCGCTGTTCGCATTCATCGCACTCGCGCGGCGTCTGCGCGCAAGGCGCCGTCAGTAGACCTCGCCCGGTTCAAGATCGAAGCCGCAGCCCGTCACTCTGCCAACTGTCCGCTGGGCCCGATGCGCGTCTTGCTGATAGCGCAGTCGTCAACGTAGAGCACCGCCGGCTCGGGGGTCAAGTTGTAGCCCACGCTCACCACATCCCACGCCAGCCAGCCATCCAATCCGGTACTTTCACTTGTATCTATGATCTCCTGACCATCAAGCCAAAGTGTGAAACGACCGTCGGCGGCGTTGCGATAGAAGACCTCGATCTGGAACCAGTCTTTGCCGACAGAAAGCTTTGGCGGATCCTTCACCGTGCTCAACAGTGGCAGATCATGCGCGGCGCTGGCGTCGTTGCTGGCGCTGTGATCGTATACCCGCAACGACATGACTCCGCCTGGCAGGCTCTTCAGATTCACATCAAACAGCTCGGCCTCGGTCGTCGGATCGTTGGGACTGTGATAGCGAAACTTCATAATCACCCAATAGAGCCCAACCGTAATGGTCTGTGGCAAATAGTACCAGGCGCTGTAATACGCCTCCGTGGGCTGATTCCCGTCGCGCACCAGGCTCGCCCCCAAACCCTGGGTATTGTTCGCCGTGCCGGAGACAGTCAGCTTCGCCGAGTAATTGCCGGGCTGGTGCGAAACGTCGCTCGAAACCTCAATGGTGTCCGGCAGCGGAGGGCTGGGCACATTCTTCCATTCGCTGAAATTGTCTCCCTCGAAGCGCGCGGTCCACAAGATGTCAGAGCCGACATCCAAATCCCGGCCACAGCCCGCAACGAACGCCAGGTACGCCCCGAAAACCAACAGAGAAAACCTTCCGACTGTCGCGTGGCGTTTCATCAGATTCCCCAGGATACTCCGGCGCAGGCGCCAATCCACACTCGCGGCGTCTGCCCGGCCACCCCTTCCGGCAGCGCAAATACCGAGGGTGGGTCGGGAAAATACTCACTTTGCAACGACACGAACGGCGTGAGCCCAGCTTGCCGCGCAAGCCGAGCCCCCAGACTGACGCGGCCACCGAATTCCACCCCCATCCGCGATCGTGAAGCGGCCAGATCGAGCGCCCGCTCCGAAATCAACGCAACCGCGAGACTGGCCTCGGCGTAGAAATCAATCCGCGAGCCCGGCAGGGTTGCGCGCACTCCCAGATCTGCGGGCAGCCTCCATTGCCAAAGGCGCAGACCGCCGATATGCGTCTGCGCGGGCCAAAGCGCAGCCGAGCCCAGAACAAAGGCTACCGAACCGCGGCCCATCGCGATCCGAAAAGCGCCTCCCCAGTGAACGGCGCGCTCCTGCACGCCCAATCCGGTGACCAGGGTTGGGCTGATCTCAAGCCGGACCCAGGGCCGCGGTGGGGGAGCCGGTAGGATTTCGGGTTCTGCCGAGACAGGCGGCGCCGGTGTGGGTACGGGTGGGCAAGGGGGCTGCTCACAAGAAGCGGTGTTCAGCAGTGCCGCTGGATCGATGATCAGACCGGCGAAAAGCGCAGCCTCCTTGGCCCGATGGGCGCAGTCGCGAGCCTCTTCACGATACTCGCGAACCTTGTCCAAGACGGAAACGCGAAAGGTCGCGCCCAGATCTTCGACCTGAATGGACGCACCGGCCTTGGCGGATCCTTGCAGGCGCGAAATCAAATGCTCAGGGGGAACCAGCGTCACCAGCTCTTGCCAGACCGCGCTCGGCAAGGGGCAAAGACTGGCGCCAGTGACCGGGTCGGGCGGCGGCGTCTCAC
>Ga0265330_10001908_pt1 | contig 11595 bp, 10 predicted proteins | sample 41919metaG_FD_202083 | JGI IMG/M metagenome (GOLD analysis project Ga0265330, IMG submission 202083) | Rhizosphere microbial communities from Carex aquatilis grown in University of Washington, Seatle, WA, United States - 4-19-19 metaG | ecosystem: Host-associated > Plants > Roots > Rhizosphere... | reverse complement strand
CATCCACACCTGCAAAGCGGAAGATGATTCGCCAATTCGCTCGTACAGCCACCGACCAAAAGCCTTTCAGGTCGCCCTTCAAGGGATGCAGGCGATAACCGGGAAGATCCATGGCCTGTGGCGTCTCGGCCTCGTCGAGCCGGGCGAGAATGTCTTCAACCGTGTCGGTCAGATCGGGACGTATCCCGCTACGGTCTCCGCGCTCATACAGTCGTTTGAGTCCGCGATGCTTGATGCTCCGAATCATCGGGGTACAAGGTAAAGTGTAAAGTGTACATTGTCACTTGTCAATGCGACCGAACGTATGAGGCGAATCTTTAGATGACGTATTCAACGTTCGCCCGGCTCTCGATTATTTCGCCCGCGCCAGAACCAGCGTCACATCGTCAGGCTGTTCGTTGTCGCCGATCCAGTCGAGCACGGCGGCGGTGACTATTTCGGTGATGCGCTCCAGCGGCAAGTGGCGATTCGCGCGCACTAACTGGATCAGCCGCTCTTCGCCGAATTCGCCATAATCGTTTTCCGGTTCGGTCACTCCATCGCTGTAGGCCACTAGAATGTCGCCGGGGCGGAGTTGCACGCTCGCTTCTGGAAAACTCAGATCGTCGAAGAGGCCGACCACGGTCCCGCCGCAGCTCAGCCATTGCGACGACCCATCTTCGGAAATCAGGACCGGAGGCAGGTGGCCTCCATTCGCATACGTGAACTGTCGCGTCGCTCCATCATAAATTCCCAAAAACAAAGTTGCGTACTTTGCATCCGGAGTGCTCTTGTAAAGCTGATGATTTAACAGTGTCAGCAGCGTCGCCGGAGAGGCGTCCGCTCCCCTCGACTCCGATGCCATCATCAACTCTGCGGTTCCCCCCGCGCCAACCGTTGCGGATTCGCGCACCGTTATTTCGCGAAGCACGGACCTGTCTTCGATGCTGTAGGCATGTAAAGCCGAATGGATCGTCGCCATCAACAGCGCCGCCGAAATTCCTTTACCGCTGATGTCGCCGACTGCCAGCATCAACCGGTCGGAATTCAGCGCAAGAAAATCGTAGTAGTCTCCGCTCACCGTCCGCGCCGGAAGGCAGAAGCCGTGCACTTCGAGCGTTTCCAATTGCGCGATCATCTTGGGATAAAGTTGCGCCTGCACTTCCTGCGCAATCGCCAATTCGCCTTCCATGCGCTGCTTTTCTTTTTGCTCCGCCACCAGATTCTCGATCGATGTGGTCATTGAGTTGAAGGAATTCGCCAAAGTTGACAATTGATCGTTCGAACGCACCGCGATGCGGTGACTGAAGTCGGCGCGATTGATGTGTTTGGTCGCTTCGTAGAGCTGGTCCACCGCAAAGGTGATGCTGCGCGTCAGTTTGGTGCCCACGAACAAGGCCAGCGGCCCGCTGATCGCGAACACAAACATGATCGACAGCAAAATAAATTCCAAGCCCTGGGCGTATTCTCCCTGCTCCGCAAAAAGTCTCGCGGAGAGCATCGAAGGCCGCGTCTCGACCACCGCGAGCGCTCCCGAGTCTGGCCGTTTTCCCGTGGCCCAATCCACTACTTGCAACTGGATCCTGACTAATGGGATCTCAACATCGAGCGCATTGCTCGCCGGTGGAAGCTTCCCGGCAGAAAAAATCTGTTCAAGCGGTGTCCCGTAATCGAACGTCAGCAATGGTTTCAGGTCGTCCTTCGATGACTTCGTGGACGAACTCGCAGTTCTGCTTTCCGATCCATAGACCGCAATTCGTCCGAGGTCGCGCGCTATTTTTTCGGCAAAATCCCGGTCGAGCGGCTCGCTCGAAATCACGCGTAACGATTCCGGTTTGGCCGCGAGCACGGTTGCCGCGCGTAGATAGAGTTTGCCGCGATCGCTGGCAATGTCGCCGAAATCTCCGGTGATGAACGAAGGAGAGTCGAAGGCAGCTGCGCCTTCCGGTCCCGAGCAATAAGGCTGCGGCTGGTCGCCGTAGTAGGCACACACCTGCCGCCGCGACCACTCCGGACGATGTGGCCTTGTCCGTTCGAGAATTTCAGCATTCAGCTTTCCGCCATCTGAAAGCTGTGTTGCCAGGTGATGGGCGATGGCGCGATTGGCTGACTCCATGCTGCGCAGGTGAGTGGAGATATCGGAAGTGACTACGAAGCTGGCGAATTGTCCGGCCAAAAGATAGAGAGTGAGCAGCGAAATCAAGACCAGCAAAAAAACCGGGATCACTCCGATAAAAACATAGGTTACGATCAGACGGTTTCGCAGCCGCCAAAGCAGGTTCGATCGCAGCCAGCCATAAGCTGCGATTGCGAGCAACATAATCGCCACTGCACTGAGAAAAATCACCCAGTTCACGAGGCTCGTCGATGCCGATGGAATCACGCGCCGCGTCAACAACTGCGCCACCAACAAAAGCAGGTCGAGCGCTATCACGTAAAGCGCCGCCCACGCGCTCCAACTCTCGGGCCAGATCCCTTGGCTGCGCAGCTTGCTCTCGAGTTCCAAAGAGATCAGTCTCATTGAGCCGACCGTTTCGCCACCTTATTATTGGACGTTGCGCCTGACTTCATATCTCCATGCCGTCAGATCTCTGGATAGATATCGAAAAAGGCTGCCAGACTCGTTCTGAGCTGCTTCTCAATCTCGTCTTTGCCGCCCTCGAGAATGTGCATGGCGATGTGCGCATCGCGTCCATTCTTCAGTTTGATGGTCGCCGCGCCAACCTCCGCAACCTCATCGGAAGGCAGCAGACGCAGACCGTACACCAAGGTCAGGTTTGCCATCCCATGATTGTAAGCCAGAGATCGTGGGCGGAAAGGTCAAGGGTAATGCAAGACGACACGGCAATAATTTACGTGACGTGAATTTATCCTGGAGGCCAATGCAGCGTGCGTCCGCCGATCAGGTGCACATGCAGATGAAAGACCGATTGTCCCGCGCGCGGACCTACGTTCACCACGGTGCGGTAGCCATCTTCAATCGCCCGCTCACGCGCAATGTGCGCGGCCACGAGGTGACAGCGGCCCACCAGATCGGCGTCTTCCGCCGTCGCTTCCTTCAGGCCAACGATGTGTTTTTTCGGGACGATCAGCACGTGGGTCGGTCCTTGGGGATTCAGATCTTCAAAGGCAAACGTGTGCTCGTCTTCATAGACTTTTTTGGATGGCACTTCGCCACGAATAACGCGGCAGAATAGACACTCCGCCATAAGTGAGCCTCCCCCATTGCCTGGGATTACGAACATTCGGCAAGTCAACGCGGAGATAAGTTTAAATATCTCCGAAAAAACAATAGCACTTAGCTGACCGCGTCCGGCAACAAATTTTCAGTCGAGCCGAACCAAAAATACCGCTCCCTCGTCTGTCTTGGTTTCGCGGGCCAAAGCGGTTGCGCGTTGTCGTTCGTCGTCCAACACACGCACGCGCACCCACCAATCGCCCACGGGACTGCCAAACTTCAGCACTTTGGCCGTCTGGTAACGCTTCTGAAGATGTTCCGCCAATTTGGCAGCCCCTTTTTCGCGGGCGAAGGGGCCGATCTGGACCGTCCAGCTTCCACCCTTATCGAGTGGTAGAGGCGCTTGCAGGACTTCCAGCTTGACTTTGGCAATGCCAGCCAGGTACACATCCAGCGCCTTGGCAGCGGCCATGGAAAGATCGACGATGCGTCCTTCGACGAACGGGCCGCGATCAGTGATGCGTACCAGCGCCGAATGTCCGGTATTCAGATTTGTGATGCGGACGATCGAGCCCAACGGCAAAGTACGATGCGCAGCCGTCATCGCATTCATGTTATAAACTTCGCCGTTCGATCCACGCCGGTTGTGGTATGGAGCGCCGTACCAGCTTGCCAACCCGGTTTCTTCGAAAATAGGTTTCGCGTTGGCGGGAACTTCAATCTTCTCTTCAGTGCCCGCTTCTTTCTTGGCTGGCGTCGCAGGACACGGCGGAGTCGCTGGCGGTTTCTCTTTTTCCTGCGAAATTGAAGGCGGTGGTGGAACCTGCGCCTTGGGAGGTTTATGTCCACCGCAGCCGCTCAGCAGCATGGCGGCCAGCAATAAAAGGATGACGCTGAGTAGCGTCCATGACGCCCGACCACGGAACAGCAGTTGCGCGTGCTTGGGCGCGGAGTTGTGAGGGAGTAGGCTCAAGGGTTCTTGCGCTGTGTTTCTAGAAAGTCGGCGAACTCGGCGAGCTTACTCGATGCCGCTCGCAGCGCTTTTGAGGAGTGGCTCCGCACGGCGGGCACTACCTCATTGTTTAGATACGTCACCAGTTCCGCCGTCTCTTTTTCCATGGTCTCGGCGATATTGGCCACCGAGCGATTGAAGCGCTCGGAAGCCTCTTCCACTTTGCGGTCGAATTCGGTCATAGCCATCCTGCCTGGTTGGATCAGTATCAAAGTTAATTTCAACGTGCACGCGGATCTCACGCTTACTGGGCTAACTCATTATCACGGCCCATCACGCGCCGGTCAATTGACTATATGTGGAAGTTTTGTATGGTAGCGGAGATGCACTCCTCGTGGACGGGGCAGAGCCTCGTCCCCACACAAGCTTTGTCACGATACAATCGCGCCATGCGTCCGCGTGCTCGGGGCTTGATCGACTCCGCCGTTTCCGGCAACAGTAAGGATAAAGATGTTGCCCGTTCCCGGCGCGCGCTTCTGGGCTGGTACGATCGGCATCGCCGCGACCTTCCCTGGCGCAAGACTCGCAATCCCTATCGCATCTGGCTCAGCGAAATCATGCTGCAGCAAACGCGCGTGGCCGCCGTTTTGGACCACTACCGAATTTTCCTCCAACGATTTCCGAATGTTCAAGCGCTCGCAGCGGCTTCTGAAGATGCAGTGCTGGCGGCCTGGAGCGGTTTGGGATATTACCGGCGGGCGCGCAGCTTGCACCGTTGCGCACAGCAGATTGTGGAACAACACGGCGGCCGCTTCCCGCGAAAATCCGGTGCATTGCTCGCCCTGCCCGGCATCGGGCGTTACACCGCCGCTGCCATCGCCAGCATCGCTTTCGATGAGCCCGTCGCCGTGGTCGATGGCAATGTCGAGCGCGTGCTGGGAAGATTAACGGGCATCGATCTCACTACGCCCGAAACCTGGGAACGGGCGCAATCGCTGCTCGCGATCTCGCGGCCCGGCGACTTCAATCAGGGCTTAATGGAACTGGGCGCAACCGTGTGTGTACCGCGAGAGCCGCACTGTTTGGAGTGTCCGGTGCGGAAATGGTGTGTGACTCAGGGAGAAGTCCCGCGCATAAAACCACCGTCGCAACTGAGAAAGAAACAAATCTGGTGCTCTCTGGAGGTGCGAAACGGCAATGGCAACCGCAAAGTTCGGCTGGTGCAACGCCCTAGAAATGCCGCGCTCATGGCGGGCATGTGGGAACTGCCGCAATTGTCTGGGCCTTTCAGCTTATTGAAGGACTTGACGCCCTGGCGCACTTTTCGCCATTCGATAACTACTACGAACTACACTGTTCGCGTGTTGCGGAATACGCCGTGGATCGATGTTCCGCAAGATGCGAAAGGCAAGTGGATCGCAGTCGATCGCATACCGCGGATTCCCATTACGGGATTGACGCGGAAAATATTGAAGGCCAGCGGCATGATCTAGACTATTATCTAATTAGTTACGCGATGGCCTGTCCGGAGGTCAAAAAAATGACCGCTTTGCGGGAAGATACAAAAGCGCCCAACTTTTCTCTGCCCGCTCTCGATGGCAGCACCTTCTCTTTATTGAGCGCGCTCCGGAGCGCGCAAGTGCTGGCGGTGTTTTTTAAAACTTCCTGCCCCGTCTGCCAATATATGTTTCCTCTTTTCGAGCGCTTGCAGACTTCGTATGGCAGCGCGAAAGTAGCCATGATTGGGATTTCTCAAGACAACAAAGTTGACACTGCGGCCTTTTTAAGAAAATATGGCGTTAGTTTTCCCGCGCTCCTCGAAGACCCTGCCAATCCGAAAGTCAGCAACGCGTACGGCCTCACGAAACTGCCCACATGGTTCCTCATCGCGCAGGATGGCGAGATTAGGCTCTCCAGTGTCGGATGGGTAAGAACGGACGTGGAAGATTTGAACTGCCGCATCGCCGAAGCCAACCGAACCTCGCCACGCAGGCTGTTCCATCCCGGAGAAAAGTTCCCGGAGTTCAGCGCCGGTTGAGGATCGAAGAACCGATCCACTGGGTACGGGAAAGCTCACTTTTAGCGTAAACATTTGCGTTGCTTTCGACCGCTCCGCACCCCCTTTCCATTACAATCAATGAACACTTTCACTGCTAATTTCTCGAGGTGACCTGCATGTTGCTTGGAAGGATTGCGTTCGCTGTCCCGCTACTGCTGATCGCCACTCTATCGGCGCAAACAAAACCGGCAAAATCGCGGGCCGAATCCCGCGCTGGTTCGCAAATCGGCTCGCATCTTTCTCCGGTTGCCGTTGCCGCTATGCAGAACATACGTCCCGAGAACATCGAGACCCATGTCCGCTTCCTCTCCCACGATCTTCTGGAGGGACGCGGCACGGGACAGCGCGGAGGCGATATTGCCGCCCAATACATCGCCGCCCAGTTCGCGCTCTATGGATTGAAACCCGGCGGCGATGACGGTTCCTACCTGCAAAAAGTTCCACTGGTGGGGATCACGCCGCTTCCCGATACGAGGTTTGAATTCGTTTTCACAAACGCCAAGGGCGGAGGCGCTTCCCTTAAACCGCTCGACGATTACGTAGCCTACGATCAGACGCAGCAGCGTGAATCCAACGTGGACGCCGATATCGTCTTCGTCGGCTACGGCATCGAAGCACCCGAATATAACTGGGACGATTACAAGGGAGTGGACGTCAAGGGCAAAGTGCTGCTCATGCTGGTCAACGAGCCGCCCTCGGACGATCCGAAATTTTTTGCCGGCAAGGCGCTCACATACTATGGCCGCTGGACCTACAAATACGAAGAAGCCGCGCGCAAAGGGGCCATCGGCGCCATTCTCATACACAAGACCGAGATGGCCAGCTATGGCTGGGACGTGGTTCGCAATTCTTTTTCTGGCGAGCAGTCTTATCTTCAACTCGACGGCGCTCCACGGCTGAAAGCGGCAGCATGGATCCAGATGGAAGTTGCGCGCAACCTTATCTCGTCTTCAGGTCTCGATCTCGACAAGATGATGGACGATGCGAATTCGCGAGATTTCAAACCAGTGGCGCTCCCCGTCCGGCTTTCCGCTCAGATGAGGAGCAAGGTTCGTCCTTTTGAATCGAACAATGTGATTGCCTTACTGCCGGGAACGGGCGCCACGTTGAAAGATGAAGGCGTGATGTACACCGCGCACTACGACCATCTCGGCATACGGCCCGAGATGCCCGGCGACAACATTTATAACGGCGCCATGGACAACGCCACTGGTTGCGGCATCCTGATGGAAATCGCGCGGGCGTATGCGGAGGCAAAACAGAAACCGGCGCGTTCGGTCTATTTCGTATCGGTCACCGCCGAAGAACAAGGCTTGCTGGGTTCCGAATATTTGGGACAACATCCGCCGATTCCGGTGGGCAAGATTTCGCTCGATCTCAACTACGACGACGTGATGCCGCTCGGCGCGCCCGAAGAAGTCGAGGTTTCCGGGGCCGAACGAACTACGTTTTACGCCGCGGTGCAGGCGATGGCCCAGGAATTCCGCTTTCAGATTCGTCCCGACTCGCGGCCCGAAGCCGGACATTATTACCGCTCCGACCACTTCAGCCTGGCCCGCGCCGGGATACCGGCGTTCTCCATCAACGAGGGCATCAAGTTCAAGGGCCACGATGAAGCCTGGGGTCTCGCACAGGATGCCGACTACCTGGCGCATCACTATCACCAGCCGAGCGATGAATATCATCCCGGCATGGACTACACCTCGGACGCTGCCTTGGCGTGCTTCGGATTTGCCCTGGGCTGGGAGGCGGCGAACCAGCCGCGACTCGTAGGATGGAAGACAGGCGACGAATTCGAAAAAGCGCGCCGCGCCAGTCAATAACCATGCGATGAGTGGCGAGCTTTACCGACAGCGTGAACCACCACGTGGCGAGGTACTTGAGTAACTTTGGGCGCGTCCCGGAGACATGCTAGGCTGCTGCTTGATAGCGCATTAGCAGTAATTTGCAAGCAGCGTACGAGACAATGCCCAAGCTCCCGATTTTTCGCTTGCGTAATCCCGAACCGCCCAGCCGGCCCGATCTTCTATACTGCCGGCCGACACTCGCATTCAGCGATCTGCAACTGGGCGTGGACAATCTGCGCTACGATGTTTGCCTCAGTCCGCGCATTACCGCGGATTTAGGTTTTTATCTCGCGCGTTACATCTGCCGTTTTGGCGGGGTGGAATCGCTGTTCGAAATGGACGTTCCCGCTGCGACCCAAAACAAATTTGTGCGCGCCTCCGAGGGCACGGCCAAACTGCGCAAGCCCGAGCCCGCGGACCTGAAAACACTGCTGGTCTCGGTCCATCTCGCGATTTTGAATCGCGCCAAGGCGGAAGGCAATCCATCGATCGATGTGCTTGGACGGCTGGCTGTACTCAAGTTCATACGCATCGAACTGCAAGCGCAGTTTGCCAGGATCCTCGAACAATGCCGCACGAAGACGAAGTCGCTCGAAGGCTTCCGGCAAGAGAAAATGATGCAGACGCAGGAGCTCGTTTCTTCTTTTCAGGTACACAAGAAGATCACGCTGCGCCGCACCGGGCAGGAAATGTTTCGCCTGCTTCGCGAAATCGAAAAAGAAACGCTGGCGCGCACCCGCCGCTCGCTGCTCGGCGAGCTGCCCATAGACTGCTATCGCTTGTTCCTTAATCCGCTGGTCCTTACCGAAGATGGGCGCGACGATTATCTCTGCGCCGAGCACTATTACATGTTCGGCAACTTCGACAAAGATGCGGACCGTTTTTCCAATCTCCGGCAGCTTGCGCTAACTTTTCTGCGCGAACTGGGATTTGGGGATGTGGACGATGCTCATCTGGAGCAGGCGCTCAATGTACCCGAAAACGCCACCACCATAGTGGGCACAGGCAACGGCGAAGACTCGACGCTGGAAGATCGCGATCGAAAAGAACGCCTCGAGATCTGGACCCGATTGCTGCAGCGCGAAGGTGTCCTCCCGCTTGTGGTTGCTTCTTATGAAACCGTTCCTCTACTCGCCGAATATGCGCCGAAAGTGAATCCGCAGCAGATCAAGAATGCGCTGCTTGATCGCGAAGAAGCGGAGCGCGTTGAAAGAATGATCGCGGAAAGCAAGCTCCAATCCGACCGGCTGTTTGCCGCTATCGGACGCGTAGCCTCCTGCCGCAGCACGGAGCGCAACCGTTTTGCCGCACGTCTGCTGCACGACCTTTTCTGCTATCACCGCGACCTGCAGGGTCTGGCGGCCCTCAGCGCCGGTTTTGACAGTATCAACATGGTCAGCGACGAGAAAGTCCGCAAACTTTCCATGGTCAACGGCATGCTCTACGAGTTTCTGCCTCCCGAAGAGCAAAAGCCCGCCGAAGATCGTGTCGTTCATCATGTGGTTTTGAAGGCCGACGTGCGCGACTCTTCGCGCCTCACCCGCTCACTGATGGAAAACGGCATGAACGCCGCCTCGTATTTCAGCCTGAATCTCTACGATCCGGTCAACAAGCTGCTGGCGAAGTACGGTGCCGCCAAAGTTTTCCTTGAAGGAGATGCCATCATCGTGGCGCTGCTCGAGCGCGAAGGCGAAGCCATGGTCAGTGTCGGCCGGGCTTGCGTTCTGGCATGGGAGATCGTGAGCTTACTGCACGAGTACAACGAGCTTCTGAACCGTTCCGGCTTGCCTCAGATGGAAGTCGGCCTGGGCATTGCCTACTCGGATTCGGCGCCGCTTTATCTAATGGATGGCGAACACCGCATCATGATTTCCGATGCCATCAATGAGAGCGACCGCCTTTCCTCCTGCAACAAGCGCGTTCGCAAGAAACTCGCGCCCGATGCCGGAGTCTTTCAGGTGTACTCGGTCCAGGTCGGAGGTGGAGACAATAATAACGACGGCGCCAGCGCCGACTCCGGCATGGAAGAAATGCGCCTTAACTACAACGTAGGCGGAATCTGCCTGAGTGAAGCAGCCTTCGAGAAACTGCAGCAGGAAATCTCCCTGACTCCTTGGAAAGCGGTCCCCAACGGACCCGGTTTTAACGGGCCCTGGGTCGATAAGCAGCGCGAGTTCTTTATTGGCACTGTTCCTATCGCCAACGGAGCATTTCGCAAGATTGTAATCCGCAAGAACCGTATCGCCCAGGTTGAGATCCGCGATCTATCCAACTTGCGCTGGACCGACCGCTACTATTACGAAGTTTGCGCCAACCCCGCCGTCTACGCCGCCCTGCCGGGTGAAAAGTCCTCGCGCGCCGCACGCTAGAATCCCGCTAGTTCTTCGAGATCGGACACACCTATATATGAATGAGTGCGTTATCAGGCATTGAGTCCGTTGCGCTATTCTTCAGGCCCTGTAGCGGGCAGGCCGTCGCCGGGGGCCAGCGGCAAGTGGGAAGCTGCGCTGAGAATGGCGCGTTCCTGCGGCGAAAATTCGTATCTGTATTGCTGGGAGTCGATGAGCCGGTCACGCTGTTCGGGCGGCATGCCGCGCATGCCGCTGATTGCCCGGTTGACGGCATGGCGTCGATAGGGCGGCAATTGATTTAACTGTTGAAAGAGCTGACGCGCCTGTTGTTTCTGGTAAGGAGACATGTGCTCCCAAGTTTCCATGCGTCTGAGCACGCGCTCCTGCTGCTCGGGAGGCAGGCTGGAAAAACGCTGCAATCGTTGCCGTAAACGGATTTGTTGTTGCGGAGGAAGCCTGCGAAAATCCGGATCGCTTTCGAGCGCGCGCCGCTGTTGTTGGGGCGGCAGATCTTTATAGCGGCGGAGCCAGTGTCCGGCGTGGCCGGGCTGGTTCAGCGGCGGATGAGCTTGATTGGGGCGGCCGGGACGGTCTTCTTTTTGAAAGCGGTGCCACTGCCCGTCCGCAGGTTGCGTTTGCGGGTGCGGTTGCTCATGCTGATGATGTGGAGCTTGTGGCGTTGGATACGAGGTTTGGGCGAATGCTGGCGTCAGCAGCAACAGCGCCGTCAGACTACCCGCGATTTTTACCCGGCCCAACATGTTTCGTTTCCCTTCATCCTGGTTAGCACCCAAAGTTAGCGCCCAAAAGACGGGCGCGAACCCTTCGACAAGCTCAGGGCAGGCTCTGGGGCACCTTCGTTACTGGTCCTACGCTCCCTGCAAATCTTACGGATTCTCGGTTGCGTCGTCCTGCACCTGCAGTTCGTCGAGCACCTCGAAGTTGGCGTACAAGTCGTCGTTCCGGTCCAGTGCCTGCAGATCGCCGACGGCTGTCCCCGGAACAACCGGCAGACCGAGGGACGGAGCATTCGTCGGAATGGTGTCGGTCTGAGCAATATACGATCTGCCGCCAACTCCAATTGCCAGCGCTCCGGCAAACACTATGGCAGCGAATGACATGGCCCACGCCGGACGACGCATCCAACCCAGCCATCCCACGGCTGGACGCGCCATTTCTTCGCGCAGCCGCGCATCGAAGCGGGTATCGAAATACGGCGACGGCTCGGG
>Ga0265330_10001907_pt1 | contig 11601 bp, 9 predicted proteins | sample 41919metaG_FD_202083 | JGI IMG/M metagenome (GOLD analysis project Ga0265330, IMG submission 202083) | Rhizosphere microbial communities from Carex aquatilis grown in University of Washington, Seatle, WA, United States - 4-19-19 metaG | ecosystem: Host-associated > Plants > Roots > Rhizosphere >... | reverse complement strand
CACGCGCGCGCCCTCACGCTTGCCCGGGCGCTGGAAGCAGCCGCGCCAGGGGCGGCGGCGATGATCCTGGAAGCGCGTTCGCTCGTGTCGCAAGGCCAGGGATCCACCGCCATCCCGGTGGTCGATGCTGCCCTCGCGGACGCGAACAGCGCCTCGCAGCGTGCGGAGCTGTACTACATCCGTTCTATCGCCGGTTCCACGGATCCTGTTCGCGATCTGCGTTCCGCCGTGCGCGAGGATCCCGATTCCCTTCCGGCGCTTTTGGCCCTGGTGGAGGCGCTGACGGCAAGTCAGGACTACCGCAAGGCGCTCGAATACGCGCGACACGCCGCGGCGCTTTCGCCGCGGGATGCCGATCTCGCCCGTCGGGTGAGCGAGCTCGAACAGATGACGGCTTCAGGGAAGTAACGAAACAACGTGGAACAGCCCAAGTCCTTGAGTCCCGCGCAGGCCAGACGCGCGATGAACCTCAATATCTTGCTGGGATGCGGCGGCACGCTCTTCGCAACTGTCGTGGCCCCCGGCACGATCATGAACGTATTCTTCAAGAACCAGCTGGGCGCCTCCTCGGCGATGCTCGGGCTCCTCGTTGCGGTCACGCAGCTTGCCTCTGTGCTGAATCTTCTCTCGATCATCGTGTTCGGCCGTCTGCGGCAGGTGAAGCCATTCTGGGTTGCGGTAACGACGATCCACCGCATCTTGGGATTCGTCCCGGCGGCGGTGGCTCTCGCCGTCGCACGGGGGGGGAATCGGATCATCGGTGCACAGGCCATCCTGCTGGCCCTCGCGGTGAGCTGGCTTTTTGCAAACCTGGGTACATCCGGGTGGTGGCGCTGGATGGCCGACGTGATTCCGGAGGACATCCGTGCCACGTTTTTCGGCCGACGCTCGGCTGTCTTGAATGCCGTCACGATGATCTGGTTCCTGATCGCAACGGTCGCCCTTGATTTCTTCAAGAACGGAAACATTTTCTGGGCATACTGCGTCCTCTTCTTCATTGGGGGAATTGGGGGGGTGGTCGAATCGGTCTTTTACCTCTTCATACCCGAGCCGCTTCCCAAAACCCCGCGCGAGAGGTTCAGGTGGTCCCATCTCATCGAGCCCCTGAAGGACACGAACTTCCTTCGGTTCTCATTTTCCGTCGCCATCTGGCTTTTTTCCACGAACATCCTGAGCCCCTTCATCGCGCCCTATATCACGGCATCCGACGGGGTCGGCGCGCCCATCATCTGGCTCGGTATCATGATGATCATCACCCAGGTGTGCTACGTCGCCACGTCGACCTCGTGGGGAATGATCATGGACCGCATCGGGCGAAAGCCCGTTGTTCTCCTGGGCAGTCTCTATCCGTTGAGCTGGGTCATCTACTATTTCATCACGTCCGGTAACTATTTCTGGATACTCCCCATCACCGCCTTCATCCAGGGGGTTCTCAGCCCCGCTATCCTCGACGGCTCGGGCCAGCTCATGCTCACGCTGACACCGGAGAAAAGCAGAACCGGCTATGTCGCCTGGTACGCGCTCATCGCCGGGGTAGTCCCCTCTGTCGGCGCCCTGCTCGGCGGCAGTCTCGATGATGCCCTTTCCGGTTTCCACGTGATCATTGCCGGTCGTTTCCCCGTCGGCGGCTTTCAGGTGGTCATTCTCCTCTGTTTTGCACTGTCCATTCTCAGCTCCTTCATCCTGTCGCGGATCCGCGAGGGAAAGGAAAAGCCCGTCGGTTTTCTCCTCTCGGTGCTCATGACGCCGCAGATCTTTCGCACCTTTTTCACGATCAGCGTTCTGGGCAGAGGCGAGACTTCGACGAAGGTGGCGCGCGTGCTGAGGTCGGTGGAGAAAGGCTCCGGGGCGATCGCGGTGACCGATATCATAAAGCGCTTGGACGATCCGGACGACGAGGTCCGCGAAGAAGCGGCTCGCGCGCTGGGCAGGATCGGCGCGCGGGAGGCTGTCGAGCCCCTCGTCCGCCACTTACGCGACGCGCACTCCACGATCCGCATTTACGCGGCACGCGCGCTCGGGCGGATCGCCGATCCGCGCGCGGTACCCTGGCTGATAGAATGCCTCGATGGCTCTTCCGAGGAGCTGGTCGAGGCCTGCTGTCAGGCGCTGGGACGCATTGGCACTCCGGACGCCCTGCGGCCGCTCTTGCGTCTGCTCGGCTCGGAGCGTACCCCGCGCGTCATCGTAGCTGCAAGCGATGCCATGTCCCGTTTGGGGGAGTTCGAGGCTGCCCTCGAGATCCTCCCCCGCATGCACAAGACGGAAAATCCGGTGCTCCAGAGACAATTCGCAATCGCGTTGGGCAATCTCCTCGGCCGGCCCGGAGAGTTCTACGCTCTTTTGACCGGCGACGCGAATGCGCGCAGCGTCGCCCTGGAGAGATTGCAGCAGGAAGCTCAGCGCAAGCTGCAATCTCTCGTGGCCCTGGCCGCTAAACACAGGGGACCCGCCGATGCGCGTGACGCCTTGCACGTCTCGTGCAGGAAATTGCGCGAGGCCATCGTCGCCGCGGATTATGGAGCGCTCATCCGGGAGCTGCACGCCACCCTCCTGAACGTCAATCGCCTCCTGGCAGGTCGTGACTTCTCCGAGGACGAAGCTCTTGGATTCGCCTTCATGCACAACGCGAAGCTCGGCTTGGGATTGTGGTTTGCCTCGGAAGTCCAATCGCGCTTGGAGCCGCTGCGCGGCACCGATCTCCTGGAAACCGATGCCATGCTGGCAATGTACTTCCTCTCGGCCTACACGGATTCCACCGAGGACGAGTGAGAGCTGGCGCGCGTGCTATATCTGGGTCAGGTGGTGCTCCATGTGCCGCAGGTAGTCGGCCACGAGGGCCTCGAGGCTCATGGAAGGTCCCGGCGTGCCGTCGGCGGCGAGTATGATGCAACCATGGGTACGCGCGGCCGCCGGGATGCCTTCGACCACGTGCGCCAGATGCTGATTGAGCGCGACCCAGAGTCCGATCAGATCCCCCCAGGGCTCGCGCGCGTAATCCTGAACGCTGACCCATTCATTCTGCGCGTACCCAGGAAACGTGAGACGGTCCACGAGCTGCCCCCGCACGAACCTCTGGTGATTGTTTGCCGCCGAGTCCACCAGATGGCCGAGAATCTGCGCGATACACCATTTTCCCGACGCGCGCGGCGCCACGGCCGCCGCGGGAGTTATGGCGCGCAGGCGCGGCTCCTCACGAACAATGATCATCCGAATCCGTTCGGCAAGAGCTTCCATTGTGTCCTCCCCGTGTTCCTAGATGTGCCAGCCGTGATCGGCGAGCCAATCGATCGATTCGAACACCGCCTCCAGTGACGAATAGCGAGGATCGTACCCGAGCCGCGCGCGCGCCTTTTCGATGCTGCTGTTCGGGCTGTGCATGATATGGTCCTCCGTGGCACCGGCGTCCGCGGGGTTCGCTGCCCTCTTCCAGTCCTCCCACGGAAGAAACGAGAGCGAAGCCTCTTTGCCGAAGTGCCGCGCCACCGCTTCGGCATATCCGCGGAGGGTGAGAGCCGCCGGAGACACGACGTGGAAGGCCTCTCCGAGCGAAGAGCTCCGGCAGGCCAAGGCCCGGCAGAAAGCCTGGGCGACATCGTCGGCATGGACGTGATGAACCGTTTCCATGCCGAGGTTGGGAAGGGTCAGCTTCCGCCCCGCCGCAAGGTCGCGGAAAACATCGGGATTGAAGTTGCCCGCGGGATTCAGCGGCACCCACCCGGGACCGACGATATGGCCGGGATGAAGGATGGTTGCGGGAAACCCGCTTTGATGTGCCCGTCTCAAGAGCCAGAATTCCATTTCGGCCTTGCGAATTCCGTACTCGCCGAACGGCATTCGCGGCAATGATTCCGTAGCGGGTACGACGGTGCTATGGCCGTGGACCCAGATGGTGCCGCACACGAGATAGTGTCCGATCCGTCCTTCGAGAGAACCGACCATTTGCTCGGCGCTTTCTTGATTGAAGCAAATCAGGTCGATCACCGCGTCGGCACCCAAAGCAGCGATTCGCGCGCCGAAAGCCCTGTCCGCCTCTTCGTGGGCACGGTCGAGCATCACCGGAGTCACGAAACGCCAGATGCCGGTGTCGTGGTAGGGCTTGCGATTTCCGCGGCTGACCGCGATCACCTCATGACCTTCCTGGACGAGTCGGGGGACCAGGTAGGTTCCGATATGACCCATCGCGCCTATGACAGCTATCTTCATGCATTCGAAGATACGGGACCACACGACGTATGCCAAGACCCCGCGGCACGATGCGGCGGCGAAAAAGGCTTTCCCGGACCCTTGCCGCCGATTAACGTAGTTTAACACGTCCACAACGCGAGCTAAATGCTGACGCGGTATGCTTGGACGTGGAGGCAGTGAGACATGAAAGATCATAAGAGGCTTATCGCGAGGACCGCGGCCATTGCGTTCTTCGTTGGCGCTTCCGTTCTCGCATCGGCGGCGACGTCCGCTTTGAACAGCATACAATCATCCCTGCGCGACATATCCCAGAAGATACGGCCGGCCGTGGTGGAGATCGACGTGACGGAGACGGTCCAGGCGCGATTCCCCCGTCTCGACGGCCAGAGCGGCGGCCCCCCGGGCATGCAGCAAGCCGGACTCGGATCGGGCATCATCGTGAAAAAAACGGGCAACATGGTGTACGTCCTCACGAACAACCATGTCGTCGAGAACGCCAATACAATCACGGTGCAGCTTTCCAACGGCCAGGACTACAAGGGTTCCGTGGTCGGTACGGATACGCGCAAGGACATCGCCCTCGTTTCATTCACCACGAATGACCCCGTGACCATCGCGGAGCTGGGCGACTCGAGCACCTTGCAGGTCGGTGACATCGTGCTGGCCGTGGGTAACCCGCTGGGATTCCAATCCACGGTCACCATGGGCATGGTGAGCGCTCTGGACAGGCAGGCGCCCCCCGGAGGCGGGGCCGCGTATACGGACTATATCCAGACCGATGCCGCAATCAATCAGGGCAATTCCGGCGGAGCGTTGGTGAATATCGACGGACAGGTCATCGGCATCAACACGTGGATCGCGGCCCCTTCGGGCGGCAACGTCGGGCTGGGATTCGCCATACCGATCAACAACGCGAAGACCGCCATCGACCAGTTCATTGCCAAGGGAAGCGTCACCTACGGGTGGCTCGGGGCGATGATCGGAAACATTCAAGGCGCCGGCGGGGACACCCAACTCGCCCAGGACATGAAGCTCAGTGGCGTCAAGGGCGCATTCGTCTTCGGCCTCTATAAGGGCTCCCCTGCCGACAAGGCCGGGCTCAAGCCGGGGGACTATGTCACCATGGTCGGCACCACTCCCATTGCGGAGGCGAGCCAACTCACGCAGGTGATCGGTTCCCTCCCGGCGGGCGCGTCGACAAACCTTACCGTCATTCGCCTCGGCGCCTCGAAGACGTTGAGCGCCACCATCGGGGAGCGAGACGCGAAGGATCAGGTGGCCCAGGGCGGCAACTTGTGGCCGGGCATGAATATCGTGAGTCTCACTGACCAGATCCGGCAGCAGGCAGGCGTGGCGCAGAATCTCCGCGGCGTCGTGGTCGCCGAGCTGAGTGATCAGAGCTCGCCGGCGTCAGTCGCGGGCTTCCAGCCCGGCGATGTGATCACGGCCGTGAACGGCAAGACCGTCCAGAACATGATGGACTTCTACCGCGCGCTGAATGACGCCACAGGTCACGCAACATTCCATATCGTGCGGAACGGGACGGATATGACATTCAATCTCTAGCCCCCGACATCGAATGAAAAAAGAGGTCCGGTGGCTGTGCTACCGGACCTCACTCATGGGTGCGCATGCCGACCAGTATGTGATAGACGCCGATCCTGCAATCGTCGGCCTCTCTGGCCGTCATTCGGCGCCCTTCCGTCCCTCGGTAGCGATGAGATAGCTCACGCAATCGCGCGTGAGCACACGGAAACGGTTGGGACCCTGCACGATCTCACGACTGAACTCCTTCGGGCACTCCTCGAAACATACGCCGTTGTTCAAATCGTGACGCGCAAAGCACCCGAGACTATAAAAAAGCGGAGGACGAAAACCTTCTGCTATTGTGACGAGGGGAAGCTCGTCACTGGGAATCTCCTCATCCTCGATCCAACGATACGCGAACAGGAATCTCTTGAAACCTCGCTCCAGCGTCGCGCAGGCCTCACCATTGGCCACATACAGCAGATAATCGGCAAAGAAGAAGACGTTCTCACGATCCGCGAAACCAGCCGCGATTTCCAGATGGCCGATATTGTTCAGGCCCACCGCGAATCGGATCTCGGGGTGCGCGTCCACGAGGCCGGCCAAAGCCTGTTCCCATCCCTCCTCTTCCATCATGACCGGCGGAAGAGGAATCCAGCGAAATCCGAGATAGTCCGCAAAACCGCCGAGCCCGACGTCAGAAGGACCGGGGCCGACGAAGGGAAGCGGCTCATTACCCGGTGGACTCAAACGTTCGCGATGAGAAAGCGACCGCCACGCGTCGCCTCCGATGAGATCGGACGGCCCCTGCAGGGTGGGAGGGCTCCCGCCCGCCCTGAGGCGAGCCAGGCTGTCCATGAAAGCTTCATCGAGAAACGTATAGAGCGCGTTCTTCGCCTTCTTCAGCTCCGCGGGAGGAACGAAGATCTCGTCGTCGGCCATTCCTGTCTCGTTCGCGAGGGAGATCGCGGTGACGGTGAACAGGGACTCCCCCGACTCCGTCAGCAGCCCGGCCAGTATGGGCTGGAAGGGCTTGCGCCGTGTGGCGCGATCCACGGTGATCGGTTGGCTGAACGACGGCATACCCACGACATTGACCTGGATTTCTGAGGGGGTCATTGTCACCGCACACTCCCGACCCATCTTGAAAAGGGGAAAGCCGGCTTCCTTGGGCTGCGGAAGATCGAGGAATCGTGAAGACAGATGCCGGACCTCGGTACCCCGCGTGGGCGGAATGGCGCCCGACTCCAGAGGCAACTCTATGCTCGCCATGTCCCCGGCGCGCGCGAAGGAGGTTTCCCGTCCTCCGACTCGGATGCGGCCCACGGAAAACGCGACAGGCTCGCGCTGGAGCGGGACAAAATAGGCGATCCCGTCATGGAGAGACAGATCCGCGGCCAGACGCAGGCACATCTCCCGTCCTTGGAGGGCGTCAACGACACCGAGCAATGCACCTCGATGTCCGGGATAGCGCGCCTCGATCAGCCGTGTCGCCGCCGGCGCGTGGAGCCAGGCCGTGGTCTTCTGACGAGAAAAGCTCGTTTCGGCGCGACGCACCAGATCCGCGTATGCCGCATCGCCGAGGTCTCCGCCTTGATCGAGAATCGCGCGGTAGAGGCGCGTCACATTGTAGACATATTCGGGGGACTTCATGCGGCCTTCGATCTTGAGGCTGTCAATGCCCGCGCGGGCGAGCTCCAAGACCTCGCGTCCCACGAACAGATCGCGGCATGAAAAGAAGTGGCCCTCCCGACAATCTTTTGTATCCCCCCGGAAAAGACTGCGGCAGATCTGGGCGCATTCCCCGCGATTTCCCGATCGCCCCGTGAGGGCCCAGGATGCCAGACACATACCGGAAAAACCGTAGCAGAGAGCGCCGTGAATGAATACCTCCAGCTCGATGCCGGGATGATCCGCACGCAGCTCCCGAATCCTTGCCAGCGGCAGCTCGCGGGACAGGATGACGCGACGAACGCCCATCCGCTCCGCGACGGAAAGACCGCTGTCGTTATGCACCGCCATCTGCGTTGACGCATGGATCGGCAGTCGCGGGAAAAGGGTGCGGGCCGTCTCGAGGACACCGAAATCCTGAACGATGACGCCGTCCACGCCCAACGCGTCAAGCCAGCCCAGCGTCTCGCGGAGACGGGGCATTTCCGATTCTCGCACGATCGTATTGAGGGTGACATAGATGCGCCGCCCTCTATCCGCCGCGAGGCGACGGATCCGCCGCAATTGATCCCACGAGAAATTGCGGGCCGCGGCGCGGGCGGAGAACTCGCGCATGCCGAGATACACGCCGTCGGCGCCGGCTTCGAATGCATAGTAGGCGGAGAGAAAACTGCCACCGGGCGCCAGCAGCTCGGGTTTCTTCATCGGGGTCCCCGAAGCCGCGCGACCGCCTCGACATGGGAGGTCTGAGGGTAGAAATCGAAAAGTCGGATCTCCTCCAGCAGCATTCCTTCGCGGAGGAGCTGCGCGAGGTCGCGCGCGAGGGTCACGGAATTGCACGATACGTAACGCACTGTTGTGGGCCTCGTGGCACCGATCCAGGCGCGGACCACGGGGCTCAACCCGATACGGGGTGGGTCGACAACCACGGCGTCAAAGGGGCCGCGGGCGGCGCCGGATGCCAACCAGCTCTCCGCGCTCATGGGATGGAATTCGTTTTGCTCGCCGCCCACGTTGCGACGCGCGTAGCCGATGCTCATGCCGCTGGATTCCACGCAGATGACGCGAGAAAAATGCGGCGCGAGAAAGGAGGCGAACAGCCCGACACCGCAATACAGGTCCGCCGCCGTGGCGCCGGAAAGCCCATCGACAACCACGGGGACCAGCTTCTCCAGCATCATCAGATTGGACTGGAAGAAGCACCCCACGGAAAGCTGGATGCGCTTTCCCCGGACGACAACTGAAAGGTCACGCTCCTCATCGCGGCCTTCCGCGGCCGCCCCCGCGCCATCGGAAAAGACCGTGAAGCGATCCAGCCCTTCGGGGGCCTTCTCGACGCCGGCGAAGAATGCTTCGATGCCCGGCACCACGATGGGACACGTCCGTACCGGCACGATTCGATGCGCTGCGGCGGCCATGTACCCGAGACGACCCTCGCCATCGCGATGCAATTGGGCGCGATTGCGCGAGGCCAACGGCCGCGACGGCTCGATCTCGAGTACGTCGATCTCGATGCCTCCCGTGCGTCGAAGCGTCTCCCGTACCAGCGACACCTTCTGGCGGAGTTGCTCTTCGTAGGAGATGTGCATCCAGTCGCATCCGCCGCACTCTCCGGCAAGCGAACAGGCGGGCAAAACGCGGGACGGAGACGGGTCTATGACCTTCACGAGACGGGCTCGGTCGAAATCCTTGCGCCGCTCCGTCACGCGCGCTTCGACACGCTCACCCGGGAGCACACCGGCAATAAAAACCGCCTTGCCGCCGTCAAAGGCCAGCCCGTCGCCGCCCGCGACGAGCTTCGCAATCCTAAACTCGCTCACGAGAAGAAATGCGCTTCCACCATCGCGCAGAGGCAATGATAAACGGGCAGATGGAGCTCCTGGACCTCGAAGGTGCGGGTGGCCGGCACGTTCATGAGCACGTCGCACAACGGCGCCATTTTCCCGCCTCCATGACCGGTCAGGCCGATCGTCTTCAAGCCCATGGCGCGCGCCACACAGAGCGCCGCACGCACGTTCACGGCATTCCCGGAGGTGCTGATTCCGAGAAACACGTCCCCGGACCTGCCGTGACCCAGCGTCGCTTGGGCAAAGGTGAGCTCAGCGCTCACGTCGTTTCCAAAGGCGGTGGCCAGCGCGGATCCTGCCGCCAGATTGATCGCGGGGAGGGCGCCTTGCAGGCGGGCGCCAGCCTCGGCGCCGAGGACCGGGTCCACCGCGCGCAGACGCTCCCGCAGGTCATCCGGCAAAGGGCGCTTTTTGAGGAATCCCTTCATCAGCTCGCCCACGATATGATCCGAATCCGCGGCGCTTCCCCCATTGCCGCACACGAGCAGTTTTCCGCCGCCGGTGTAGCTGGCGATCAACGTTTTGCACGCCGCTTCGATTGCCGGCCGGATCGCCGCGAGGGCGGGATAACGCGCGCACAATTCCTCCAAGGGTGTCATGAGCTTCCTCCGACGCGTCCCAGCGCGTCAACGGCCACGGATAGGCAGGCATAATCGCCGATGGATTCGCCGAGAGCCGCCGGCACGATTCGGCATACGCGCGTGGCCGCCGGCAGGGCTTCGCGAGCGATCTCCGCCTCCATGGCGGGGCGCAGAAGGGAATCGCACCGGGTGAAGATGCTGCCGATCACGATCCGTTCGGGATTGATGATGTCGATGAGCATGGACAGACCGCGTCCGAGAAACCGCCCGCTGGTGGCATAGATCTCACGAGCGAGCGAATCTCCCGCCTCGGCTGCTTCGGCCACTCCTCGCGCGGTGATCGTGGCCAGAGATGCATGGTCGGGGCAGAAGGCGACGGTACCGCCCTCCGCCAGCCGCTTTTCCGCCGCCGCGCGCCCGAGCCGCGCGATTCCGCCGCCGCTGCAGAACGCCTCGAACGAGCCGATTTTCCCGTACCCTTCGGGTCCTTCTTCCGCCAGCCGCACGTGGCCGACCTCTCCGGCCAGATCATTTGTTCCCTCGAACAGCCGGCCGTCGATGATGAGCCCGGCCCCCATACCCGTACCGAAGGTGAGAAACACCATGGTGCGCGCTCCGCGGCCGGCTCCGAACCGCCACTCGGCGAGCGCGCAGGCATTCGCGTCATTTTGGAGGAACGCGCGGCAGCCCAGACCACGCTCCAAAATACTCGTCAGAGGCACCTCGTCCCACCCGGGCAGATTCGGCGGCGACTGCACGAGCCCTGTCCGGCTGTCCAGCGGGCCGCCGCAACTCACGCCCACGCACGCGGGATTGCGCGACCGCCCTCCGTCATGGCGGGACACGAGCATTCGCGCCGTATCGATGATTTCATCAACCACGTTGGACCATGGGCGGGCGCGCGGCTCCGTGGAGAAGGCGACACGATCGAGTATGGACAAACCGTCGTCCGGCGCTTCCCCGACGACAACGGCGGTTTTTGTGCCCCCGATATCCACCCCGACAAGAATCCCCCTGTCCTCACTCATGGCGCGGAAGTGTAGCATTCACGCGCCGCCCGTAACAATCGCCCCGCTCCGCGTCCTGCCTCGTTTTCTCCTACATTTTCGTAGGTCAAATTGTATCGATCCTACATTCGCGTATCGATAGGAAATCAGAAAATGCGCGGCAAATCTGCAACTCTTTTTCCTACATAGAATTAAAAGTTGCCGTGAACATGGCACACAAATTGCAAAATGGCGGTGGGGGATCCATATCTCCCACCCCTCCTGCGGCGTTCGGCCGAGGCCCAGGGGGGGCTATTAAGCAAGGAGGAACCAAATGAGTATCGGCAAGACGCCGAAGGAGATCGTCTCCTTCATCAACACCGAGAAGGTCCAGGTCGTGGACCTCCGGTTCATGGATTTTCCCGGTCTGTGGCAGCACTTCTCCATCCCCGCCTACGTTCTGGATGAAGAGGTGTTCGAGAAGGGCCTGGGATTCGACGGATCGAGCATCCGCGGGTGGCAGGCGATCAACGAGTCGGACATGCTCGTGAAGCCCGTCGCCGACACGGCGTTCGTCGATCCGTTCCTGACGGCGAAGACCCTCGTGGTCATCTGCAATATCTGCGACCCTCTCACCGGAGAGGACTACACCCGAGACCCGCGCAACATTTCCCGTAAGGCTGAGGCGTTTCTCAAAGGCACGGGTCTGGCCGACGTCCCCTATTTCGGTCCTGAATGCGAGTTCTTCATCTTCGACGACATCCGTTACGACCAGAACGAGCACGAGGGCTACTACCACAT
>Ga0265330_10001905_pt1 | contig 11608 bp, 10 predicted proteins | sample 41919metaG_FD_202083 | JGI IMG/M metagenome (GOLD analysis project Ga0265330, IMG submission 202083) | Rhizosphere microbial communities from Carex aquatilis grown in University of Washington, Seatle, WA, United States - 4-19-19 metaG | ecosystem: Host-associated > Plants > Roots > Rhizosphere... | reverse complement strand
TGGCGGTCCTCTTGCTGGCGGCCCGCTTCGGCGTTCCGGTCTGCCCGCACGCGGGCGGCGTCGGGCTGTGCGAGTACGTGCAGCACGCCTCGATCTTCGACTACATCGCGGTGAGCGGCGGGCTCGACGGGCGCTCGATCGAGTACGTCGATCACCTGCACGAGCACTTCCGCGCGCCGTGCGTGATCTCCGGCGGTCACTACCAGGTCCCCACCGCCCCCGGCGCCAGCATCGAGATGAAGCCGGCATCGCTCGCCGCCCACGCCTATCCCGATGGCGAGATCTGGCGGGAGCGCGGAGCGGCCGGCCCTCCCCAGCGGGCGCCAGCATGAGCACGCCATCCCGGCGCGTCCAGCTGATGGTGACCTGCCTCGGCGACGTGTTCTTCGACGACGTGGCCCGCGCCACCGTCGAGGTCCTCGAGCACCTCGGGTGCGAGGTGGAGTTCCCCGAGGACCAGACCTGCTGCGGGCAGCCGGCGTTCAACGCGGGCGACTGGCCGGCGGCCCGGCGGGTGGCCCGACATGCGCTGCGGGTGTTCACCGGCGGTGAGGGCGCCGCCCCCGGGCCCCCGGTGGTGGCGCCGTCGGGCTCGTGCGCGCGGATGGTGTCGCACGGCGCGCTCCTGCTCTTCGAGGGGGAGCGCGATCGCGCGCCGATCGAGGGGCTCGCCCGCCGGACCTGGGAGCTCGGGGACTTCATCGTGCGGGGCCTCGGTGTCGCGCGCTGGCCCGGACGCTGGCCGGGGCGGGTGGCGTTTCACCGGTCCTGTCACTCGCGCGGCACCCGCTACGCCGAGGCGGCGCTGACCTTGCTGCGCTCGATCGCCGGCGCCGAGGTGGTCGAGATCGCCGAGGCCGAGCAGTGCTGCGGCTTCGGTGGGACCTTCTCGGTGAGCTTCCCGGCGATCTCGCGCGGGATGGGCGATCTCAAGCTCGACCAGATCCTGGCGGTCTCGCCCGCCGCGCTGGTCTCGGCCGACGCCGGCTGCCTGATGCACCTCGAGGGTCTGGCCGCCCGCGAGGGGCGCGCCCTGCCGACCCGCCACCTCGCCCAGATCTTGCGCGATGCCCTGCACGCCGAGACCCCGACCGCTCAGCCGGCCCCGCCCAGCTCGGCGCCGGTCGGGGTCGGCTAGCGAGACAGAGGCCAGCGCCGATGCCCTTCAGCAAGCCCACCCAGCCCATCGATGCGTTCGCCGCCGCGCAGAGCCCGGAGCGTCGCGCCTCGGTGCGCCTCGGCAGCCAGGCCGGTCACGACAAGCGCACGGCGATCCTGACCGAGGACTACGCCGATCCCGACCAGCTGCGGCGCCTGGCCGGGGCGGTCAAGCAGCACGCCCTCGATCACCTCGATCGCTACCTCGGCGAGGCGGAGGCGCGGTTGACGGCGCACGGGGCGGTCGTGCACTTCGCGCGCGACGCGGACGAGGCCTGCCAGTCGGTGCGCGAGATCCTCGAGCGGCGCGGGGCCCGGCGGGTGGTCAAGGCCAAGAGCATGGTCACCGAGGAGATCGGCCTCGGCGCCTTCCTCGAGGCCCACGGCATCGAGAGCCTCGAGACCGATCTCGGCGAGTACATCGTCCAGATCGACGCCGATCACCCCAGCCACATCGTCAAGCCCATCCTCCACAAGAACCGCCGCGAGATCGCCCGCAGCTTCGAGGCCCACGGGCTCGGCAGCTACGACGACACGCCCGAGGTGATCACCCGCCGCGCCCGCGTCCACCTGCGCCGCAAGTACCTCGAGGCGGACGCCGCCATCACCGGCGCGAACTTCGTGTCGGCCGAGAGCGGTCGCCTGGTGATCGTCACCAACGAAGGCAACGCCCGCTTCTGCCTGGCCGCCACCCGCTGCCACATCGCGGTCGTCGGCATCGAGAAGCTGGTCGCGCGCGACGGCGATCTCGCGCTCCTCTTGAACCTGCTCGCCCGCTCCGCCACCGGACAGGCGCTGTCGGTCTACACCGAGCTCATCTCCGGGCCGCGCGCGGCCGGCCAGCCCGACGGGCCCGACGAGATGCACGTCGTCTTCCTCGACAACGGCCGCACCGGCGTGCTGGCCGACGCCTGCCGGGAGATCTTGCGCTGCATTCGCTGTGGCGCCTGCCTCAACGTCTGTCCGGTGTACCGCCAGGCGAGCGGCCACGCCTACCGCAGCGTCTACCCGGGCCCGCTCGGGGCCGTGCTGGCGCCGCTGCTGGCGCAGAACCAGGAAGCGAGCGGGCTCGGGGGCCTCGGCGCCTTCGCCGGCTTCGCTGGCCTGGCGGATCTTCCCAGGGCCTCGAGCCTCTGCGGCGCCTGCAACGACGTCTGCCCGGTCGACATCCCCATCCCAGAGCTCCTCCTGCGGCTGCGCGATCGCGCCCACCGCGCGCCGGCAGGTCAGACTGGCTCGCCTGGATCTGCCTCGCCCGGACCTGCGATGACGACCTGGTCGCGCATCGCCTCGGCGCCCGCGCTGTGGCGACGCGCCCTCGCCTCGGGGCGGCTCTTGCGCTTCCTCCCGCGGGCCCTCCGACCGGCACCTCTGCGGGCCTGGGAGCAGAACCACGTGCTGCCGCCCTGGCGCGGCGGCGCTTTCCGGGCGTGGATGTCGAGCAGGGCCAGGCCCGCACGATGACCGCCCGCGACGACATCTTCGCGCGAATCCGCGCGGCCCTGGCCAACCTCCCCGAGCGCCGCAGCCACCCGGAATTCGCCGCCGAGCTCACCTATCCGCGCTCCGCGCCCGCCGACATTGGCACCGGCAGCGCGCCCGGTGGGTTCGACGGAGCCGCCGCGATCACGGCGCTCTTCCGCGCGCAGATGCAGCGCGCGGGGGGCCGCGTCTTCACCGATCCGGCCGAGCTCGGCGCCTGGCTCCGCGCCGAGGGCGCCACGCACGGCGTCTGCGACCCGGCGCTGCAGCCAGCGCTCACGGCCGCCCTCGGCCCCGGGCTGCGCCTCGAGACCGCGCTCGATCGCACGCGCATCGACGACTATGCCTTCGGCATCACCCGCGCGAGCGGCGCCATCGCCGAGACCGGCACCGTCATCCTGCACGACGCGGACACCTCGAGCCGACTCGCCGCCCTCGCCCCCTGGATTCACATCGCCGTGCTCGACCCCGGCCGCATCCACGCCGGCATCCACGTCCACCTCGCCGACGCCGTCGCCGCGCTCGGCCCCGATCCCAACGTGGTGTGGTGCACGGGGCCCTCGAAGACGGCAGACGTCGAGGGCATCCTCATCCAGGGCGTCCATGGCCCCGGCGAGCAGGTAGCCCTGATCTCGGCCCTGTGAGCCGAGCCTGCGGAGGCCCCTCGACGATTGCGATTGCCGAGCGCTACTTCGGCGCCTGGTACCCACGCCACAGCCAGATCAGCCCCTCGGGCATGACCTGGTTGCGGGCGTTGTCGTCGCAGTGCCCGGCGCCCTTGGCGAACATGAAGCGGACGTGGTTGCCCTTGGCGGTGAGCGCGTTGAAGATGTTGGTGTTCGAGATCACCCAGTTGTCGTGGTTGGCTTCGGGCTCGGTGTAGCGGTTGTCGTGCTCGCCGACCTCGAGGAACACCCGCAGATCCGGCCGGAAGGGGGCCGCCGTGATCATCGCGGCGTACTCCCACGCGCCGAACGGGTGATCCATGGTCTGCTGGATTGCCACGTACGAGCCCGAGAACGAGAACACCCGGTTGAAGTCGCCGAACCAGGCCAGCCCCATCACCGCCGGGCCGCCCGAGCTGCACCCGTATCCGCCGCGGCCGTTGGGATCGCTCGTCAGCTTGAAGTTCGGATACTTGGCCTTGAGGGCGGCGTTGGAGAGCACCGCCGGGATGACCTCCGTGGTGACGAAGCGCCAGTAACGATCGGAGACCGTGTCGTACTCCAGGCTGCGCTCGCTGTTGGGATGAACGTCCGGGCCGTTCTGGATCCCGATGATCACCAGCGGCGGAAGGTGATGCGTCGGGTTCGGATCGTCGGCGGTGTTCTGGACCACCGACTGCAAGCCCCCATAGAAGCCATCCGAGGACACCATGAAGGGCGACTCGGTGCCATCGACGTACTGCGAGGGGACCCAGACCTTGATCTGACGGGAAAAGGTCAGCGGCGGAGTGAAGTCCGACCCCGTGAAGATCTTGCTCTGGGCCGAGGTGAGGGTGAAGCTCGCGGTGAAGCCCGCCGGGGCGCCGGCCTTGGGCTGCAGGTCCGGCGAGGGTGTGAACGTCGGGCCCACCATGAACTCACCGTCACCGGTGGTGCCGGGATCGATCCCCGAGCTGCCGGCCACCGGTCCGGCGGCCCCGCCCGAGCCCGCCCCGCGACCGCCGATGGGAGCGGCGCCGCCCGTACCGCCGGTCGTGCCTCCGCTACCGGTGGCTTTCCCCCCTGTCCCCGCCGTGGTTCCGCCCGTGTCTGCGGGAGTGACCCCGCCCGTGCCCGCGACAGTCGTAGGGGGCGAGACGACGACGGACCCGCCGCTGCCGAACGTGACGCTGCCGCCTGTCCCCACCGCACCGCCGCTCGACGCAGCAGCCTTGCCTCCGCTTCCGGTCAACGGGGTGCCCGACCCGCCCGATCCACCCGTGTCCGGCCCCGCCGAAGATCCCGAGCAGGCGCTCGAGCACGCCGCCGCGAAGAGCACCCCGAGCAGCACGGCTCGATGGTGCACGGCTCCAGGTGGAAGGACCCGAGGTGAGGGGGATTGGACCATGGTCAGTGTCTCCTTGCCTGGATGCGGCAGTGTTCGGGGCCAGTAGCTCGCCGTGTACTAGACCGTGACGAAGGGCATCTCGGCCTTACCCACTTTGCGCAGACAGATCGCCACGCCCGTGTTGGCCGCAGCAGGTTGGTGGTCGGACACGCTCCCGATCATCAAGGCGATTTCACCCGCCGCCGCCAACCGGCGCCCTCCGGGCGGCCGTTGCGACCCGACGGGCCGGCGGCCTCGCGGCATCCGCAATCTGCCGCCCGGCCTCAAGGTGTGGGTGCGATCTCCGAAGGGATCTCGGGATGGCGCGTCGGGGTGGTCGGGGCGAGAGCGGTGACGGGGACAACCCGCGCCGCAGGTCTGCCCGGCGCCGGTTCGATCGCCGCTTTGCCTATCCCGCGGGACTCGGGCTGGCGGGCGCCGGCGCCCTGTTCCTGACCCATGGGTCGGGCCTCCCGATGGTGACTGGCTCCGCGGCGACGCTGGTGCTGGCGGGCGTCCTCGGGGGCTGGGCTCTGGGCCGCGGTCCCGCCGCCGCCAAGGACGACGAGAACGCCGACGCCGACCACATCGCGGCTCGCGGACATGGCGACCCCGACCGTGACGCCCTCGGGCGCGGCGATCGCGCGCCAGCCGGCCCCGCGCGACAGTTCTGGGGAAGGGTCATCCCGGTCTGGTCTCGCCAGCTCACCTCGGCCAAGGGACAGATGGAGGCCGCCGTCCAGGAGCTGACCGCGCGCTTCCTGGGGATCGTCGCCAAGCTGGACCAGGCGCTCGCGGCATCGAGCCGCGCCGGCGGGACGCCCCTGCTCGCGGCCTCCCCGGCCGGCGGAGCGCGCGAGCCGGGCGATGGCCTGGTGACGGTCTTCTCGCGCAGCGAGGCCGAGCTCGGAAACGTGACCGCGTCGCTCAAGGCCTCGACCGCGAGCCAGGCGACCATGCTGACCAAGATCCAGGAGCTCAGCCGCTGGACCCAGGAGCTCGACAAGATGGCCGAGGACGTGCAGCGCATCTCCGGCCAGACCCGCCTGCTGTCCCTGAACGCGACCATCGAGGCGACCCGCGCCGGCGAGTTCGGTCGCGGGTTCGCGGTGGTGGCGGCCGAGGTGCGCGAGCTGTCCACGCTGTCGAGCGCGACCGGCGAGCGGATCGCCGAGAAGGTCGCCGCGATCAGCGCCGCCATCGTCGGGGCCTGCGAGAGCGCCGAGCTGGCGGTGCGCCGCGAGGGCAGCTCCGCCGCCGCCTCCGAGGCCACCATCGGCGGGGTGCTGGCCTCTTTCAGGGAGGTCACGGACGGTCTGGCGGAATCGGCGAGCGTCCTGCGGGCCAGCAGCGCCGGGATCAAGTCCGAGGTGGCCGAGGCCATCGTCCAGCTGCAGTTCCAGGATCGGGTGAGCCAGATCATGACCCACTTGCACGACAACATCGATCGCTGTCTCGCCCACCTCGAGGCCACCCCAACCTCGGGGGAGGACCCCTCGAGGGTGGTGGCCGCCCACGCCCGCGACGCCGAGCAGCTGCTCGCCGAGCTCGAGGCCAGTTACACCACCGAGGAGGAGCTCGCCCTGCACACGGGCGGGAGCTCCTCCAGCAAACCCAGTCGAGACGTCACCTTCTTCTAGCGAGAGCCGAACGCCATGCCGAAGACCATTCTCATCGTCGACGATTCCAGCTCGGTCCGCCAGGTGCTCGGCCTGCTCCTCAAGGGCGCGGGCTTCACGGTCGTCGAGGCCTCCGACGGGCGCGAGGCGCTCGACAAGCTCGGGAAGCTGAAGGGCGAGCGGATCCACCTCGTCATCAGCGACGTCAACATGCCGAACATGGATGGCATCGCCTTCCTGAAGGCCTTCAAGCTCCTGCCCGAGCACCGCTTCACCCCGATGCTCATGCTGACCACCGAGTCGCAGGAGGCCAAGAAGCGCGAGGGACAGGCCGCCGGCGCCAAGGCCTGGGTGGTCAAGCCCTTCAAGCCCGAACAGATGCTGGCCGCGGTCGAGAAGCTGGTCCTCCCATGAGTCCCACCGTCCCGACCCTGAAGATGGCTGGCGAGATGACCATCTATCAGGCCGCCACGATCAAGCAGGCGGTGCTCGAGAGCCTGGAGCCCGACCAGGCCGGCCATGCCGGCCATCCCATTCGGGTCGACCTGTCGGGGGTGACGGCGATCGACGGGGCGGGGATCCAGCTGCTGCTGCTCTGGCGGAGCCTCGCCCGCGAGCGGGGGGTCGTTCTTCGGCTGGTGGCCTGCAGCCCGGAGGTGGCAGAGACCTTGGCGCTCCTTCGGCTCTCGTCCAGCTTCGACCTCGGCGAGGCCGCGGCCGAGGCCAAGGGCATCGCCCCCGCGGAGACCGCGCGCCCATGAACCTCGACAGCCTCTTCCCGAGCTTCATCGCAGAGAGCCGGGAGGTCCTCGACGAGATGGAGACGGGCCTCCTCGGCATCGAGACGGCGCCGGATCTCTCGGAGACCGTCAACGCCATCTTTCGGGCCGCCCACACCATCAAGGGCTCGGCCGGAATCTTCAACCTCGCGGCCGTGGTGGAGTTCACCCACGTGGTCGAGAGCGTGCTCGACCGCGTCCGGACCGAGAGCCAGGAGCTGTCTCCGGATCTCATCGCGCTCCTGCTCAAGTGCTGCGACCACATCCGGGCCCTCGTGGATCGGGTCGCGCACGGCGGGGGCTTCGAGGCCGACGAGGCGGGTGCCGGCGTCGACGCCCTCGCGGCCGAGAGCGCGCGGCTGCTGGAGGAGCTTCGCCCGTACGTCGCGGCCACGGAGGCCGAAGCCGAAACGGGAACCAAGATTGCTCCGCCCGCGCTCAGGTTCCTCGACGAGGAGGATGCCTCGCCTCCCGTCGCCACGGCGCTCGACCACCGCCTGACCGAGGGCTGGTGGCACATCTCCCTGCGCTTCGGCCGAAACGCCATGCGGAGCGGGTTCGATCCCCTGTCCTTCATCCGGTACCTCGAGCGGGTGGGACGCATCTCGGGATTGGTGACCTTGCCCGACCCGGCCGGGCTCGTGATGGACATGAATCCCGAGTCCTGCTTCCTCGGCTTCGAGATCGCGCTCGAGAGCGCCGCCGACCAGGCCACCATCGAAGGGGTCTTCGACTTCGTGCGGGACGACTGTCGGATCACGGTGCTGCCGCCCGGCAGCGGTCCCGCGGCGCTCCGCACGCTGGCGGCCGCGCTCGGCGAGGACCCGGCGCGCCTGGCCGAGCTCTGGGTTGCGTGCGGCTCGGCATCCGCGCCCGAGGTCATCGCCGCGCCGCCACCGGCGGTGGCACCTGCGTCGCTCCCCACCGCGGCCGCGGCCCCGCCCCCGGGAATGCCCGGACAGGCGGGCCACACCGCGCCCGCCACCCCGCCCGACGCGCCGCCCGACGTGCCGCCCGAGCTGGCCCGCTCCTCCGCCCACCCGCTGGCCCGTCCCGCCGACGCCGCGTCCCTGCCTGAACCGACCCGGGCCAAGCCCGTGGCCGGCGGCTCGATCCGGGTGGACGCCGACAAGCTCGACCACCTCATCAACCTGGTGGGCGAGCTGATCATCGCGGCGGCACGCACCGATCTGGTCGGACGCCGCACCCACAACCCCGATCTCCAGGGGTGCACCTCCACCCTGTCCAGCCTGGTCCAGGACGTCCGTGACAGCGCGCTGCAGCTGCGGATGGTCAAGATCGCCGCGACGTTCAGCCGGTTTCAGCGGGTGGTGCACGATCTGGCGCGCGAGCTCGGGAAGGACATCGGCCTCGTGCTCTCGGGCGAGGACACCGAGCTCGACAAGACCGTGGTCGAGAAGCTCTCCGATCCTCTCATGCACCTGGTGCGCAACGCCATCGATCACGGCATCGAGGCCGAGGATCGTCGCCGGGCGCTCGGCAAGCCCCCGCGGGGGACGGTCAAGCTCAACGCCTTTCACGACTCCGGGAGCATCGTGATCGAGGTCAGCGACGACGGCGGCGGCCTCAAGCGCGATCGGATCCTGGCCAAGGCCGTGGAGCGGGGGCTGGTCGAGCCCGGTCGGCCCCTCGGCGATCCGGAGGTCTTCGCGCTGATCTTCGAGCCGGGTTTCTCGACCGCCGACCAGGTCACCAACCTCTCCGGACGCGGGGTCGGCATGGACGTCGTCAAGCGCAACATCCTGGCCCTGCGCGGCAGCGTCGACATCACCAGCGCCGAAGGTCGGGGGACGACCGTCAGCGTCCGGGTGCCCCTGACCCTGGCCATCATCAATGGCTTCCTCGTGGGCATCGGGGCCTCGGTCTATGTCATCCCGCTCGACGTCATCGAGGAGTGCCTGGAGTTCACCGCCGAGCCGGGGCACGACTTCACCAACCTGCGGGGCCGGGTGTTGCCCGTCGTGCGTCTTCGGGACGTCTTCCAGCTCCCGGCCGCCACCATCGCGGCCCGCCGCGAGAGCATCGTGGTCGTCAATTGCGGCGGGCGACGGACCGGGCTGGTGGTGGACACCCTGCTCGGCGAGTTCCAGACCGTCATCAAGCCGCTCGGCGACATCTTCGACCGGGTGACCTGCGTCGGCGGCTCGACCATCCTCGGCAACGGCGAGGTGGCCTTGATCCTGGACGTGGCCGCGCTGGTGGAGCAGGCGCGGGAAAACGCTCGTCCGAGCTGGAGGTCCGACCAGAAGTTGGGCTCCCCAGGCCAGGCCCTGGCTCCGTCGCCCCGATCGATCCCCAGAAACCTGCCCACCCCCGCCGCTCCCACGGCAGAGGAGATCCCCAGATGAACGCCAGTGGAAAATCGACCCCCGCGCCCACCGAGCGGGCCGGGGGGGTGGACGGAGCGGGTGCCCAGCACCTCACCTTCATGCTGAGGGGCGAGCAGTTCGCGATTCGCATCCTGGCGGTCAAGGAGATCATCGAGTACGGCCAGGTCACCGCGGTACCCATGATGCCGAGCTGGATGCGGGGGGTGATCAACCTGCGCGGCGCGGTCCTGCCGGTGGTGGACCTGTCCGCGCGCTTCTCGGAGAAGCCCGCGGAGATCACCCGGCGCACCTGCATCGTGATCGCGGAGGTCAAGGTCCGGGGAGAGTCCCGGGACGTCGGGATGATCGTCGACGCGGTGAACGCGGTGCTGGACATCCCCGCCTCGGAGATCGAGCCTGCCCCCAGCATGGGTGCGATGGTGCGCAGCGAGTTCATCAGCGGCATGGGCAAGATCGACGGCCGCTTCGTGATCATCCTGAATCCGGAGCGGGTGCTCTCGGAGTCCGAGCTGGCCGCCTCCGGCGAGCTCGGCGGCAAGCCGACAGCCTCTGCCACCTTCCGGATCGGCGCGACGCCATGACTCCGCGGCTCGGCACCTTCGATCCTCGATCCCGAACCCCGGCCCTCTCCACTCAACCCAAGGTTTCCCAATGACAATCGCAAAGAAGATGATCGCGCTCGTGGTGTCCGGCCTGCTCGGGATCCTGCTGCTGGTGGCCGTCGGACAGAACCAGATCGGGAAGGTCTACGAGTCCGCCAACTTCGCCAACGTGAACACCGTCCCCAGCCTGGTGGTGATCGACGAGGCCTTCGCCAACCTGGCGCTGCTGCGCACCCAGCTGTGGCAGCACCTGGCCGTGACCGATGAGGGCAAGCGCGCGGAGATCGAGCTCAAGATCAACGAGAACCGCCGCAAGGTCGACGACGCCTTCAAGAAGTACGAGCAGACCGGGATGATCGCCGACGACCGGGATCGGGCCGGCCTCGAGGCCTCGCGCGCGGCCCTGATCGAGTGGGACGGTACCCGCGAGCGGGCGATGGCCCTCTCCCGCCAGGGAAAGAGCAACGAGGGCCGTGACCTCCTGCTGGCCAACCAGGCGCTCGCCGCCAAGGTATGGGATGCCTTCATGGCCCATCGCCAGATCAACGTGAACGCCGGGCTCAAGGCCGCCGAGGTCGCCGTGGCGGCCAAGAGCGCGGCCACCACGATCTCCCTCTCGGTCGCGCTGGCCACGGTCCTGGCCGTGAGCCTGATCGGGTTCTTCATCGCCCGCAACATCACCCGGCCCCTCGGCGAGGCCGTCAGCGCCGCCAGCCGTCTGGCCGACGGCGATCTCACCATGAAGCTGTCGTCCGAGTCCAAGGACGAGACCGGTCAGCTCCTCGTGGCCATGCAGCGGATGATCACCAAGCTCGCCGAGGTGGTCTCCGAGGTCAACGGCGGGGCCGATGCGCTCGCCAGCGCCTCCGGGGAGGTGAGCGCGACCGCCCAGTCCCTCTCGCAGGCCTCGAGCGAGCAGGCCGCCAGCGCCGAGGAGACCAGCAGCTCGATCGAGGAGATGACCAGCTCCATCGCCCAGAACACCGAGAACGCCAAGGTCACCGACGGCATGGCCACCCAGGCCGCCCGCCAGGCGATCGAGGGCGGCGAGGCGGTCAAGGCCACCGTGGTGGCCATGAAGCAGATCGCCCAGAAGATCGGGATCATCGACGACATCGCCTACCAGACCAACCTCTTGGCGCTGAACGCCGCCATCGAGGCCGCCCGGGCCGGCGAGCACGGCAAGGGGTTCGCGGTGGTGGCCGCAGAGGTGCGCAAGCTCGCCGAGCGCAGCCAGGTGGCCGCCCAGGAGATCGGGACCGTGGCCAGCAGCAGCGTCGAGCTGGCCGAGAAGGCCGGCAAGCTGCTCGACGAGATGGTCCCGAGCATCAAGAAGACCTCGGATCTGGTCCAGGAGATCACCGCGGCCTCGCAGGAGCAGGCCTCCGGCGTCGGGCAGATCAACTCGGCCGTCAGCCAGCTGAGCCAGACCACCCAGCAGAACTCGTCCAGCTCCGAGGAGCTGGCGGCCACGGCCGAGACCATGAGCAGCCAGGCCGAGCACCTCCAGACCACCATGGCGTTCTTCCGCCTCGACGGCGCGTCGCGGACCAAGGTGGTGAGCCTGCTGCAACGCAAGGCCCCGC
>Ga0265330_10001903_pt1 | contig 11616 bp, 9 predicted proteins | sample 41919metaG_FD_202083 | JGI IMG/M metagenome (GOLD analysis project Ga0265330, IMG submission 202083) | Rhizosphere microbial communities from Carex aquatilis grown in University of Washington, Seatle, WA, United States - 4-19-19 metaG | ecosystem: Host-associated > Plants > Roots > Rhizosphere >... | reverse complement strand
GACCGTCGCAGGTGTGGACGCCATCGTTGCGCTGCGCTGTTGCAAGCTCAGCGGTCGCTTCGAGGACTTCTGGGAACGGCGCGCGATCGCTCGGGCAGCGTAACCCCATGATGGGCAGAGGGCGGCTCGACTTGCGGCCGCTTGCGACCTACGTCGACCTGCCACCTACCTCCCTGGCGGCCGCAAGTCGAGCCGCCCCCCTATCCCACAATCCTGACGTGCGCCCCGTCACGGACAGCTTCCAGACTCTTCGCCCCAAGCCATGCTTCAGCGAACGCCATCCTTCACCCAACCCGTGCCCCGCTGCCCACGCAAAGCCTCCCACAAGCGCGAATGGTTGAGCAAGATGTCCTTGATTCCCGCCAGCACCACCGCGGAATTCAGCACCTTGGTGCTCATGGTTGCGTGCGCTTCCTGCGCATCCATCACGGCGTTCGTCAACTCGCTGTTCAGGTCAGGGGAATTGCCGAATTGTTTCTTGGTGTTGCTCGTCGCTTGCTGCCTCAGGGTTTCCGATTCCATCAGCTTGCCCATGAGGACGTGATTCACGTAGACCAGTTGGTCCTTGACGGTAGTTTCGTCGCCGAACACCTCGTTCAGCTTTGCGATGACCTCGGCCATGTAGACCTTCTCGGGTTCTCGTACCATGCCGCTGCCTGATTCCTTGATCGGGTCGAGCAGGGGCTTGTCGCCGACCTGCAACGGCAAGGTGCGCTTGCCGAGGTTGCGCAGGTTGTGGTGGGTCAGCACGACCTTCGACAGGTCGATGCCCTCGCGCTCGCGGCCGAACTCCAGCAGCGGTATCAGGCGCTTGTAGAAGATGGCGCGCTTCTCGATGGCCGTGTTGCCGTAGTTGAAAATCTGGGACAGGAACGTGTACAGGCGGACGAACGCGCCCATGTCGGTCTTGAACAAGGTCAGCGCGCCTTGCTCTTCGCGGGCCGCCTTGGCCGCCGCTTCGTCCTTTCTGTCCCTTGCGGCTCGCAGCGCCTCTTGCGCGGCCTGGTAGCGCTTCATCAGGCGGTCGACGACAGGCTCCAGCGCCTTCAGCAGCTCGCCCTGGGTCGCGTCCGGCTTCAGCTCCACGGCCACCACGCGATCCACCTCGAAGTCGTCGTAGTGGCCGGCGGCGTCCAGCTTGGCGCGCAGGTCATAGACGATGTTCGGGTCGGTGGCCGCCGACAGCTCGGCCGTCGCGTGGTAGGCCTTGAAGGCCGCCAGGACTTCTTCAGGGTCGTTCACGAAATCCACTACGTAGGTTGTCTTGCCGTCGTAGGCGCGGTTCAGGCGGGACAGGGTCTGCACGGCCTGAATACCGGCCAGGCGACGGTCCACGTACATGCCACACAGCAGGGGCTGGTCGAAGCCGGTCTGGAACTTGTTCGCTACCAGCAGGATTTGGTAGTCGTCGCCCTCGAAGGCTTTGCGGATCTCGCGGCCATTCAGGCGCGGGTTCAAGTCGCGGCTGGTTTCCGTGAAGGCGTCGGGGCCGGATTCCTTGTCGGTCACCTCGCCCGAGAAAGCCACCATGGTGCCAATCGTGTACCCGCACGCCTTGATGTACTTTTCGATGGCAAGCTTCCAGCGCACCGCTTCGATGCGGCTGCCCACCACCACCATCGCCTTGGCCTTGCCATTCAGCAACGGTGCGACGAAAGTCTGGAAGTGCTCGACGACAACCTGCACCTTCTGCGCGATGTTGTATGGGTGCAGCCGGACCCACCCCATGATGCTCTTCACGGCGGCGCTGCGCTCGACGGTGGTCTCGTCGTAATCCTTCCCTTCGTGCGCCAGCCGGAACGCCAGGCGGTAGGGCGTGTAGTTTTGAAGGACGTCGAGGATGAATCCCTCCTCGATGGCCTGCCTCATCGAATACACGTGAAACGGCGTGGGCAGGTTGTCCGGGCCAGCAGGCCGCGTGGGGTCTGGGCGCGTGCCGAATAGCTCCATGGTCTTCGCCTTGGGCGTGGCCGTGAAGGCGACGTAGGTGATGCCAAACTCGCTCGCCCGCGCCGACATTTGCGCCGCCAGCAGGTCTTCTGTGCTGACCTCGCCGCCGTCTTCCAGATCTGCCAGCTCTTCGGGACTTAGGACTGCCTTCAGCCTCGCGGCGGCGTCGCCGGCCTGTGAGCTGTGAGCCTCGTCGGCAATTACAGCGAACCGTTTGCCCTCGGTGGCGGCCAGCTTGCGCACCTCTTCGATGGCGAATGGGAAGGTCTGAATGGTGCAGACGACGATCTTCTTGTCGCCCGACAGCGCCTCGGCCAGCTTGCTGCTCTTGCTGCCTTCCTTCTTGGTGATGTTTGCCACCACGCCCGTGGTCCGCTGGAAATCAAACAGGGCATCCTGAAGCTGCGAATCGATGACGTTGCGGTCCGACACCACAAGCACGCTGTCGAAGACCTTCCGGTTGTTCGCGTCGTGTAGCTCGGCGAAGAAATGCGCGGTCCACGCGATGGAATTGGTCTTGCCCGAGCCGGCCGAGTGCTGGACCAGGTACTTGCCGCCCGGCCCGCTCGCGAACACCGCCGCTTGCAGCTTGCGGGTCACATCCAGCTGGTGAAAGCGGGGAAAGATCAGTTTCTCGATCTGCGATTTCTTGTCGTGCACCGAGATGACGTAGCGGCCGAGAATCTCCAGCCAGCTTTCCCGTTCCCACACCTTTTCCCAAAGGTAGGCCGTGCGGTGCCCCCCTTGCGGGTTCACCGGGTTGCCAGCCCCACCGTCGTTACCCTGGTTGAAGGGCAGGAAATGCGTGGCCGGGCCAGCCAGCTTGGTCACCATGGCCGCTTCGCTGTTGCTGACCGCGAAATGCACCAGCGCTCCCCTGGGGAAGGCGAGCAGCGGCTCGGCGGGTTGTCCCTTGGAACGGGGCAGGCGGTCGAAGCGGTACTGGTCGATGGCGTCGTTCACGCTCTGGGTGAAATCGGTCTTCAGCTCGACCGTGGCGACGGGAATGCCGTTAAGAAACAGCACCAGATCAATGCAGTTCTCGTTGTGCAGGGAATATTTCACCTGCCGGACCACCCGCAGCCGGTTGGCGGTGTAGCGGGCTAGAATCTCGGCGTTGATGGCCAACGCGGGTTTGAATTCAGCCAGCTTCAGCGGTTGCCGCAGACCGAGCAGCTCTATCCCCTCGCGAAGCACGTCGAGGGTACCGCGTTGATCGAGCTGGTCGCGCAGGCGGCCGAGCAGGGTTTCGGCGGCCCCAGCACCGTGGTTTTGCTCCAGGGTCTGCCAGGCCTCGGGCTGCGCGGCTTGCACCCACGCGAGCACGTCGGACGAGAAGATCGCCCGTGCTCGGTCGTAGTGGGCCGCATCGCCTTCGGCGTACAGCCACCCGTGCCCAGCGAGGTGCTGGCAAATCTCATCCTCGAAGTTGATTTCGCGATGCAGGTTGGCGGGCATGGAATTACGATTTCTTGGCTTCGAGAGCCTTCTTGCTCTTGGCCTCTAGCTTCTTGATGCTTTCGACCGAGGGCAGATTCTCGGGCATGGTGCCGCCAAGCTCCTTTATGGTCTGGCGAACCTTGGCGCCGACTTCACGATGGGCACGGTTCGCCTTCTCCTTGCCGACGATCTTTTCCCGACGGAGCTTGTCTTCAGCTTGGGTGGCGCGGAACAGGTTGGCGGCCAGCTCGGTGCTGCCCATGTGGTCGAGAATCTGTTGCCCTTTCTTCAGCTTCTTCCTGGCGTGGATCTGCTGTGCCCCAAGCCCGGCATACAGGCCCATGTACCCGTGGTTCTGAAAGATGGCGTAGTCCCTCGGCTCGACGACGCCTGCGCCCTTCGTGGCCTCGGCCAGATGAACGTTGTGCGTTCTCAGCTCGGATCGAATGGCGAGCCGTCGCTGATCTTCTAGTTCCGCGTCCGTGAGCTCCTGCCGCCGGGTCTGCACCGCGAAATAGGTCTGCCCTAGCGCCACGATTTCCTTGGCCGGATCGGCGTTCTGGATGACCAAATAACAAGCGTAGCGGGACATCATCACGGTCTGCACCGGCCGCTGGGCTCCGCTGCCGATCTCGACCATTTGGTCGATTCCGACGAAATGGTCTTCGACCCGCTGGCCGCTGTTGAAACAGGCGGTTCGGGCCTTCTCGATGACCGCCTGGAAGTGGCGGTAATTCACGTACCCAAGCACGCGAGCAAAATCCCGACTGGACCAGAATTCGTTCCCCGCTTGGTTGGTTTGGCGGATTTCTTCGAAGGGAGTGATTTCCTTGCTCATGGGTTCACCTTTCACGACGGAGGCGACCAGAATACAGCCGCGGGTCAGGCGGCAGCCAATTTGCGCACGTCGATCTGCCCGGTCACGGCGGCGGAGATGAGGGCGGTCCGGCGTTCTTGGAGAAGGTCGATGGCCTTCTGGGCCTCGGCGGCGAGGGCGTCGAATTCCGAGAGTCGCACCTCAAGGTGCGCACAGATTTGTGATTGCTCGACCAACGGTGGCATCGGCACCTTCAAGGCCGAGAGTATCTCGCAGTTTAGGGCAGCTTGATTTCCCCCGCGCCCATACTCGCGAAGGTATTCGTAGACCGATTGGAAGATGTAGAGCAAATAGTCAGCCTTGAGATTCGGCCTCGTAACCAGCCCCGCAAGGTTCTGATTGATTGCTGCTTCCATTTCCAACGTCGCTGCGAGCCCCCGTGTCTTTCCTTGCCCGATCATTCCGACCACAACCGTTCCTTTGGGGAGCAACCGCAGAGAGCATTCAGCAAGTGCGCGGTCGGTGATGAATTCCGACGCCTCATTGATGCGATACTGATTGACCTCTCCGGAGGAGAGCCACGGTATGCTGCCGCCGAACCAGTACTCCGCCTTGTCCCGACTTGGTGTTGTGCTGTTCTCGACCGTGGCACCGTAGGAAAGTCGCGCAATCGTCCAATGCTCTGGCACGTCGCCGAGCCATTCGATGCCGGAGGGTTTCATGGGGGCGCGGGGGTTCAGGCCTTTGGTGACGGCGTGGGAGATGACAGCCTGACGCTTTTCTTTCAGCAGCTCCATCAGCCGCTGCTGCTCCGCCACCAACTCGTCAATCTTTGCAGCCTCCCGCTCTGCGAATTGGACAATTGACTGCTGTTCCTCCTCAGGGGGATAGCTGATGGGGAAGTTTGTGAACAGCGGACGGCGTAGGGAGTCGACGGTCGATTTCGCACCGCCTTCAAGCGCGACTTTGTAGAAGTTCTCTCGAAGAAAATGGAATAGAAAGCGGCCGGAGACCGTGCGGAACCTGTTCAGCATGTACACGCGCTGATGAAAGTCGAAGGGACCATTGTAGTAGTGGAATACTTTGCCCACACCAACGCCATCGCCGGCGGTTAGGACCGCTTCGCAATCGAACGTCGAAGAATTGATTCTCTCGACGGTTTGAGATCGGACAAAGAAGGGGTAGATGCCTTCTTCGACGGCGTTCTCGGTATCTTTGTCACCTGTTTGGATGTCGCAGAGGAATTTTAGGCGCCTGACCGTCCAATGCTCCGGCACCTCGCCCAGCCACTCCACGCCGCTGTCCTTGTACTTGGGATAGCGGGGGAAGCTCATGGTTGGTAGCCTTCGTCGGGAGCGTCTTGCAGGTAGAACTCGCGTAGCTTTGCCCGCAGAAGGCGCTTGTTGGGCAACTGTGGCTGGTATTCGGCGATGAGCGTCGGGGACAGCGTGCGGCTCAAGGCGTATTCGACGACCTCTTGATCCTTGCTTGCGCACAGGAGCACACCGATGGCGGGATTCTCGTGGGGCTTCTTCAGGTCGCGGTCCAGGGCTTCGAGGTAGAAGCTGAGCTTGCCGAGGTATTCGGGCTCGAAGCGGCCGACTTTCAGCTCGATGGCGACCAGGCAGTTGAGGCCGCGGTGGAAGAACAGCAGGTCGAGGGCGAAATCGCGACGGCCGACCTGCACGGGAAACTCGGAGCCGACGAAGCAGAAATCGCGGCCCAGCTCGATCAGAAAGTCCTTGAGCTTCCGCAGAAGGCCCCGGTGCAGGTCGGATTCTTTGTGCGCGGCGGGCAGGTCGAGGAACTCGACCAGGTAGGCGTCCTTGAAAACCGACAAGGCCTCGGCATGCTTCTTCTGGATCGCCCGCGAAGCCTTGGGCGGGTGAAGCACCGTGCGTTCGAACAGCGCGCCCTTGAGCTGGCGCTCTAGCTCGCGGCTGCTCCAACGCTCGCGAACCGCGAGCCGGAGATAGAATTCCCGCTCATCGGGGCGCTTGCACTGGCTGAGGATGATGAGGTGGTGCGTCCAGGGCAATTGTCTCAGCAGTGCTGAGACAATTTGGCCTCCCGCGTCTGGAGCCGTCTTCGGGGTTGCCTTCGCTGCGCGCTTTCCCGTCGGTGGTGGCAATTGTCTCGGCGCTGCTGAGACAAACTCTTGGTCACGGTACGCTTCGTAGAACTGCCGCATCCGGAACAGGTTGGGGCGCGTAAAGCCACGTAGCCCGGGCTGGGTCTTGGCCAGGTATGTGGCGAGCTGGGGGATAACGCCGTCGCCCCACTCGGCGGCCTCGATCTTGCGGCTGATGATGGCACCGACCTGCCAGTAGAGGTCGATGAGCTCGGTGTTCACCGCCTGGACCGCACGCTGGCGGGCGCTAGCAATCAGCTCGACAATTTCGCCAAACGCGGCGTTGGTGACGGCACGCTTGCTCATTTGGTCAGCCCCTTGATCATGGTCAGGATGCGGTCGGTGACGCCCTTCAGCTCGGCATCGATTTCAGCCAACGGACGCGGCGGCTTGAACACGTAGAAGTGGCGGTTGAAGGGGATTTCGTAGCCGACCTTGGTCTTCTCGTGGTCAATCCACGCGTCGGATGCATGGGGCAGCACCTCGCGCTTGAAGTAGGTTTCCACGTCTTCGGAAAGCGGCACGTTCTCGGTGTCGCGCAGGTTGGCGTCGGGCACCGGCTGGCCCTTGCCCTTGCCTTTGCTGCCGAGCACGACGTTGCCTTTGGCATCGCGCTCGGGCCGCTCGACGGTGATGGTGCGGTAGCCTGCGTATTCCGGACAAAATGAACGCTAAGATCGGACTGAGTGAACGTCCTGGCCTCGTACTTACTACGAGGCAGGGCTACCTGCCCTGCCGTAGCTGGCCTGAGCCGGATGGCTGGGAGGCTGTCCATGGTCGGCTCTCCGACGAGCGAAGCGAGCTTGCCCTGGACAGCCTCCCAGCCATCTGGCACGCCAGACGGCGTCCCGCGATGACGCGTTCATCGAGTCCGATCTAGGCGTTCACGGCCGACCGATCCGGGCGTTCATTTAGGACCGGAATCCGCAGTAGCCGAAATCCTCGTTCTTGAAGATGCGACTGATGGGGACGCTGGTGCGGGTGACCTTCTTGAACTGGCCGAAAATCTGGGTGATGTCCTCGATGTGCTCGGGGGCGAGTTCCTTGCGCTTGCTACCCAGGCTCTTGCGCATCTTCTGCCAAAAACCGCTGGCGTCGATGAGCTGCACCTTGCCCTTGCGGCCGGCCGGCTTGCGGTTGCTGACAATCCACACGTAGGTGCTGATGCCGGTGTTGTAGAACATGTCCGTGGGCAAGCCGATGATGGCCTCGACCAGGTCGTTCTCCAGCACGTAGCGCCGGATCTCGCTTTCGCCCGAGCCCGCGCCGCCGGTGAAAAGCGGCGAGCCGTTGAGTACGATGCCGAACCGGCTGCCACCGTCCTTGGCAGGGCGCATCTTCGAGATCAGATGAAGCAGGAACAGCAACGAGCCGTCGCTGACGCGGGGAAGGCCTGGGCCGAAGCGACCGTTGAATCCTTGTTCCTCGGCCTCCTTGCGAATTTCCTTCTCGATCTTTTTCCACTCGACGCCGAAGGGCGGATTGGAAAGCGCGTAGTCGAAGGTCTTGCCGGGCAGGCCGTCGGCGGAAAGGGTGTTGCCAAAGATGATGTTGGCGATGTCCTGACCCTTGATGAGCATGTCGCCCTTGCAAATGGCGTAGGACTCGGCGTTCAGCTCTTGCCCGTACATCACCAGCCGCGCCTTGGGGTTGTGGGCAGCGAGGTGCTCGCCCGCGACGCTCAGCATGCCCCCGGTGCCAGCGGTGGGATCGTAGATGGAGCGGACCACACCAGGCTTCAAAAGGGCGTCGTCGTCCTCGATGAAGAGCAGGTTCACCATCAGCCGGATGACTTCGCGCGGAGTGAAGTGCTCTCCGGCGGTCTCGTTGGAAAGCTCGGCGAATTTTCGGATCAGCTCCTCGAAAACGGCGCCCATGGCGGCGTTGTCGACGGCTTCGGGGTGCAGGTCGATGGTGGCGAACTTCTCGGTCACCAGGTAGAGCAAGCCGGCCTTGGCCAGGCGGTCGATCTGGGTGTGAAACTCGAAGCGCTCGAAGATGTCACGCGCTGCCGGCGAGAACGCCTGCATGTACGCGCGCAGGTTTTCCCCGATGTGGTCCTGGTCGCCCATCAGCTTTTTCAGGTCGAGCGGCGACGTGTTGTAGAAGAGCTGCCCGGATTTTCGCAGCAAGAACGGCTCGGGGTTGACGCCGGCCCCTTTGCGCTTGGCCAGTTCGGCCAGCACCGTCGACTTGGTCGGCTCCAGCACGCAGTCGAGCCGCCGCAAAACGGTGAACGGCAGGATGACCTTGCCGTACTCGGACTGCTTGTAGTCGCCACGAAGAAGGTCGGCGACCGACCAGATGAAGGAGGAAAGGTTGGTGTCGCTCATGTGCTTCCCCGTCGGAAACGACGGCGGTCGTTAGTCTCTCCCGAACGGAAGGAATAAGCCAGACTGCGCCCGGCCCTTCATCGCCACCGCATCTGAGACGCCGCCGGTGCGGGCTGGTCCTGCCGCTTGACCTGACTGCGGCTTCGCGGTTCAAATCCGAAGTCATGCGCAAGCTCGACCACAGCAGCGAATTCATCGTGCCCGCGGCTCCCGAACGGGTCTTTCCCCTGCTCTGCCCGGTTCTGGAATACCAGTGGATCCCGACCTGGCGATGCGAGCTGCTGCATTCGGCATCGGGTGTGGCCGAGGAGGATTGCGTGTTTCGCACCGACCTTCCCGAAGTCGGCCCGATGACCTGGGTGGTGACCTGCTACCAGCCCACCACGCGCATCGAGTTTTGCTGTTTTGTGGCGGAGCACACCATCATGCGTCTCAAGATCGCGCTCGCTGCCGAGGCCAAGGGCACGCGGGTGACATGGACGCGCCGCTGGCTCTCGCTCGGGCCGAAGGGGGAAGCGTGGCTGGACGGGCGAAACACGGCGGAACTCGACCGGATGGTGGACGCCCGCCGGGCCGAGCTGGTGCATTTTCTCGAAACCGGGAACATTCTGCGACGATGACGGGCGTCTGGCAAAGCAGCATGGGCTGTTACGTTCGGCCCTGACGGATCCCGTTGCCCGCGTGAATTTCTACCGATCCGCGTAGCGCTTGGCCGCCGCCAGATCCCGTCGGATCTCCTCGGCATTCCGGCGCGGACCGTAGCCGGGCGTATCGCGCTGGATGCGCCAGCCTTCTTTGAGGGGGCCGGCGTCCACGACGTCGAAACCAAATTGATCGATGAGCCGGCTGACCGTGGCCTTGGCCGTCGCATCGTCTCCCGCGATGACCAAGGCGCGGCGGTTCTTGCTGCCGGCTGGCTGTCCGTGGGTGGTGAGTTCGGCAGCGTAGATGTGATTGAACGCCTTGACCACCTTGGAAGTCGGAAGGTGCGCCTGCAGAAGCTCGGCCGTGGTGGTCGACTCGTTGTCGAGCTCGGCAATGTGGCCATCCCGCTGCGGGTAGTAGTTGTTGGTGTCGATCACGACCTTTCCCGCCAGTGGCTCGATGGGAATAGCCCGGTAGTTCTTCAGAGGCACTGTCACCACGACGATCTCGCCGGCGGCTCCGGCCTCTCTGGCGGTCGCGGCGCGCGCATCCGGTCCCAGCTCCGCGATCAAGCCCGACAGTGTCGCCGGCTCGCGCGAGTTGGCGATTACCACTTTGTGCCCGTTCTTCACAGCAAGCCGAGCCAGTTGGCCGCCAATCTTACCCGCACCGATAATCCCGATGGTTGCCATGTCCACCAAGCTAGCACTAGCCCGCCGCTCGGCAAGGCAGCACCGACGCGCAACAACTGCGCGATTCCGCCGACGGTGCTCCTAGCTGCTCTTTTCTGTCCAAACAGTAAGCAGTTGCAGGCAGACGCCCACGGCGGCTGCCATCCATTCCAGCGATACCCATTCGCGCACGGAGTGCACGGCTTGGCCGCCGGCAAAGAGGTTCGGCGTCAGCAACCCTTGCGCCGACAATCGCGATCCGTCGGTGCCACCCCGGATGGCTCTTCGCACCGGCTCCAGTCCCTGGCGCCGCACGGCCTCGACTGCATATTCGAGGACCTTCGGATCCTTCGCAATGTAGGTGCGCATGTTGCGATAGGATTCCTTGATGGTGAGAGCGATCGCCACGCCGGGGAAACGCGCCTCGACCGAAGCAAGGATGCCGCGCAAGACGTCCTCGCGCTCGCGTAGCTCATCGTCGCCGAACGCGCGCACCAGCAACTTCAACTGCGCGCTCGCCACCTCGCCGCTGATGGAATACGGGTGCAAGTAAGGTTGCCGCCCGTCGGTGGCCTCGGGAAGGAATTCCACTGGCAAGGCTTCCACGATGGCGCAGGCCGCGCGCACGGCGTTTATCATCACGTTCTTGGCCTGGCCGGGGTGAACGTCGTGCCCGGTGATGGTGACGATCGCTGTGTCGGCGCTAAAGGTCTCGTCTTCCACCTCGCCCAGATCCGCGCCGTCCACGGTGTAGGCGTACTGCGCGCCGAAGCCAGCCACGTCGAAGCCCTCGGTGCCGCGCCCGACTTCTTCGTCGGGCGTGAAGGCAATGCGCAGTTTCCCGTGCCGCAGCTCCGGGTGCTGCCCCAGCCACGCGAGCATGGTCATGATCTCGGCCACGCCCGCCTTGTCGTCGGCGCCCAGCAAAGTCGTGCCATCGCTGTGGATGAGGGTGTGCCCGATGCAACGGCCGAGATTGGGGTTGGCGGTCACCGTGATCATCGATCCTGTTCCGGGCAGCGTGATGTCGCCGCCCGCGTAGCCGTGAACCACCTGAGGCTTCACGTCGGTCCCGGAGGTACTGTGGTAGGTGTCCATGTGCGCGAGAAAGCCCACGACGGGAATTCTTTCGGTGCCTGGCTGCCCTGGCGGCAGGTTGGATGGCAAAGTGGCCGTCACGTGGCCAGCGTGGGCCATGGCCGCATCCGAGCAACCCAGGGCGACCAGTTCGGCGACCAGCAGTCGACCCAGATCCTTCTGCTTTTCGGTCGAGGGAGAGCACGAGGCGTTCTCGTCGCTCTGCGTGTCGACCTTCACGTAGCGGATGAATCGCTCCAGCAACGCCCGCCGCTCAGCGGCGTCAAGGGTCCATATCGACATGGCCCCATGTTAGACGCCCTTGCGACCGCCTGCCCTGCGAATCTTGCGCCTGAACGGAATTGTGTGAGCCATGTGAGAAAGGACATTCACTGCCTCTTCTGTTCGTGACATACAATACGCTGGTCGGAGTAGAAATCATGGTCACCCATAACCCCCTCCACAGATCCGGACAGGCGGCATTACCGCATCCGGCTCTTGCCTTGGGTGGTGACGGCGAATCGCACGAGGGGATAGGGATGGCAGATGCGG
>Ga0265330_10001902_pt1 | contig 11620 bp, 12 predicted proteins | sample 41919metaG_FD_202083 | JGI IMG/M metagenome (GOLD analysis project Ga0265330, IMG submission 202083) | Rhizosphere microbial communities from Carex aquatilis grown in University of Washington, Seatle, WA, United States - 4-19-19 metaG | ecosystem: Host-associated > Plants > Roots > Rhizosphere... | reverse complement strand
GTGGAACACCTCAAGCTCACCCTGGGCAACGGCAACAACAGCCATCCCTTGGTTCGTTCCATGGTCAGGAACAACCTGCGCGAGCGCGGCCCCGTGATCTTCGCGCCCTTGACCCGCGGCGCGGCTCTGCGCAAGGCCCTGGCGGAAAGCGCCACCGAGGTCATCAAGAACATCAAGGTCTCGCGTCTGCGCGGGCGCGGGGGCGCGGGCTTCCCCACTGGCATGAAGTGGGAATTCGCGCGCGCGGCGACTGGCGCCAACAAGGTCGTGGTGTGCAACGCCGACGAGGGCGAGCCCGGCACATTCAAGGACCGCGTGATCCTCACCGAGGCTGCGGAACTGGTCTTCGAGGGCATGACCATCGCGGGCTACGGCGTGGGCGCCGCGACCGGCATCGTCTACCTGCGCGGCGAATACGCCTATCTGCTCGTCTTCCTGGAAAGCCTGCTCAAGGAACGCCGCGAGGCAGGCCTGCTTGGCCGCAACATTCTGGGCAAGCACGGCTTCGATTTCGACATCCGCATCCAGTTGGGCGCCGGCGCCTATATCTGCGGGGAAGAGACGGCGTTGCTCAGCTCGTGCGAGGGCAAGCGCGGCGATCCCAAGAACCGGCCGCCTTTCCCGGCGCAGTCCGGCTACATGGGACAGCCCACGGTCATCAACAACGTAGAAACCTTCTGCTGCGTGGCCCGCATTCTTGAAAACGGGCCGGGCTGGTTCAGCGCCATCGGCACCAGCGACAGCACGGGTACCAAGGTGTACAGCGTGTCCGGCGATTGCGATCGGCCGGGCGTATACGAGCTGGCCTTTGGCGCCAAGGTCAGCGACCTGCTCGCCATGGTGGGCGCCCACGAAACGGCGGCTGTGCAGGTGGGCGGTGCCTCGGGACAGATGATCGGCCCCAACGACTTTGGCCGCACCCTGCGTTTCGACGACCTGGCCACCGGCGGCGCGGTGATGATCTTCAATCAGCAGCGCGATGTGCTCAAGGTGGCCGAGGCCTTCATGGACTTCTTCTGCGAAGAAAGTTGCGGCTACTGCACGCCTTGCCGCGTGGGCAATCGCCTTCTGCGCGAGCGCCTGGGGCAGGTGGTGAGCGGCAAGGGAAGTCCAGAGGATCTCGCCTACTTGCAGAGGCTGGGCGAAACCGTGAAGGCCACCAGCCGCTGCGGTCTGGGGCAGACTTCGGCTCAGCCGGTGCTCACAACGCTGCGGTCGTTCCGATCCGAGTACGAGCGACGGGTGCGCAAGAGCGAGGCGGATCTGCTACCCAGCTTCGACGGGGCGGCTGCCGTGGCCGTGGCCGAGTCGCTGGCGCAGCGCCGGTCGGTCTATTTCGGGAAGTGAAAGGGAACCCATGAGCGGCGAAATCAACCTCACCATCGACGGCGTGGACGTGCGCGGCCAGGCCGGGCAGACCATCCTGCAGGCCGCGGCGCTGTCCAAAATCTACATTCCTCACCTGTGCGCCAAGCGCGGACTGAGTCCTTGGGGCAGCTGCCGCGTGTGCACCGTACTGGTCAACGGCCGGCCCCAACCGGCGTGCATCCAGCCCATCGCCGAGGGCATGGTCATCGAGAACGACACCGAAAATCTGCGCGCCATGCGCCGCGAGCTCGTCGAGATGCTGTTCGTCGAGGGCAACCACTTCTGTCCCTTCTGCGAGAAGAGCGGCAATTGCGAGCTGCAAGCCATGGGCTATCGCTTGGGCATGCTGGCGCCGCAGTACCCGTATTTCTTCCCGCTGCGCGACGTGGACGCCAGCCATCCGGATCTGTTTCTCGACCGCAACCGCTGCATCCTGTGCGCGCGCTGCGTGCGGGCTTCGCAAGAATTGGACGGCAAGCACGCCTACGGCTTCGTGGGTCGTGGCGCGCACAAGCACGTGGCTGCCAATTCGGCCAAGGGATTGGGCGGGACCGACGCGGCTGCCAGCGACATGGCCAGCGAGATCTGCCCGGTGGGCTCACTGATGAAGAAGCGCGTGGGCTACGCGGTCCCCATCGGGCAGCGGCTGTATGACAGCAAGCCCATCGGGTCGGAAATCGAGAAGGGCGTACTGCCGGCGCAAGCAGGAGGCGCGCGATGACCGCCAAGCCCAAGATCGCCACGATTTCCCTGGCCGGTTGCTTCGGCTGCCACATGTCGTTGCTCGACATCGACGAGCGCATCTTGAAGCTGGTCGAGCTGGTGGACTTCGACAAGTCGCCCATCAACGACATCAAGGAATTCACCGGCCGCTGCGCCGTGGGAATCATCGAGGGCGGTTGCTGCAACGAAGAGAACGTGCACGTGCTGCAGAAGTACCGCCAGCACTGCGACACTTTGGTGGTGATTGGCGAGTGCGCGACCATGGGCGGGCTGCCGGCCATGCGCAACGGCATTCCGCTCGAGGAGTGCCTGGCCGAGGCGTATCTGCACGGGCCCACGGTCCACAATCCCAGCCAGAAGATTCCCAACGATCCTGAGATTCCGTTGCTTCTCAACAAGGTCTATCCCTGTCAGGAGGTTGTGAAGATCGACTATTTCTTGCCCGGCTGCCCGCCCTCGGCGGACACCCTGTGGGAATCGTTGGTGGCTTTGCTGACTGGCAAGCCGGTGAAATTGCCCTACGGGCTCATCAAGTACGATTGAACGTACCAAGGAGTGTGACGTGAGCGTCATCAAGCGTGTCGTTATCGAGCCCGTTACCCGCGTCGAGGGTCACGGAAAGGTCACCATCCTTATCGACGAGGCCGGCAAGGTCGTGCAGGCTCGCCTGCACGTGGTCGAGTTCCGCGGCTTCGAGCGCTTCGTCCAGGGGCGGCTCTTCTGGGAAATCCCGGTTCTCGTGCAACGCCTGTGTGGCATCTGCCCGGTCAGCCACCACCTGGCTGCAGCCAAGGCCATGGACATCATCGTGGGCGGCGAGAAGCTGACGCCCACGGCGGAGAAGCTGCGCCGCCTGATGCACTACGGGCAGATGTACCAGTCGCACGCGCTGCACTTCTTCCACCTGGCGTCGCCCGATCTGCTCTTCGGGTTCGATGCCGATCCCGCCATTCGCAACGTCATCGGCGTGATTGGCAAGTATCCCGAGCTGGCCGTGCAAGCTGTGATGATGCGCAAGTATGGCCAGGAGATCATCAAGGCCACCGCGGGCAAGAAGATCCACGGCACAGGCGCCATACCCGGCGGCGTGAACAAGAACCTGAGCCTGGCCGAACGCGATGCCTTGCTCAAGGAAGTGGACCAGCAGATGACGTGGGCCAAGTCGGCGGTGAAGATCGCGCGCGAGTACACCACTGCCCATCTCAAGGAACTCTTGCCCTTTGGCTCGTTCGATTCCAACCACCTGTCGTTGGTGCGCGCCGACGGCGCCATGGATCTGTATCACGGCAACCTGCGTGCGGTGGATGCCCAGGGCAAGACCATCTTCGACCAGATCGACTATCAGAAGTACGTGGACCTCATCGCGGAGGACGTACGCGACTGGTCGTACATGAAGTTCCCCTTCATCAAGAAGTTGGGGCCCGAATCGGGTTGGTACCGGGTGGGACCGCTGGCGCGCCTGAACACCGCGGATTTAATCGACACCCCGGCCGCCGAAGCGGCCCGCAAAGAGTTCCGCGCGGTCACCGGCGGCAAGACCAACAACGTCACCATGGCCTATCACTGGGCGCGCATGATCGAGCTTCTGCACTCGATGGAGAAGATCCAGACTCTGCTGCACGACAAGGACTTGCAGGGCAGCGATCTGGTGGTCAAGGGCCAGCGCCGCGAGGAGGGGGTTGGGTTGATCGAGGCGCCGCGCGGGACGCTCTTCCATCATTATCGCGTCGACAAGAACGACCAAGTGGTCATGGCCAATTTGATCGTCTCCACCACCCACAACAACGAGCCGATGAACCGCGCTGTGACCAAGGTGGCGCAGGATCACCTGTCGGGCGTGGAAATCACCGAGGGTTTGCTCAACCGCATCGAAGTCGCCATCCGGGCCTACGATCCGTGCCTGTCGTGCGCGACCCACGCCCTGGGGCAGATGGCGCTCGATGTGAGCGTGGTCGACCCCGGGGGCAAGGTTCTCAGCGAGAAGAGCCGCGCATGAACCAGGTCGGGTCACATATCCTGGTCTATGGCTACGGCAACCCAGGCCGCGGCGACGATGGCCTGGGGCCGGCGCTGGTGGCTGCGTTGGAGGTGCTGGGCGGGGACGGACTCGACTGCGAGTCCGACTATCAGCTCGCCATCGAGGACGCGGCCAGCCTGGCCAAGTACGACGTGGTGGTTTTCGTCGATGCCGACAAGACGGGGCCTGCGCCGTTCTGGTTCGACCGGGTGCAGCCCAGTCGCGAACTGAGTTTCTCCAGCCACAGCGCCTCGCCCGGCCAGGTGGTGGGGTTGGCGCGCGAGATGTTCGGCGCGCGGGTGAAGGCCTACACACTGGGCATTCGCGGCTACCGCTTCGACGAGTTGAGCGAGTCGCTGTCCACGCAGGCTCGCAGCAACCTGGCGCTTGCGCTAGCCTTCGTAGAGCGAGCCGTGCGCGAACAGAAATTCGATGAATACACGAGGCAGTTCGGTATCGATTCCGGTCGCGGCTGTGCCTGCGATCCCCAGCCAGCAGAGGCCTGAGCGATGAAAAATGGAAAGTACCTGATCCTTTGTGTTGACGACGACGGCGACATCCTTGAGGCGCTGCGGTTGCGGCTGGAGAAAGCCGGCTATCTCACGGCCACGGCCCTCTCTGCCGAGGAAGGGCTAAAGAAATTCAAGGAAACCCAGCCTGATCTCATCATCGCCGACCTCATGATGGAGGAGATCGATTCGGGCACGGGCATGGTCAAGGAGCTGAAGCTGGCGGGCAACCGAGCGCCCGTGCTCCTGCTGAGTTCACTCGGCGATTCCTTGACCATTTCGGCCAGCACGCGCGAGATGGGCCTGGACGCCGTCTTCCAGAAGCCGGTCAACTTCGACGCCATGTTGAAGACGATCAAGGCCAAGCTCGGGCAGTAGCAAATTTCGGTCACGGCACGCGCAGAACCTTGCGCGCGAACGACCAATAGGCAGACAGGACCGGGTTGGCCACGCGTGTGATGATCGGGTGGTCGAGCCCAGGGAAGAACATGTTGCCGGTCAAGAAGGCGCCGTCGGTCGCTTTGGGCGAACGGTTCTTCTGCACCCGGCGGCGGTCGCGCATGACCGCTGGCAAGAGACGGAGGATTTCTCGGTAGCTGGCCAGTTTGGCGCGCAGCCAACCCTGGCGGGCTGCGAACACCAGCACGGCCAATTCAGCCCCGGCCAGGGCTGGCGCCGCAACAGCCAGTCGGGCCAGCGGCCAGTCTTGCAGCAGAACCAGCCACCGGTTGCGGTCGAGCATTGCATACTTGCGCGCCGAGAACCGCTCGGTGAACTTGTGCAGAACCCGTGACGTCGGCACCAGCACGCAGTCATAGCCAAGCTGGCGCAGGCGAATCTGCAGATCGCAGTCCTCGTGATAGAGGAATAGCTTCTCGTCGAAGTCTCCCGATTGCGCGAGAGCATCCATGCGCAGCATGAGGGCCGCCCCTGAGGCAAAGGCAACCGAGCGCGGCTCGCTGTCAGCCGGCAGGCTGTCGATGGTTTGGCGGTAGCCGCCGCAGTAACCGAATCCGCAGAAATGCAACTGGTTGCCCGCAGTGTTGACCAGATGGGGCTCGCTGTAGAGCACGACCAGGGGCTGCGCCGCCGCGACCTCCGGTCGGGCATCCATGACGGAAAGCAGCGGCTTGAGCCACCCTGGCGTGACTTCGATGTCCTGGTTGAGCAGCAGCGCCAACGCGGTCCCGCGTTCACGTGCCCAGCGCAGGCCGATGTTGTTCCCTTCTGCAAAGCCGGTGTTTCTCGTCTGCGGCAACACGTGCAAGCCAGGCCAGTCTTGGCCGATGCGAGACAGTTCAGCCAAGGTTCCGTCGGACGAGGCGTTGTCGACCACCACGATCGCGACGTCATCCAGAGCGGTGTGCTGCTTGAGCGTCGAGAACAGGCCGTCGAGGTAGCGTTCGGCCTGGTAGGTGACGACGACGATCGCGAGCTTCATGTTCGCTCGTGAGGAGCGTCGGCTTTCTTGGGTAGCGGCAGCGCAGGGGGGGCGGTCATGCTGGAACGAGCATGGACGTTTTCCTTGTCGATACGGTCGAGCTTCTCACGCAGGATTCCAAGTTCCTGCGTGAGCGTGATCGATCGAGCCTCGGTGCGCGACAGGGTGACCAGGGTGTGGACATGCAGCAGGGCGAGCGCGCCGGTGGCCAGGGCGAAGAAAAAGTTGGAAGGCAGGGCGAAGCCCATGGCGTGGGCCAGACGGGTGGTGAGATCAGGCACGACCGCCAGCACCACCAGGGCTGCCAGCGAGAAGAAGACCCACAGGCTGCTTTGAATGGTGATGCGCTCACGCAGCACCAGCCGCAGCAGCAGGGTCGCGACCACGCAGCAGAACGCTGCGAATAGCCAGTACTGTTCAGCTTGTTGCATAGTCTTACAAAGTGCGGGGTTCGATGCGATGCCAGCTGCGCGCGTAGGCCAGCAGGATAGCGACGGTCACCTTGAGCATGTAGTAGGGGGCGTGCAGGATGGAAATGCTGCTGGCGCCGCCCTGACGCTCCTTCATCACCACCGGGACTTCGACCACGCTCAGCCCGGCCACCTTGGCCAGAACCAGGGCTTCGGGCTCCGGGTAGTCATGCGGATAGGACCAATTGAAGAGCTTGAGCGCGCGGCGGCCGTAGACGCGATAGCCAGAGGTCGGGTCGGTCGTCCTCTGACGAGTCAGCAAGCGGAGCACCCAGGCCAGCCAGCCGCTGCCCATTCGGCGCGGCAAGGTGGACTGGAATCCCTCGCCGTGCAGATAGCGACTGCCCACCACGATGTCGGGCGCAGCGGGCGTGTCAATCACGGCGAGGAGTTTTCTCAGCTCGCCAGGTGGATGCTGGCCATCACCATCCATTTGCACGGCGCAATCGAAGCCCTCGCGCAAGGCCAACCGCAATCCCGTCTGCACCGCGCCGCCAATGCCAAGGTTGCGGCACAGGCTCACCACGCGGGCACCGTGCTCGCGGGCCACCTCGGCGGTTCGGTCGGTCGAGGCATCGTCGATGACCACGATTTCCGCCGAAAAACGGTCTCGCTCGGCCACGGCACGCAACTCGGTCAGCAGGGGCGGCAGGCCGCTCTCTTCATTCAGCGCAGGCACAACGATGAGGACTCGCATCCGGCGGGACGGACCATATCACGACACTTCACCGGCCGTGCGCGCGGCCGGAAAATTCAGACATCGCGCTGCGGCGGCTGGACCTGTCCCGCTGATTTGTCGAGGGGCAGGGCCAAGAAGAAGCAGCTTCCTTGACCGGCTGTGCTTTCCAGCCCGACCTGGCCACCGTGGGCCTCGGCTATGCGGCGGACGATGGAAAGACCCAGACCGGTGCCCGCCTCCGCGCCTTTGCCTCTGGAGACGCGCACAAATTCTTCGAAAAGGTGAGTCTGTTTCTCGGGCGGAATGCCGGGGCCATTGTCCTGAACCTCGACCCGCAGGCTGGCATCCTGGGCGCGCACGCGAACCACGATGGTGCGGCCGTCGCCCGAGTACTTGATGGCGTTGGTCACGTAGTTGACCAGGGCCTCGCGCAGAAGGCGCGCGATGCCACGCACGGGCGGCAGACTGTCGGGCAGCTCGGCGGTGAGCGACTGGCGGCGCTGTTGGGCCAGGTCGGCGTATTCTTCCACCACTTCCTTCACGATGGCCCGCACATCGACGGACACCATCAGGTTCGCTAGGGATTCAGTTTCGAGATCGGCCAGAACCTGCAGCCCGCGCAGAAGTTCCAGGCCCCCGCGCAGTCGGTGGTCCGCGCGAGCGACCCACTGGCGCTGCTGTTCCGTCAGTGGGCCGCCCAGCTCGCTCGACAGGTTGTCGAGCAGGGTGGTCACCGCCCCGAGTGGGCTGCGCAGATTGTGAACCACCACGTGCAGGAAGGCACGGCGCAGGTCCGCCAGTCGTTCCAGGCTGTGGACCGCTGCTCGTAGACGGCGCTCGCTGTCGCGCAGCCGCGCGGTCAGGCCGGTGGCCAGGTAGGTGGTCGCGGCCGTCAGCAGGCCGTAGAGGAAGAGCAGCGTCCACACCACACGGAAGTCGTCCTCGGCCCCGCCGAAAACCGCACCCAGGGGACGGTGCCGGGGCACCCAACCGAACCACTCCCCCAGCACCAGTGCGGCCAGCATCGCGTATCCCACTGTCGCATGCGCGACCGCCGCTCGGCGCGACAGCATCACCGCGGCGAAGACGGCGTGCAGGACATAGAAAGCCAGAAACGGCGACTGACTGCCACCCACCTGCCAGATGGTGAAAGTCAGCACCAAGTAGTCGAGCAGGATGGTGGTGCTGGCAATCCGAATGAGAAGGCGTGGCGCGCTGGCTGCACGCTCGGGCCGGCGATAGGGCCGCACCGTGAAGAAGACCGCCAAATTGTACAGGGCCAGAAAGGCGGCGGTGCCAGCCAGCATGCCGAGGTTGAGCCCCTCGATGCCCACCACGTGAATGGCGAAGAGAGCGCCGGAGAGGATGGCGGCGGCGGCCAAGAACCGGAGTCGCGAAAAGAAGTAGAGGCGCTCACCCAGCAGCAGACTGTGCGAAAGTAGAGCATCGTCCCCATCCGCGCCGATGGCGGTGCTGATGGCTACAGCCCGATTCGCAGGCAACACGATTGAAGACTACCACTGCCGGAAAATTCGGGCCGCCCGAAAGGCCGGCCCTCGAACAGCGGGCCGCGGGTCGCGTGGGCGCGAGGGTGAGCGGGCGCCCAGGAACGGCCGCCAAATACGAGAATCTCGCGGCGTACCTTGCTCACGGTCAGGGCCGCGGTCAGCGCCGAGACCGGGCGCGCGCGAGGGGCATAGGCGTTCCCCAGCAGGGATGACCTCCAGCGCAGGATCGGTGCGCGGCATCCGAGCGGCGTCTCTTCGTCCTGCGCGAGCAAAGCGAACAGCTCCTGCGTCTCTAGATCGACATGTCCCGGCTCGTCGAAGCGGAAGGTTGCCTTGGCTGTCAGCAGACCTATGCGCTGGTTCGACCCCTCGAAGTCAGAGGTCGTGAGCGTCGCCGGAACCGCGGTCTGGTCGACCAGCCTCATGGACTGGTTTTCGGCAACGGCGCGAAATAGTTGCGCGTGGGGAGCCCGCCGGCTCCGCCGGCGGCGTACCATCGCGGGAGGGCATGGCGAGGCCGAGCGAAGCGAGCGGGGAGGTGGTGGCGGGTGGGGGGCCGAAGGGCGGAGCGAACCCTCCCAGGGTTCCCATGTAGGAAGGGGCTATCCGAACTTGCCGGAAATGTAGTCGTGCAACTGATCGATGAGGCTCTGTTTTTCGGAGATGATGGCCTTGACCACGTCGCCGATGGAGATCACGCCGACAAAGTGCGCGTCCTCGAACACCGGCAGGTGGCGCACGTGCTTCGCGGTCATCAAGACCATGCAGTCTTCTAGGGTGTTGGCCGGCCCCACGGTGTGCATGCGCTCGGCCGGGGTCATGATCTCGGCCACCGCGGTTTCGCGCGACGTCTTGCCCCGCAGCGAAATCTTCCGGGCGTAGTCACGTTCGGACAGAATCCCGCACACCTTCCCGCTTTCGTCGAGCACCATCACCGCGCCTATCTCCATGTCGCTCATCAGTTTGAGAGCGTTGAAAACCGTCGCTCTCGGTTGGATGGAGCAAATGGCCTGGTCCTTGGCCGCCAAAATGTCCCTGACCGTCTTCATCGCGCTTCCTCCCTATGTCCCGCGCCCCCATCTTAACTCTAGCACACCGCGACCAGCCAGGATTGACCGCGCACCAACGGATCGGCGATAACTCGACCTCGCAGTGATCATCGTACAGAAATTCGGCGGAACCTCGGTTGGTACAGTCGAGCGCATCAAGAACGTCGCGCGTCGGTGTCTGGCCACGCAACGCCAGGGCCACAAGGTGGCTGCCATCGTGTCAGCCATGTCCGGCGAGACCAACCGCCTGCTCGGTCTCGCGCAGCAGATGCACGTCGAGCCCGACGAGCGCGAGCTGGACGTCATCGCTTCCACGGGCGAGCAGGTGTCGGTCGGCCTGCTGGCCCTGGCCATCCACGCGGAAGGCGGCAAGGCGGTTTCGCTGCTCGGTCACCAGATTCGCGTGCTGACCGACAGCGCCTTTGCCCGGGCGCGGATCCGCGACGTCGAAGGGCAGGCCATACAAGAAGCTTTTGCCCAGAACAAGATCGCGGTCATTGCCGGTTTTCAAGGTGTGGACGACGCAGGCAACATCACCACCCTGGGCCGCGGCGGCTCGGACACCTCGGCGGTGGCGGTGGCCGCGGCGCTGAAAGCCGACGTTTGCGAGATCTACACTGACGTCGACGGCGTCTACACGGCGGACCCCAACGTGGTGCCGGGCGCGCGCAAGGTCGAACGTATCAGCTACGAGGAAATGCTGGAACTGGCGTCGTTAGGCGCCAAGGTTCTGCAGATCCGGTCGGTCGAGTTCGGGATGAAGTACGCCGTCCCGATTCACGTTCGATCGAGTTTCAACGACAACGAAGGGACGTGGGTCGTGCCTGAAGAAAAAGCGATGGAAGCCGTCCTGGTGTCCGGCGTGACCGCCACCAAGGATGAAACCAAGATCACCATGGTGGGCATCTCCGATGCGACCGGCATTCATTCCAAGGTGTTCAGGCCCCTGGCCGACGCCGGCGTGGGCGTGGACACCATCGTGCAGGCGCTTTCCGCCGAGGGGCGCACGGATCTGACCTTCACGGTGTCCAAGGGCGACAGCAAGCGGGCGCGCGACCTTCTGGTCAAGCACTGCAGCGATTTTTGCCCGCCTGAACACATCCGCACGGTGGAGAACCTGTCCAAGGTGTCCATCGTGGGCGTGGGCATGCGCTCGCACGCGGGCGTGGCGCTCAAGATGTTCGAGGCGCTGGCCAAGGAGAACATTTACATCCACCTGATTTCGACGTCGGAGATAAAGATCTCATGCGTCATCGACGGCAAGTACAGCGAACTGGCCGTGCGCGCCCTGCACGACGCCTTCGAACTGGGCGGCAAGGGTTGACCAGGACCTCGTCGAGCGCGATCCAGCACTCGGGTTGTGTGCGGCCTTGCAGCCGCGGCGGGCTAGGTCGGACCAATTGGGGTAGTATGGGCCTCCTTGGCGCCTGACGTTCCTGACATCAGCGAAGACCTTCTGCTTGGGCGCACGTTGCTCGAGCAGGGCCACCTGAGCACAGCTCAGCGCGTGCTGGTGAAGCTCTGCCAGCAGCACCCTGGCAACTCAGAGGCGTTTCGCGGACTGGGCGATGTGTTGCATCGCAAGGGCGACGAAACGCGCTCGCGAATCATCGCCGAATACGCCGCAGACCTAGGCGTTCACGACGCGAAGACGCCTCGGCCGACGCCCTTGCCCGAGACTCGCCCGGCCCAGGCCGGCGCTCGCCAGGGGCCGACCGCGCAGGCGTCGGCGCGCAAGCCGCCTGCGTCGCGAAGCGAGTTCGTCACGCCCCTGGTCGATCCCTTCACGCCGCCGGTCGATTCCGTCACCCCTCGCCCGACGCCGCCCACCCCGTCGGTCGGTTCGGTCACTCCGC
>Ga0265330_10001900_pt1 | contig 11621 bp, 7 predicted proteins | sample 41919metaG_FD_202083 | JGI IMG/M metagenome (GOLD analysis project Ga0265330, IMG submission 202083) | Rhizosphere microbial communities from Carex aquatilis grown in University of Washington, Seatle, WA, United States - 4-19-19 metaG | ecosystem: Host-associated > Plants > Roots > Rhizosphere >... | reverse complement strand
TTTGGAATGGCGTCATGAAAAGCCGGTGGGACACCGGGTTCCCGCTTGGCCGGCGAGGCGCAGGCCGGGTGGAGGCCGCCTTTGTTTTGGACTTGCGTCATGGAAAGCCGGTGTGGGACCGGTTTCCCGCTTTGCCGGCGACGCGCAGGCCGGGTGGAGGCCGCCTTTGTTTTGGACTTGCGTCATGGAAAGCCGGTGGGAGACAGGTTTTCCGCTTTGCCGGCGACGCGCAGGCCGGGTGGAGGCCGCCTGCGCTTTGGGACGGTCTACGCCTGGGGCTGGGGGGCCGGCGCGGGGGCGGGATGCGGGCGAGCCCGGGTGGCTGCCGCGCGCTCAGCGGCGCGCAAGGCCGAGAAGAGCAGCGTGTCTGTCTCCGCATCGAGATCAGCAGCGGCGGCATTCGCCACGAACAGGTTCACGGTGCGCGCCCAGCAAGCCCGGGCCGCCCTGACCTCGCTGGCCGTGCTCGACGCCGCGGCCAGCCGCGCACGCTCGTCTTCCAGATCGCCAAGCTGTTTGGCCGCCGCGAACCATTGCTGGACCAGGTCGAACAGGTTTTGATCGTGCAAGCTCACGGCCCGAAGCCGCGCCTCCATGATCGCGTCCAAGTGTGAAGCCACCAGGGCCGCGTGTCCCGCCTCGCCCCGATAACTCTTCTGTGTGTGAAGCAGGCCTTCGGGAAAAAGCCAATTGCGCAAGGACAATAGTTCGTCCTTTTGGGGCGACAACACCGCCAGCATGGTCAGTGACCCATAAATCCCGCGCACCATTGTGTCGTGCTTGTTGTCGATTTCCGCCTCTTGTTGCGACAGTGCCTGTTGGTTCGCATCCTCTTGCCCGAGAACCGCCTCAATTGCAGCATGGGCCTTCTGCAATTGCGGCAACAGCGCCGCCAACATTGGGTTCTTCTCAATCGCCGCCTGGGCCGGATCCCCGCTGGTCACCCACGGCATTGAGAGCTGGTACATCACTTCCGCTAGCAAATGTCCAACAGCCATCACAGTCCTCCTTGTTGAGTGGTCCCCATTCGGACCAGTTGTAGGCGCCATGATTTGTTGCAGATCGGAGTCGCGTCAAGGGGATTTTTCGGACCCCAGCCTTTGGGGGGGCGCGACGGGCACCCACGCACCGCTGTCATGGCCCTGATCTTGGCGATGCGGCGAGCGGCGTAGTCCTTTGCCAATCGCCGGGGCGGTTCGCGTGGCCATTTCCATGCGGTAGACCCAGGGCCAGCCCTGCAGCCAGTAGGTTTAGGCAAACCCGCGGCCTGCGATCTTGGTGGACTTTTTCCAAGGTCTTCGCGCAATGACCCGTCGACGTACTGCCTAGAACAGCACGCCCGGTGCTATGGTGGAGGAATGGTACCCGCTTGTGCGCTGCTGACTCTCGTGCTCTCGGCCCCCGCTACCGCGCCCAACCCCAACGGTTTGCCGTCCTCCACCTGCGCCGCAGAGAATCTCCGCGATGCCCGCCGTGCCTTCCAGGCGTCCTACAAGGCGAAGAAATTCGGAGAAGCGGTGAAGACGCTCGAGGCCGCGTTCAGCCCGTGCGAGAGCGTACTGTCGCCTGATCAACGCGCCCGGATCTTGTCCGATCTGGCTGTCGCAGCATTTCACAGCGGCGACAAGAAGCTGTGCCTCAAGCTTCTCGATCGGGTACCGGGCGATGTATCCAATTCCTCCAGCGTCGCCTTCGCGATCGAGAACAACCGGAGGTTGTGCAGCGGCACGCGAACGGATGACGATCCGCCGGACTGCCGCCAAACTGAATCATCCGATGAAGAGAGCATGTGCGCGGCCCAAGTCCTGGAAGGTGCCCGAAGGCAACTCAAGCGCGTGATGAAGGCCGCGGAAGACAAACTCGGCTCAACCGCAAAGGGTTCCATTGCGGCGTGGTCCAAGAAATTCCAGCAGGCCAACCGCACATTCTTGAAACTTGTCGAACATGATTGCGGTCCCCTGTTCACGCAGGAGTTCGGACCATGGGGGACAGGGTTCAATGGAGCGCAGTCCGAGTGCGAATCGTCTCTGGTCAAGGGATGGGTGCAGGAGATTCAGAACCGTTTTGCCCTGCCCGGACAGGTGGCGGTGGAGTCGGCCAAGCAGAGTCCTTGCCCGGCCTCCAATGTCTTCGACTGTCCCGCGGTCCGCGAGGTGGAGAAGAAGCGAGAGGCCAGATTGCAAGCCACGTTGGCTGGGAAGCCACAGACCTACGAGGAGAGCGAGCTGAGCGCGTCTCAGCAGATCGCGACGTGGCGCCAGAACACCCGCCTGCACGAAAAGCTGTGGTTGGCGTGGCGAGAAGCGTGGTGTGTGTCGTGCTTGTCCGCCGAGTCGGTTGCCCGAGAAGGTAGTGAATCCAAGGCCCAACCCACCGACGACATCGCTGCATGCCTGGTCAGACTGACGGAGGTCGTCTCGCCCCCTGAACAGTCGGCGCCTGATGCAGCGAAAGCGAAGCCATCGAATGTCCCCGCGCCTATTCCCACTTGTGCCGCGCTTTCACCGAGCGCGGGCTTACGCTTCGACGGACTGTACCGAGCTGCCGCGACGTCGAAAGCGGGGGAGCAACTGCCACATTCGAACTACTTGCGATTCTACGCTGACGGTACGGTGTTGAGCGCCTCGTCGGAAGGTACCCCGCAAGATGTCGCGCGCTGGCTGGACAAGAACCACAATGACAACGGAGTGGGGTGTGCCACGACACGGGCGGGGGTGATCCAGATTGTCCGAACATCCCCGGCCGGCAAGGTCGAGTACACAGGCAAGGCGCAGGGTGAAGATCTGATGCTCCATATTCGGAGCAACGGTCACGAGAGGGACGAAAACTATCGGTTCAGCCCCGTGCATTTCTGACGACTTATCTCGTTGGACGCCAACGGCGTCACCGAACCGCCCCGGGACCGAGAAGACTCGCCAGCAGTCCTCGCGACGAATTGGCCCCAGGCTCCGGGTGAGGAACGGCCGTGTCGCTGACGGTTGGTTCGCTTCTTGCCAGATCATTCGATGAACTGGAAAGATCCTCTCGTCGGACTCGGTCCGAGCACATCGGGATCTATCTCGGCGCCCATCAAGTGACGGTCTCGAATGTCCTTCAGCACGATCGGCTTGTGCGTGGCTTCGTCCGAGACAGGGTCCCAGGGACTTCGATCCCCGACCGTCAGTGGCCAGTAGCGCGCTCTTTTCATGCTGGCAATCGCCGCGGGCTTCGTATATTCGCCAACCAACTTGATCATGGCGTCGATCAGGATTCGCTCATGGGCGTCCTTCCAGGTGGTGATTGGGACTTCCCACTTGAGGATCTTGCCATCTCTGTCCTTTAGGGGCTCGCCTTCGTCGTCCTTCAGATTTCCCTCGGCCATAAGGGTTGCCAGTGCATCGTGGAGAATGGGTAGGCCCTTTCCATTGTTGCCCTTGCTGCTGACGATAAGTCCTGCGGGGCGCCAGACATGCAGACGCAACGCAAAGGCTATGCCGCGTTCGCTGGAGAAGATATCGCCCAGCGTGACCTTGGTGCCAGGGGTCTTGCATCCTGCCGGCAGCCAGGCGTCAACCTGGGACATTCCACGAAGACCCTTGATACGAAGGCCCGCGTAGTCCCACATGGCCTTGCGATAGTCGGCGCAGGTGCGAGCGGCCATCTCCAGTCGATAGGCCGCGTGCCAGCCACGCAGCCAATTGGCTTCCGCGAACTTGCCTTTCGCCGGGTGACGGACGAATTTGCCTGCAACGTCCTTGGTATACACAAACCCGCCGTAGGTGACGCCCGCGTGTAGTTGTTCGCGATCGTCCGACGCCGCGGATCCCACCCAGCGCGGACCCCAGAGCCCGAATTGGCCGAAACACTTCTTGAAGGCGTCGGGGAACTTGCCCTCCAGCATTGATATGAAGCCACAGAACTCTCCGCCTGATCCATCGGACTTGGGCATGGTCCAGTGGTAGTGCCCGGCCGACCCATGGCAGTTGTCCCAGAAGTTCACCACATCGAGGCCCCCGGCACATTCCTGGGCCGCGACCGCCATGATGGCCCGCCAGGTGGACTTCTCTTCCTTGGTCATGGAGGCCCAGTCCTTCCCGCGCCAGGACTGCGGGGTCACGCGGGCCACGGCCCAGCTATCGCTCCGGTCGGCTATTGGACCGCCAAACTTCCCTTTGGCCACATAGCGACCGACGGCAACCTGTTCATTGGAATGGTCGCTGGGAAAATCATAGTGACCCGAAAAGTCCCAGGCAAACATCTTCGTCTTGCCCACGGTCACTTCATCGTGGCGCCAGATGTTTTCGACACGAACACTGTCGATGACATCGGGAACCTTCTTCTTGCTTCCGTGGGGCTTGGGGCCAGGAGCCATCTTCATGGCCTGAATGACCACCGGACAGCGGTAGTGCTTTTCGATCCAGTACTTGATCAGCTCCGCGGTTTCCGGGGTGACCACCCCGCTCGGATGCTTGCCAAAGACCTTGTCATTCGCCTTGGCCGACAAGCGCGAGAGATAGCGGCCCTTGTTCTTCGCTTCCTCATCTGTCGGCTTCTTGTTCACATCCTCGAAGGCAACATTGGGCATCGAGGCCGCGATTTGGAATTCCCGCACGGCCCAGGTGGTCTGCCAGTCAAAGGCGTCGCACGTCTCCGGCCGCACCACGCCGGTGCTGGCCTGCTCGCCTGCCTGCCGCTGGCGTGGAAAAATCCAGAATCCCAGTGTCCAGAGATCGTCGCGCAGGGCCGCGACCAAGTTGAGCCGGTTGAGTAGGTTTCCGGAGCTAGCCCCGGGGGCTACCGGGGCCGTGATCGGATCTTTGAAGATAGTCCTACGGATCATCCCGCCGTACACCGCAGGCTCTCTCTCCCGCAGATCATGGTCACCCAGTTGCAGCTGGAAGCCGCCGTACATCTTGCTGGCGTCGCCCGCTTCCCCATCTGGCAGCTCTTTGGGTGCGTCCGGCGCAGCCGCAGCCGTGCCGGCCTGGGCCCGCCTCGGTGGCGGCGTCGGCCTCAACCTGGATCTCGACCTTCGCCTTGCCATCACCTACTCCTGCGTCGAGCCATCCGAGGCATCGCCGCCATCTGCGTCCTCATCCTCATCGTCGTCATCGTCTTCTTCGGATTCCTCTTCCCAGTCGCCGTCCCATTCTTCGTCGACCAAAGCGTCCATGTCGCTTTCGCCATCATCTTCTTGCACTTCGTCCACAGAATCTCCCGTCCCTTCAGCTTCGTCGCCCGTGTCGCCCTCTTCGGACGGCTCAAGACCAGCCTCGTCTGCAGGGGCGTCTTCCTCGAAGGTCTGGTCTGGTTCGCTGCCCTCTGGGAGCTGGTCGTTGTCGTGCAACCCTTCCAGGGCATCTCGCAGGTCATCATCGATCTGGTCACCCAGGGGCAGACCATATTCACGCCGAAACTGCGCAATGGCGGCGGCCGTCATCTCTCCCGCATCGCCATCGATGGGGCCGTCATAGTAACCCAGACTGGCCAGTCGGGCTTGCACGCCGGTGACCTCGCGGACGGGATCGAGCTCGCCGACCTTCAATTCATAGGTAGCGAAGGGCGTATCAGGGTCATCGGTCCACAGGGCAACCTGGACCTGGCTGGTGTTCGGCGGCACATCGATTCGCATCCAGCCGTCGGAATCGAGGAAGTCGGTGAGGTCCGGTCCACCGGTGTCCGGTTTGGCTGTGTAGGACACCCTCTCGACCCAGTCCCAGCCCACGGCAAAACCAACCCGAAGTGTCTCTCTGCCACACTTCACCAAATACTTTGCCTTACCGCCGACGACTTCGGCCTCGCGCTTCAGCTTGGTCGGGATCACGACTTCGTCGTCTGGAAAGAGAATGTTCGGGTTCTGGCGCAGGTCTTTCAGGTCGGCGTTGCCGGCAAAATCCCATAGGGTCTGCCAGCGCAGGAATTTGTACTGGCTTGCGATGGTGGCCATGCGCTCGCCTTGTTTCACGGTGTGCCGGCTGGCTTCGCTGCGATCTTCCTCGGGCGGAAGTGCCAGGGCGCCGTCGCCGTCCCAGTCCGCGCCGTCAAGCTCCGGAAACGTCACGACAAAGATCCCGGGCAGGGAACTCTTGACCTGGGCGTGGCCCTTCTTGTCTAGCTTGCCCGTGGCCCGATTTCCGTCCGGAGCTTTGATCTGGAATGCCAGCCCTTCCTGCGGCTTCTCGTCGAGATCCACGACTTCGAGGGCAAGCGTCGCCTGCTCCGCCAGCTTGCGGATCTGCGACGGGGTCATGGCCGGGCCGGGATCCAGCATCGGGGCCGCCTGGACAATCACCCGGCGGAGCAGGACGAGGCCGCTCGGCTGCTGGGGCGGGCGCCAGTCACGCGAAAGCTGGTCGCGCGCCTTTCGCAGCAGCCCGGCCAGTTCGGCCGAGGTGCCGGGCTGCCCGGCCAGCTCGTCGAGGATGCGCTTGGCCTCGTCGTGGCCCACGACCTGGTAGTGATCGCGCTCGGTCCCGAGACCGAGGTCGACGCTCAGTCGATAGCTGCGACCGCCAAGCTGGAGCTTGCCGCGGGTGTCTCTTTCAATTTCGCGCGCCCGCTGGCGCTCGGCACTGGCGCCGGCCCTGGCGCGGCCCTGCCCCACCTGGTACACGCCGACCAGGACGCCCCGCTCGATGAGGTCGATGACCGCCCCGACCAGCTCACCGTCACGGCGAGATCCGGGCGACAGCTGGTGCCACTCGATCCTTGCCAAGAACGAGCGAAGTCCCAAGACATCCTGACTGACGCCCCGCCGAAAATGCCACGCGGTGGTGCTGGGTCTCTCCCATTCGCATTCGCCTTGGTTCCGCATGACCATTGCGTCCAGTTTGGGCACCAAGTACAAGGTCCCCTGGCCCAATACCGGCAAGCGGAAGGCATTCCAACACGACAGCACGGCGCCATCCTACATCAGGAACGGCACGCAGAGCAGGAGGCCATGGGTGTTTCCCCGAGTCGCGGCGGACCAGGTTCGCTTCGCCAGCGCCACCGGCGGGCTACGTCTTCAGTCCTGGTTCGATCCGCTCTCCAGCATCCGACGGTATTGCTCGCCTTTGGCCGGGTCGCGCGAGGCCCAGTAGGCCTGCAGCTCATTGATGGCTTCGGCGTTCACACCGCCGATGTCGAGGAAACTCTGCCAGTACGCGGCGGCTTCGTCCTGACGCCCGAGCCCGCGCAGCACCAGGGCCAAATTGTGGTGGGCCGGCGGGTAGCGCAGGTTGATGGCCAGCTCTTGCCGCAGATGCGACTCGGCCTCGGCCAGGCGCCCGTGCGCCATCAGGATTACGGCCATGTTGTTGTGCGCGACCGGCTCACCCCCGTCCTCGGCCAGAGCAGCCTGGTATTCGCGCCAAGCCGAGTCTTCGTCCCCGGCGCGGTGAAGGGTGACGCCGAGGTGGCAGTGGGCCAGGGATGAATGGGGCGACAGGCGAACGGCCGCCCGATTGAAGGTGAGGCGGTCACGGAAGTTGCCGGCGTAAGAGAAGGATGTCGCTGCCAGCGCCGCGATCACGATCCCACAGGTGGCCAGCTTTACGCGAGGGCTCCATGCCACACAGCTTGCGAACTCGCAGGCCAGCAGCACGATGCCCAGCGCGGGGAGATACAGGCGGTTTTCCAGCAGCAGGAGCGTCGATGCTGGCACGCCGGGAACGATGAAGGCGAAAAAACAGATCGCCGCAAGCCACACGCCCGCGCGTCGAATACGCGGCAGGAAAAGCAGGGCTACCCAGAGTCCTGCGCCGACCAGGCCGGGCCACAGCCAGGTGTCCTCGGGAACCGCCATGACCGACAGGTGCAGGGGCAGGACCAACTTGCCCAGGCTGGCCGGAAACAGTGACAAGTTCGACAGCAGGGCGGCCGCCGAGACGCCTTGGGTTCCGAAGTGGTCGGGCAACACAGCCGCACGCGCGGCCAGGTAGGCGCCAAGGGTGACCGCCCAGCCAGCGAGCAACCAGGGCGCAAGCAGGCTTCGCCACGCGCGCCGCTCAACCAGCAGCAGGTGCGCGAGGCACACGACAGGCAAGGCGACCGCGGTTTCCTTGCAAAATAGGGCGCCCAACCAGAGCACGAGGTGGCCGATGCGGCTGCCCCATCGTCCGGGCGGCCAGGCACGCAAGAAACAAAGCCAAGCTGCCAGGGCAAAAACCGCCAACAAGGAATCGTTGCGGCCAGGAATCCAGGCCACGGCCTCGGTCAGCGCTGGGTGAACGGCAAAGAGCAGTCCGCCGAAAAGCGCGATGTTTTGCCGCTGTCCGAGCCGGCACAGAAGCAGGTAGAGCAGACCCGCGGCCAGCGCGTGCAGGACGACGTTGGTGACGTGGTAGCCGCGCGGGTGAGCGCCTGCGATGTTGGCGTCGAGTGCGTAGGACGCACCTACGAGAGGCCGATAGTAGGCGTGGTCGGCGCTGGGAGTTTGAAAGTAGGTCCGGCCGAAGCTGCGAACCACGCTTGACGGCTGCGCCAGGAACGCTTGATCATCGAGGATCAGGACATCATCGTCGAGGTAAGTGAAGTCAAACCCAAGCGTCCGCAGGTGGAGCAGCAGCGCCACCGCGACAACGGCGATCAGTCGCCAAGTTTGCATGGGTCCTTCCCGATGCACCTGATCGTGGTGCTCTATAGGGATGCCCAGAGGACGTATCGGTCAGCCTCGGCGACGAACCCGATCTTCATTTGGATCCCCGCAGATGCTGGGGCAACTAGCGCGGCTCGGGGCCGCCTGGCTCGCGCATTTGCTCAAGCACGCTTTCTTCCAACAGATCTTCCATGGTCTGACCGCCGTAGCGGGCGGCGATGCGATCGTCGTACTCGTCGGCTACGAAGGCGAAGTCGCGAATGGTTTCCAGGAACTCCTCGCGCGAGGACAACTCGCGGTCAACCAGGGTGTAGCAAAGGATCACGGCCTCACCGGCCGGCACGTAGGCAAAGGATCCAAAGCGCAGAACCGCATTCAACTCCAGCAGTTCAAGCGCCAGCGGCGCCTCCATGCTCACGCCTTTGACCAGCTGGGCGGCCAGGCGAATCACCGCGTGGTCCTTCCACGGGTGCACGCGAATCATCACCCGCGATGTTCCCTGCTTGATAACGAAGAAGCCTTCCTCGACCTTGCGGTAGGCAGGGTTGTCCCCCAACATCTTTTCGATTTTCTGGCTGGAGGCTTGCACGGCCGCTTTTGCACGCGCCTTACGTTCGGGCATACCTAATCGCTAGCACGAAGACCGACCGTTGCGAAGCCCCTTGCGATCTCAGTCTTGTTCAGGCTCGCGCCGGTCGTCGCGCGCGATGCCGAGGGCGCGCATTTTCTTGTGCAGATTCGTGCGCTCGATGTCGAGCACCTGCGCGGTCCGCGAGATGTTCCAGCCGTGCTCGTCGAGCTTGGACAGGATGTACTGCCGCTCGACCAGATCGCGCAGCTCGCGCAAGGGCAGGGTGCGCGTCTCGGGCGGCAGTTCCAGGGCGGACACCACGCGCTCGGGCCGGTTTTTGCGTGCGACCTCGGTGACGATCTCCTCGGGCAGATCGCCGAGCCCGATCTGGTCCTCGGACAAGATCACCAAGCGTTCGATCACGTTGCGCAGCTCGCGCACATTCCCGGGCCACCCGAAACCCGCCAGCACAGCCAGCGCCTCCGGGGTGATCGGCTTTTCTTTCAGGCCGTTTTCCCGGGCGCACTGTCCGACGAAAGCTTGACAAAGCAGGGGAATGTCCTCGCTGCGGTCGCGCAAGGGCGGGGCGCGCAGAGGCACCACCGCCAGACGGAAGTAGAGATCCTCACGAAAACGGCCGGCCGCCACCGCCGCGGCCAAATCGTGGTTGGTGGCAGCCAGCACGCGCACGTCGACCTTCATGGTCTGCTCGCCGCCAACGCGCGACAGTTCCCCGGATTGCAGCACGCGCAGCACTTTGGCCTGCGCCGGCAGGCTCATGTCGCCGATCTCGTCGAGAAAAATCGTGCCGCCGTCGGCGATCTCGAACAGGCCCTTCTTGCGGGCCGCCGCGCCGGTGAAGGCGCCGCGCTCGTGCCCGAACAGCTCGGATTCGATCAGGTCAGGCGGAATGGCCGCGCAGTTCACCTTGACGAAGGGCCGCTCGCGAAGCGCGCTTTCGCGGTGGATGGCCCGCGCGATGAGTTCCTTGCCGGTTCCCGATTCACCAGTGATGAGGACGCGGGTGCGGGTGGGCGCCACCTTGGCAATCTGCGAGAACAGCGCGGTCATGGCCGGGCTCCGGCCCACCATCTCCCAGCGGCCTTCGGTCAAGGCGCGCAGGCCGGCCACCTCGCCCGCCATGGCCCGGCGTTCAAGGGCGTTGCGCAGGGTCACCATCAGGCGCTCGCGATCGATGGGTTTTTCCAAAAAATCATAGGCGCCGGCCTTGGTGGCGCGAACCGCATCGGCCAGGGTTCCGTGGCCCGAGATCATGATGACACCCGGGTCGGGCTGGGACGGGGCGCCCGCGCCTCGCTCGCCTTTGGCCTTCTTCAGCGACTCCAGCAGGTCGAGTCCCGAAATCCCCGGCAGTTGCACGTCGAGCAGGATGAGGTCCGGGGCCACGTCGGGCAGCCGCGCCAACGCCTCCTCGCCACTCGATGCCTCTTCCACCGCATAGCCTTCGCCCTCAAGCACCATGCGTACGGTTCGGCGGATGTTCTTCTCGTCGTCGACGATCAGGATGGTCGCAGTCATGGGTTTCACCGAGGAATCTACCGCGGCAAGGGAGGACAAGGATCGATTCTTTCGCCGGGCTTGGCCGGTCCGGCCGCCGCCGCCAGCACCGTCGCTGGCGCGCGCGACATCCGACCGGCGGGACAATGCGCTGGCGATGACGTAGCATTGGCCACTGGCCGCCTTGGGTAGAGCCTTGCGTGTGAAATCAGCTACGGAAACACCGCCTCCCGAATCCATGCCCTGTGCGCGCGATGGCAGTCTCGCCGCGCGAGCGAAGGCGGGGTTTCTGCGCATGCGCTGGTTTTTCTACGCCGGAATCGCGGGCTACGCGCTCCGGCTTCTGCTGATTCTGGTCAGCGATGGTTGCAATGACATATTCGCCTGGGCCCGATTTGCCCACAGCATCGTCATCCGAGGGCTGGAAGGCACCTACCAGGCCGAACCCTTGTTCAATCATCCGCCCCTGATGGGCCTGTGGGCCGCCGTGGCTCTCTGGGCGTCGCAGGGGCTCGGGTGGCGATTCTCGATCGTCTTCAAGTTGCCCGGCCTGGTCGCCGAGGTTCTGATTGGCTGCATTCTCTGGTCAGCTTTCAAGCGGCGTGGCGCCCCTGCCGAGGGCCGGCGGGCCTTTGCGGCCTACGGCCTTTCCTTGTGTTCGATCCTGATTTCTGGGTTTCACGGCAATACCGATCCGCTGTACTGGATGTTGGGGCTCCTCGCCATCTACCTCCTCGAAACCCGTCGCGCAGCGTTTTGGGCCGGCCTTGCGCTGGGAGCCGCGATCAACGTCAAACTCATCCCGGTGCTCCTCGTGATTCCTTTGGCCACACGCTTGCGCTCGCGGACGGCACTGGCCAGGGTCGCTGGCGGGTGCTTGCTGGGCCTGGCTCCCTATGCGCTGGTCTTCCTGACCTTCTCGTCCGCTGGCCTGCGGGCCTTTCGCCACCATGTCTTTGCCTATCAGTCGTACTT
>Ga0265330_10001899_pt1 | contig 11622 bp, 11 predicted proteins | sample 41919metaG_FD_202083 | JGI IMG/M metagenome (GOLD analysis project Ga0265330, IMG submission 202083) | Rhizosphere microbial communities from Carex aquatilis grown in University of Washington, Seatle, WA, United States - 4-19-19 metaG | ecosystem: Host-associated > Plants > Roots > Rhizosphere... | reverse complement strand
AGCCGCTCGGCCGCGTAACCCCAGTGCTCGAGCATGGAGAGGATCTCGTCGCAGTGCGCGGGGTCGCGCGTCAGCAGCGTCAGCTCGACGCCGGTGTCGCCGACCGGGAGGTTCGCGGTCTCGCGCTGGTGCTCGACCTCGACGATGTTCACGCGCTCGTTCGCGAGCAGCGTCAGCAGCGTCGCGAGCTCGCCCGGACGGTCGCCGACACGCGTTCGCAGGACGAGGAAGCGGCCGGCGACGCGCAGGCCGTGCCGCGTCACCGAGATCAGCATCGTCGCGTCGATGTTCCCGCCCGAGAGCACCGACACGACCGAGCCGGTACCGGAGATCTTGCCCGTGAGCAGCGCCGCCACGCCGACGGCGCCGGCGCCCTCGACGACGAGCTTCGTCCGCTCGAGCAGCAGCACGATCGCCTCGCTGATCTCCTCGTCGGTGACGGAGACGACCTCGTCGAGAACGCGGTCGAGGATCCCCGACGTCAGCTCGCCCGGCTTCTTCACCGCGATGCCGTCGGCGATCGTGAAGCCGCCGCCGCCCGGCTGTGTGCCCGCGGCCTGGATGCCGACGATCCTCATGCCCGGGTGCAGCACCCGGAGCGCGATCCCGATCCCGGACGCGAGCCCGCCGCCGCCGATCGGGATGAGCACGGTCTCGGCGGTCGGGATCTGCTCCGCGAGCTCGAGGCCGATCGTGCCCTGGCCGGCGATCACGGTCGCGTCCTCGTACGGGTGGACGAAGGTCGCGCCCGTCTCGGCGACGTACGCGCCCGCGGTCACGAGCGCCTCCTCGAGCGCCGGCGCGGTCAGCTCGATCTCGGCGCCGTAGCTGCGGGTCGCCTCCACCTTCGCCATCGGCGCGTCGCGGGGCATGAAGATGCGCGCCGCAGCGCCCACCTCCCGTGCCGCCCATGCCACAGCCTGGCCGTGGTTGCCCGCGCTGGCGGCGACGACGCCGGCCGCGCGCTGCTCCGCCGTGAGCGTCGAGATGCGGTTGTACGCGCCACGGATCTTGAACGAGCCGGTGCGCTGGAGGTTCTCGGCCTTGAGGTGGATCTCGCGGCCGACGATCCGCGAGAGCGTCTCGGAGGGATAGGCCGGCGTGACGCGCGCGACGCCCTCGAGGCGTGCGCGCGCCTGCTCGATCTCAGGGAGTCCGGGGGCTGTTTTCGTCATCGATGTGAAAGACCTTCTCCAGTATCTCCTGAACCGCGCTGAGCGGATCGAGCTCCCGCCGGCGGACGGCGTCGAGGAGCCGCCGCAGCTCGGGGTCGTCCTCGACCGCGTGCTCGAGATGCTGCTTCGCCCGGCTCGACGCGACGGAGAAGACCTCGCGGGCGAGGTTGCGCGCGCGCCGCTCCTCGAGCTGCCCCGACGCGACGAGATAGGCGCGGTGGGCCTCGATCTTCTCCCACAGCTCGGGCACGTTCTCGCCGCGCGTCGCCTCGGTGAGCACGATCGGCGGCCGCCAGTCACGCTCGCGGTCGAGGGTGAGGATCGAGCGCACCTCGTTCAGCATCGTCGTCGCCGCCGGGTGGTCCATCTTGTTGATCGCGATCACGTCGGGAATCTCCATGATCCCCGCCTTCAGCGCCTGCACCGAGTCGCCGGAGCCGGGCATGAGCACGAGCAGCACCGTGTCGGCGATGCCGATGATCTCCACCTCGCTCTGGCCGGTGCCGACGGTCTCGAGGAAGACGAGCTCCTTGCCGGCGGCGTCGAGCACGAGCAGCGCCTGAAGCGTCGCCTCGGCCAGCCCGCCGAGGTGGCCGCGCGTGCCCATCGAGCGGATGAAGACGCCCGGGTCGAGGAAATGGTCGGCGAGCCGGATCCGGTCGCCGAGCAGCGCGCCCTGCGAGAACGGGCTCGACGGGTCGACCGAGACGACGCCGACGGTCGTCTCGTGCGCGCGCACGTGACGCACGAGCGCAGAGATGAGGCTGGACTTGCCCACGCCCGGCGGGCCGGTCAGCCCGACCGCGTAGGTGTTGCCGGTCTCCGGATAGAGCTCCGCGACGAGCTCGTACGCGAGCGGGTCGCGGTTCTCGACGAGCGTGATCGCGCGCGCGAGCGCCCGCCGGTCGCCGCTGCGGATGCCGGCGGCGAGAGTCTCGTGCGTCCAGTCGCGCCGGCCGGCCACGCGGAGATGCTACGCCTCGACCGGCACCTCGGCGGCAGCGGCCTCGCGCGCGAGCGTGTAGCCGACGACGGCCGAGATCCCGATCACCGCGGCGCCGCCGCCCCAGATCCAGCGCGCACCGCTCACGCCGACGAACACGCCGGCCACCACCGTGGAGATGCCCATCACCCCGTACGTGGCGCTCATCACGAACGTGAGCGCGCGCCCGCGCAGCGCGTCCGGCGAGCCGCGCTGCACGAGCAGCGCGTTGCAGACGACCGCCGCCCCGTTCCCGACGCCGGCGAAGACGCAGCAGGCAGCCGCCATCCAGACGTCGACGCTCGCCGCCGCGACGCCAAAGCCGAGCGCGAGCATCGTGAGCGCCAGCCCGTACGTCTGTGCGATCCCGAACCGTTTCACGATCCAGCTGCTCCACCAGCTGCCGAGCACGAGCCCGAGCCCGATCGCGCCGTAGATCAGCCCGTAGCCGAAGTCGCCTGCGTGGAGCGTGTCCTTCGCCATGAAGACCTCGCTGACGCTGACGCCGCCCGCCCCGAGCGACGCGATCCCCCAGCCGAGCAGTACCGCGAGCAGCGGCCGGGAGTGGAGCACGGCGTCGAAGCCGTCCTTCAGGTCGGTCCAGTGGCCGCGCGAGAGCGCTGTGACGCTCTGCAGCTGGCGTGCGGGGATCTGCACGACGAGCGCGGCGGAGAGGACGAACGACCCGGCGTTGATCCAGTACGCCGCGTGCGGCCCCGCGGCGGCCGTGAGCACGCCGCCGAGCACGGGGCCCGCGGCCCAGCTGACGTTCTCGATCGTCTGCAGGACGGCGTTCGCCTCCGGCAGCAGCTCCTCCGGCACGAGGTTCGGCACGCCCGCGTAGACGGCGGGCCGGAAGAAGCCGGTGGCGAGCCCGGCGACCGCCGCCAGGGCGACGATCTCAGCGGCGCTCGACGCGAACGGCAGCGCGCAGAAGACCGCGACGCGGACGAGGTCGGCGCCGACCATGAGCGCGCGCCGCTGCAGCCGGTCGAGCAGCGGCCCCAGCGTGAGGCCGACGGCGACCGAGGGCAGGAACTCGACGACGAGCACCGCTCCGACCCAGATCCCGGAGTTGGTCCGGTCCTTGACGTCGATCGCCAGCGCAATCGCAGCGAGAAGCGTCCCGAAGCTCGAGCCGAGGGTGGAGAGGAAGAGCAGCCGGAAGCCGCGGATCCGGAGAGGCGCCAGCTGCCGGACAGAGGAAGGCTGCCGCGGCACTGCTGCCGCAGGGTAACAGGCTCAACCGACCGGGACGAGCTGTGCGAGCGCGTCCGCGAAGAAGGCGATTTCACCGGCGGTGCCGACCGTGACGCGAATCGCCTCGGGTGCGCCGAAGCCGGCGAGCGGCCGCACGATCACGCCCTGCCGGAGCAGCCGGTCGAACATGCTCCGGCCGTCGCCGACGTCGGTGAAGAGGAAGTTGCCGAGCGCCGGGCCGGCGGGCTCGAGTCCGTGCTCCCGCAGCACCGCCTCGAGCTGCGCGCGGCCCTCCGCGTTCAGCGCGCGCCGCCGCGCGAGCTCGGCGTCGTCGCCGATGCTCGCGAGCGCTGCGGCCTGCGCGGTCGCCGTGACGTCGAAGGCGCGGCGCACCTTGCTCGTCGCCTCGACGACGTCGCGCGGCGCGATCCCGTAGCCGACGCGCAGCCCCGCGAGCCCGTAGATCTTCGAGAACGTGCGCAGGACGGCGATGCGCCGGCCGTGCTTGAAGTGCTCCGCGATCCCGTCCGCGTAGCCGGGGTCGTCGATGTACTCGAAATACGCCTGGTCGAGGACGACGAGCACGTGCTCCGGGACACGGTCGAGGAACGCTGCGAGCTCGGCGCGACCGTTCGACGTGCCCGTCGGGTTGTTGGGATGGCAGACGTAGACGAGCTTCGTGCGCGGCCCGATCGCGGCGAGCAGCCCGTCGAGGTCGTACGTGTGGTCGCGTAGCGGCACCTTCTGGGCGACGGCCCCGAGCTTCGCCGCGTCGAGCACGTAGCTCGGGAACGACGGCCAGCCGCAGACGATCTCGTCGCCGGGCTCGAGCGTCGCCTGGGAGAGCAGGTCGATGACGCCGTCGGCGCCGGCGCCGACGACGACCTCTTCGAGCGCGACGCCGTGCCGTTCGGAGAGCGCGGCGCGCAGCGCGTACACGCCGCCGTCCGGGTAGCGGTTCAGCTCGCCGGCGGCGCGCTCGATCGCCTCCACCGCCGCGGGGAACGGCGGGTACGGGCCCTCGTTCGAGGCGAGCTTGACCACGCGCTCGAGCCCGAGCTCGCGCTGCACCTCCTCGACCGGCTTGCCCGGCTCGTAGGGGACGAGGTCGGCGATCGAGCGCCGGAAGAGCCCGCTCACGCCGTGTCGTCGCCCCCGCCGCTCTTCTTCTTCTTCCAGAAGAGCAGCAGGCCGACGAGCCCGGCGAGCGCGCCGCCGGCCGCGGCGCCGCGGCGCCGGGCTTCCGGGCCGACGCTCTGCGCCTTCTTCTTCGCAGCCCGCTTGCCGGCCTTCAGCACGAGCCAGCCCACGACCGCGTTCCGTCTGTTGACGATCCCCATGGGGGGCCTCCTCCGTCGCTTGACCGGACGGTATCGCAAGAAGAAAGCCGCCCTCTGCGGCAAGGGCGGCTCACTCCTCTGGGACAAAGGCTCCCCCGGAGCCCGCGGGCGGCGTGGCCCCGGGGGATTGGGGACGAGGGCACGTCCTTGCCAATGGAGATGCCGTTCCCCCGGGAAACTTGCGCGGCGGGTTTCAGGCCGTGGATCTGGCCCGCGGCTTGCGGTTCGGGAGGTGGATCGCCCGGCCGAGCGCGACGAGTCCGGCCTCCTTGATCGCCTCGGACAGCGTCGGATGGGGCGCCATCCCGTCCGCGACGGTCTCGACGGTGGCCTCTGCGTCGATCGCCACCACGCCGACCTCGATCAGGTCGGTCACGTGCGGGCCGACCATGACGAGGCCGAGCAGCTCGCCGTAGCGCGTCTCGTGGATCGACTTGACCCAGCCGACGGTCTCGTCCTGCATCACGGCGCGCGCGTTGGCCACCCACGGGAACTGGCCGACGGCGACGTCGTCGCCGTACTGCTCGCGTGCCTGTGCCTCGGTGAGGCCGACGCCGGCGATCTCCGGGTCGGTGTAGATCGGCCGGGGTACCCCGCGGTTGTCGACGATCGCGTCGTGACCGCACGCGTTCTCCGCGGCGACCTCGCCTTCACGGAACGCGGTGTGCGCGAGCTGCCAGTACCCGGCGCAGTCGCCGACCGCGTAGATGTGGGGAACCGCCGTGCGCCGGTGCTCGTCGGTGGCGATGCCCGTACGGCGGTCGACCTGGACGCCGATCGCCTCCAGCCCGAGCCCTTCGACCACCGGGCCGCGGCCGACGGAGACGAGCATCAGGTCAGCCTGCACGCTCTCGCCGTCGCCGAAGTGCACGGTCAGCGAAGCGCCGTCGTCGTCGACCCGGGTGCACTGCTTGCCGAGGTTGAGCGCGATCCCGCGCTTGCCGAACTGCTTCGCGAGCTCCCTGGCCGCGTCCGCGTCCTCCTGCGGGATCAGCGTGTCGAGCATCTCGATGATCGTCACCTCGGAGCCGAAGCGGCTGAAGATGGACGCGAACTCGCAGCCGATGATGCCGCCGCCGAGCACGACGAGCCGGCGGGGCACGGTCTCCTGCGCGAGCAGCCCGGTCGAGTCGACGCAGCGGGACGAGTCGAGGCCCGGGATCGGGGGCCGCAGCGGCGCGGAGCCGGTGGCGACGATCGCGGACTTGAACGTCACGTCCTCGCCGCCCTCGACGGCGAGCGTATGGGCGTCCTTGAAGCTGCCGACGCCCTTCACCCACTCGACGCCGTTCGCCTTGAACAGCGCGGCGACGCCGGTGGTCATCTGCTTGACGACGCCGGACTTCCAGGCGTTGGACGCGGCGAAGTCGAGCTTTGCCTCGCCGACCTGGACGCCGAACTTCGCAAAGCTCTCCTCGGCGCCCTTGAGCGCGAACGCGGTCTGCACCCACGCTTTCGTCGGGATGCAGCCGACGCGCAGGCAGGTGCCGCCGAGCTCCGCCTCCTGCTCGACGCAGGCGACCTTCGCGCCGAGCTGCGCGGCGCGGATGGCGGCGGTGTAGCCGCCGGGGCCGCCTCCCAGAACGGCGACGTCAACGTCCATGGCTTCTCTCCTCGTTCGTCATCTCTCGAGCGATGCTACTCACAGGCGCGCGAGCATCGTCACCGCGTGCGCTGACTCGGCAACCTGCTCGAAGCCGAAGCGCTCGTAGAAGCCGGTCTGCCCGCGCTCGGCGCTGAGGCTGATCGCGGCATAGCCGCCGGCGCGGGCGCGCTCGAGCAGCGCCTGAAGCAGCTCGGCGCCGGCGCCCTTGCCGCGGCGGCTCGGCACGACCGCGATCGTCAGCTCGGGTGTGCGCTCGTCGACGAAGCCGAAGCCCGGCTCGGTCGCCGTGAAGAGCCTGAACCAGGCGGCGCCGTAGGCGTGCGGGCCCTCGAGCGCGATCACGCCGTCGTCGCCGGGCCGGCCCCAGTTCTGCACGTACCGGTACACGGGGCGCTCGGCGCCCTCGCTCATGCGCCAGTGGTACGCATGGCGGAGCATGTCGCGCATGAACCGGAGGTCGTGGATGCCGGCCGGACGGATGACGCCGGGCGTCATCTCAGAGCGCGAGCCCTGGGTTCTCCAGGAAGGTCTTCACCGTCCGGAGGAACTCCGCGCCGGTCGCGCCGTCGACGGCACGGTGGTCGCACGTGAGCGTCAGTGTCATCATCGGTGCGATCTGCAGCTCGCCGTCACGGGCGACGACCTGGTCGCGGGTGGCGCCGACCGCGAGGATCGACGCCTGCGGCGGGTTCAGCACGGCGACGAACTGGTCGACCTCGTACATGCCGAGGTTCGAGATCGTGAACGTGCCGCCCTCGAGGTCCTCCGTGCGGAGCTTCGCGTCACGTGCGCGAGAGACGAGGTCGGTGCGGACGGCGGCGATCTCGGCGAGCGTGAGCCGCTCGGCGCCGCGCACGACGGGGACAACGAGCCCCTGTGGCGCCGCGACGGCGATCCCGACGTCGGCGCCGGGGAAGACGAGCAGCGCGTCCTCCGTGTACTGGACGTTCATGTCGCGATGGCGCACGAGGGCCTGCGCACAGAGCTTGGCGAGCAGGTCGGTGACCGTGATGCGGACCTCCGGGTGGAGCTCGCGCTGCTTCGCGACCAGCTCGTTCGCCCGCGCCATGTCGGCGTCGACGGTGAGCTGGAACGCCGGCACCGTCCACGCCTGCGTCAGCCGCCGCGCGATCGTCTTGCGGACGTTCGAGAGCGGTCGCGACTCCACTTCGGCGGCGGGTGCGGCGGCGACCGGCTGCGGCGGCGCTGCGGCCGGCCCGGCCTGCGCGCGCTCGACGTCCTCGGCGACGATCCGCCCGTCCGGGCCGGTGCCGGAGAGCGCGGCGAGGTCGATCCCGCGCTCGCGCGCGATCCGGCGCGCCAGCGGTGACGCCTTGATGCGGCCGTTCGAGCTCGCCGCCACCTCTCGCTGTGGCTCCGGCTGTGCCGCCGGCGCCTCCTCGGCCTTGGCGGGCTCAGGTGTTGCGGCGGGCGCGGGCGCGGCAGCGGCGACCTCTTCGCCCTCGGCGCCGATGAAGGCGATCGTGTGCCCTACCTCCACCTCGCCGGCCCGGATCGCGATCTTCAGCAGGACGCCCGACGCCTCCGCCTCGACCTCCTGCGTCACCTTGTCGGTGTCGAGCTCGTAGAGCGGCTCGCCCTTGGCGACAGCGTCGCCCTCGGCCTTCAGCCACTTGACGATCGTCCCCGACTCCATGCCCTGGCCCAGCCGGGGCAGCTTCACCTCAGTTGCCACGTTGCACCGTCCGGTTGATCGCGGCGAGCACGTCGGCGGCGTGCGGGACGACGAAGTTCTCCATCGCCGGCGCGAACGGCAGCGGCGTGAACCTTGCGCCGACGCGCTCGATCGGCGCGTCGAGCCAGTCGAACGCCTGGTACTGGAGCACGGCGGCCACCTCGGCGCCGAAGCCCATGCGCGTGACCGCCTCGTGCGCGACGACGGCGCGGTTCGTCTTCTTCACGGAGGCCACGAGCGTCTCCTCGTCGAGCGGCTGCAGCGTGCGCGGGTCGACGACCTCGACCGAGACGCCCGCCTGCTCGGCCTCCTCCGCCGCCTTCAGCGCCTCGTGCACGAGCCGTCCGGTCGCGATCACGGTCACGTCCTCGCCCTCGCGGTGGACGCGTGCCTTCCCGATCGGGATCGGCTCGATCTTCTCCGGCACCTCGCCCTTGATCCCGTACAGCGTCCGGTGCTCGAAGAAGACGACGGGGTTGTCGTCGTAGATCGACGACCAGAGCAGGCCGCGCACGTCCTCGGGTGTGGACGCGAACACGACCTTCAGTCCCGGGATGTGCACGAACCACGCCTCGAGCTGCTGCGCGTGCTGCGCACCCGGCGACCAGCCGGCGCCGCCCTGCGTGCGGAAGACGACGGGCACGGTGTGCTGGCCACCCGACATGTAACGGTGCTTCGCAGCCTGGTTCACGACCTGCTCGGCGGCGAGCGTCATGAAGTCCTCGTACATGATCTCCGCGACCGGGCGCATGCCCTGGAGCGCGGCGCCGATCGCGGCCCCGGCAAGCGCCATTTCGGAGATCGGCGTGTTGCGCACGCGGGCGGCGCCGAACTCCTCGAGCAGCCCGTGCGTGACGCCCATCGAGCCGCCCATCTCGGCGATGTCCTCGCCCATGATGAAGACGTCCTCGTCCTGGCGCATCGCCTGCACGAGCGCGTCGCGGACCGCTTCGCGATAGGAGAGCTCAGGCATACACGTTCTTCAGCGCATCCTCTGGTGCCGGGTCGGTGCCGTTCTTGGCGAACTCGACCGACGCCTCGACCATCTCCGTCACCTCGGCGTCGAGGTCGGCGAACTCGTCGTCGCCGAGGGCGAGCTTCTCGCGCAGGTGCGTGATCGGGTCGCGAGTGGCGCGGAGCTCGCGTGCCTGCTCCTTCGGCCGGTAGACCTGCGGGTCGCCGATGTAGTGGCCCGTGAAGCGGCAGGTGTCGAGATGGACGAAGACGGGCCCCTTGCCCGAGCGCGCATGCTCGAGCGCCTGCCGGGCGACCTTGTACACGGCCTCGACGTCCTGGCCGTCGGCCTTCACCGACTTCATGCCGAACGCCTTCGCGCGGTCGGACAGGTCGCGGATCGGCGAGTGCTGCGACTCGGGCGTCGACTCGGCCCACTTGTTGTCCTCGAGCACGAAGACCGCAGGGACCTTCCAGAGCTGCGCGAGGTTCAGCGCCTCGTGGAAGGTGCCGATGTTCGTGGCGCCGTCGCCGAAGAAGGCGACCGCGACGCGCGGCTCGCCGCGCAGCTGGAACGCGAGCGCCGCGCCGGTGATCTGGGGCAGGCCGCCGCCGATGACGGCGTTCGCGCCCAGGTTGCCGCGCTCGACGTCGTACAGGTGCATCGAGCCGCCGTACCCGTGCGAGCAGCCTTCCTGCTTTCCGTACAGCTCGGCCATCAGCTCGTTCGGGTGCGTGCCCTTGGCGAGCGTGTGGGCGTGCGCGCGATGGGTCGAGGCAATCACGTCGCCGTCCTCCAGCGCACGGCAGACGCCGACCGCGCACGCCTCCTGCCCGATCGCCACGTGCAGGAAGCCCGGGAGCTCCCCGGCGCGGAACCGCTCCTCCACCTTCTCCTCGAACCGGCGGATGAGCAGCATCTCCCGCAGCACTTCGCGGAGATCGCTCTTTGCGAGTGTCGTCTTTGCCTCCACCTTTGCCACGGCGCGGAGTGTACGGTTCGCGCAATGACTCTCGCCGACCAGTGGAACGCGGTCGAACGCGGTCTGGATCCGAGGTGGGGCGAGGCGCAGCTCGCGCTCGCCGTCGACGACGAAACGCATGTCGAGCGCGCAACCGCGCTGCTCGCACCGGCCGGCCCGGGGCGCTCCGGGAACGGGATCCGCTTCGCCGCGACCCGCGGCGGGGCGGGTATCGGACCCGAAGCCGTGCGGCGCCTGTTGCGCCGGCTCGACGAGGAAGGCATCTCCGGCACGCTCGAGCTCGTCTCCGTGGAGTCGGCGGTGCACGAGGACGTGCCCGCACGGACGACGCTCGCCGCTGCGTGGGACGCCGCGCGCGCGCAGCTGCCGGAGGACTGGAGCGACCTGCTCTGCGAGGTCGAGCTGACCTCGTCCGACCATCTCGAGCGGGGCGCGCTGCTGCTCGGGCCGGTCAATCCGCTGCGGGCCCCCGGGATGCTCGGCTTCCGCTTCCGCGTGGCCCACTCGTTCGGCTACGGCACCGCTCCGGGAATGGCGCGCCGCTGCCTCGCGCGGCTCGACGAGGAGGGGATCCCGGGACGGGTGCGCGTGCTGCGCGCCCTGTCGGACACGCATCCCGTCGGCACGCAGGGCCCGGTCTGGACAATCGGGGGGAAGGCCGTCTAGCCGATGGCCGACCTCGTCGCCTGGCGTGTGATCGAACGCGGCTGGAGCGTCGTCGATTCCGAGGGCACCGAGATCGGCAAGGTCGACCAGATCACGGGCGACGTCGAGCAGGACATCTTCGACGGTCTCACCATCGGCGACGGGGGCACCGTGCTCACCCGGCCGAAGTACGTCCCCGCGGAACGGATCGTCGAGATCCGCGAGGGCCTGATCTCGCTCGACCTCGCGCCCGGGGAAGCGGCGCAGCTCGAGGCCTACACCGAGCACGTCGAGAAGCCGCTCGCCGACCTGGCGCCCGCGCCCGAGCAGCCGCGGCGCGGCGGCGGCCTCTTCGGGAACCTGTTCGGCCGCCGCTGGTGAGCGACGAGCTCGCGTTCACGCCGGCGCTCGAGCTGGCGGCGCGCGTGCGCGCGCGCGAGGTCTCACCCGTCGAGCTCACGGAGCTCTACCTCGAGCGGATCGAACGGCTCGACCCGCAGCTGAACGCGTTCGTCACCGTCGACGCCGAAGGCGCGCTCGCAGCCGCGCGCACAGCCGAGGCGTCGCCCTCCGACGCGCCCTTCCACGGCGTCCCGATCCCGATCAAGGACCTGAACGAGACCGCCGGGCTGCGGACGACATACTCGACGAAGGCGTACGCAAACTACGTCCCGGACTTCGACGGCGCCGTCGTGCGGCGCATCCGCGAGGCGGGATTCGTGCTGCTCGGCAAGACGAACACGCCCGAGCTCGGCACGATCGCGCAGACCGAGTCGGAGCTGAACGGCGCCTGCCGGAACCCCTGGGACACGGAGCGCACGACCGGGGGGTCGAGCGGCGGCGCCGCCGCGGCGACGGCGGCAGGGCTCTGCCCGGCCGCGCACGGGAGCGACGGCGGCGGCTCGATCCGTACGCCGGCGTCGTGCTGCGGGCTGTTCGGGCTGAAGCCGTCGCGCGGACGCGTCTCGCCCGCGCCGTACGGGTCGGGCGCGCTCGGGCTCGGCACGTCCGGCCCGCTCGCACGCACCGTGCGCGACGCGG
>Ga0265330_10001895_pt1 | contig 11637 bp, 7 predicted proteins | sample 41919metaG_FD_202083 | JGI IMG/M metagenome (GOLD analysis project Ga0265330, IMG submission 202083) | Rhizosphere microbial communities from Carex aquatilis grown in University of Washington, Seatle, WA, United States - 4-19-19 metaG | ecosystem: Host-associated > Plants > Roots > Rhizosphere >... | reverse complement strand
GGGAAGTTGGAAGTTGATCCTGAACTGGTGGAGCGATGGGTTGGGGTTGACGGCGAGTGCAAGAATTCCTGCACGTGGCGGCGGATTGCTCACTGCTGAAGGGGCAAAGTTGATCGCCGCGGCGGCATTGAGGATGCCCCAGCCAATGAGATTGTCGGGGTTGGCAGCATTGGATCCGGTCATCCTGAGCCGCGTTGCTATCTGATACGGGTTCTCCGTTGGGTGTGCCTTGAGCACGAGAGCAGCAGCCCCGGCGGCAAGAGGGCAGGCGAGCGATGTTCCTGAAGCGAATATGAGAGTCGAGTCGGACAAAGGACTCGCAGCCGCTACCTGCTCCCCCTGAGCCATGATGTCGGGCTTGATCATGGGCGGGATCGAAGTGGTGGGTCCGACTGAGCTAAAACCTGATCGGATATCCGTTGGCGTCACCGATCCAACCGTCACCACCGAATCAGCATCAGCCGGCGCATTGAGTGTGTTGTGGAGTGGATTCGAGCCGTTGTTGCCTGCCGCATTCACGACGATCACCCCCTTCCTTACCGCCATTGCCGCCGCCCGGGTGATCAACGTGGTTTGCCCGTTCATGTCCTGCCAAGTCCAACTGGTATACGGAGTATCGTACGTCAGGTATCCGAGCGACGTGCTCGTGACCTGAACACCGAGACTCTCCGCCCATTGAATTCCCGCCGCCCAGTTGTCCTCTTCAATTGGCGTTTCGCTGCTGTCGTTTTCAGTGCGAGCCAGGATAAATGAGGCGCCAAATGCGGGACCAACCAACTCGCCGCCAAGATAACCGCCAATTGCGGAGAGCGTTGCCATGCCGTGTGAACCAAACGAATTGGAAGGATTAAGAGGCACAACGCTCTCTTTGTGGTCGACAAAATCCCGCATCCCGATGATCCTCGACCTAAGGCTGTCAAAGGCATGATGGGAAAATGAGCGGACACCATTATCGAACATGCCAATGATGATCCCTTGTGCGATATTTCCTGTCTGATGGACTTCAGGGACATGGATCATCGACAGGGCATGGTAGGAAAAGCCATAATACGCGCTGTCATTTGCCGAGGGACGTCCGAGTTTTTGATCGCGAAGAATTGGCGTTGACTGGCCCACCTCCGGTGAGCGGCGATATTGTCCGACGATGTCGATCTCACGAACACAGTCCAATCGCTCGACATTCCTTACCTGCGCAGCTGTTGCCCAGACACTTATGGCGTTGAACCAACGCAACTGGTTTCTGACGGCTGAAACACTCCGAGTGATGAGCGTGACATACTCCGGCGCAAGAGGCAGGTCCGATTCGTCGATGAGTTGTCCGGGAGGAAGAACGAGGGCACGCCGCTGAAGGGCGCGTTGCGAAATCAGCGCTTCAGGGCCAGCGATTTTGTCAAGGGTGGCATTCCCCTTGTCTCTGAGGTAGATAATACACAGGATTGCCTGGCTGTCCTTCGTACTCAGTAGATTCTCAGATAATCTGGCACTCACCTTTCCCTGTCCCTCAAGTGAGGCGGGAATGCCAGCGAGCACCAAAGCAGCGACGAGAATGGAGAATCGGGTTTTTGTGCGCATATTATCAAGATTAACTGAGAAACATGTGAAGCCGAATGCTGTTTTTTAAACCTACCGATTGAAGGAGGAAAATGCAAGGGACGTGGCGAGCATCTGTCTCTTGCTACACTGGTGACAATTTGGTAGTATTTAGTGCTTATTCCACCAGGAGACAATCAGGGCGCATTATGGAAACAACCGGCGGTCGCGGGGCAAATCTTCAGCTTAATGTGGATATCGTCCAAAAAATCCTCAAGGAATTCATCAAGGATGAGACGAACCGGGCCGGTTTCTCCAAGGCTGTTGTGGGTCTGTCCGGTGGTGTCGATTCCGCCGTCGTGGCGTATCTTGCGGCCGAAGCGCTCGGTCCAGAAAATGTCCGCGCAGTTCTCCTCCCGTACCGCAGCAGCAGTCCTCTCAGTCGTCAGCACGCCGAAGAAGCAGCCGCGAAGAAAGGGATCACCACTGAACTGGTTGATATCAGCCCGATGGTGGATTCCTACCTCCAGGCCGTTCCGGAAGTCAATCGTGTCCGTGCAGGGAATGTCATGGCGCGCCAGCGCATGATTGTTCTCTATGACATCTCCGCGAGAGAGCGGGCTCTTGTCCTGGGGACGAGCAACAAAACCGAGCTCTTGCTTGGCTACGGAACGCAGCATGGCGATCTGGCTTCTGCCATCAATCCTCTTGGAGATCTGTATAAGTCCCAGGTGTGGCAACTCGCCGAGGCGCTGGGTGTTCCGAAGGTCATTGTCCAAAAGGATCCATCGGCGGATCTTTGGGATGGACAGACCGATGAGGGTGAGCTTGGATTTTCCTACCGCGATGTCGACCGACTCTTGTATCAGATGGTGGACCAGCGCCGTACAGATGAAGAACTGGTTCCCATGGGCTTTACGTTGGCATTCATTGAAAAGGTTCGCACGCTCGTGCGGCAAAGTCAGTTCAAGCGCCGTCCGCCTATTATCGCCAAAGTCTCGACCAGGACCGTCAATGTGGAATTCAGATACGCACGGGACTGGGGCATATGAACCCCAAGAATAGTGCTCAAGATTCTGACGAAGCCCCTAATGGTGACCTTGTCAAGTCTCCCGATTCGGCGAGCACTGCGAAGCCCGGAGTTGGGCCGACAAGGATGAGCAAAGAGTCCATTGTACCGGGGGCGCTCTATGTCGTCAGTACTCCGATTGGAAATCTTGAGGACATTTCTTTTCGTGCCATGCATATTCTTGCGGGCGTCGATGTGATCGCAGCCGAAGATACCCGCACGACCGGCATCTTGCTCAAATACCTTGGCATCACCAAACCTCTCGTGAGCTTCTACAGTCGGAACGAAAAACGCCGGTCAAGTGAGCTCTTGAAGCGGCTCCAACAGGGATCATCGGTGGCGGTGGTGTCGGATGCCGGGACTCCCGGGATTTCCGATCCGGCTTTCGCACTGATTCAGGCAGCGACGGAAGAAGACCTTCCCGTCATACCGGTACCGGGGGCGAGTGCTGTTCTTGCAGCCATCGTGGGGAGCGGACTTCCCACCGATCGATTTGTGTTTGAAGGCTTCCTTCCGGTGAAGAAGGGCAGGCAGTCACGATGGAAGCGCCTCGTGGAAGAGGAGCGCACCATCGTCCTCTATGAATCCCCGCACCGCATGGAAAGAACACTCGAGGAGCTGATTGCAAACCTTGGTGACCGGCATATTGCAGTCGCAAGGGAATTGACAAAGAAATTCGAACAGTTTCTCCGTGGGAAGGCGTCAACGGTTCTCGCCCGGTTGCGTGCGCAAGCACCCCGAGGCGAGTTTGTGCTTGTCATCGCAGGTAAGGGGTTGCGCCGCCCAGACAGCGAAAGTCCTTCCACGTAATGCGCTGAGTGTCCGAACTCCTATGAAATCTAAAACTCCTTCTCGTCTTTCCGCAACGACCCATCCCATCGTCCTCGAAGTGAATGCAAGGGTGCTGATTCGATCCCTCTCTGATCTGGCTGGGCACGCGATAACACTAGGGACGATTCCCGAAGAAATTCTGGAAACATGGAGTTCCGAGGGGCTCGATGCCATCTGGTTGATGGGTGTCTGGACGACTGGAGAGATTGGTCGGCAAAAAGCTCTCGAGCACCAGGGACTCATGGATGAGTACAAGAAGGCATTGCCGGATGTTACCCCCGAAGATGTTATCGGTTCACCGTATGCCGTCCAGGCGTACGAAGTAAGTCCAATCCTCGGCGGCGAAAACGGACTGAAGGAACTTCGATCACGCCTTGCGTCAAGAGGAATAGGCGTCGTTCTGGATTTTGTCTGTAATCACACAGCCTGTGACCATGCGTGGGTCATCAAACACCCTGAATACTACGTGCAGGGATCTTCGACTGATGCCCGGAAGAAGCCCGACGAATTCTTCACTGCGAAGACGTCGAAAGGAGAGAAGTATATCGCATACGGCCGGGATCCGTACTTTTCGCCCTGGACTGATACCGCGCAGTTGAACTATGCCTCGAACGTGGCACGAAGGGCTCTCGTCGGCCTGCTGAAATCAATAGCAACGATGTGTGACGGAGTGCGATGTGACATGGCAATGCTGGTATTGGAGGATGTGTTTCAGAAGACCTGGGAGGGAAGAACTGGATCTTCCAAGACCAAAACACCTGGTGAGTTTTGGGAGAAGGCAATCAGTCAGGTGAAGTTGAACCATGCAGGATTCCTTTTCCTGGCTGAATCGTACTGGGACATGGAGTGGAAGCTTCAACAGCTTGGTTTTGACTTTACCTATGATAAGAAACTGTATGATCGACTTATCCGTCAGGACGCCGGACCGGTGCGCGAGCACTTGAAGGCGGACATGGAGTATCAGCGGCGCAGCATCCGATTTATCGAAAACCACGACGAGCCGCCGATTGCCAGTGCAATGCCGTCAGAAGGCTGGCATCATGCCGCTGCCATCATCGCCTCGACAGTCCCCGGCATGCTGCTTGTCCATGAGGGTCAGTTGGAAGGGAGGCGCGTCAGGCTTCCGGTCCAGCTCGGAAGATGTGTGCCTTCGGCGGCAAGCGAAGAGACGCGCAATTTCTATCGGAAGCTGTTTGCCGCTCTTGATCACCCGGTGTTCCATTCTGGAACTTGGATGCAACTGAACCCTTTTCCGGCGTGGCAGGAGAATAGTTCAAACCAGAATTTTTTGAGCTTTTGGTGGCAGCATGAAAGCGAAGGTATCCGGCTCGTGGTGGTGAATTATGCAACATATAGTTCTCAGTGTTATGTCGAGCTTCCGGTCGGGTCACTGCCCGGAGCCGCCCTGGGATTTCGAGACCTGATGGGACCGGCTGTCTATGTTCGTGCGAAGGAAAGCGTCCTCACGGGAGGAATGTTTTTCGACCTAAACGCTCGTGGCTTCCACATCTTTGAAGTAAGTACTGCAAAACCGCTCTAATTTCTGCGCTTTTTCTTTTTTCCGCTTGTCCTTGACTCTCAATGGGAAAGATGTATATTGTTAGCACTCATCAACGTCGAGTGCTAATATTCTGTTGCAGCCAGTACTCTACAAATCACCAATCTGGAGGTGCCCATGAAAATTAAGCCATTGGCCGATCGTGTGGTCATCAAGCCCGCTCCGGCTGAAGAGCGGACCAAGGGCGGAATCATCCTTCCTGACACGGCAAAAGAAAAGCCGGTCGTTGGGGAGATCGTTGCCGTTGGGCCGGGAAAAGTCTCGGATGATGGAAAGAAAATCGCTCCCGAAGTGAAGGTGGGCGACAAGGTTCTCTATGGAAAATACTCAGGCACGGAAGTGACCGTGGAAGGTGAAGAGTATTTGATCATGCGCGAAGCGGATATCTTCGCAATTGTCTAACCGGCATTGACGGAAACGATCAAAGGAGATTATCGACTATGTCAGCAAAGATTATTCAATATAGTACAGATGCCCGTGCCGCACTGAAGCGGGGCGTTGACCAATTGGCGGATGCCGTGAAGGTAACGCTTGGGCCCAAAGGTCGCAATGTCGTGATCGACAAGAAATTTGGCGCTCCCACCATCACCAAGGACGGCGTGACGGTGGCAAAAGAAATTGAACTGCCGGATGCGTTGGAGAACATGGGCGCACAGATGGTGCGTGAAGTTGCGTCGAAGACGTCCGATGTTGCAGGCGATGGAACCACCACGGCAACAGTTCTTGCCCAGGCAATTGTTCGTGAAGGCTTGAAAAACGTTGCTGCAGGCGCGAACCCGATGGACTTGAAACGGGGAATCGATCTCGCAGTCCAGAAGGTGGTGGAAGGTCTGAAGGAAATCAGCAAGCCGGTGGACAAGACCAGCAAGAAGGAAATTGCCCAGGTCGGCGCCATCTCCGCAAACAATGACAAGCTGATTGGCGATCTCATTGCCGATGCCATGATGAAAGTCGGCACCGACGGCGTGATTACCGTCGAAGAAGCGAAGGGGACCGACACGACCACCGAGGTTGTGGAAGGCATGCAGTTCGACCGCGGCTACCTCTCTCCCTACTTTGTGACCGATGCAGAGACGATGGAAACTGTGCTTGAGAATCCTCTGATCCTGATCCACGACAAGAAGATCTCCTCCATGAAGGATCTTCTTCCGATTCTTGAAAAGGTTGCCCAGACGGGAAGCCCGATTCTTGTGATCGCAGAAGACCTTGAGGGAGAAGCTCTTGCCACCCTCGTTGTCAACAAGCTTCGCGGAACGCTCCGTGTGTGCGCTGTGAAAGCGCCGGGGTTTGGTGATCGCCGCAAGGCCATGCTCGAAGACGTTGCCGTCCTTACTGCCGGCACAGTCATTTCCGAAGAGCAGGGATACAAGCTCGAAAATGCCACGCTGACCTATCTCGGCAAGGCAAAGAAGGTGACGATCGACAAGGACAACACCACCATCGTTGAGGGTGGAGGCAAGAAGGAAGACATTAAGAAGCGCATCAATGAGATCAAAGCCCAGATCGAGAAGACGACCTCGGACTATGACCGTGAGAAGCTTCAGGAACGCCTTGCGAAACTCTCTGGCGGCGTTGCGGTGCTGAAAATCGGCGCGGCGACTGAAGTGGAAATGAAGGAAAAGAAGGCTCGTGTCGAGGATGCGCTTCACGCAACCCGCGCAGCAGTTGAGGAAGGTATCGTCCCCGGCGGCGGCGTAGCGTACTTGCGGGCTGGTAAGAAACTTGAGACCCTGAAGGGTGCGAACGAAGACCAGACCACCGGAATCGAAATTGTCAGGAAGTCCCTTGAAGAGCCGATCAGAATGATCGCGGCCAACGCTGGTGCGGAAGGCTCCGTGGTGGTGAACCGCGTAAAGGCAGAGAAGGACGATTTCGGGTACAATGCGTTCAGCGGAGAGTACGAGAATCTGATCAAATCGGGTGTCATTGACCCGACGAAGGTCAGTCGTGCCGCTCTGGAGAATGCAGCGTCCGTGGCGGGCCTTCTGCTCACTACCGAAGCCACCATCGTGGAAAAGCCGGAAGAGAAGAAGCCGGCTCCGCCGATGCCTGGCGGCGGTATGGGTGACATGTACTAAGTAATGGTTGCACTGATGTTGCTGTAAACAAAAAGCCCCGCGATGAGCGGGGCTTTTTGTCTTGTGGGAACCGTTAAACTTCGTTTCTTTAAATGCTGCACGAGAGTCCCAGAGTCGGCAATATCGGCCACAGGTCAATCTCCGTAATCACAGGCTGGCCCTCGTTGTTGAATTCATAACTGTAGGAGAACACGTTGGCGATGTTAAAGATGTTGCTTACGTCAAGATATGCCGATGCCTCCAGGCCGAACAGCAGGAAGTGCTTTGAAAGACGTGCATCGACTCTGATGTATTCAGGCAGAGAGGCGGAGTTGGTTCTGCCGGCCTGCCATGCCCATTGTTGATTCGACGCATTGTAGACTGCGAAGTTCGGTGTGTAGGGATATCCGCTCCCATACACGCCCCGTAGGCTAAGTTCCCAGTTCTTTCCTGTTTCAAATGTGGCGATTGCGGAGAGGGTATGGCGCTGGTCGGTATTCCGCGGCACATACCCTTGAGGATCATTGAACAGCTTCTCCTGTGCATTGAGCCACGAATAGCACAACCACCCTGAAAACTTCGGCGCCGAATAGAAAAAGTATGCGTCCAATCCTGTCGCTCTGCCGATCGCATCGTTGTGGTGTGAATAAAGAATCTCCCCCTCGCTCACCGTTGAAGAAATCAAGTTTGAGTACTCCTTGTGATACCCCTCGAGTTTGATTTTTATGAGAGCCTGATTTTTCAAGGGAAGATCGAGTTCGGCGCCCAGCACAGTGTGGATCGCCCGTTGGGAATGCGTATTGGTATCGGAGGGGGTCGAAGATGCGAGCTGCTGCGGTATCGGCGATTGGTAGTACTCTCCCCATGCCGCGCGCAATGTGAGTGCAGGAAACGCCTTGTAGGCAATATTCAGGCGGGGGCTCCAGGTGAGATCCCTGCTGAGGGCAAAGTAATCGAACCTTCCTCCCACATTGACTACCACCTGTTCTCCGAGCAGAATGATATTCTCAAGATACCCTGAAACCTTGTGGGTTCCAGTGTGCACAGTGTCGAGGTAGTTCGTTATGTCTTTGACATTGCTCAAGGTGCGAGTTGTGTCGGGATAGTGTGTGTAGTTCTCAGTTACTCCGACGGTCCAGCCTCTTACCGATTCTCTGTCGTAGAAGAGCCGTTGATAACTCCCTCCGGTCTTGATGGTGTAATCCGGGCTTACGGCCAGGTCCAATGAAGTATTGAATTCCATCGTCAAGATGCTGTATTCATCGTTGTTGATATGCGCGGTTGTGCTTCTGTAAAATTTGTACGCGGAGCCCGGTGTAAACATACTGGCGTAGTCGTAGGTATTGATCCCTGCAACAGCCTGCCGCTGGTCGTACATCGAAAACTCCGAACGAACGAGCGCCGACGAGGAGAGAATATTTGTGCTTTGAAGGGCCACCATTGTGCTGTAGTAGTGGGCGTGTTGGTCCGTTGAGTCGTGCCACAACTGAGTCAGTGGTCCGCGAAGGCCATCAGGGGACTTGTACGAACTCCAAGAAGCCGTGCTAAGGTCGCCGTTCGGGTCCTGGATGAAGTGATCGCCTGCATGGATGAACTTCAGCGCAACGGAGTTTTGTGGGGCGATGGAATAGCTGAGCACTCCTTGCACGTCATAGAACGAGGGGTGGATGGTCGTCGCTATATCGAACATCTTCAGGACGTATTGTAAATAGCTTTGCCTTGCCCCAATAATAAAAGATCCCTTTGAGGATAGAGGGCCCTCGACGAGGGCATCGAAATCAGTCAGGCTCAGAGTGGCTTTCCCGTGATACTCCTCCCTGTCGCCATCCCGATATTCGATGTTGACCACGGAACTCATCCTATCACCATACCGGGCGGTAAACCCTCCGGAGATCAAATCCATCTTCTTAATGAGGTCCACGTCGAAAATGCCAATACTGACATTCGAAGCTTCCTTGACATGGTATGGCTCATACACCTGGGTGCCATTGACAAGGACGAGGTTCTCATCCGAATTCCCGCCCCGGACATTGAACTTCGCACTCATTTCGTTGTCTCCCGATACGCCGGGCAACATCTGAATGGAACGCAACACATCAGGCATCGCGCTGGTCATTTGCGCGATGGTTCCGCTTTGGAGCGACAACGCGCTTACTTCTACCTGAGGCGATTCATTCTCGGCCTTATGGGCATAAACGGTGACATCCTGAAGAAGGACATCGGTGGATTGCATCACAATTGTTACGCTGAGGTCTGCATTGACCGCGAGTTTCAGAATTCCGGATTTGTACCCTACATAGCTGCACCGTAGGAGATGGTCGCCCGGCACAACATCAAAGGTGAATTGTCCGTGCTCATCGGTAGTTGTCCATTGTGCGCTGCTGTCTGCGACCACGTGGGCAAACCCCAGCGGTTCATTTGTCGAAGCATCGCGGACAACGCCCTTGACAGTGAAGGTCTGGGCATGACTCCACGAAGCGCCAACCATGAGGCAAAGGATCATGAGAAGGAGGGTCTTCATTTGCTTGTCTATTCAGTGATGAGGCTGGGGCTGTGACGATAGCGTAGAATTGTGATGCCTGGTCCAAAGGCAGTGGATGCCCGGATTGCCCGTCGACGCGAATCACAAGGGATCAACGAAAGAACTGGAATTGCTACAAGATCTTTCCCGGGTTCAATATTCCTTGAGGATCGAAAACCGTTTTGATTTCCCGCATGAGCCTCCGCTCAACCTCTCCAATGGCGAGAGGGAGGTACTTGCGCTGAGAGTATCCTATGCCATGTTCCCCCGAAATGGTGCCGCCGAGACGCACGGTGAGCTGAAAGATCTCCCGAATTGCATCATCGATTTTCAATGCCCAGGCTTCGTCGGAAAGAGTGCCCTTCAGGATGTTCACATGGACATTGCCATCGCCAGCATGGCCATAGCAAATGGCGGTTATCCCATAGCGGTTGGTAATTTCCTTGACGCCACGCACGAGTTCGGGGAGTCGTGCCCGGGGAACGACGGTATCCTCTTCCTTGTAGGCGGATATCGATTTGACCGCTTCACCAATGCTCCGCCGCAAAGCCCATACGTCGGCCACCTTCTGAGGATCATCTGCCAGGAGAACATCGAGTGCTCCATAGCTGCTCAGAATCTCACCAATTGTCGAGATTTCATCATCGAGAACCTGATCCTGATTTCCGTCAACCTCGATCAGCAGCTGCGCACCTGCGTCACCATTCGGAAAGTGCTTTCCCAATTGCTCCTCGGCCGCACGAACAGCCGCGCGTTCCATGAATTCAAGAGCAGAGGGAGTAATCCCCGACTGAAAGATGGCCGTGACAGCCCGGGCCGAAACCTCAAGCGAATCGAAGGAAGCGAGAAGCACCTTCCTTTTCCGAGGCAACGGAAGCAGCTTGAGCCTGATCTTGGTGATGATCGCAAGCGTGCCTTCACTTCCGATGAGAAGCTGTGTAAGATTGTAGCCCGTTGAGTTCTTCAGTACGGCTGCGCCGGTATGAATGACTTCGCCGGACGCGAGGACAGCCTCGAGACCGAGCACATAGTCACGGGTCACACCGTATTTCACCGCTCGGGGGCCACCAGCGCATTCGGCGAGGTTGCCGCCCAGATGACAAGTACCACGTGACGCCGGATCGGGTGGATAGAACAGACCCAGACTTTCCACTTCCTCCTGAAATTTCTGAGTAGTTACTCCGGGCTCTACCTCGGCCTGAAAACTCTCCTTATCGATGGAGAGAATGCGATTGAATCGCTCCATGGAGAGACAAATTCCGCCGCTGACGGGCAACGCGCCTCCGGAAAGGCCTGTCCCTCCTCCTCTGGGGGTGACGGAAAGTCCCAATTCACCAGCCGTCCGCAGGAGGGCCGCAACTTCTTCGGTGGTCCCTGGTTTCACAACCACTTCGGGCGGAAACGTTAAATCCTCCGTTTCATCCCGCCCATACAACAAACAAAGCTCGCGGTCGGTCGAGCAATACACCGATCCCACAATCTCCTGCAGCCGCGATATTTGCTCAGTCTTCAACACACCGTCGCCTAATGGGAGTTTTCAGGAAGGAGAACAAACCTGGCGTAGTGCCCCGTGTCAAGATAGCTATTGGCCGCGTCTCGGACGATCTCGGGGGTGATGCTGCGAATCAAATCCGCATACGTGAGAATCTGTTCCGGATTAATTTCGTTGACACGGCAGAATTGCAGGGCAGTCAGCCAAAAACCGTTCTGTTTGAGACTCACCTCTCGCTCGCGCAAATCAGTCTCCCGTACCTTGGCGATATACGACGAGTCGGGCCCGAATCGTTGGAGACTGTCGATTTGCTGGAAGACTGCGTGTGTGAGTTCTTCCACTCGCTCGGGTGCGCAGCCGAATGAGATGACCAAACGATAGCGCTGTTGGGGAATGCGACTGGGAGCGGCGCTTACGCCAACCCCATATGTTCCCCCCTTTTCCTCCCGGAGTGCCTCTCTGAGTTTGATGCGCAAGACCTCTGCGAGAGAACTGATTGCAAACCGATTTTCTCTCGTCCATGTGAACGGACCGGTGAAATACAACCTGACGAGGCTTTTCGGTTCAATGCCCCGATGC
>Ga0265330_10001893_pt1 | contig 11643 bp, 14 predicted proteins | sample 41919metaG_FD_202083 | JGI IMG/M metagenome (GOLD analysis project Ga0265330, IMG submission 202083) | Rhizosphere microbial communities from Carex aquatilis grown in University of Washington, Seatle, WA, United States - 4-19-19 metaG | ecosystem: Host-associated > Plants > Roots > Rhizosphere... | reverse complement strand
TAGCCCGGTCGTGGCGGCCAGGTCGGCCAGGCGACCGAGCACCTCGCGGATGGCCGCCTTGCGCGCATCCGCGTGAAGTACGCCGCTCACTTGAACACCGCCATGAGATCCGCAACCTGGGCGTCGCATTCCTCGCGCGACAGCCCGCCCGATCCGCTGTCACGACCGTCGCTGGCCACGGCACGGAAGTAGGCCGTTTGCGCAAACAAGCGCAGGGCTTCCACGCGCGTGGGCAGGTAGGGATGGGTGGAAAAGGCCTCGCCCAGGCGGCGCAGATCGTCGCGCCCTTGCGTGAACTGGCGCAGGTATTCCTCGACGTTGATCTCGCCATAGAGCTTGCGCGAGCCGAGCGCCAGCTTGATGAGCGCAGAGGTGGCCAGGCCCAGGTCGCGGGTACACAGCAGGCCGGCGCGGTCGCTGGTGATCTCCGCCCGCCGCGACCACGCGCGCAGGGCCAGCACCACGGGCTGGGCGCCCAGCCGCAGAAGCAAGTTCGCGGTCTGGGTCAGGTAGTAAAGCGCGGTCAGGTACACCACGTGGTTGTTGTGGATGTGGCCGCACTCGTGACCGATGACGAAGAGCAGTTCGGCGTCGGTCAGGTGGTCGACCAGCGCGCCGGAAAGCACCAGGGTGGCATCCTCGCTGGTGCCAAAGGTGTGGGCGCCCAGCGAGGCCAGCTCAGGCGACACGTAGACCGCAGGCAGTGGAATCTTCAGCACATCCGCACAGCGGGCAACCTTGGCGTAGAGCGCGGGAAACTGGCGCTCGCCCACGCGCACGGCGCTGCCGACCAGGCGGCTCTTGCCCACGGTGTTCCAGAAACGCACCGTGGATTCCATGGCCAGGGTCACCGGTCGCAGCTTGTCCATGGTGGCGCGCACCCGGAAATCGCCGGCAAAGGCGTAGGCAGCGGTTTCCCGCGCGCGCGTCTGCCCGGCGCTCTTGCACGCGGCCACATAACGGGAAAACGACAGATCCACCGCTACCATGACCCGCATCATAGCGCAGAGCGGGGCGTGTGCAGGTGCAAGGCGGCGCTTCCGCGGTCGCCGCGCCGATTTCGCGCTACAATGCGCGGCCTGACAATGTCGCTCCTCCGTTCCGCAGAAGCTGAAATTGATACCCCGGCCGACCTGGCGCCGGTCGAGGCCCCCATGCGCCTGGCGCTTGAAGCCGCTGCCCAGGCCGGTCGATCGGGCGAAGTCCCCGTCGGTGCTGTGGTGATGGCCCGCGGCCAGGTGGTGGCCGTGGCGCACAACCAGCGCGAGTGTCTCAACGACCCCACCGCTCACGCCGAGATCATCGCCCTGCGGGCCGCGGCCGCTGCGCTCGGGGGCTGGCGCTTGGTCGATGCCGATCTCTACGTGACCATGGAGCCTTGCCCGATGTGCGCCGGGGCCGTGGTCAACGCGCGCGTACGGCGGCTGTACTACGGCTGCGACGATCCCAAGGCCGGGGCTGCGCGCACGCTCTTTCGGTTGCTCGACGATGCGCGCCTCAATCACCAGGTCGAGGTGATTCCCGGCGTGCTGGCCGCCGAGAGCGCGGCTCTGCTCAAGTCGTTCTTCCTGCGTCTGCGCCAGCCCGCGGCCGACCTCAGGGTCGCGCGCCGCTGACGTTGGTAGCCGGCGCGCCCGCGGCCCCCTGGCGCTGACCGGGTGGCGCGGTGGTCATGGGATCGCGCTTGCCACGGGCCTCGCGGCTGCGCAGATCCGTGATGGCGCCGGCCAGCGCGGCGGCCACGGTTTTCTTGCCTTGCTCGGAAAGCAGAAAAGGACCCTCTTCTGCGTGGTCGAGGTAGCCCACCTCGACCAGCACCGCGGGCATGTCCAGGCCCTGCAGGATGTCCAGGGTCGCCCCGGTCTGCTTGATGCCGCGATCCCGATCCGCGCCGAGGGCGTCGGACAGGCGCCACCGGATGCGTCGAGCGGCGGCCAGGCTGTCGGCCGCAGCACTGCGAGCACGATGCGCGGCCCATGCGGCCTGCGCGTCGTCGTCGGCCAGCAGAGCTGCGCGCGCCACCTCTTGATCGACGTCATCGGCCGGCAAGACGAAGATCTCGAAACCGCGCTGGCTGCCTGGTCCTTGCTCGGCCGACGCCGCGTTGGCGTGGATGCTGACAAACAAGCGCGCGCCAGCCTGGTTGGCACAGCGGACTCGGGCGCGGATGGGCACCAGCACGTCGCCGTTGCGGCAGAGCACGATCTTGAGACCCGGCTCGCCTTGCAAGAGCCGCTGCACCAGGCGGGCGATCTCCAGGGTCAGGTGTTTCTCGAACTGCTCGGGCTTGGCCGTGGGCGCCCCGCGGTTGGATCCGCCGTGTCCCGGATCCAAGGCCACCACGAAGGGTGGCTCGCCGCTCGCGACCGCGAGCCAGGCGCAGAAGATGCTTGCGACGGAACTGTGAAACATCGGGGGCTACCGCATAGGCTACCGCCCTGACGAAGCGCGCGCGAGTCTTCTGACGGGGGGACCCTGCACGGTTTGCTCGCCTCCCGCGATGGTGCGCGGCGAGCGAAGCTCGCCGGCTCCCCACGCGACTCAAGAAAGCCCTATACTGGCCCGTCGTCCATGCCGAAAGCCATTCCCAGCCCCAACCTGACCGCCGTCCTGGCTCTGGCCGCGGTGGCGGACCTTGTGCTTTACCGACTCGGGTCGCATGTGTTTCTGCCCAGCCAGCCCACGTGGGGAGCGGCGCGCGTCTTGGCCGACGTCGGACTCTTCATGTCCAACCTCGGCGGCATACTCGGCGTCGTGCTGGTGGCCATGGTGCTGCTGCATGCCTTGCGAGGCGACACGATCTTTCCGCGCTCCATGCGTATCACGGTCAGCACTATCGGAATCTTCTTCGTGATTTTGTCCGCGATCGGTGTTCTGGCCCTGCCGGTTCCTGACCGCTACGTGATCTACCTTCTCATCAGCCACGCTTTTCTGTCTGCGCTGGTGGCGGTGGGCCTGTGGCACAGGCGTTGTCCTGTCCGTCTGAAACTCGCGCTGACTCTATTCGCCGCTCCCATCGTGTTGCAGACAGCGACAAAATTCTGCGAGCGCATGGGGTGGTCGCCCTTGCTCATGAGCCAGTGTGCCCGCGCGGCCCAGGCCAGCGTTTTCTTCGGTCTTCTGCTGGCGCCGGTTCTGGTGCCCTCGCGTCCGCTGCGCGCCCTGCAAGGGGCGTTAATGTTGGGGGCCGGGATGATCTCCTTCTGCCTTCTGTCTCTGGCCATGGTGAGGTTCTTCAGTCTCGCCCAGGTGGTGGCGCTCTACGGGCTTCGCTTTGACCTCCCCAACGCCACGGGTGCCGTGGGCACGGCCTACGCCGCCATGGTCGTGGCTGCCTATGCCAGCGTAGCCGCGGCCGCAGCCGCTTGCCTTGCCGGTCAGGCAGTGTCACGCCTGCTCGGATACGGTCTTCTGCTCCTGGCCACGACTGGCCATCAGATCGTGGCCACCAACCAGACCCTGTTCTCGCTCTGTGGCCTGTGCGCCCTGGCCCTAGGCGCTGTGCGCCTAGGTGACTCAGCCAGGGCCGCCGCGGGCCCCCCGCTCGACTAGCGACGGCCGCGGGCGATCAGCTCGCGCTCGGCACGGAGCCAGTTCTCGTGGTCATTCCCGCCGTCGCGCTGATAGATTTCAAAGGCGCGGGCAGCGATCTCTTCCTGGGTCGGCTTGTAGGGGGCGGTTGCCTTTGCCGAAGGAGCTGCCTTCGCCACAGGAGCTGCGGGAGCAGGAGCTGCCTTTGCCGCAGGAGCTGCGGGAGCAGGAGCTGCCTTTGCCACAGGAGCTGCCGGGGTCACATTCTTGGAAGGAACGGGTTTGGAAGGAGTTTTGGTAGCCATTTTGCAGTCCTTTGTGGTCCCAAGGTTGGTCACTTAGGGCAGGCTGTCAAGAAAATCCTCATAACGTGACCCTTTGCGGCGACTGCCGAAACTGCATTGCGGTAATGCGACTCCGCTCGGGGTAGGCTGGCAGCCGTGCTGTGGAACCTGTACGCGGCTTGTTTTGACCTGGTGGCTAGCCTTGCGCCCTACCAGGACATGCTCGATGAAGTGGTGGCAGAACTGGACCTACGACCCGGCATGCGGGTGCTGGATGCGGGCTGCGGCACAGGCGCCCTGGAGGCACGGCTGGCCCAGCGACATCCTGATGTCGAGGTGGTAGCGGTCGACTCCTCGCCGGCCATGCTGGCGCGAGCCCAGCGTCGGTCTTTGTCACCCGGCACGCGTTTCGTGATCGCGGACATCGATGATTTTCTAGCCGAGGAAGAGGCGCGGTTCGACCGCGTGGTGAGCGTGAATGTGATCTGGGCGTTGGCGGAGCCGCGCCGGACCATCGAACGCATGGCAGAGGGCCTGGCGCCGGGCGGCCGCATGGCGCACACGACCCCTCGCTGGCGTTTCCGATTCGATCTTATTGTCCTTCGTCATCTGCGGTGGGCGCGCGGCGGGCGAGGACTGCTGCGAGCTTTGTGTCTGCTGCCTGCGCTGGCCGTGGCTGGCCTGCTCAACCTTGCGATTGTCCTGCGGGTTCTGGTCGGCAATCACGCCTGGCGCGATCGCAGTCGCTGGCAGGCCGACGGGCTGGCGCGCCTATTCTCGTATCCGGGCCTGGGACAAGTCGCTGTCCGTTCCACCTACGCCGGTCAAGCATTTCTTGTCACCTGCGACAAGACGGCCGCGCCCCTGATATAGAGAAGAACATGGATTTTCAAGAATTGATCCGCATTCGCCGCAGCATCCGTGCCTACCGGCCGAGCGAGGTGCCCGAGGACGTTCTGCACCGTGTTCTAGACGCGGGCCGTGTGGCCCCCACGGCCTGCAACATTCAGCCGTTTCAACTGGTGGTCGTCACTGACCCCGAGGTGCGCGTCCAGCTCAAGGCCGCCTACCGCCACGAGTGGTTCTGGCAGGCTCCCGTGGTCGTCGCCGGGTGTGTCGAGCCGGCCAAGGCTTGGAAGCGCAACGACGGCTTCAACGCCGCCGACGTAGACATGGCCATCGTCATGGACCACATCATCCTGGCCGCCACAGAAGAAGGCCTTGGCACTTGCTGGGTGTGTGCCTTTGACGAGCCCAAGGCCAAGGAAATCCTGGGCGTTCCCGACGGCGTGCGCATCGTGGCCATGACCCCTCTCGGCTATCCCGCCGCCGAGCCTGCGCCCTTTGTGCGCCGACCGCTACGCGAACTGGTGCGCAACAACCATTGGTAGGGGGCAGCGTTCAGGCGCGCGTGGCCCCAGGCCGGCGCAAGTCGGAATCGCGTGGCCGGGCCAACCGTGATAGCGTTTTCTCGATGGCGAGCGTGCCCCGAAATCTCGTGGCGGCCGCGCTTGTGCACGGGTTGCTGTTGTATGGCACCGCGATCCAGGCGTCCCCGAATACGACCTATCCCTGGCTGGCCACGGAACCCAATTCGACCGTCGAGTCGCGTGTGCCGGTCCCTACTGGTTTTCATCGCGTACCTGTTCCGCCCCACAGCTTCGCGGCTTGGCTGCGCGGCTTGCCTGTCAAACCTGGCCGGCCCCCCGTGCACCTGTACGACGGCAGCTTGAAGAGCAACCAGGAGGCCCACCATCTCGTGCTCGACGTGGATGTGGGTCGGCGGGATCGCCAGCAGTGCGCCGACGCGGTGATTCGGCTGCGAGCCGAGTATTTGCACGTTGTCGGCAAGGAGGCGGAGATCTGTTTTCGCTTCACCAACGGCTCGCCTGCGCGCTGGACCGACTGGCGGGATGGGATGCGGCCGCACAACCAGGGTGGCAAGACCGAGTGGAGCAAAACGCAAACACCGGACGCAAGCTACGCCTCATTTCGGCGCTACCTGGACATCGTGTTCGTCTACGCGGGAACTCATTCGCTTGAGCGAGAACTTCAGCGCGTGGCGGATCCCAGGCGCATCGAGGCTGGCGATGTCTTTATCGAAGGCGGCTTTCCTGGTCACGCGGTGTTGGTTCTGGACGTGGCGGAGGATGAGGCCGGTCGGCGCGCTGTGCTCCTGGGCCAGAGCTTTATGCCGGCACAGGAGATCCACATGCTGCGCGGGCCGGGTGCGGATCCTTGGTACGTGATCACCGGGGACCATCCGCTGACGACGCCCCAGTGGGACTTTCCCGCCGGGGCGCTGCGGCGGTTCGCGACGCAGGGCTGTCCGGGCCGACCCTGACGTCTGCGCGACAAGCTGGGTCCAGCAACTCAGGCCGGTACTCGAAGTGCATGGTGTCGTAGTGATACCAGCGCCCGCCCCAGATGAAGCCATCGGCTTCAAAGGCATCCACGATGGCCTGGGGAATGCGGTTGCGCCAGCGCAGGGGCTTGTCACGCTGCCAACGCCAGTAGTCGCTTTGCGAAGAATCCAGATCGACTGCGATGCCAAAGGCATGGGCGCTGATGCGATCCGTGCCCGCGATCTTTCGTTGCGCGAACCCGCCTGACAGGCGACGCAGAAAGGGCGCAAGCCGCGCATCCGCAGCCCTGGACTGGATCAATCGCTGCTCAACGCGTGCAAGCGCGGCGGCAATCTTGCGATGGACCCGCACTGGATTGCCAAGAAAGCGCACGCGCACCTGCTGGCCGGCCACATCCTTGCCCCCGTAGGCGGCAACCAGGATGGATTCGATGCGTATCCGGCCGGGATCCTGATTTACGGTGGTTACAGGAAGAATGGGGCCCGCCCGGTAGGAAATGCGAAACAGATCCTCGACAGTCGGGTTGGCCAGAGTTTCGTCGAAGGTCTTGGTCTTTCCGTCGTCCGCAACGATGCGCGTTCCGTCAGGCAGCGCCGCTACCCAGCGTCCTTGCTCGAACAGCGGCGTCACCGGGTAGTGGCGCGCCAGGCACGACAAAGCCACGGGGCCAGGCCCCGCCGGGGCTTCCGCCAGGAACAAGACGATGGCCAGAGCAGATTGGATTCTTCGATTGTAGTCTCGTCATCGCCGTATTGCTCGGGTTCGTTGGATGTTCGGTGGATGTGGTTGCGCTATGCAACCATGGTGGATACACGTACATTTCCCAGAGGTGTCCCATGCCAATCCTGCACGTGCGCAATGTCCCCAAGCCGACCTATGAGCGGATCCAGCAGCAAGCCGCGGGGAGACAGACCTCCCTGAGCGCCGAGGTGGTCCGGCTGCTCGATTATGCGCTTGCCGATGTGGACTCGCAGACGGCCCGCCGAGACGTGCTGGACAGCATCCACCGCCGTCGCCGAGTCGCCAGACCTGTGAAGGGCAGGCCTGACAGCGTGGCCCTGCTCAGGAGAGATAGGTTACGGTGAACAAGCCGGTGCAGATCCTGGTGATCGACGCCAGCGTGGGAGTGAGGCTTTTCAGCAACGAGCAGGGAGCGGAAGAGGTGGGCCGCTTTTTCGATTTCGCCGCCGCCTGCCCAGACCTGCACCTGTGCGTGACCGAGCTGTTTTTCGTCGAGTGTGCCAACGTCTTTCTCAAACAGGCCCGGCGGGGCGACTACCCTGCCTCGTCGGCCAAGAAGAACCAGGCCGCGCTGCACGCCCTTGCGTTCAAGCCCTACTCGATCGAGCCCTTTTGTGGCGAGGCGCCCGAACTGGCGGCCCGCTATGGTCTCAGCGCGTACGATGCGCTTTACGCCTGCCTGGCGCATTTTCTCAAGACGACGCTGGTCACCTGCGACGTCCGCTTGATCCGCGCGCTGGCCGGCAGCGCAGTCAGCCTGGCCGATCCCGTGGCTGCGTTACGCCTGGTGGACACGCGCGTCTGATCGCGCAGGATTTCTGCCGCACCGTTTGTTCTTTTCTAGTCGCCTGCGTTCTTTCTTTCCCTCTCGCGTATTTTCTAATCTCTCTTTCCTCGTGGCGTGTGCGCGATGATCGCCAGACATCTCATTTGGCGCCCTTTCAGGTGAATATTCAGCGACCAGTGAACTGCCAAACAAATCGAGCCGTTACGAACTGCTACGGTGGCGGCGTGCAGACGATCAACAAGCCGAGGACGCGTCTGACTATCACGATGGCTACCGGTCCGGAAGGCGCACAGGCTCCTGCTGGCTCACTCGTGTACGATGCCAAGATGCTGTTGGCCCAGATTCCCACGGACTAGTGACACAGTGAGAGGATTTCTGTGATAGAGGTCGACGATTTCCACGATGCCAATGAACCAGTCAGAAAAAACCGTCGCCATCGTTACCGGGGCCAATGGGGTCATTGGCAAGGCGATCGCTGCGGGAATTGCGAAAGCTGGCTTTGCGGTGGTCATGGTTTGCCGGGACGAGCAGCGCGCGGCGCAGGCGCTGGATGAAGTCCGACAGGCGAGCGGCAGCTCGGATGTGCGGGTCGAGCTGGCCGACCTGTCGCGACGCGAGTCGGTGTTCGCGCTGGCCGCGCGCTGGCCGGGGCCACTGGAAGTGCTGGTCAACAACGCCGCCATCGCGCCCCGGCGTCGAACGGAAACACCCGAGGGCATCGAGATGCAATTCGCGACCAACGTGCTCGGCTACCTGTGGATGATGCGCGCCTTTGAGCCGGCGCTGCGACGATCAGCCCCGGCGCGCGTGGTGAACGTGGCCAGTTACTGGGCCGGCGACCTGGATCTCGCCGACTTGCAGTTCCAGCGACGGCGCTACGACAACGACCAAGCCTATCGCCAGTCCAAGCAGGCCAACCGCATGTTGACCGTGGCTTTTGCACAAAGATGGCGCGGCTGCGGCATCACCGTGAATTCTTGCCACCCGGGCGATGCCAACTCGGCTCTCAGCAACGCGCTCGGGTTTGGCGGCAGCGAAACGCCTGAGCGGGCCGCGGCCACCCCGGTGTGGCTGGCCACCGAGCCGTTGCTAGCCGACACCACCAGCCAGTATTTCGCCAATTGCCGGCCTGCACGCTGCGCTTTTTCCGCCGACGCGCAAGGCATAGCCGAGCTAGACGCGATCTGCGCCAAATTCTGACGCATTCTCTCGTCGAAAAGTGGGAAGCGGCCTTGTATCATTCTGGTTCAACATCCCCTCGAGGTACCGAGATGCAAATTGGGAAAGAGACCGTTGTCACCATCCACTACACGCTCACCGACGAAAAGGGCGTGGTTCTAGATTCCTCCGCCGGCGAAGAGCCGCTGACCTTTGTCCACGGTGCCGGGACCATGATTCCGGGTCTGGAAAAGGGGCTGCTCGGAAAGTCAGAGGGAGAGTCGCTCAAGGTTTCGGTGGCGCCGGCTGACGGCTACGGCGTGCGCGACGAGGAGTTGGTGCAAAAAGTACCGCGCAAGAATTTCCCGGTTGAGGACGTGGAGGTGGGCATGCACTTCCAGACGCGCAGCCCGAGCGGACCACGCATCGTGACGGTGCTGGCAACGGATGACGACAACATCACCGTCGACGCCAACCACCCGCTGGCCGGTACCACGCTGAATTTCGACGTCCAGGTATTGTCGGTTCGCGCGGCCACGCCCGAGGATCTGTCACCGCCTAGTTGTGGGAGTTGCGAAAGCTGCAGCGGCCACCACCACTAGAATTTACATTTTTGCCGGTTCGTCACGCCCACGCGCGGCGGCCGGTCGTTTCTTGGAGACCGGACGGGTTTCTCCTTTTCTGGCTGGCTCCAGCGCGAAGGTAGCCTGGACGTCGGTCTCCAGCGCAATGTCGTGCGCGGCGGGCAAGTGGCCGTCGAGTTCCAGGCGAACCCGCAACGGACGGGGCGAAGCCTCCAGTTCCATGCTTTGCGGCGTGATGCCGAGAACCACACCGTCGGATTCGCGCACGATGCGTGCGCCAGTAGGCAGGCTCTCGATGTGCACGCGCACGCGCTTGGGCACGGGCGCCACGGGAACCGGGGCCGACGCCACTGGCACCGCGGTCGCGACAGAGGTGCGGGCAGGAGCCGAGGGTCGATCGCGTCCCAGCAGCAGAATCACGACAACGGCAGCGACGGCCGTGGTCGCAAGCGCGACCCCCGTGGTCCAGCGGCCAGAACGCGTGCGCAGCGTGGTGACGGCTGAGGCCCTTTCACCCGCGGTGGCCGACAAGGTCGTTTGTTCCTGAGCCAATGACGGATTTGTCGGCGCATCGATGGTGGGCTGGAGCGCGTTGTGGACGTCGGTCACTGATTGCGACAGCGCGAAGGGAGAGGGCACCAGGCCGGTGGCAGCGGCGAGCACCGACTCGACCTCGGCCATAGACTGGAAGCGATCTTCCGGTTTCTTGGCCAGCATCTTGAGCAGCGCCGAGTCCAGGCCCGGGGAAATCATCGGCTCGATCTCGCGCGGCGGACGTGGGGGCTGGTTGAGATGCATGTTCAACAGCGCCCCGAATCCTTCCGACAGGAACGGCGGATGGCCCGTGGTCAGCTCGTAGAGGATGGCTCCCAGCGCGTAGATGTCGCTGCGCCGGTCGACTTCCTTGGTGCCCAGACATTGCTCGGGCGACATGTAGATGGGCGTGCCCATGAGCGACCCGGTGCGGGTCTTGACGAAACCGCCGGGCGCCGTGGTTTGCAGCTTGGCAATGCCGAAGTCGAGGACCTTGATGTGCTCGCTGCCAGGGTTGGCCTCATCGGGAACCACAAACAGGTTGTCGGGCTTGAGATCGCGGTGAACGATGCCCTTGGCGTGGGCCGCGCCCAGGGCGGAGGCCGTCTGCATCACCAGCGCGACCGCTTCGTTGGGCGCCAGCCTTCCTTTGCGCTTGATGCGTGCGGTGAGCGATTCCCCGCGCAGAAGCTCCATCACCAGGTACGAGATGCCGTTTTCCGTGACGCCGGAGTCGAGGATTTCGATGATGTTGGGGTGGCGGATGGAATTGGCCGCGCGGGCCTCGTTGATGAAACGCGCGAGCGACTGTGCGTCGCGGCCCAGCTCGGCGCGCAGGACCTTGATGGCCACCTGGCGGCCAATGCTGGGGTGTTCGGCTAGATACACGGCGCCCATGCCACCCTCGCCTAGGAGGGTCGTGGCGAGGTAGTTGCCGAAACGCTGGCCGATCACCGGGCGAGTCTATCGCCTTTCCCGCTTCTGCGACATCCCGTCCGGTGCCACGTCCGGTGCCACTCCTCTCGCTGGCCTGACCTTTTCCGTGATTCTGCCGATCTCGAACTCGCCGAAAGTGGCATGGCAGACTCTCCAAAGGTTCCTCAGATTTCGCAAGCAAGACAAGGGGGACGAGCCTTCTCAGTCACAGGTTCCGGAGCACGGAACCCAAGGTCCTTCGGTGGCGGTTATGGTTGCGGTGCCGTCAGTGAGCCCAGACGCTTTGGCCGTCACCGTGATGGTTCCCGCGCCTGTCGCCTGAACGATGGCGTAGGCTAGGCCTCCGGAGCTGTTGCGCACATTTCCGCGGAACGTCTCCTGCGTCATGCTCGCACTGTCCACGGCTATGATGGTGCCTGGCCCCGTAATGGAAAATGTTATCGCTGTGTCGGTGGACACTGCGGCTGCTACGAATGAGACGTCGTTCACGTCGGTCATTATCTCGGTGTGATCCGCCGTCAGTGTGACCTTGCCCGCCACCGCTCCGGTGGGCGGAGACGATGTCACCGCCGCGCCCCATATCTTCGCCCACGCAAGACCGTTGGCCCTGATGGTCCCACCCAGTTCGTCCATGAGCGCCCCGTTGCCCCCAAATGATGGCCATCCGCCGTCACGCTCGCCCATATAGTCAACGCCCGTCCACATGAACTCGCCCGTGAGCG
>Ga0265330_10001892_pt1 | contig 11646 bp, 6 predicted proteins | sample 41919metaG_FD_202083 | JGI IMG/M metagenome (GOLD analysis project Ga0265330, IMG submission 202083) | Rhizosphere microbial communities from Carex aquatilis grown in University of Washington, Seatle, WA, United States - 4-19-19 metaG | ecosystem: Host-associated > Plants > Roots > Rhizosphere >... | reverse complement strand
TTCTTCCAGAAGAAGCTCATCTGGCGCATGCTGGCCCTGGCTTTCTTCTATCGCTTCAGCTGGTACCTGATCGAGAAGGTCAACAACATCTTCCTCATCGCCGATCGCGCCGAGGGCGGCCTCGGCCTGACCAATCAGACCGCCGGCCAGATCAGCGGCGTCTGGGGGTCGGCCTCGTTTCTGGTGGCCAGCGTGGTGGGCGGCCTGGTGCTGGCCAAGGTCGGCCTCTCCCGCAAGACCCTGATGTTCTTCGTGGGCAGCCTGGTCATTCCGAACCTGGCCTTCGTGTATCTCGGCCGCTCGCAGCCCGATGCAATTTTGCTCATCACCGTCGTCTGGTGCGTGGCCATGTTCGCCTACGGCTTCGGCGCCGTCGCGCACATGTACTACATGATGAAGCAGATCTCGCCCGGGCCGTACCAGACCGCGCACTACGCCTTCGCCACCGGGACCATGGGTCTCTGCAATTTCTCCGCTGGCTTCTTCAGCGGCAAGCTCGCGGATGCGCTCGGCTACCCGACCTTCTTCACCGTCGTGCTCTTCTGCGCGATTCCGGGCCTGTTGGCCGCGTGGTTCGCTCCCTTCGTTCACAGCATGGGCGAGGAGACCAAGGCGGGAACATAGCTCGGCAGGCACCACCCGAATACAAAAAGGGCGATCCCTCGCGGGACCGCCCTTTGGCTTGGGTGCTACAGATCCCTACTGGCAGGCCACTGCGGTTTCATCCGGGCCGGGGCCTACGTTGCCGCTGACGTTGGCGGTGAAAGTGTTCCCGGTATTGGTCAGCGCGGCGGTGGAGCCGCACGGGATGCTGATGCCGTAGCTGGCGCTGTTCGACAGCGTTGAGTTTTCGAGGTCGAGCACAGTGGTGTTCGATACCACGGTTATGTCGCCGGCCGAGGATCCCCCGCCGTAAGAAATATTGGCGTATTGGATGGTGGCGCGGCCCGCGCCCCACAAGACGATACCTACCCAATCCCCGGGCGCGGGCGAGGAATTGAGCGAGGTGAACACGACCGGGGCAGCCAGGGTACCGTTGACATGCAGATTGCCAGCGTCGGAGTAGCCGACCCAGAGGTATGTGTCCGAGGCAAACTTGAAGACGCTCCCCGCAGCGATGCTGAGGATGGGCGCGGTGGCTCCCCCGAGACCGAGAGCCGATGTGACCGCAACCGTCGTGCCTGGATTCTTCCAGTTGGTGGAGACGCTGACGTCGCCACCAGCCAGCTCGATCATCGCGCCGCCGTTGAAGGTATTGGTCGAGTCGATGCCGGCGAAGGAAGGTGCCTGGACCGAGATTGCATACTGCTGCGTTGGCGTGGTCGGGATATTGCTGAAGGTACAGTTGCTGATGGTAAAGTTCGAGTCCGCGCTGTCTTCCTGGATGCCGTTGTGGCCTGAGCCTACGTGGCTGATGGCTACGTGATCGACAGTCACGCGGGCTGGCTTTACACCTGAGCCTTCGATGCATGAGTAGGTGGAACCGCAGTAGTCGAGGTTGGCATAGGCGATCTGCGTGCCGCCCATGGTGCCGCTCCAGAGAACGATGCCGACCCAGTCGCCCGCGCTCGGTGTCGTGTTGGACGAAGTGAAGGTGATGGGGTTGGTAGCAGTGCCAACAGCGACCAGTTTGGCCGCGGTGTTGTAGCCGATCCAGATACCGACATCCGGATCGAAGCGTAGCGTTGCACCTGCCTCGATGGTCAAAGTCGCGTTGCCACCGACGGAGATACCGTCCGTAATTGTGTAGGGGCTGCACGCCTTGGTGAGGGTGAGGTTGGCTGTGACGTCTCCGCCCGTGAAAGGCGTCGTCATTGTGCAGACTGGGGCGGTATCGATAGGCGCCGTCGTATCGAGTTCGGCGGTGTCGCCGGAGGTATCGATCGTGGCTGTGTCGAGCTGGATCGGCGCATCGGACACAATGGGCGCATCAGGGATCGCTGCATCCACCACCGGGGTGGTATCGCCGGGCGCGGCCACATCCGAACTCACCGGGGCGGTGTCGACCACGGGAGGAGTTGTATCTGGAACGCCGACATCCAATTTCGCGCCATCTGCGCCGCCGCCTCCGTCGTGTCCGATCGCCCCTCCCGTACCGCCACCCGATCCTCCAGTTCCGTTGTTGTTCCCGCCGCCGCCGCAGCCCACGAGGAGAAGTGGCGTTGCGGAGAGCACGAGAGCCAATGCACGCGCAGTTCGCTTTGTCATGTCAGTGATCCTTTCAGCAAGTTTAAGAGCCGACCGGCGGCAACTATAAGCCCAATCGGGTTCAATGAACAGACGGGCGTGGCCGGGCCCCTATTCATGGAGTCCAGCCTCCTGACCCCATGGACCTGCACCGGCTAGCCCGCAGCCTTGAGCGCCTCGGGCATCAAGGCAACCTGCCTTGCGGTGATCGAGTCAGCGGCAGGCCCCGCGAAGGTCCTGGCTCGCAGCCGGGCTACTCCTTCGCCTCACTGACAGCCCCGAACGGGGCAAAGAAGGAAATGATGATGGGTGGCAGCGAGGCGAGTAGCACGAAGCCGAAGAAGGCCTGGTAGCCGAGCCAGGCTTGGATGCGTCCGCTCACCATCCCGGTCAGCATCATGTTGAGCGCCATGATGCCGGTGGCGAAGGCATAGTGGGCCGTGCGATAGCGTCCCGGCGACAACTCTTGCATCATGTACAACATCATGCCAACTGTGCCCAGGCCGTAGCCCAGTTTCTCAATCAACACCACACAGGTAATCAAAACCAGATCGTGTGGCAGGGCCTGGCTCAAGTAGAAGAACGTCACATGCGGCACATTGAGAGCAAAGGCCAATAGCACGAACACTCGTCGCAAGCCGTAGCGCGCGGCCAGCAGCCCGCCCAATAAGGTTCCCCCCACGAACGCCACTGTTCCGAAGGTTCCATTGATGTTGCCCAGGGCCATGTTGTCGAGCCCCAGGCCTCCGACGGCCCGCTTGTCCATCAGGAACAGGGGACCGATCTTCTCGATGAATCCCTCGGCAAAGCGGTAGAAGAAGACCGCCGTGATCATCATCCACACGCGCGGTTTCTTGAAGAAGCTGATCCAGGCGTCCGCAGTGGTGGCCAGCGCCGCACGCACGCTGGAGGGCGCGTCCGCGGCCTTGGCCCCTGGGGGAAGAAGATAGTAGTGCCAGACAGAGGCCGCAGCCAGGATGGCCGCGATCAGCATCATCACGAACATCCAGGCGGTGAACCACGCCGGGTTGGTCCCAGAGGCGGGCGTTGGTTTGCCCGCCGCGGCCCAGTCAAATAGCACCTTGGTCAAGCTGACCAACGCGCCCGAGACCAAGACCCGGCCCAAATTCCAGAATGCCCCTTGCAGTCCGACGTAGAGCGCCTGTTCCTTGGGCGTGGTCGAGGTCAGGTACACGCCGTCGCCGGCGATGTCTTGCGTCGCCGAGGCAAAGCCCGACATCCAGAAGAAGGCGATGGTGAGCGGCAGGTACGCCGGCAGCTTGAGGGCAAAGGCCGCGCAAGAGAACGTGACCACCATGGTGAGCTCCATGGCGATCACGAAGAAGCGTTTGGTGCGAAACAGCTCCAGCAGCGGCGCCCACAAAGGCTTGACCACCCAAGGCAGATACATGGCGCCGGTATAGGCCGCGATCTCGGCGTTGGTCAGCCCCAGGTTCTTGTACATGATGGCCGCCACCACGGATACCGCGATCATGGGCGTGCCCATGGCAAAATAGAGACTGGGCACCCAAAGCAACGGATGCGCGCGGCGGTTTTCGGGGCGGGGCATGGCGGGCTAGTAGGCTGGTTTTACCGTCGCCCACTGTCGCTAGCGCTGGATGACCGCCGGAATATCCAGCTCTTCCCACACCGGGGTCGTGTTCACGGTGGCAGGACTCTGGGTCCACAGGTAGACCGCTGGATAGGTCGTGATGGTGCCGCTGCCATCCACCACGATGGCGGTCATGTAGAGCTGCGAGATGTAGACCTGGCCAGGTTGGTAGCTGCTGGTGACGGGCGGAATGTCGGCGCGATTCGAGGAGAAAATAACCCAGTAGTAGGTCTTCCCGCTCGCGGACTGGAAGGACGGCGACCACTTGCCAAAGTGGTTGTTGACCCCGGGGCTGGTCTTGCTGCTGCACTTCGATGGATCGTTGGCCTTCAAGCGGGTCGCGGTGCCGCCCTTCGACGGGATCGCGAAGATCTCGGCCTGCGTATTGGCGTACATGACCTGCGTTGCGGGCACTCGGTTGAAGAGCAGGTATTGATCGTCGGGCGAGAAGGCCGGATAGTATTCTTCCCACGCCGGCTCGGCGGCGCCGGACACGGGCTGCGAAGCGCCACCACTGCCGTTGTTGAACGGCACCGAGTGCAGGTCGGTGGCCCCCAGGTTCAATCGTCCGTCCATGTTGCCGCCGTTGGTGGACGAGTAGACGATGGCGGTGCCGTCGTGGCGCCAGGTCGGACAGGCCGCGCCGTACGCATCGCCGGTGCGCGCGATCTCGCCGAACTGTTGTCCCGCGACCACGAACTTCTGGCCATTGTTCAGGGGAGGTTCGGGCGCGTCCAGATTGAACCAGGCCAGCTTGGCCGGCAGCTTGTCGTCAGTGGCCCAGGGCTGGGTCGGATCCTGCAGGCTGGACGTCGCCACCATCAGGCGGTGTCCATCTTGCCAAACCGCCTTGGAAAAGGCAGGCATGCCCGACCAGGGCATGTTGAGCGCCGCCAGGCCGCCGACGGTCAGGTTGGGTAGCTCGGCGCCCAGCGTATCGGTGCTGATCCCGGCGATGGCCATGTTCCAGGGCCAGTGATCGTTGAAGCCCACGTAGTGGCTATCGGGCGTGGCCGCGTGACAGCCGATGCACAGAACTTTGCGAACCGTGTGGAAGTCATCTTTCAGGCTTGGCTGCTGGACCTGCGAAGTCTTGAGCACGATCACCGTGGAATCATCGCCCAGGGTGTAGCCGCTGAGATAGTCGTCAGTATCTTGCGCCAGCGACGGGTCCTTGCCCACCTCGGTGGGAACCGCCGACCAGAAGACGATGTTGCCGCCAGCGCTGGCCGGGGCGATGCGGAAGTTTACGCTGCTGGCGCCCCCGGAGGCGGTGCGCACGGTCACCGTGACGTCCTGGTCGCGCACATGCGAGGCGAGGGCCTCCCAGATGGTCTTGGGCATGGTCCAACTGCTCTGGTTGGTGTACACGACCATGTCGTGGACCTCGAGAGCCGTGTGGATAGTGACTTGGGTCAGGCCGCCGCCGCTCCAACTGATGCGGGGGCGTTGCCAGTTGTAGGGGAAGAGCGTGCCGTCCTCGGGTTCGGAAATACAGGGCCCCGAACCCGATGCGGAACCACCGAACTGCGAGGCCGCGCTGGTCGCGACACCTGAATCAAAGAAGGGGTTGGGAGTGTTGGGATCGCTTGAGAAATCCACGCACCCGCTGCTGGGACAGGGCAGGGGATCGCTACCGGGTTGTGGCCCGGGCCCCGGCCCGCCCGTGGCGCCGGCCAGGCCAAGGTTTGCGGATCCACCATTCGAGAGGATGCCGGTCGATCCGGTTCGACCGCCACCGCTTCCGTTGCTGGCGACGTCAGCGGCTTTGCAAGCGAGAGTGAATGAGACCGGAAGAAGGGAGAGAAACAATAGTTTATTCATGACGGGCCTACAGTCTGAGGCGCACCCCCAGGTTGACATCCGCGACCGCCGAGATGGCTGGAATGCCAGCCAGGCCGTTGACTTCGAGAAATACGTTCCAGCTGGCGCTCAGGCCAACTGCCATTCCAGCACCTACGCCGATCACGACCGGTCCGCCGAGGACCGTGTCATTGACTTCACTCCGGTTGTTGGTCCGCTTGAGATTTTCGAGGTACAGACGGAAGCCCTGGCCGCCCCCTAGGATGCCGCTGCCGTAGAAGCGTAGGGTCTTGCCGCCCATGAAATAGAGTAGTCGTCCCAGGAACGCGACGGCCTCCGAGGCCGTGGCAGGGCGGCCACTAACCTGGGGAATGTACTGGATTCGTCCCTGAAGGGACAGGGAGAGACTCGGGGTCAGAAAGTAGCCCACCTCGGGCGTGATTTGTGCGGCCTTGGCAAACGCCACGCCTGGCGTGTATTTGAGCACTTGGTTCTTGTAAATCTCGGGCCCGGAGCTCCCGGCATAGCCGTACCCAAACCCCACGCCCAGCCCCAGCCACCAGTAGCCGCTGTCTTTGGGTGCGGCGGGCTCGGCGTCGACATCAGATTCGTCCCCCCCAGCGCGAGACGCCGCTGCCCCTTGATTGGCGTCGTGAATGTCAACCACCACAGGCTCGACCACGCTCCCTACCGAGGCGACCACCTTGCCCCGCTTGTTGCGCGCCTGGAAGTACAGGGAAAGCTGCTCGCCTTTGGTCGCATCAGGCGGAAGCTGCGTGCCCCAGCCTGGGGTTCCGTCCAGCGCAGATTCGGCCGACAGCTTGCGCGACTTGAACGGGGCACTGTCTCCTGCGCGGAAAGCAACAGTCACTTCGGCGACCTGGAGCGAGCCTTCGACCACACAGCGCAGCTTGACCGATGAGCCGGCCGTGGCCGAACTCGCGGTGGGACAGCGGAGGGGGCCCTGCGGCGGTGCTGGGGGCGGCTCGCTGGCTTCGGGGCTGGGCGGCGGAGTCGCGGGCTCCATCTCGGACTTTGCCCGTTCGAACAGCTCTTTCACCTCGGGAGTGTCCGTCCCCGCGCTGGGCAGGTACTGAGGTTGCAACTCCAGCGCTTTCTTGAAATGGAAGATGGCCTGCTCTTCGTTCTTCAAGCCACTGGCGTAGAGCACGGCGAGATTGCCGTGCGTCCCGGCCATCACGACGTGATTCCCGAGAGATGCAGCCTCGCCGATCTCCAAGGCCTTCTGCAGGCTCTTTTCGGCGAGTGGAAACTCCGCCGCGTCAAAGAACTGCCTGGCCTCTTTGTTGAGGCGTACCACTTTTGCCACCGCTTCCTTGTTGTCCCCAGCGGCCACGACGTTTGCGGCCGGCAGGGTGAAGAGCAGCCAGGCGGCGGCTGCAAAGAAGAGATGTCGATTGAACCAAGGGCGTACGGATTTCTGCGCACTCATGGGATCCCCGTGCAGACGATTGACTGCTCCCGGACTTATAACTCGGGAGCTTTTCAAAATGCGAAATTACTTGGCCGAACCTTTCTCGTCCAGGTAGGCCAACACCCAGGCCAGGGGCGCATTCCAATTGATGCAGATCTCGTTCGTGGAGTAGGATTCAATGCTGTCAGCAAAGCACTTCTCGGGTGCACATCCACCCACGGCCGCGGTTTTCACGTAGGGATCCTCGAGACCGGAGTTGGGGCCGCCCGAAACCATGCCGGGCGGGGCCGACGGGTACTTTTCGTTGACCTGGTGGGCCCAAAAACGATGGTGCGGGTTGCGCAACGGCCGGGAGCCCCAGCCGGTCACGTAGCTCTGGTCCATGACGTTGCGACCCAGAATGTAGTCCATGCCAGCGGCCACGGCGTTCAAGTAGCGCTGCTCGTGGTTGAAGTCATGGGCCAGGGCCAGAACCACGAGGTTGTTCAGCAGGAATGAGTTCGAGCCCCAGGGTGTCTTGCCAGCCAGGCCGTAGTCAACGGGCACTCGATAGCCGCGCTTCTGCAGGATCTGCAAATAGGCGTCTGCCGCCTGAGTCACAGCCTTGCGCGCCGTCGCAATTTCCTTGTCGCCCAGCGCGTTTGGCACGATCGCAAGCGAGATGGTTCCCAGCGCCGCAGTTGCTTGCCAGGTCATGGGCGAGGCGATGCCGCCGCCTTCTGTGGAAGGCAGACGCGGCGGTAACTTGAGGTAGTGGGGCGAGGCCGCGAGGAACTGCTTGTATTCGGGCTTCTTGGTCGTGATGAAGAGCTCGGCTGCCGCCCAGTAGAATTCGTCGTCGACCTTGTTGTCTTCGTACGGCCCCCCTCCGACACCGCCGGGCGGTGCGAAAACGGCAGGATAGCGTTGTGCGGCTTGCCAGGCTCGCTCGGCTGCCGCCAGGCAACGCTTGGAGAACGGGGCGTCGATGCTCTGCCAGATGCGCGCCGCCTGCGCTGCCACCGCCGCGAGATTGAGCGTGGCTGCTGTGCTGGGCGGATAGAGGAAGCGCGGCATCTTGTCCTCATGCGGAGCTAGGCCGAGCGCCGTCCATTCCTTGTCGTGAATTTTGTGATGAGCCATTCCGGCGCGGTCGCCGTCGGGAACCTGCATCTTGAGCAGGAACTCCAACTCCCAGCGGACCTCGTCCAGCAGGTCGGGCACGCCGTTGCCCTGCTCGGGAATATTCATGCTTCCGTCGGCAAAGTCGGCCAACGAAGAACCGAGGTGTCGGGTTCGCTCGTAGAGATTGAGCAGGGTCCACACCGAGATCCCGCCGTTGACCACGTACTTGCCGTGATCGCCGGCGTCGTACCAGCCGCCCGAGACGTCGAGACGATAGTTGCAGCCCGAGCCGGGCGCGCAGGGCACGCTCTTGTCTGAAAGGTGGCCGGCCGGCCGCACCCACTGCGGTCCACCCGCGTAGGGCATGGTGATCTCGATGCCACTGCGGTTCTGATAGTAGAAGCTCAGCGCGTCGTACTTGAGCTTGTGATAGATGGCCGGGCTGATGTCAAAGGGATGGCTGCGCGCGGACCCGACGACGAGGGCGAAGCCGCGGCCTTCCCGATCGAACGAGCTGAAGTCGGCAATCTGAACCATGTCGCCTGCCAGCGTGTCGGGGCCGGCCACCACGGTCTGGCCTGACTGGACCTCGTGGCCGGCGCTGTCCACCAGGCTCCAGGTCTGGGGAGCGTTTCCGCCGGTGCGCACCGTCGCCAGTTTCACCAACCCGGGGAAATAGCCGACCTGATTCGCCACGACGGCCGCAGGCGGCGCGTCTTTGATTCTGCTCCCACCAGAATGGCCTGCGGAATTCGGGGAATCGCTGTTGTCCGACCCACGCCTAGGCGGTGCGGTTCTCGCGCCGATGGGTACGCAACCCACCGCCATAGGCAGGAGGAGCGTGGGAAGGACTGCCCGCATTCGTCGGGCTACCACCACATGCTGGCGGCGATGGTGAACGTGTGCTTGTCAGGCAGCAGAGGCGCCCAGAGATTGCCGATCTGGCCGTACGGATAGGGAAGGCTTTGGAATGTGTTGTAGTCCTTGGTGTACCAGCTCCCGTACATATAGTACTGGTACTGGATCTGGATTTGCTCGTGGGTGACGAACGCTGTGCGGAAGATCAGGCGCGGAGAGATCACATTGAAGCTGCGGCTGCTGTCGTCCATGTTGGGCTGGACCCAGTCCCAGCGAAGCCCGCCCGACATGACGGCAAACGGGGTGTAGAGCCACTGCGTGCCCACCTTCAGTTTGTCTTTCCCCTGCTGCTGCTCAAATGCCGTTGACGCGGCCGATTGGTCGAGGCCGCTGATGTGGTTGTACATGCCGAAGATCTGGACCGTGACGTCCGAGCCCTGGCCCCAAAAAGCCTGTGGTCGCAGCAGGAACGCAGCCAAGCTGAATGTGTACTGAAAACCGATGCTATCGAGCGTGCCAGTACCCGTTGACTTGCCCGTGAAGTTGGCCGCGTACTGCCAGCCGCCCTGAGAGTGCATGGTCTCGATTGAGTCCTGAAGGACGCCAACATTGACTGCCCGGTTGTGGGAATAGCCGAGGTAGCCGAGTCCCATCCACCCTCCGTCGAGCCTCAGGTCGGCACCAAGAATCAGCAGGTGGCCATCCCTGGCTGAGCCGGCAAAGGCTCCGGTCTTGGCTTCCGGGCTGGCGTAGTTTGCGGGTCTGCTCGTGAAGTCGGAGTTGGGGTTGTTCAGGTCGGTCCGCATGGCGTCCATGGTCCAGGTGTACATGACGTGACCTGTTAGGGTGAGCATCTCTTGGTACATAGCGCCAACGTGTCCATGGGCCAACATGGTGGTTCCCATCTGCACATAGCCCGGGTAGGGCTGCCACGAGGTGTAGGGGGCCGGCACCCACTGTGGAACATCCATCTTGGCGCCGACGCCTCCCTCTGCAATGACCTGGAGGTCGTCCGCGACGTCCAAATCGAACGTGCCCGTGGCGCCGGCGATACGAGTGCGGCCAATCATATAGGTGTCATAGGCGCCGCCATCGTACTTGCCCATGGCGCCGTAGCGGTCCGAAAACACGCCCACGTTCCACGTCATCTTGCCCATGTCGCCCAGGGCGTCGGGAAAATTGAGCGTGAGGAAGGCGCGGTCGATGCCCAGCTGGTCCTGCAATTCGCGCCAACTACCCGAGGTGATGTTGTAGCTCGCGACGGCCATGGTCATGATGGCGCGGTTGTTCCCGTACTGGAACATCATTTCGCCCCAGGGGCCGGGGTTATTGTTGGTATAACTCCACGTGGTGTAGTTCAAGTCAGGCGTTACCGGCGGGGCATGGAACTGAAGTCCATGGCCGGACTGCGTATCCATGCTCAGGCGCATGGGGCCGCGGAAGAAGCCATGGAACCTGAAACCCCAATCCTCGGCAGGCACTTCGGACGCTACAGGTGGGGCTCCTGCATTGTCAGCGGCGTAGGTGGTGGTCTGAGGAGACAGGCCGAGTTCGGTGGTCTTTCCACTGCGCTTGTGCTGGGGGCTGGCGACGCCGGCTTCTGGCTGGGCCGGAGCAGGGGCCGGGGCGGGCATGGCGGCTGGGGCCGGCGGCGGCGGGACTGGGGCAACGGGCTCGGGGGCTGGCTGGGACGGGGCTGTTGCCGGCGCCGCGGCCTCTGCCGGCGCGGGAGCTTCCTGGGCCGGCGCTTCCTGGGCCGGCGCTGCTGCCGCCGGCTGCGCCGCAGTGTCGGCTTGGTCATCGGCCGGGGCCTTGGCCTTCTTCTTTGCTGAAGCGGTCCCGCCGAAGGCCAGCAGGGCTGTGACAAGGAACGCAGCAGAAAGCAGGCGCAGGACTCGAATTCTCGGTGGTCTGGTCGTTCTCATTGGGGGAGCCTCGTTGGTTGTCCGCGCTCCCCAACCATCAGGAATGGACAAGTGGGAAGCAACAAAGAAGGACGCCGTTGTACACCAACTGGGCTCGCGCCGGCAAGGCGCCCGCAGACCCAGAGAATTCAGCGGCCGCACGAGTGCGGCCGGATTCGCGCAGTTCCCACCAGGCCAGGCTTACGTGTTGCAACGGCGGAGGAGGATCAATGGCTCCACGGAAGTCGTGGGGTCTCATACAGAAGCAATGCTCGGCGCGCGGCCAACCCTGTTCAGGGGCACTGTTTTCGCGGAGGCCAGATCGGCCTGTGGACGTAGTTTGCTTGACGAGCTGGAGGTTGTGACATGGAGCGCTGGGGGAGCAGCCTTGCCGTCCATAAATCCGGGAGAATGGGCGGAACCATTTTCCCCCAGCGGCTTTGCCGACTATGATTTGATTCGCGTGGGCCAAAAAGCGAGCCCGCAAGTCGTGGAACGAACAAGCGAGACGGCTCTTGCTGCGTTGTACCGAAAGTACGCGCCTGCGATCTATGCCCACTGTCGGCGAATGTTGCAGTCGCAGGCAGCAGCACGGGACGCGACCCAGGAGGCTTTCATTCGCGTGCTGGCGCGCGGGCCGGGCTTTCCCAACGACGAAGATGCCCTTCGCTACCTGTACCGCGTCTCAACCAACGTTTGTTTGAATCAGATCCGTGAGCTCAAGGTTCACACTCGCGCTGCAG
>Ga0265330_10001888_pt1 | contig 11665 bp, 12 predicted proteins | sample 41919metaG_FD_202083 | JGI IMG/M metagenome (GOLD analysis project Ga0265330, IMG submission 202083) | Rhizosphere microbial communities from Carex aquatilis grown in University of Washington, Seatle, WA, United States - 4-19-19 metaG | ecosystem: Host-associated > Plants > Roots > Rhizosphere... | reverse complement strand
TCGTTGCGTTCGACCACGTTTGTTCGCATCCGTTCACGGGGTTTCTGTGGTCATCCTATGGTCGGCGAAGGGACCACACGCGCCCGAGACGCCGTCATGTCAATTAGGCAGTGAGTGCCGAGTTTTGATCTGCACCAGCGATGGTGGCATTCGTTTTCACGAGCGGACCGTCGCGATGAGCGTCCCCGCCCGCCGAAATCAAGAGAGCCTCGGCACGAAGGCGCGAAGCGGCCTCAGCCAGCTTCGCCACGGCTGCGATGATTTCCTGGCCACCAGATTCCTAGGGCCAATGCAGACGCGCGATGAGCTCTATAAGCTCATCGGCTATCATGAGTTCGAGGCTCTGGACGCCCCGATCGTCAAAACGGTTCTGCCCAAAAGTGTCTAAGCAAGCGCTCTCGGAGGCGCCGTTCCGGTCACCTTGCCGACGCTCGCTCATAAGCAAAGTCGCAAAGCCTCACGCGCGACCAAGCTTTGACGAGCATTTGCAGGCAAGAAGTTGCCGGGCATTCAGCGCAGCATACGAGCGACTTCAGTAAATCATCTTACCGCCGAGGCGCGATCACGATGGGCGCGTCCAGAACCGGAAGACTTCCTGTGGAAACCGAGACGAAAAGCTTCACCATCCAATTCCCGGCTTCGGGAAGGTCGATCCCGTCGGCCTGCCAGCTTCCATCGGGCTGATAAATCGCTTCGCGGGACACCGGAGCGGCCGCGCCCGATGGCGGCGTGAGCGTCACACGGACGGAGCGCGCCGAAAGCTCGGAAAGGTCATCATCCAGGACGCGCACCGTTACGGTGGCGTTGCCGACGTGACCCGGCTCGACGCTCACATCGGCCATCGCATCATTACCGTGAATATGCACAAACGCAGCATCGTCGGGAATCCCAGCACTTGCCATAACGTGATGATGGCTGGCCGGCTGGAGCGTGCCGAGTACACCGACGATCGCCAGTACGGCCAGTCCAAGGCCGAGCTCGACGCATGAATTAATCGCCAATTGGCGGGCTGCACCGGGCGCCTCGGACGCCATACGCGGCGTCAAGCCGATCCGATTGAAGGCGGCAAAGCCAAGCATCAACAGAAAGAGGGCGATCTTCGCCAGAAGCAGGCGTCCGTAGAGGCTGCCCGTGAGCGCGGAGACGTTGCCGACCAGCACCCAGCTGTTCACTATGCCGCTCAGGAAAATGAAAGCGACGCTGACCGTCGCCAGATTGGTAAAACGCCGCGTAACGTCGGTCGCGCTTTGCATCGATACATCGCCTCGGCAGGCGAGACGCAGCACCATAGCGAGGGGCAGCAGAGCGCCAACCCACAGGCCGGATGCAATCAGATGGACGATATCTGCGGCGAGATGCACGTCGCCGATGCGCCCCGGCGTTGCGGCCCCATGCCCGGACCATGCCAACGTAGCCGCCAGTGCAACGCCGAGGATTACCGCTGCCGCGCTATAGACAGGGCGGCCGTGAGACACACGGTCGCCGACCAGGAGCGTCAGCCCAAGCAAGCCAGCGATCGCAGCCCGGAATATCCAGCTTATGCCGAACTGCGTTCCCGTCAGCAGCGTCCAATCGACGCCTTGTCTGAAGGCATCGCTTGCCGTTGTGCCGCCGATCTGGCCCGCCAGCACCAACAACCAGGCGCCGCCGGAGAGCACGGCAACGCCCCACAAGCTTGCGGCAGTCAAGCGGAAGCTTTTTTCCAGATTGCGATGCGTAACCGATACCGGCAAGACGGGCCCAGCCACCAGGACGTGGAAGACGATGGCGCCTTCGAGGCCCAGCACGGCCGCAAAGTGGACGCCCCTCGTGACTGTCAGAACGACGTCGAGCACGTGTCTCTCCGCTTCAGGCGGTCAATGGCCGCCGATCGTGAAGCCGTAATTGCCTGACGTCTTGTGCGTGTCGACGGACAGGACGTGCCAGCTCACGCGATAGCTGCCGGGGCCGGCGGCCTTGAACGGAACGCGCATCAGCATGCGATCGTGCGCATCCACATGTGCTTTGCCGCTGACCATATGACCTTGCGCATCCGTCACGGTGACGCCGCTGAAAGCCGATTCCAGCTTCTCCGTGAACCACAAGGACAGCTCGCGCGGGGCGGTCTGCACGGAACTGCCGACGGGCGGCGCCGCATGATCGAGGAAAGCATGCGCGCTTGCCGGCGCGGTCAAAGCGACTGTCGCGGTTAGAGCAATGATGAGAGATCGCATCTCAGTTTCCTTTGCCGGTGACGGACGTATCGATCGATGAGCGGGCCTGTCGTGTCAGAGGATATCGTCCGGATAGAGGTGCACTTCTCATAAACACCACAGCGTCGCGTTCGAAAGTTCGACATTAGAACCGCTACAATAAGTGGTCCTTAGAAACGCTATAAATCATTGTGGTTGAAGGCTTTTTCTGACGGGCTTAAAAGGCAGCCATCGTCATCGTGAGCCCCTGAGCGGGCGCGACGTGTCGTAACGCTGATGGCAACACAAATTAGAATGGTTCAAAGTTGGTCCTCATTGCGGCTGCCATGGGCAGAACGCCGTGTGCCGCCAAACCGAACCGTGGCCCGCATCATGTCTCAATCTGATGAGCGCGCTCAGCTTTCATGGATACGCCTCGGCATGTCCAGCCCGGGCATAGCTATGCCGCTGCGCGTAGCTCCTGTCGGTATCAGGCGGCTGCACCCCTTCCGGGAGAGATCGCCGCAACAGTGCCGTAACTCAAGACCGGTGTGGCAATGCTAGCGACCTTTGTCATCGGCCTTCGCGAAGGTCTGGAAGCGTCGCTGATCGTCGGCATCATTGCCGCGTTCCTGCGGCGTAACGGCAAGAGTGCCGTCGCCATGTGGATCGGCGTCGCGCTTGCCATCCTTCTCTCGATTGCCGTCGGCATCGGATTGGAGCTGGTGGAACAAGCCCTCCCTCAAGCCGGCCAGGAGAGCATGGAGGCGTGCATTGGCACTCTCGCGATAGTTTTCGTGAGCGGCATGATCGCCTGGATGAACGCGCATGCGCGCGATCTCAAGGGAGAGATCGAAGCGGAGGCTGCAGAGGCGCTGAACGAGGCGAGCGCTTACGCGCTTGCGGCCATGGCCTTTCTGGCTGTGCTGCGGGAGGGATTCGAAACCAGCGTGTTCCTGCTAGCGACCTTTTCGGTCGCCCAGTCCGAGGGGCTTGCCGTCGCCGGCGCCATCATCGGCGTGTTGCTGTCGGTCGTGATCGGTTGGGGCATCTTTGTCGGCGGCGTGAAGCTGAACCTGTCGAGGTTCTTCCGTGTCACCGGTGCGTTCCTGATCCTCGTTGCCGCAGGGCTGGTCGTTTCCTCTCTGCGGTCGGCTCACGAGGCGGGGTGGTTGAACGCCGGACAACAGCCGACCGTGGACCTGTCGTGGCTGGTGGCACCCGGCACGGTGCGCTCCGCGCTGATTACCGGCGTGCTCGGCATTCCTGCCAATCCGCGGCTGATCGAAGTGATCGGCTGGTTTGCTTATCTCGTGCCCTTCAGCCTCTTTGTTTACTGGCCGGTCTCCAAGCGACCCGGACCGTGCGTTTCCGCTCAATTGAAGCTCGGCGCTGCGGCGATCGCTGCGGCGGCGGCGATCTCGTTGGTCGTCGCCTATCCGCAGCCGCGAATAGCATTGCCGGTGCACGCGACGATCGTGGCCACCGACGGCAGCGTGGCGCAGGACGTCGGCACGGTTCAACTTAACGGCGCGTCGGCGGCGCCGGCGACGCTCACGATCACGACCGCGCGCTCTGAGCTGGCGATCTCGCTGTCCGACGACGACCGCCGGCCGCAGGAGCATGACGGACTCGCAACGTCGTCCTGGACGGTGAACGATCGCGGTCCGGTATCCAGTGCGCCGGTCGAACTGACACTCGACCAGGTGGTCGCCCTCGCCGGCGGACGCATTCCGGTCGGACTGAACGCCCGCCAACATCCCGGCCCCTTCAACGCCGCATGGGCGATGGACCAGTCCGTCAAGGTATGGACCGCAAACGATGTCCTTCTCGACGCGGCCGGCGACAACCACCTGACGGTCACGCTTTCCGGCGGCGGCCTGCAGGCGCCGCGAACGATTTCCGTTCAACCCTCCGCGCAAGGCCTCGCCGGCACGAACTGGCGGGTTTCGAACAGCTATCGGGACAAGGCGATCGCGGCGCTGACATCGGCCGCGCAAAGCCGTCATTCGCGGCTGTTCTGGGCCAGACAAGTGCCGATCGCGCTGTTGATCACCGCGGTTCTGCTGACGTTGCTGGCGGCGCGCGCGCTGCTGCGGCTGCGCCCGAAGGCGGGTGAGACACCATCGTTTTGACCAGAATGAACGGGCGCCGACCGCGCTAGATGCAAAAGGAATGCATGATGACGCGTAGTTTGACTGTCTTGCTGGCGGGCACCGCCCTCGTGGGCCTCGTCGCCACCGCCAATGCCGCCAACAATTCTGCGGCGCCGTTGAAGAATGGCGTCTCCCAGGTTGGCATCACCCTGACGGGCGATAATGGGGGCAGTTGCGTGCTCAGCCACAGCGCCGCGAAGGCCGGTCCGGTCACATTTTCGGTCACGAACAAGACAGCGACCGGGATCACCGAAATCGAGCTTCAGAGCGACAATCGCATTCTCGGGGAAAAGGAAAACCTCGCTCCCGGACTGCCGACCGTCAGCTTCACCCTGACGCTGGGCGGCGGCAAATACCAGATCTACTGCCCAGGCGCGAGGCAGGAGACGGTGGAGTTCACGGTGACGGGCGAGGCGGCGGCCGCGCCGAGCGGCAGCACCGCCGATATTTTCGCCACCGGGACGAAAGGTTACGCGAAATACGTCAATGGCGTCGTGGACGACATGATGACGGCAGTCGACCGCTTGAAGACCGACATCGATGCCGGCAATCTCGCACAGGCGCAGGCGGACTATGCGCGGGCACGCCCCTTCTATGAACGTATCGAGTCGAGCGTGGACGGCTTCGTGATGCCCGGGTTCAAGGCGACCGACAACGCCGGGAACCTCGACTATCTTATCGATATGCGCGCCTCGAATCTGGATCAAAAGGTCGGCTGGCACGGCTTCCACGCCATCGAGCGGGACCTCTTCCAGAACAAGCAGATCACCGACGAGACCAAGAAACTAGCCGCCGAGCTGCAGAAGAACGTGAAGCTGCTCGATCAGGTCACGCGAAGCCTCAACTACAAGCCCGAGGATCTGGCCAATGGCGCTGCCGAACTGCTGGAAGAGGTCCAGCGGACCAAGATCAACGGCGAAGAGGAATCCTACAGCCACTACGACCTGATCGACTTCGCCGGCAATGTCGAAGGCGCCCAACAGGCCTTCGCGTTCCTCGAGCCCGGCATCAAGAAGATCGATCCGGACCTCGCCAAGCAGATCAATGACCGCTTCGCCGTGGTTCTGAAGCTTCTCGACGGCTATCGTGACTCCAAGGCGCCCGGCGGCTTTAAGGTCTATACTGCCGAAATGAAAACCTCTGACGGTGCCAAGCTCGGCCGAAGCATCCAGGCGCTTCAGGAGCCGATGTCCAAGGTCGCCGAGAAAGTCGCTACCGCCAGCAAATGACGCGTCGAACTGACACGCGCCGGCCTCACCCGGCCGCGCAACTGTCCCGCCGAGGCCTGCTCGTAGGAGCAGGCCTCGGTACCGCGGGCTTGGCCGCTGCTCATGCAACGCCAGCTATCCCCAACGATCAGGACGTTGTCGATCTGACGCGTCGGTATCCGTTCTACGGCAAGGCCGAACAGGCCGGCATTCGCACGCCGCCACAGCGGTACGTTTTCTTCATGACGTTCGACCTGACGACCAATGAGCGATCCGGACTCCAACTTCTGCTCGCCCGCTGGTCGGCTTCGATCGCGCAGTTGATGAAGGGCGAGACGATAGGGCAAGTGGAGCCTCAACGCGCGAACGGCGTCGGGTTCGATACCGGCGAAGCCCTCAACCTCGGCGCAGCGTCGCTGACGGTGACCGTCGGTCTTGGACCGAAGGTCTTCACCCCAGCCTATGGACTGGCCGCGCAGACGCCGCTTCTCTTTCGAGAGCTCAATACGCTGCCGAGCGACGCGCTCAAGCCCGCCTTCACCGGCGGCGATCTCTCCCTGCAGGCCTGCGCCGACGATCCGCAGGTCGCGTATCACGCCATCCGAGATCTTGCCCGGATCGCCAAAGACACCGGCACGGCATCGACCCGTTGGGCGGTCATGGGATTCGGCCGCGCCTCCGCTGGCAAGGGTCAAAGCACGCCGCGCAATCTCCTCGGTTTCAAGGACGGCACCCGCAACATCAAGGACGATGCCGATTTCGATAGATTTGTTTGGGTCAAAGACGGTCCATCCTGGACGCGCCACGGCACCTATCAGGTCGTCCGCAAGATCAAGATGGACATTGAGAACTGGGATACCGATCGGGTCAGCGATCAGAACAACGTGTTCGGCCGACACAAGGTCTCAGGCGCGCCGCTGACCGGGAAAAACGAGTTCGACACGCCGAAATTCGCTCAAGCCGGTGAAGACGGGAAGCCGGTTATACCGGACCATGCCCATGTCCGCCTGGCAGCCCACGAGAATAATGACGGACTTAAGATCCTTCGCCGTTCCTACAACTATACCGAAGGTATCAACGAGGTTGGCCTTCTCGATGCCGGCCTTCTATTCATCGCGTACCAAAACGACCCGGCCCATTTCGAAACTTTGCAGGCCAAGCTCGGCTCGTCCGACGCCCTCAACGAGTACATCTCGCACATAGGTTCGGCCGTATTCTTTGCGCCCCCCGCCCCTCACGTGGGCTCATATATCGGCGAGGGCCTCTTCGTATAGCGAGATCGGCCCTCGGTTGTGTCTCGCAGCGTTCCCGATCTGACGCAAAGTCAGATAAGCCCGGCTGACCATCGGATTGCACAGAGCGCGCGGGACGGCGCCGGGGTCAACTGTTTCCGCGCAGACCGGGCGTTCCGCCCTCGCCGAGACCGTTGACGTGGGCCTGGGTGCAACGCTCAAGGCCGATGCGCCCGATCAGATCGAGCTGCGTTTCGGGAAAGTCGATGTGGCCTTCCTCATCGGTCATCAGCTGCTCGAACAACTCGCGCGACGGGTTGTCCTTGACGTCGATGCAATAGGCAGCCGCCTACTGATAGAGCGCCTGCGCGCCAATCTCGGCCGCGAGATCCGCTTCAATGATCTCCCGGACGTTTTCGCCGATCCGCAGCGGATCGAGCACCTGGAGATTGGGATGGCCCTCGAGGAAGATGATGCGATCGACGAACCGATCGCCGACATCGGCCTCATCGGGGTGGTCAACGAGGGCGACCGGCGGGTGCATCGCTATGTGTTCCCGCGCCACCGCATACGCACTGTAGTGCGGCTTCAGCTCGGTCTCGCCGGCCGGCTTGATCTGGTCTTCACACCGCACGGACTCGTGTTGGTCCGCACAAACACCCCCGGTCGGGCCGCTGCGTCTCGGACCGGGAGAACAAGCCGCGGGGCTTTGATCCGGATCAGTACTATTATACGACCGTCATGTAGTCTGCTTGCATGCAAACATTCATGTTTCGCTGCCCGATCACCGGCCTTCAGGTTCAAGGCTGGTCAGATGACGACGCGAAGGACGAAGAAGACGCTTTCGTAACGGTCGCTTGCAGTGCCTGTTCAGGGGCTCACTTCGTCAACGCCCGTACCGGGCGCGCGTTGGGCGACGAGGCTGTCGACGGTTGAGACGAGCAACCAAATGGCTTGCGGCCGCCCTTCCCGTGGTTCTTTGATGGCAATCCGAGTTCCACCGCCTTCGAGCGCACCGTGTCGTGCGACCGCCGCATCCGGCGCGCGACGGCCGTAATCGTCAGCGGCGTAGACCAAAGACGCCTCAGCATTACGTCTTCGGCGGCGGACCACTTGGAGTGAATTGGCTGACGTGGCATGACGCAAAATAAACGCCTGTCACGTGCGTTTCCTGCGCCGCTGCACGGTCGGAACATGCCGCCCGAAGCCGCGTTGAGCCAGCGAGCCGTTCTCGGAACTCCCAACCCTAGAATTATCGATATGAGAGGCGTTCCATGAAAACCCGACGTACACGCGTGGCCATTTCGGAGGTGGCTAGGCAGGCCGGCGCGGCGCCCCACTCGCATTGGCCCCAAAGCCTTTTCCGTGCGCTCCGAAGAAAATGGAAATCCCGGAAGCCTGCTGCCGGGCTGGTCATGTTCGCCGGTGAAGACGCACCGCGCAACTTGGATGATCCGCTCAGCGATCCGAAGGTGCAGGCTCGCTTCGGCGAGGCAATCGGAAGTCAAGGGAAGCGACACCGGCGTGGCCGTAACGACTAAGCCAAAGGGCGCGCGCCCATATTTTTAGGCGTCGCGGTCTCATTTGCTCTCCGGTGGCGACGCCCTCAAAGCGGACCGTTATGAGCGGTGCGGACTACCCGGGAAACTCAACAAAATCCGGCAGTTATCGTCGCATTCGAACACGTTTGTTCGCATCCGTTCGCGGGGTTTCTGTGGTCATCCTGTGGTCGGCGAGAAGCAGGATTTCGTGGGGAGGCCCACCGCTATCGCCGCAAGGTCGGCATCAACAGGGCACGCGTGAACTTCCATTCGCTTCGCAAGAATTTCGTGACGTGTCTCGACAACGCGGACTGGGTATCGCAAGGCGATGTGGCGGCCATCGTAGGCCACGAACGGGGTTTTACCTTTGACCGCTACTCCGAAGGCAAGGGGCTGCCCGCGCTAAAGGCGATCATTGAGCGCGTGAAATATCCGGGGCTCAAACTGTAGATGTCGCTCGCAAGGAGACCCATCATCCCCAATCGAACTCATGCTCACAGGCGTCGCAGAACGCGGTGCCAGAGACACCGGAAAGATAATCGGCCTGCTGACCCTCACTGAGTTCGTCCATGTCGTACTCGATCAAAATGAGTGTATTCGCGGCGTGACAGCGCGGACAAAGCTCCGGCATATGATGACCCGGGCCAACTTCAATCCAATCATCCTGCTCCATTCTCAAGCGGCCTTGCGGCCTGGGAATTTTCAGGTCGCCTTTGCGCCAAATCTCCCAGAGCCTGTATGTCTGCCAGACATCCGAGCGGCAGGCTGCCTTAAGCCCCTCGATATCGAGTTTGGCGATGCTGCGCCCCTGCGTATGCTTCGGTTCGCCAAGGTTTAGCTCCGCCAAGCGATGCAAGCTCACCCGACGCCGCTCGCCTTCGTGAATGATCGCGCACAAATCGATGTGCTTGCCTTTGAGGACTTTCAGCCCGTGATGCCGCCGCAACACAAGTTCATCGAACGCAAGTCCATTGAATGTGATGATCTCGTCGGCGCGCGATAGGAGCTTAATAAGCGCTGGTGCCTCGCCGGGCAGGAAATACATCCAAATCACGCCATCGTAGACGCAGGCCAAGCGCATCTTTGGAGCGTGCGTCAGCCTGATCGCCTTGGTGCCAGCGTGGCGAAACTGATCGGAAAATAGCTCTGTCTCAACATCGAAACAGAGCCGCATCACTCGTTTTCGTTGCGGCGTCGGTCGGCCCATTACGCGCCGACGCTTTCTGCGCGGAAAGTGCCACGGGCTTCGTTTAGCTCGGTAATGCGCATGACTAGGCCATCATCTGGATAGCAGCTCGCGATGCTTCTTGGGTTGGCTCTTACATCCTGCGCGGTCATTCTGACGACACGAAAGAGACCGCCGCAATGATTGCGAGCCCAAATTAGGTTTTCTAGTCGCTCAGTCTCTCCCGGTCTTTTACGCATTCTAGGCCGACGCCGCGACTGGTACACGACAGTCGTGCCATCCTCCGTGATCTCGTCCTCCCACATCGTTATAACGACAGTGGACCCGTCCGCACTTCTAGCAGACCAACTCCATCTCGGGTTTTTGCAGTCGGCGCCGAAGTGTTCGAAGCAAGCCTGACGTGTCCACCTTCCCCCGGATGGCCGAGAGCTAACTATTCTCAGCGGGCGGCGAGGAGGCCGTGGCCTCGCAAGCCAAGCTGCCACAGCACTCTCAATATCGGCATCGCTCACTCTGCCGCTGCTGTTCCACAGCAGATTGAACCATTCACGTACTTGCCTACTTGTCCGAAATTTAATTCCCGCCTCAATCCAGCATCCGGCATCTATTCCATCAAAACCCAAGCCGTCCGCTGACGCGTTGGCCGAAGTTACAACGGTATATCTGTCACCGATGTAGACCTTCGCGTGCAACGCATCGTTCCGTCGCACACACGCACGCGGAAAGTTCTTGATCACGCGCGGATTGGTGCCAACATGATTTAGGTTGCATACAATCTTGATGTCGCGACTAGAAAAGTCGCCGAGCAGACCCTCAGCGCCATTCCCCCAAAACGCCACTGCGCAGCGCAGGCGGTTAGATTTTGCAACCTCCTCGACGGCGCTGTGAAGCTTTGAGCCTGTGAGAAATTCGGCCATGGTTGAAGCTCACGGATTTGGATGGCCACCTAGCCTCTACGTCTGAACGTAACCTTGCGCTCGGTGTCCTCAACCAAATCATATGGCGCCCACGTCATGTCCGCCACTAGGTCATCCTTGCTGGTGACAAGATGTCTGACATTTTCGAAATAGGCGAATTGGCTCGCAAATTGACGGTTTAGCGACCGAGCTGTGAGCGCATTGATTTCCATGTTGAGGAAGTCATCGTCAAAGTCCGCCAACACGACCGTCGCCACGGTCGTACGATTGATGGGCAAGATGTACTGGTAGGGGATCATGCCCGGCAGCGGCAGATGCAGCGCAGCATGGTCCGGCGCGCGCGTGACAAAAACCGGCGTCGTTGTGGTGCGTAGCGGTATCGGAGATCGCAAGATCGAAACGGCCGCCCCTCGATAGCTCTGCTCGGTCCAGTCGAGATTTGCGGCCATCGCGTTGAAGATCGCAGTGGTCAGGTCGGGATTGGCCCGGTAGGCCGCATACATTTCGCGTTCTTCGTCCGTGAACTCCATGCCGCTGCCGGGATCGGCCGCCAATTGAGCAAGCTTCTTCGCGGTGGCGAGGTAGTGCGGCGTCCTCGCCTCAAGGTGCCTCACGAGTGCATAAAGGATCGGCTTGTCAGACCGATCTAGAGCGTCCGCCCTGCCGCTGGAGATCTTGGCCCAAGTGTCGCTCTGAGAGATCGGCGTCTCGATACCCTCATTGATCGCGGTTTCGGCCGAGACAGGCACCCCGTTGTGCATCTGGACGTAGAGATCGCGCTCGTAGCCAATGCTCTCAATCGACCGCTCGCGCCACACTGCGAAGTCGCCATGCTTGGCGACCATCGCCACTTTCTTCCGCTCCGGATCGGTGGCGAAATTCCGCAGGAAGAATTGCGGGACGTAGTGATGATCGCGTGGTTCGGTCATGCCGTGATAGGCTACCCGACCCGTTGCCCCGGATCGACCTAATCATGGCCGAAAAGTACCGCCGTCCACACCACCACGAGCGCGTGCAGTCCGTAGGGCAGATGATCCGGGAGCAGCAGGCCGAGCGCGACGCCCTGCTGATCGTCCGCTACTTTAATGAGCGGCTGAAGGCCAAGAGTACTGCGGGCTTCTGGCCGACCGTAGGCACCGCTCTCACCGCTAAGCACCCATGGGTCGCGATCCTATGCGAGAGCTGCGGCGGAGTGACCGATCTCGACCTGCGAATGAAACCGCGCGATCCGGATGCGTCTATCCGGGTAGTCCT
>Ga0265330_10001887_pt1 | contig 11665 bp, 16 predicted proteins | sample 41919metaG_FD_202083 | JGI IMG/M metagenome (GOLD analysis project Ga0265330, IMG submission 202083) | Rhizosphere microbial communities from Carex aquatilis grown in University of Washington, Seatle, WA, United States - 4-19-19 metaG | ecosystem: Host-associated > Plants > Roots > Rhizosphere... | reverse complement strand
CGGGATAATGGCGGCGTCGGCGGATGCGCCGATCTGCCAGTCCCAGTTGATGGTCCCGGCGCTGCCTGGCTGCCACCGACCGCTTGCGGTGGAACTGCCTGTGCTGGTTCCGGTCTTGCTGCCCGTTCCGTGCCGCTGCCGCCGGTGCCCGAGCCGGTGCCGGTTTCGCTGCCGGTGCCAGAGCCAGAATCGGAGCTGGTGCCGGTCCCCGTTGCCAACGGGGTCGCAGTCCCTGTGCTGGTGCCGCTGGCCGAGCCGGTGCTGGTCCCCGTGCCCGATGTCGTGCGGGTCCCGGTAGCGGTGACCGTGGTTGACCCGTTGCCGGTCTGGCCGTCAGTTTCAGGCGCCCGATCCTGAACGGCGTCGGCGGGGGCTGCGGCGTCGGCGCCAGTCGCGCCTGGACCCTGCGATGACGAGGTGTTCGAGTTGCAGGCCGCAAGCAGGATGGCAAGAAGATATGGTGAAGCAGTTCTCATGGAAGTTCCCAACCGGAAGGATGCACCAAAACGGACCGGAGCGGTCACCTCACGCACGTGGCCGGTCGAAAGCAGCATGATGCCAATCACCAGAACGATGCCGGCAGGCCGCCACGCGCGGATCAGACCCTCGGCCTTGTCGGCCTCCTCTCTCCCTCGAATTGAACGGGTGACACGTCATCTTGATTGATCAGGCCGCCATTCCGCGACCATCCACCCTACAACTACCCGAACTTGCCTGCATCGCATCGGTGGCCCGAAACCTGCTTTAGGCCAGTGTGTGGATAGACCGGCACGGGCAAGCCATCGGGCGCCGCGCCCTATCGCAACATGTAGATGATCATATCTGAAGCGAGAGGGGTAAATGGCAAATGGAATTCTCAACCAGTACAGAGGGCGGCATAGCCACCCTTCGCATCGTGGGTGAGTTGGATGTGATCACCACTCCGGCTCTTCGCCAATCCGTCGACGCCTTGGTCGCTGAACGGCATCCCCGCGTCGTCGTCGATGCGTCGGGTTTGCGGCTCATCGACAGCTCGGGCGTGGGCGTGGTGGTGTTCTTGTACAAGAAGGCCAAGGAGTACGGCGGCGTGGTAACCGTTCAGGGCCTGCGTGAGCAACCGTTGGCGATCTTCAAGCTTCTACGCCTGGATCGAATTCTGTCGGCGTAAAGAATCCGCGCGAGCAAGCCAGGTTCGCACGCATGCGGAACTGCCATGATTTCGCCAAACTTAAGCGGATTGACAGGGTGCGAGCTGCTGCGCGGCTTGGTTTTCGGAGGGAAATCCAATTCCGAGATCCAGTCCAGCTTGAACGCGCAGTCCGCTACGCCTGAGAGCTTTCAGAGGCTGGCTTTCGAACTTACTGGTCTGACTGTGCCCGAAGAAACGGCCAGGGCCGTTTTCAAGTCTTTGGCCACCCATCTTCAGGATTTGCGCAGGGTCCTAAAGCGGCCGATCGGGGTTAGGACTGCCGCGCTGGACCTGTCTGATCGTTTGGAACGGACGAAGCCCTCTACAACGCCAAGCGGGCCGGGCGGAACCAGGCGTGCTTTTCCAGGCCGAAGACTTCAGCTGTCCTTTCGCTCGGTCCGTCCGCGGCCCAGACCTACCACTGTGTGCATGTCATGGGAGATTTCAACGGATGGGATCGAACGGCTGAGCCCATGAATTGGGATCCACTGAAGAAATGCTTCAACGTCGAACTATTTCTGGCGCCCGGCAAGTACGAGTACAAGTTGTTGCTCAACAAGGAGAAGCTGACGATCGACCCGGATAACCCGGAGTCGGTGTACGACGGATTTGACGGATGCAATTCGGTTCTGAGGGTTTCCGGATAGAGACTCCGTGGGACTGCGCTTTCCTGCTATGCTAAATGTCCAATGCGTTGGTTCTGGCGTGTGCTTGCGCTGGTCTTCGTCTTGAGCGCGAGGCCGGCGCTCGGTCACGAATGCACGGCTTCTTCGGTCGGCGGGGAGCCTGAGCTGCAGCGCCTGAATGCAGACGTTCGTCTCCGCTTCATTCACGAGCGCTTGCGCGTCGACGCTCGCCATGCGCGCATCTGGAGCTACGCTTGGGGCACAATCTATTCGGCTCTCGCCACGGGCCAATTCGTGGCCGCGCCTCTGGTATCGCGCGCGTCGGGGCTGGATCTGTACGTGGGAGGCGGAGCTGCGCTGATTGGCGTGATCCCAGTGGTCTTCACACCGCTCAAAGTAATGGGTGATGAAAAGCGGCTCGACGAACTTGAGGCTGAGAATCCGCAGGCAGATCCCTGTGCGACGCTTGCCCAGGCAGAGGAGTTGTTGACCAGAGATGCAGCGAACGAAGCTCGGGGCCAGAGCCTGCTCTTTCATGGCGGCAACGTCGTCTTCAACGCCGGCCTATTCTTTCTTATCGGTGCCGGATTTGGCCATTGGACCAGTGCGACCATCAGCCTGCTGACCGGCATTGCGACAGGGGAGGTCATGATCTTCACTCAGCCGATTGGCGCCGTCGAAGCTTTGCGCGACTACCGCTGCGGTGACTTCCGCACCCCATCGGCCGGGGTGGGCATGGGAATCGTGCCTTTGATTGCCAAGGACAGGTCAGGCATGGTCTTGATTCTGACGTTCTAGGGATGACACGCTGGCAGCGGCGCAGGACTTGCAGGTTTTCCTGCAATTCATGCGGAATGCGGCGAAAGTCTGTGCGCAAGCGGCACGGAATGGTGACGGGCGGGCCTGCCGTTGGCACCGAGGGGTTACCCCGGGGCTCGTCGCTTGCTCCGTGCTCGGCTTGACGTGGCTTGGATCGGTCGGCGTCGTGCGAGCCCAGACTGCCCTCGACAAGGACGCGCCCACGCCTGCTGATAATCCGCCCATCGCGCCGCCATCGGCCGGAGCTCCGCCTGAAAAGGTCGAGGACGCCAAGTCCACTGCCAAGGCCGCCAAGCTCACCCCTCTGGTTCCGAGTCCGCAGAATCCCTTGCGCCCAGCCTTCCAGCTCTACGCCGAGATCGATCTGCCGATCCTGGGGATCGGGCTGGTGTTCGAGAGCGCGCGGCTGTTTCGACCACAATCGCAGAAGGCGTTCTGCGCTCCACTTTGCCCCGTCAGCGATCTCAACGCGCTCGATCGAACGACGGCGGGCTATTGGAGCCCCGGTTGGCAAACGGCCTCAGATATTGGTCTCTACGCCATCGGCGTCGGGGCTGCGACCTTGCTCTTTGTGGACGAGGGGTTGTGGCCGGGTTTGAACGACGCCGTCGTGGTCGCCGAGTCCGGGCTGGCCGCGACCGCCGCCGCCTCCATGATGACGCTCGCGGCGGGCCGGCCCCGTCCCTTTCTCTATGGCGAGAAAGCGCCGCTTTCCGAGCGCAATGGTGCCGACGCGGGGCTGTCGTTCTTGAGCAGTCACGCTGCGGTCAGCTTCGCAGTCGCGACGTCCACCTTGGTGGCCATGCGACGGCTTCACCCCCACTCGAGGGCAAACTGGATCGTGCTAGGTGTTGGGGGCGCGATTGCGACCTTCGTGGCCGCGGCGAGGGTTCTCGGCGGCATGCATTTCATTTCCGACGTGGCGGGTGGGGCGATCGTCGGATCGTCGCTGGGGGTCATCATCCCCTCGCTGCACGGCTCGCCGGTTTCAATCGTTCCGGTAACGGGAGACAGTGGCCAGCGCGGCATGGCGGTCAACGTCCGATTCTGACACTTCAGTGAGCATGCGGCGCTGAAAGCGCGCAATCGGTGCGCGGCTCTCAGCACATTGGGCAGTCCACCATATCGCTGGCGCGCGACTTGCAATTGATGAATCTGAAAGAGAGGCAATCATGTTGTGGGGTTTGGCTATACTTTTTGTAGTGCTTTGGGGATTGGGTCTGATGACCTCGTACACGCTGGGAGGATTCGTCCACATCCTGCTTGTGCTGGCGGTGGTCGTCGTGGTGATACGGGTGATCCAAGGCCGTCGGAGTACTTGAACTCCGGATGACGGCGGCGCAGCCAGGAAGACATCATGACGCGCAAGAAATTCTTGAGGGGCGGAGTACTCACCGCATTCACGGCCGGTGCAGTCTTCCTGGGGTGGCCAATAGCGAGACCCAAGTCGGCCGACGCATATACGATCTCCACCATTGTCACTGCTGGGTGCCACGAAAAGGTCACCACTGACGCGTTTCGAGCTGTGCGCCTGGATCCCGCAACTGCGGCAACCGCGGCGCCTCTTCCGGCGGACAGCAACGATCGGGCACTCATTGACGATCTGGAGTTTACCCCGGCCAATGACATGACCGACCTGGGCGGCGCAACCTTGCTGGTGGGCGTTCGCGACAACGACCTGAAGGGACGAGACTCGATGGATCTCAGCCAGTTGCCGCTGGTTCACGGCGATCCCAGCGCGCAGCAGGAGCATTGCCTTCGCGGCGCGAATCAGCAGGAGCCGAGTGGTTCGGCAGCGGCGGTTTCCAGTTGCCGCGCCTTCATCCTCGAACGGGTTGGGCAGGCACTCGACGGGCTCGATGCCACAGGCATGCCCGATCCCACCAACAAGACCTCGTTGCCGCTGTACCTGGCGCTTCGCCATGGCGTGAATGCTTTGCTGCCCACGTACTATGTGCGCATTGGCCAGGCGATTCACGCCGTCGAGGATAGTTTTACCCATACCTATCGTACGCCTGATGGGATGCAGATTACCGTTGTGCTGGACTGGTTGGACGAGGCCAATGGGGACCTGGTCGAAGCGATCGATGGGCCACCCCATTCGGGCGAGATGGACCGCTGTGATGATCCGGACGATTTGCGACGACAAAAGCGCGAGCTTGCGACCGAAGCGGCCACGGCAGTCTTGCGCGCGACGCTGGATCCCAGCCAAACCAATGACCAGAAGATGGCAGCAGTGGGGGTGATCTTGGACCAGTATCTGACTTACTCACCGGGTTGCACGTTCGCCAACAATTGGTGCGACGCGCCTGAACACAAATACGGTAATGCGTCGCTGCTCGGCTGCAGCGTGGGCGGGCCGGGGAACCCAAGCGCGGCTTCGGGATTGGCAGTCTTTCTTGGGCTACTCGCCTTGCTGAGACAGACACAGCGGCGACGCCGCGTCATGGTCGGCATAAGCCTGCTCTTTGTCGCAGGCCTCCTGCCGAACCGTGCGTTCGCCCAGGCAGAAGCCGCCCCACCGGGTTCTGACACTGCCGCCGCGGCCGCGGAAGAGAAGCACAACCCACCGCCGCCGGTTACCACACCGGTGAAAGAGCCGGGGCCGAAAGATCCATCCAAGATGGCCTTTGGTGCCTATCTGGGCGGGTCAGGATCGTACAGCTACGCAGCGGCCGCGGCTACGCTGGGTGCTCGCCTTCGCTTTAGCAAGCACTGGACCTTCGGGCTCGACGCGGAATGGAACCCGTGGATCGCTATCAACGGCCGCACGGCGGTACGCGCGGGCGCTTTCAATGGGTATGGAACCGTGATACTGCGGCTGCCGCTGGCTTACGAGCAGTTCAACCTCCGCACCACGGCCAATCTGGGATTTTCTCGCCTGTTGATCGATCTGTACGGTGCCCCTAAGGGCAGCACGGGGATCTACGCGGGTCTCAGCCCGTTGGGGCTCGAATGGAAAGTATCCAGGTTGCTTTTTGTGATTATCAACCCACTGAATTTTGCGATGCCCATTCCCCAGCTCAGTGGCGTTCCGTTCTCCTATGCGCAGTATCGCGCAACAATCGGACTTGAGATCTACGGGGGCTGACGTGCTCTGTGGCCTTGCGCCATACCGATGCAATCAAATTGAGCGCATCAGTACTTCATCTTGACAAGAGCAGCGCAGGATGCAATTGAGCGAAAGTACGCAAGAGATGCGCTCTATGAGGTGTCGAAGGCGCGACTGGCGGACCATCACATAGAGTCAGTTAGCGGTGGCCGTGCTCCCAGCCATGGTCGTTGTGTCCTCGATACTCGCCCCCTCTATTCGGGCCTTCGCCCCGCCCGTGCCCTCGGAAGCCCCAGAAGCACCCACTCATTCCGACAACAGCCAGCAGCCACACAATCGACAGTCTTTTCATTGGAAGCCATGCCTTTCAATCCGCGCATCGTCCCCGCGTTGGCGGTGGTTCGGACAGTGGCAGACGCAGCATCATGGTTGCACGCGGGATGCCAGCGGCCGATGGGCCAAAAGGCTTGAGGACCGCGACGGCGCCTCGCCCGACCAACTGAACGGCGGCATAGCGAATGCAGAAGTTACTCGGTAACAGCGGGCGCTGCGCCCCCTGTGAATGGAGGAAACGAGTGAACTTCACGACGACAAGGACTCATGGCCGCAGCCGAAATCGCAGTGTACTGGCGGTGATGGGATGGACGCTGCTGGCCGGCACGGCGGCGTGCTCGGGCCATGACCAGCCGGCCGCGCCTTCGCCGGAAAGCTGGCGTGCGACACAGGGCGCTGCGGCCAGGTCAGATCGGCCGAGTTGTGGGCCGAGCCAGGATGGTCAGTTGTGGTACAGCTGGAGCGACTCCAAATTGAACGTATGTCGCGGTGACAAAGGCACGTGGGTCGAGACCAACCTGAATAGCCCGCTCGCCGCCGCCCACGCGACAGCGGTGAGTCCTGGGAGCCAGTGCCAAGCGGGAGGATCAAGCATCGAGTTTGGCCTTGATCAGAACCACAACGGCACGCTCGAAAACGCGACCACGGTCTTGCTGTGCAACGGTACCAACGGGCTGCAGGGGCCGCCTGGGGCCCAGGGATCCCAGGGAGCGCCAGGCGCGCCAGGCCCACCCGGACCACCAGGCGGCCCAGGGCCAGCAGGGATGCCGGGTACCCGGGGCACCAGCGGGCTGCCCGGTGTGTATCTGCCTGCGGTCGTGGAGGATCATCCGTAATCAACTGTGAACTACCAGTGAGGTTATCAATGGACGATGGAAGCAATTTGAAACGGGCCACAACATCCGTCGTCGTGCTGGCTGTGCTGGTTGCACTCACAGTATGGGGTGAGACATCGGAGTCAAAGGCGTCGGCTGGGGCGTCTCTGCCCCAGTTTGTCCTCGCTGATCCCAACGGCAGGAAGCACGCCAGTAGTGAACTCCTGAAGGACGGGCTGATGCTCGTCGTGACAGAGCCGACCTATCATGCCGAGAAGGCGCAACGGGCGTGGGGCGATCTTCTCCCAGCGGCGCAGCCGAAGGGGAAGGCACGCCTGGTTTTCCTGGAGGACATGACGGCAAGCTCCTTCAAGGACACGGCGAAAAAGCAGATGCGTAAGGAGTTCCGGGAAGGGGTACCGCCGCTGCTCCTGCTCGACGAGGACGGCCATGTGCGAACGGCGCTTGGCGTGCCCAAGGACGAAACCTGGATTTTTGCATTCGCTGCCGGCGGGCAACAGCGGCTGGTGGAGAAAGGCGCTCCCAGTGCGGTCGCGGCCCAGCGGCTGTGGGCTGCGGTGCAGAGGTGACGTCGCTCAAGAGCAAGATCCAAGTTCGACCCGACTATGAAAGGAAATCCCATGAACAAAACGCGTCTTCTTCGCGGCGTTGCTTCCCTATGCGCCATGACCACCCTCAGCCTCTCGCTCGGCTGTGGCACGATTCTCTATCCCGAGCGGCGGGGACAACGAACCCATGCGCGCGTCGACGCCGGTGTGGCCGTAATGGACGCGTGTTGGGTTCTCCTGTTCATCATTCCCGGCGTGATTGCCTTTGTCGTGGATTTCAGCAATGGCGCCATCTATTTGCCTGGCGGAGCGGTGGGCGCCAATTCGCTGAAGGTCGTGCAGACGCCGACGGCCCATCCTGACTCGGCCAGCATTGAACGCCTGGTCAAACAACAGACCGGTCTGGCCATCCGATTGAGCGATCCGACCCTGCTCCAGCGCAAGTTGGCATCCCGCGAAGACATCCAACCGAGCGTGGCGGCAGCACGTCAGGATTGAGGAGGCTTCGGGTTCGTCGAGAGGGCAGTTGCCAGCTAGACTAAGCCCTCATGTTCAAACGAATCGCTCATATTTGCCTCAACGTAAGAAATTTGCAACAGTCGCTGGACTTCTACATGCGTCTGGGACTCGTTCCCACTTTTCGCTTCACCCGCAAAGGCGCGCCCTTCGGCGTCTACCTCAAGCTCGCCGACTCGGCCTTCATCGAGCTTTTCGAGGATCCGCAGCTGGAAGAGCCCGTGAACACCGGCCTCATCCACTTCTGCCTTGAGACCGAGGATCTGGATAGCCTGATGACTGATTTGCGAACGCACGGTATCGCATCTTCCGAGAAGAAACTCGGGTGCGACCATACCTGGCAGATCTGGCTCAAGGACCCCGACGGCAACGCCTTCGAGGTCCATCAGTACACGCCGAGGAGCATGCAGTTCACCGGCGGCACGGTCGAGGCGGACTGGTAGCGGACTGCGGACTTCGCATCGTTCTTGATTTGGGCAGGCAGAGATGGCGATCGCCGCGGGTTCCAAGGCGCTGGGCTATTTCAATGCCCTGGCCGGCTCCGATCCGGCCACCGTCTTGCTCGATTCAGATCTGGACTGGGGCCAGGACCTGTTTGCGCTACGCCGAGAGGCGCGAAGACGGAACATCGACGTGCTCAAGATCGCCTACTTCGGAACGCTCCGCCTGTGCCAACATGGGCTTCCTCGACTGGAAGGGCTGACGCCCGGCAAAGAGACCACGGGATGGATCGCCATCAGCGAGAACTACTATCGCCAGCGCAACTTCTTCACCTTGCTGAGAGATCCCTGCGATCCAAAGTCGGCTTGGAAGGACGACGAGATTCCGCCCAATTCTTTCGCGTGGCTGAGAAAGTACACTCCGGTGGCCATAGTGGGCAGCTCGATCCGGCTCTATCATCTAAGCGGTGGCGGTCAGTAAGATCTGGCACTCTACCGACTTGCGGCCGGTGTCCCCCGGGCTACGGTTCGTCTGCAAGGAAGCGCGGTTGGTCGGTTGGGCGGCCCGTGCCCGGCGCCGGCTCCTATGATGAGGGCATGCCTCAAAGCCTAGAAATCTACGACCAGATGGACTGGTGGAACCCTCGCCACTCGCTTCTGCGGATGGCGGCGTTGAAGTTCAACTACTTCCACGAAGAGATCGGGCGACTCGATGGGCTGAACGTGCTCGACGTGGGCTGCGGTGGCGGCCTCCTCGCCGAAGAGTTTGCCAAGCGAGGCGCCAACGTCACTGGAATCGATCTCTCGGAGAAGGCGCTGCAAGTCGCCCGAGGCCACGCCGCCGCAAGCGGCCTGCGCATCCGCTACCGGCGCGGGACGGCCGAAGAGATCCCGGTCGGCGACGGGCAGTTCGATGCCGTGGTGTGTGCCGACTGTCTGGAACACGTCGACAACTTGGAGCAAGTCATCGGACAGATCGCGAGGGTGCTCAAAACTGGCGGCGCGTTTTGCTACGACACATTCAATCGCAACTTCCTATCAAGGGTGCTGATCGCGTGGCTGCTCGACCGGAGACTTCGCCGGGAGTATCGTAGACTCAACGTTTCCGAGCACGCCTATGCCGTCCACGACTGGCACAAGTTCATCAAGCCCGAGGATCTCACCGTGATGATGGCCCGGCACGGGCTGGTCAGCCGTGAGATAGTGGGGATCAAACCTGGGTTCCGCAATGGTGGCTTCGGGCTGAAGGTCGGCGGGAATCCCAGGGTCGCGTATATCGGCTATGCCACCAAACAGGGGTAGCGGCTCGCCCGGCGATGGCGACCGACCGTCGGGCCGGAGATCCGAGAAACCCTGGCACCTCGCCCTGGCGTTCGGGGCCGTGGCGCTCGCGGCCGTCGCTCACTCACTTCACGACGCGCTTGGAGGCACGTCGTGGCGCCACACGATCACTCCGTCTGCCGTGATGGTCCTGCAGGCGGCTGTCCTGACGCTTGGCTATCGCTGGCTGCGAAACCGGAATGCAGACCGCATCGTCATGCTGGTTACGGGCGCCTTTGTCTCCATTTTGTTTGGCGCTCTCGCGGTTTGGCTCCACTCCGAACTTGCGATGAGCAACTTGCGAGCTTTCGCTCTCGCTATTTCTATTGGCCTGGGCATCGGGGGACTGTGGGCGCTCGTTTTCTGTCTCCCGGCGGTGATCCGCGACGCCAATCTCCGAAGCCTGGCTGCCGACAACATCCGCCGTGAGGCCGAGCTTGCGCAGCTACGCTCCAGTCTCGAGCCCCACTTTCTGCTCAACACGCTCCACGCCGTCGCCGCGCTTACCGTCGACGAGCCGCTGCTGGCGCGCCGGCTGCTGGCCGCGCTCGGCGATCTCCTGCGCGATGCACTCGAATCGTCCCCCGAGATTCGCCCGCTCGAGGCCGACATCAACTGGCTGCGACGTTACGCCGAGATCCTCGAAGTACGGCACAGGGGCTCGCTGCGCTTTCAATGGGATGTCGCTGCGGAGACGACGGCCGTTCCGCTGCCCAAGTTGCTGCTGCAGCCGCTGCTCGAGAACGCCGTCAAACACGGCGTTCTGTCAAAAGACGATGGCGGCGTCGTGATTCTGCGCACGCGCTTTGTCGACAGGGCACTGCAACTCATTGTCGAGGACAATGGACCCGGAATACCGCCCGGAACAAAGGAAGGACTTGGCTTGCGCATGGTTCGCGAACGCATCAGTGTCGCCCACCCGGGCGCCAGTCTTCACCTCGAATCATCGTCGCAAGGCACGCGCGCCACGATCGAGATCCCTGGTGCGCGGGGGTCCGGCTGATGGCCACGCCGATTGAAGCGAAATCGCGTGTGTTGCGCGCGCTCGTGGTCGAGGACGAATGGGCGGCGCGCAACTACCTAGTCGAGATGCTGCACGCCTCCGGGCAGGCCGTGGTGGTCGCGGCTGTGGCGACGCTCGCGGAGGCACAGCAGGCGCTGGCTCCCGGCGGTATCGTCGTTGATGTCGCCTTTGTGGACATTCACCTCGGCCACGCCCATGGTGACGAGGCCGGCATGAATCTGGTCCGGACTCTCGCGGGCACGCCCGAAGCACCGCTCTTCGTTCTGGCCACCGCGCTTTCCCAACACGCGGTCGAGGCGTACGCACTCGGCGTGGCTGACTATCTGCTCAAGCCGATTCACGAGGATCGGGTGACGGAATGCCTGGCGCGACTCCAGCAGCGGCTTGCGCAGACCGCGCCTCGACCCGTTCCCGACCGCATCGTCGCACGCAGCAAGAAGGGGCTGGTCTTGTTTGCGCGCGGCGAGGTTTGGGCCTTTGAGGCAGCAGAGCGCCTTATGTTCGTTCACACGGCACGCGGCCGCTTCGACGTCGACCTGTCCCTGGCCGCCATTGAAGTGTCGCTCGGCAGCGAGTTCTTGCGCGTCCATCGCCAATGGCTGGTCCACACCGCCCACGTCCGTGCCATTGAAAATGAAGACGGAGACACCATTGTAGTCGTCGGCGACGAGCCTTCTCGGGAGCTTCGCGTCCCGGTGGCCCGCGATCGAAAAGCTGCTGTTCTCGACCTGCTCCTCCATGGTGCCACCGGACTGCGGAGGTCGTAGGGTTTCTGGATGCTCGAGGGGGGGGGGCACGTCGCGGGGACACCCGACTACGTGGGAGTGTGATGAGTAGACCAAGTACGGTCAGGCGATGCTCTAGCAGCCCGTGGTTTTAGTCCGTGTGAGCAGCAGACGCGCTTGGGCGCGTCTGCTGCGTGCCGGATGACCTGAACACCTGATCAAGATCGACGGCAGATCTCCGGTGGTGTACGAAGACGG
>Ga0265330_10001886_pt1 | contig 11667 bp, 7 predicted proteins | sample 41919metaG_FD_202083 | JGI IMG/M metagenome (GOLD analysis project Ga0265330, IMG submission 202083) | Rhizosphere microbial communities from Carex aquatilis grown in University of Washington, Seatle, WA, United States - 4-19-19 metaG | ecosystem: Host-associated > Plants > Roots > Rhizosphere >... | reverse complement strand
CGTGATCGGGCAGGAGCGCGCCAAGAAGATTCTTTCGGTCGCCATCCACAACCACTATCGTCGCATCGACGCCAAAGTGGGCGCGGACGACGTGGAGCTGGGCAAGTCCAACATCCTGCTGCTTGGCCCGACCGGCTCCGGCAAGACCCTGCTGGCCCAGACCCTGGCCAAGATTCTCAACGTTCCCTTCGCCATTGCCGACGCCACCAACCTGACCGAGGCCGGCTACGTGGGCGAGGATGTGGAAAACATCATCGTCAACCTGTTGCAGAACGCCGAGCACGACATCGAGAAGGCCGAGCGCGGGATCGTCTACATCGACGAGATCGACAAGATCGCGCGCAAGGGCGAGAACCCGTCCATCACCCGTGACGTGTCGGGCGAGGGCGTGCAGCAGGCGTTACTCAAGATCCTGGAAGGCACGGTTTGCAATGTGCCGCCCAAGGGCGGGCGCAAACACCCCCAGCAGGAATTCCTGCAGGTCGACACCACCCACATCTTGTTCATCTGCGGCGGCGCGTTTGTCGGGCTGGAGGACATCATCGAGCAGCGTATTGGGCAGAAGCAGATCGGCTTCGGCGCCAAGATCCAGTCGAAGAAAGAGCGCCGGGTGTGGGAGCTTCTGCGCGAGGTGCAGCCCGAGGATCTGCTCAAGTACGGCATGATCCCCGAATTCGTGGGCCGCATGCCCGTGGTGGCGCCCTTGCACGAACTCGATGAACAGACACTCATCGACATCCTGACCAAGCCCAAGAACGCGCTGACCAAGCAGTATCAAAAACTCTTTGAGATGGACAACGTGAAGCTGCGCTTCACCAAGGGCTCCCTGTCCGCCATTGCGCAAGAGGCGCAGAAGCACAAGTCCGGCGCGCGCGGCCTGCGGGCGATTCTTGAACAGGCGATGCTGGACGTGATGTTCGAGGTGCCGTCGGCGTCACCGGCGGTGCGCGAGGTCGTGATCAGCGAAGAGACGATCCAGAAGGGCGAGCAGCCGCTGCTCATCTACCAGAAGGCTGCCGCCGGCTCGACCGCGTAGGTGCGCCCGAGCGTCACACCGTTTGCTTGTAGTGAACCTGGCTGAGCTCCCTCAGGCGATCTGCCGCCTGTTCAGGGGTTATGTCTCGCTGGGGCATGGCCAGCAATTCAAACCCCACCAGGAACTTTCGCACGGTCGCGCTACGCAACAGGGGCGGAAAGAAGTGCATGTGAAGCTGGAAATCGTCGCCGCCCACGGCTTTCGGGGCTTGGTGGAAACCCATGGAATAGGGGAAACTGCACTGAAATAGGTTGTCGTAGCGGATGGTCAAGCGTTTCAGAAGATCGGCCAGGGCGTCGATCTCCTTGTCGTCGAGGTCGGTCAGTCGCCCGACCGGCCGATGGGGCAGCACCAGCGTCTCAAAGGGCCACACCGCCCAGTAGGGGACCAGTGCGGTGAAGTGCTGATTGGCGCACACGATGCGCTCTTTTCGTTGCTGCTCTTGCGCCAGATAGTCGAGCAGCAGGGCTGAACCGTGGTGCTCGCGGTACGAGCGTTGATGATCCAGTTCCTTTTGGACTTCGTTGGGCAGGTGATAGGTGGCCCAGATTTGACTGTGGGGATGCGGATTGGAGCAACCCATGATCTCGCCCTTGTTCTCAAAGACCTGGACGTAGTTGATTCCCGGATCCTGCAGCAACCGGCGGGTTTCATCGGTCCAGGTGCGGATCACGGTGGCGATCTCCGAAACCCCGAGTTCGGGCAGGCTGAGATCATGGCGGGGGTGAAAACAGATGACCCGACAGCGGCCGGGTTCTCCCTCACTGCGGAAAAGCGGGCTGGATTCGCCCGGGAAGGCGGCGGATTCGGGCAGCAGGGCCGCGAAATCGTTGTCGAAGACAAAGGTGCTCTGGTAGGCAGGATTGCGCGCGGAACCCGCGCGGGTGTTGCCAGGACACAAATAGCAAGTGGGATCGTACTCGGCCCGCTGACCCTCGGGCAGACGTTCCACCTTGCCTTGCCAGGGCCGCAAAGTACGGTGGGGCGATACCAGCACCCATTCGCCGGTGAGGGGATTGAAACGCCGGTGGGGATAGTGCCTCGGTTCCATTACTGCAATCGCTCCGTTCCGCAATGGGGCGCGCACGCGTGGATTTTCGGGGTCTTGCCGATCTTGGCAAAGGCAGGCGCCATGCCTTGCACGAAGGCCTGCTCCTGGCCGACTTGCACAAGGTTGATGGTACATCCCCCGAAACCAGCGCCCATCATGCGTGCGCCCAGGACGCCGGGCAGAGCCGCCGCGGCCTCCGCCAGCACGTCGAGCTCGCGAGAGCTCACCTCATAGGCCTTTGAAAGGCCCTGGTGGCTTTGATTCATCAGGCGACCAAACACCGGCAGATCCCCGCCTTGCAAAGCAGCGCAGGCGGCGATAACCCGCAAGTTCTCCTCGACCACGTAGCGACAGCGGCGGTAGACGACGGGCTCGAACTCCGCGCGATGGGTGTCGAGCAGTTCCAGACTGACATCGCGAAGACTGCGGACATCGGGGGCATATTTCTGCAACAATGCGACGCCAGCCTCGCACTGACTCCGGCGTTGATTGTAGCCGCTTTGGGCCAGGGCGCGTTCCACCTGGGTATCGCAAAGAAAGATTTTCACCGGGCTGTGGAAGGGCACGAACCGGCAGGAGAGATCCCGGCAGTCCAGCATCATCAGGTGGTCCTTCTGGCTGAGCAGGCTCGCCATCTGATCCATGATGCCGCACTTGACGCCAACGAAGCTGTGCTCTGCCGCCTGGGCCAGTTTCGCCAGGGTCAGGCGATCGAGACCCAGGCCAAAGAGTTCGTTGAGGCCAAAGGCGAGGCCGCACTCCAACGCGGCACTGCTGCTCATGCCGGCGCCCATGGGCAGGTCGCCCCCATACACCAGTTCGAACCCGCCCGCTGGATGGCCTGCCTTGTGTAGCTGATCGACCACGCCGAGCAGGTAGTTGGGCCAGCGCTCGGGATGGGGCGCCAATTCTCTGAGCTCCCCTTCGAGGCGTTGGTCGAGATCCAGCGCATGCAAAACATACCTTCGATCGGTCCGGGCTTTCAGCGCCAAGGTGATCCCTCGATCCACCGCAGCGGGTAGCACGAAGCCCTGGTTGTAGTCGGTGTGCTCTCCGATCAGATTCACACGGCCCGGTGATCGCACGACAACCGCGGGCGCGCCGAATTCCTCACGGAAGGTTTCGAGAACCGTAGACATCAGCTACGCCTCCGAAGATGGAAACCCACAGATATGAAGAGGTCACTGGGATCGAGGCCGAGATGTTGCATGGTCAGCTCAGGGAAAATACTTGAATAGCACGTGACAGCGAGGGCGCCAAACCGACCGCGGCTGGTTCCGGCGGGGCAGGGCAGCCCATCCTGGCCGGCGGCTCTCCGTGATTTCCAGCCCACGCTGGACAGACGGTGGAGACAGCGCAAAGGATAGTGTACCCTACCGTGACCCGAAAAACGCAAGCAACAAAGGAGGCCGCCATGGCTCGCACCATCGCCCAAACTGGGGCTCTCGCTGATGAAATGCACAAGAGGAGGTCGTCGACAATGAAAATGGCTATGGGGTCATTGGTTGCCCTTTTCGCACTATCGGTCGAGTTTGTGGCTTGCGGAGGAGGAGGAGGAGGAGGTGGTGGCGACGGCAGCGCGGGAAGTGGCGGCGGCGCGGGAAGTGGCGGTGGCGGCGCGGGAGGAGTCATCGGGGGCGGAGAGGTGGGCTACGCGTATGTGACGAATCTGATGGGCCAGAGCATCTCTCAATACGCGATCGGCCCGAATGGGGCGCTGACACCAATGAGCCCGGCCACGGTCGCGGCGGGCAGCGAGCCCATATCAATCACGATCGCTCCCTCAGGGACATCTGCCTACGTGGGGAACAACCAAGACGGCACCGTATCCCAGTACACCATCGGCGCGCAGGGGGTGCTCACACCCATGAATCCGGCCACGGTCAGCACCGGGGCGTCGGCGTGGCCGATCTCGATCGCGGTCGACCCCTTGGGCACATACGCCTACGTGGTGAACGAGCTCATGGGCAACTATGGCAATGTGGTTTGGTCCACGATCGGCACAGATGGGACGCTCTCACCCCTGTCTGCGCCGTACTCATTGGGGACCTACTATCTCTCTTCAATTGCGGTCCACCCCTCGGGCAAGTACGCGTATGTGACCACCTTGCGAAATGAATACCTAGTTTATCAATATACGATCGGCGCGAATGGGGCGCTGCAGACGATGACCCCGGCCTCGGTCCCGGCAGGCTCGGGGCCGCGGCAGATCGCGATCCACCCCTCGGGCAATTACGCCTACGTGGCGTGCTACGACAACGGAATCATCTCTCAGTACGCGATCGATCCGAACACTGGGGAGCTGACTCCTATGGCCTCAGCCACGGCGGGGCTGCAGCCGCTCACCATCACGGTCCATCCCTCGGGCCAGTACGCCTACGTGCCAAACTCGAATGGAAACAATGTCTCTCAGTTCACGATCGACGCGACCAGTGGGGCGCTCACGCCCATGAGCCCGGCCACGGTCGTGGCGGGTGCGTCACCCGTAACTCTCGCAGTCGATCCCTCGGGGCAGTACGCCTACGTGACGAACAGTGGGCAGGGCAACATCTCGCAATACGCAATCGGTGTCGATGGGGCGCTCACACCCATGCTCAACACCGTTCCGGCAGGATCGAGCCCCTGGGCCATCGTCACGCTAGCAAGGTAGCGGTAGCGGAGCCCCCGGCCCTCATAGGCATTAACCGAATCTCCTCGGACCGGCCCGCGGATGGCGGGTCGCGGGCCGCGAGAGCGTGGGCGTGGGCGAGTTCGTGGGCGTTTTGCGGGAAGACGAAGAGCGTGGCCGCTCACGCCAGGCCGCCCACGCCGGCCGCCATTCGCGAGTCGCTACCGCTCACGCCACCGCTCGCCCTTGCCGACTTACGCGGGTCCAGCAAACCGCGACTTTCAGGGGCCAACCCCGGTTAATGCCTATGCCCCTGACCCTTCGGGTCGTCCACATCTATCGACTTGCCCCGTGCAGTTCGGATTCCAGGGCGGCGATGACCCCGGCGAAGGTCTGGCGATTTTCTTCGCTCAGCGAGGCCAGGTCGCGATGGGCATCGAGCATGAGTCGTCCCACAACGTCGGGCAGCAGCTCCCCGTCGTCGAGCGGCACTTCCGAAACGTCGGCTTCTTCGGCAAAGGGCCAGCGTTCGACCATCACGAACAAGCTGTCGAAGGCCGCTGACCGCAGGCAGGTCATCACGTCGTGCACGCCGCACACGATCACCGCGCGGCGGCCGTGTTCCAGGGCCACACGGCCAAGGTGCGCCAGGAGGCCCATGCCGGTGCTGTCGATGCTTTCGAGTTCGCGCAGGTCGATGATGACGGTGTCGCCCGGCCGCTGCACCAGCAGGTCGTCGATGAACGAGCGCAGGGCGTGGGCCGCGATGTAGCGAACTTGGCCCTTCAACACCAAGATGGGCGAGTGGTCAAATGTCCCGCAGTAGGCTCTGGGTCGTACGGTTGCCATCGCCGCCTCCACGCTGAATGATGAGGATCGCCACGTCGTCGGGCAGGGCCGATGCACTGTCGAGATGCAGCTCTTGTCGTGCTTGCTCGACGGTCACGTCGGGCCTTCCGAAGAGCCCCCGTAGGTACTTGAGCTTTTCGTCCAAGGTTGACTGTCCCAGCACCTCAAGCACACCGTCCGAGAAGATCGACAGACTCATGGATGGGGCGAGAGGCACGCGGTGCTGCTGGTAGCGTGTGTGCGGCATCATCCCGACCGGAACGCCCGGCTGTTCGAGCACGCTGACCGCGCCAGCGTCGTACAGAACCGGCCAGGGGAAATGTCCTGCGTTGGCGTAGAGCAGGTTGTCTTCCTGCAGATCGATGACGCCGTAGAAAATCGTCAGATGCTTGTCGAGGTCGTCGCGGGCCATCTCGTCGTTCAGGCGCATGAGCAGGCGCGCGGGCGACAGGGCCAGGTCGTCTCCCGACTGGACGGTACTGGCCACCTGGCGCTGTACGAAGGTGCGCAGCAGAACTGTGACCAGGGCCGATGAGACACCATGACCGGACACGTCCGCCAGGTAGAATCCCCAATGGCGCGGGTCGATGCCGAAGGCATCAATGAAGTCGCCACTGAGGAACCTGGAGGGCACGACGTCGCGGGTAAACAGGTAGTCGCCGAAGCGCTGGTGGTCGCGCGGCAACATGCGAACCTGGATCTGCCGGCCGGCGTCTTCATCTTCAGCCAAGAGACGAAGACTGGCCGCAAGCTCACGGTTGAGAAGTTCGAGGTGGTTACGATAGCGTCGGTTTTCTTCGACCAACGCGGCCTTTTCCAATGCCTTGTTGATCGCGTGCTCAAGCACCGGCAGCTCGATGGGCTTGGACACATAGTCCCACGCGCCCAATTGGAGCGCACCGATGGCATCCTGCAGGAGGCCTTCGCCGGACATCACCACAATGGGAAGATCGGGCGATTCCTGTTTGAGTACTTTCAGCACGCCCAGCCCATCCAGTTTGGGCATGCGCAGATCGCACAGCACCAAATCGGGCTTGTTGGCGCGAATCACTTCGAGACCCAAGTGACCATCGGCAGCCTCAAGCGCGCTGAACCCGAGCCGTTCCAGGTACTGGACAAGGACCTTCCTCACCATCTCGGTATCGTCGACCACAACAATCCGTTTGCCTCGCAGTGCCATCAGCCGCTCCCTTCAGCTGGCGAAGTGCCGCCAGCGACCCCTGAACGGTCAAATATACGGCGGCTTGGCGACAGAAAACAGAAAAGCCGAACGCCGCGCCCCTCCGCGGCGGCTATGTAGCGGATCTATTGAGGGAAAGTGCGACCCCGGGCGGCGCTGCGCCAGCACAGATCGGCTGGCGTGCGCGAGGTAGCGTGAGCGGCTGGCGGTGCCTTTCCGCTCCCACCCGAACCGCTCACGAACTCGCTCACGAACTCGCCCACGCGACCCGCGAGTCGGGCCGCGGATTTCCCCGCTACTTCTTGCCCTTGCGGCCGCTGCGTTTCTTGGTGCTGACCTTCTTGGCTTTGCCGGCCTTTTCGGCCTTGGCTTTGGCCGGTGACGGAATGCCGTCGGGGTAGAGCTGGCCCATGGTGGCGTTGGCCAAGGCCACGTCCACTTGTGCCCAGAAACGGTGGTAGGTGAAGCGGGGCGGGGGACCGCCCTTCAGGAACGCCTCGACCTTGGGCCAAGCGGGATCGGTCTTGTACTTCGAGCGAATGCTGATGAAGGTGGAACCGGGTTCGATGCGATCGCCGTTGGGCATTTTCCCCTGCCAGCCCGCAGGCACGAAGAGCGATTCGCCAAAACGCTTGTAGTCCACGCGATCTTCTTCACTGGCCACGCCTTTGGGCGTCCAGTACTTCTTCCACATGCGGTCGAGCAATTCCTTGGCCAGACGCGCGGCCGCGTGATCCCCGGACTTTGCCGAGTAGAAGATCAGGGTGCGCGCCAAAGCCCCGGATACGCCCACGTCCTGGCTGTGGTCTTTCACTTTGACATGCAGGGTTTTGTTGAAGCCATTGCCGGCTTCCCAGCCTTGTGTCTTTTCGTCCCAATTGAGCTGGGGCTGGCCACTCCACTGCAATGTGGAGGGGATGGCGAAGTTGCCGTCCTTGCCGAGTTTGGTGTTGGCCAATACCCACTTGACCCAATGGTCGAGCACGAGCTTGGCGTGTGCATCGCCAGTGACGTAGTAGTACTGGGCCACGCGATCCATGGTCCAGGCCTGGAAGCCGAACCACTCGTTGCTGGGCGGGTCGGCGTAGACCGGCGCCTCGTCGTAGGCCATCTTGTAGAAGGTGGTGGTGCCCGCGGGCGGCTTGGCGTAGCGGCCACGCCAGCTGTTGGTCGCGCCGCCGGCAATGCCGCCCTCGGCCGATTGCAGCCAACGATAGAATTCAATCTGGCGACCCAAACTCTGGCCCCAGTCGCGTGCGGCGTTGGGGGACGCAGGTTTGAAAGCCTTTTCTTTGGCCAGTACATACGCCGCAAACGGGTTTTGGTAGCCACTGTGCGAGGCGCTGGCGCCAATCCGCCATGACCAGCCCGCTGCCTTGGCGGTGGACCCGCCCCAAGCGTAGTACCAGGACAGCAGGTAGTGGGCGCCGCCATAACCCTCGGCCGCCGGGCAGCTCGGGTCCTGGCACCCCATTTCTTTGAAGTACTTGTCGAACAGGGCGTAGCGCAGGTAATCGCCCATCTTGGACGCCTTCTTGACCAGGCCGTCGACCTGGCCGCCCGAGCCCTGCTCGTCGGCCCAGCGCTTGGCCCAGTACATGGCCTGCACGGCGCGCGCGTCGGCGTCGGGAGCGTCGGTGTATTTCCACTGCCGCGCGTATCCGCCGTCCTGTTTTACGAACAGGTCGAGGTACCCATTCTCGCCGCCAAACTGGAAGTCATCCCAACAGGGCTGGGGAATGGCCTCCCAGACCGATTCCTGCATTCCGCGCTGAAAGGTGTTGATGGGCACTGGACGAGACACGCGATCGCCGCGCCGACCGAATCCGTAGAAATTGTCCACGTCGATGATCCAGTGCATGCCGTAGATGAAGGGCGAGCCATAGGTGGTGCGCAGCTCTTTTGACAGGGGATCGTGCCCCACCGGCGCTGCCGCATCGAAGGGCACGGGGTAGGAGTTGGGCAGATCCTCCTCGGGCGCGTAGACCGCCGGGTGGGTATCGGCATAGGACCCGGTGGTGGGCTGGTCGTCGGGCGTGGGAATGAGATACGCCTCCAGGTTTTCCCAGGCGTGGGAAAGCGGCTGCCAATCCTTGGCCACCCGGCCGTAGGCAGCTTCCAGCCACAGCCAATAGCTGTACGCCTCTGATGTGGTGTGGTGGCCATAGTCAGGCGCTTCAACCAGCAGAGTTTCCACCGCGTGGTAGGGCAAGCCTTCCGGGCTGAAATAGCCGTTGGCCGGGGCGTGCAGGGCGTTCCAGTGGGCGATGAAGCGATCGGTGTATTCGTTGCCGGTCTTGCCCGGGTGCGGGGGCGGAACAAAGGGCGCGGGCTTGGGGAACTCGGCTGGTTCCACCGGTTCAGCTGTGGCTGCCTTCGCCCCAGGTTTGGCTGCCGCGCGCGACGTGCGCGGCTTCGGTGTACGCGCCGCCGCCTGTTGCTGTGAAACCGTCTCCAGGCAGGAGAGTTGGAGCAGCCCCGCGCATCCCACAAGAACAAGACCGGCTACTCGCATCCCACGAACTCCACATCATCGATCCAGATGTCAAAGGTGGCGCCCGGGGTGCTGACCTGCCACTGCAAGCCGTAGAGCTGGCTCTTGTTGATGGCGCGCGGTCGCGGCGAGCCCCAGTCGGGCATCTGCTTCATCTTCTTGAAGGGGAACACGTAGTGCTGCCAGGCCTCGGTCAGATTGAGATCCATGCCGAAGTCATTGAAGCACTCGCGGCACACGCCGGCCTCGGTGGTGGTGTTCACATCCGGCACCTTCAGGCGAACCTTGCCGGTCGAGCCGGGGCCCTTGCGCGCCCAGAAGGCCAGGCCGTTGTAGTGAGAGGCATCGTAGGGGCCCTTGGGATCCACGAAGTTCATGCCCACGGCGCCGAAGAGCACGCTGCTGCCACTGCCGATTTTTCCTTGCACGTTGGCCGCGTACTTCGATCCGTTGGCCCCGCCCGGCGACATGCTGAAGGTTCCCCCGCGCGAACCGGCCTCGGGGACCACGGTGGACCCGGCCTCGTCGACGTAGGTGTACCAGTAGCCGTTGCGGCCATCGCGCACCAGCACCTGGTTGTTGCCGTCCTCGCCGTTGTCGACCAACCCATCGGCGCCGCATGAATCAAGGGCGATGGTGTTGTTGCCATACGCGGGCTTTTGCCCAGGCGCTATGCAAGCGGGCAGAAGCAACAGCGCCGCAAGCACGGCAAGCCGGGCAGGATGAACTTGGGTCTGGGAAGAGGTGTAGTTTTTCACGCCGGCACAATACCCGAGACGCCAAGTTTGGGAAAGATGGTTGCACAGGCGCGGCAACGGCAAGAAAAACACAGAAATTCGCCTCCCTGATCCGCTCTGATACGATCGCGGCCAGTGTCGCGGCTCACGGCAGCCGTGCAGAAAGGGCCACTCTTGTCCGACTCTCACGATCAAACAACGGGCTCAAGGTGCGTTCCGCTCTTGCCTTTGCGGGATACCGTGGTTTTCCCGCATATGGTGGTGCCGCTCTTTGTGGGGCGGGAAAAGTCGCTCGGAGCCATAGGCGAGGTCACGTCCCGCGCGGATAACCAGGAGATTTTTCTCTCAGCGCAGCGCGTGCAAAGCGATGAGCCGGTCCCCGAGGACATCTTCCCGGTCGGGACCCTGGCCAACGTGATCCAGGTCCTGCGCCTGCCTGACGGCACGGTGAAGGTGCTGGTCGAGGGCAAGCGTCGAGCGGTGGTCCGGCGCTTTGTCGAAACCGATCGTTTCCTTTCGGTCGAGGTCGAGGACATCCCCGAGGACACCGGCTGGTCGGCCGAGGCCGAGGCTGCCGCACGCGAGGCCCACGCTGCGTTTGCCAGCTTCGTCAAGCTGGACAAGCGCCTGGCGCCCGAGATCCTGGCTTCGATCCAGAGCATCGAGAATCCTGGAGATTTGGCCGACACCATCGCGGCCCAGCTGCAGCTCAAGATGGCGGACAAGCAAGCCATCCTGGAAATGGTGCGACCCACGGATCGTCTGGTGCGCCTGGCCGAGCTTTTGCGTCTGGAGCTCGAAGTCCTGCAGAGCGAGCGCAAGGTCCGTTCGCGCGTGCGCCGTCAGATGGAGAAGCGTCAGGAAGAGGAGATCATCAATGCCGAGCGCGACGCAGCCCAGAGGGAAGCGGGCGAGCGCGACGAGTTCAAGAACGAGTTTGCCGAGCTGGAGGAGAAGCTGGGGCAGATCCAGCTGTCCAAAGAGGCGGCGGCGCGGATCAAGAAGGAGCTGAAGAAACTGCGTCTGATGGCGCCCATGTCGGCCGAGGCGGCGGTGGTGCGCAACTACATTGATTGGGTGCTGGCCCTGCCCTGGGGCACACGCACGGAAGACAAGCTGGACGTGGTCGAAGCGGAACGTATCCTCGATCAGGACCACTTCGGCCTGAAGAAGGTCAAGGAACGCATCCTGGAATACCTGGCGGTGCAGGCGCTGGTGCGCAAACAAAAGGGACCCATCCTGTGTTTGGTGGGGCCGCCGGGTGTGGGCAAGACTTCGCTGGCCCAGTCCATCGCGCGCGCCACCGGACGCAATTTCGTGCGCTTGGCCTTGGGCGGTGTGCGCGACGAGGCCGAGATTCGCGGCCACCGGCGCACCTATATCGGCGCCTTGCCCGGCAAGATCATCCAGTCGCTGAAGAAGGCGGGCAGCTCAAATCCGGTGTTTCTGCTCGACGAGGTGGACAAGATGTCCACTGATTTCCGCGGCGATCCCGCGGCGGCTTTGCTGGAGGTCTTGGATCCGGAGCAGAACCACACCTTTGCCGACCACTACCTGGACCTCGACTACGACTTGTCCGACGTGATGTTCATCACCACCGCGAACTACCTGCAAGGCATCCCGGTGCCGCTGCAGGACCGCATGGAGATCATCCCGATCGCCGGATACACCGAATTCGAAAAGTTGGCCATCGCCCAAAAATACCTGGTTCC
>Ga0265330_10001885_pt1 | contig 11669 bp, 8 predicted proteins | sample 41919metaG_FD_202083 | JGI IMG/M metagenome (GOLD analysis project Ga0265330, IMG submission 202083) | Rhizosphere microbial communities from Carex aquatilis grown in University of Washington, Seatle, WA, United States - 4-19-19 metaG | ecosystem: Host-associated > Plants > Roots > Rhizosphere >... | reverse complement strand
CAATGCGAAAATCGCATGGGCTTTCTCGAAGCCGTTTCCCTTCTGTTCGCTCGGGGCACGCCGGAAATCGAGCATCCGGAATGCATCTTCCGAGGCGGACAAACCTGCCGGTACATCATCTCCTGGAGTCCGTGCAAGGCAGACCTGTTCAAGCGAGCGCGCAAATATGCGGCGGCATTTCTCCTCCCGCTGGTTCTCGTGTCTGCCATATGCTCTCCCCAATTCGGACTCACTCAGTTGCTGCCGGCAGCCGTGGCGATCTTGGCGACCCTCACTGTGTTCTACCTTTGGCTCGAGAAGAAGGACATGGCCGCGAGCCTGCACAGCCTGTTCGACTCGACCCATCAGCTCGTCAGCCAGATCGAGATGAACCACAACAACGCGGTCTTAACCAGCGAGATCGGCCAGTCCATCAGCAGGCGCTCCGGATCGGTGGCTGTCCTCTCCAGCGTGGTGAAAGCTTGCAAGAAGTGGCTCGACTACGACCGCTGCATGATCCTGCTGGCGGACAGCGGGAAAAAGCGCCTGGTTTTCGGATCTGGATATGGCCACGACGAGCGGGCGAACAAGCTCTTACGGCAGACCGCCTTTCACCTGGACAAACCGGGATCGCGGGGCATCTTCGTGGTCTGTTTCAAGCAGCAGAAGTCGTTCCTGGTGAGCAAAGTGGAGGAGATCGAAAACGATCTCTCTCTCAAGAGCATGTCCTATGCCCAGGAGCTGGGCGCGGAGTCCTTCATCTGCTGCCCCATCGTGAGCAACGGGGAATCTATCGGCGTTCTGGTGGTAGACAACGTCAAGACCAAGCGGCCCCTGGTCGAGACCGATCGCAGCCTGCTCATCGGCGTGGCCTCCGTGGTCGGAATCAGTTTGCGCAACGAGGAGCTTCTGAAATCCAAGGACCGTCAGTTCCGCTCCATCCTGCACGGGCTGGCCGCCAGCATCGATGCGCGTGATCCGTTGACCCGCGGCCACTCGGAGAAGGTCACGGAGTACGCGCAGGGAATTTGCGAAGAGCTCGGGTTTTCGCCAGAGGAGCGCGAGGTGATCTCCACAGCGGCGCTCTTGCACGACTACGGCAAGCTCGCCGTGCCGGACGCGATACTTCGCAAGCCCGGACGGCTGAACCCACGGGAGCGGGAGCTGGTGAAGATTCACGCGGAGCAGACCGAGAGGATCCTTCGCCAGATCAGCTTCGAGGGCATCTACCGGCAGGTCCCGGCCATCGCCGGCGCGCACCACGAGAAGATCGACGGCAGCGGCTACCCGCGGGGGCTCAAGGGAGACGAGATACCGCTGGGAGCGCGGATCATAGCGGTGGCCGACGTCTTCGAGGCCATCACCGCCAAGCGCCACTACCACGAGCCCATGCGCAGAGAAGAAGCCATCGCCTTTCTCAAGCGCGATGCAGGCAAGAGCTTCGAGCCCCACCTGGTGGACGCTTTCCTGCGCTACTACGAGCGAGCCTATCCCGCGCAGCTCGAGCTCAAGGCCCCGGTGTCAGTGCAGCCGGCGGAGGAGACTCCGGCACCGAAAACGCCGGCCGCGCTGCGGATCGCCTGATGTGGGTAGGCCGGATCATCTCCCAGCGCTAGGTTTCTTTCCCTTGCACATGATGAGGGGCGTGTAGATGAACCGCCTGGGGTGCTCGAGGTAGGCGCAGAGCTCGCGGTGGAACTCCTCGTATCCGCCTGGGTAGTCGTCCGCGAAAAGCCCCGGGGCATTCCGAGTCGCCTCGGCCTTGGACAACCAGTTGAAGCGGTCGGTCTCGGACAGCTCTCCGTAGATGAGGTGATGGGCCGACATCCGCACCTCGATGTCGACGCATCCCAGGTCGTAGAGATAGGCATAGAGCTTTCTGCCGACAAAGGGATCGAACCCATATTGCCGCTGCATGGCGAACACCATATTGCGCATGGTCCTTTCTAGCCGCGCGGACGCGCCGAAGTGCCCCAAGCAGTTTTGGTCGAGATCGATCAGGCAGATGATTCCGTCCGGTCCGAGGAGCTGGTAGGCGTTCTTGGCGATGGCGAACGATTCGTCGGCGAAGTACTCGAGCAAGAACCGACTCCATACCAGGTCGATCCGACCCAAGTCGACGAGCGGATCGCGAACATCTTTTTGCAGGTAGGTGATCCCGCTGCTGGAGAATCTCTCTCTGGCATACGCGAGCCGCTGCGACGAGCCGTCGATCCCCACCACCTCGCCTCCTGGCTGGACCAGGCGGTGCAGGATATGGGTCGTCTTGCCGGCACCGCAGCCCAAGTCGACCACCCGCATGCCCGGAACGACGCCGGCCCAGCGCGCCTGCTCCTCGACCGCTCCAGGGTCGGTCTTGATGTCCAGCCGGAGGGCCTCCTCCTCGCTTTCCATGAAGTAGGTGGGACTGCTCATCGCCAAATCAGCTCTCGAATCATACAAGGAGTCCTAGCGCGCGGGCGTGGGCAAGTCCATGGGGGGTCGCCATGCGCTCATCCGCGCCACCGGTTTTCGAAAGGCGAAAAGTCGCGCGCTTTGATCCACGGCGATTCCACGCTCGACCTCCCGGCTTCTGGACGGTAGAGAGAGCCCGTGGCGACGATGCCTGACCTCGCGGCGTCTTTCGACGCGCACACCTTCGAGCGCACGGCCGCGGCCATCCTCGCCGACGCACTCGCTCCGGCGGCCGCGCTGCACTTGCCTGGCGGGCGTGATCGCCATCGTCGTCAGCTCGAGCACGCGATCGATCTGGCGAATCGCGTCCTCGCCGCGACCGAGGAAGAAGGAGGGGACGAGGGGACGAGGGCGGGCGCGCGTTCCACGTTGGTTAAGGCCCACGCCGCCCGCGCGCGAGACGCCCGCCACGGAGCGGGCCAACTCTCGCTGGGCGCCCAGCGTGCGCCGACGTGCGCAGCTTGCGACGACGGCTGGCAGCGTGTGGAGGAGATCGTCGCTGTTGCGGAGGCGTCGGCGTTGGCAGCAACGCGCATGGCCGCCGATCTCGACAACAACACGGCGTGGACGGCAGCTCGAGGGGCACAAATTGCGGCACGCGACGCACGCCGGATCGTTGACGAGCGAAACCACGCCTATACGTTCCATGCCGATCCGGGCTTCTCGTTTGGTGAAGGCTGGTACCTCGCAGCGGCGGCCGTCCTCGCCGGCGTCGCGATTCAGATCGAGCCCGGCAAGCCACAGACGCCACAGGCGGAACGCTTCCTTCGAGACGCCGGCCTCGGCGCTGAGATGCCGTATCGCTCGCGCCCGCGCGCGAACAAGCACCTCCCCGAGATCGTCGCGCGCGCCTTCCGCGCCGACCCTCTTTCCGCACAGCAAAAGCTGCGGGCCGCGTTCCTCGGCGACGCACCAATCCCGCAGACGGTCATCGATTGGGCCGATGGGAGGCTCGCCGGCGTTTCGGCGGGAAAGAAGGTTCTCCTCTGGGTCCGCTACGGCGTGCACCATCCCACGCGAAACACGACGGTCCCCGAGCTCGTCGAGCTTGCCCAACGAGCGCTGGTCGCCAATCTCGTGCCTGTCCTGGTTGGCGACGCCATCCGGGACGGTGGAGTCCCGTCGGGCGCCGTCGACATGACGCTTTTCTGGAGAGAGCCCATCTTCCAAGGCGCGGACATGCGGCGCGCGCAGCTGCAGTTCTTCGAGCATCTGAAAGAAGCCCACCACCTGGTCGGCCAACTCGGGGTCACCACCGCGGGCATGGATGGCCCCGCGCTATTGGGTCTTCCAACGACGTACCTCACGGATGCGCCGAACGTCCGGCTGGGCACGTGGGTTGGAACGGTCCCGGGCTACCGAGAGATCGTGCGCGGCGACGGGTACCTCGAGCGTGTCAGCGACCAATTGAGGCGATGGGCCGATGACGACGAATACCGAAGACTTGTGCAACTGCCCTGGCCTACTGCAGGACACGGATGAGCGCTGCGCTCGCGGCTGGGACATAGACTGAAACGGTGTTTCCCGAAACCGTCTGAATGTAGGGTGCATCGCGAGGCCAATCGCCCGCCACCGAGACTTGGGCGCCTGCCAGGGTCACGTTCCCTGCCGCGGCTGTCAGGGTGCCGGCGGGCGTCCCTTCCAGATAGATCGCGCTCGCGCTACTCACCGGAGATCCCAGATCCACGGTGGCGTTGACGCCACTCGCGTCGTTCCTGTTGTTGAGCACGACGCTGGCAAATCCGTCGGCCTTGATGGCCCACGCGGTGAAGTATTGGGCGCTGGTGGTGACGGTCGCGGAAACCATCGAGCCTGTGCCGGCTTGGGTGAAGAGGAGCATGCCGTAGTATTCCGGCTGTACCCGCACGACACCGCCACCGCTCTCTTCGATCGGCTCATAGTAGAAGGGAACTGTTCCATCCATTCCATTCTCGTCGCTCTCGAAATTGACGCCGCTGCCGCTACGCTTGGCAACCTCGAACATGTAATCGATCGCCCAGAGACCCGAGACGAACGTGTCGCTGAGGCCTGACTGACCGTGACCGGAGCAGGTGTTGTTTTCGTCCATGCGCCAGCCTGGGAGTTGGTTCTTGGTCGCAGCAGCTTGGATGGTATCGAAAATATCGGTGAGTTTGGTCGTTGTTATCTGGAGGTTAGCCAATGAGCATTCCGACGAACTAGATGCGGCCACGTAAGAGTGCTGCGCCAGAAGAGTGAACTGGCTCCCGTATTTCGCCGTCATGGTGTCAGCAAATGGAGCACTGAACGATACGGCAGATTTGCTGGTGCAGCCCGGGCCAACCAACAGCGCGCCTGGCGTGGCTACGATGGCATCCGCGAAGCTCTCGTAGTCGGTTGTTTGGGAGTCCCAGCTGCCAAATTTGTCGGGCTCGTTGCCGATCTCGATTCCGACGATGCTCGACGGACACTGGCTCATGACATAGGCCGCCTCTGCTGAGGAGGCGGTCACGTCATCCAACTGGAAATTGACGCCATAGATAGCCTTGCTTCCCGTTGCGGTCAAAAAGTCGCAGAGGTGGTCGACTCCGCCAGTCGTGACCTTTGTGTTGAATGGCGGGCCGTTTGGCTGCGAGGGTGCGGTCCCTGTACCAACCCAGGTGCAACGTTCAACATCGTTGGCTCCAAGCCGCAGCATCGGAGAACCAAGAAGCTTGTACAGCGCAATCAGATTCGTGTTGTTGCTGGTAAGCGAGCCATTCATGATGTGCGTCTTTTCCACGCTGAACCCGGTGAAGTCGGCACCGATCGTTCCTACTGTGGTGCCGGGGTCCACCGTCACTGTGGCCGCGATCCCCGTGCCCGTAGGACCGCCGGTCACCGGTGTTCCCCATCCGGTCGTCGTGGGTGAAGCCCCTGTCCCTCCAAGGCTGGCACTCGAGCCACACGCGGACGCGAAGACTGCGCTGAGCAACACCGGACTCGCGAAGCGATAGAGAAAGACGGTCGATGATGGGCTCCTGTCGTTCATGAGAATCTCCTTGCGATGGATAGGGGCACACATCACACCTGTGGTGTCCAGAAAGGCATGGCTGAGATTCTTGCATGAAATCGCGAGGATGAGCCGCTGGGAATGGCGTTCGCCTTCGTCACCGTGCGGTTCGACATCCTCTACGAACAGGAAATGGCTATGCGAGAAACAGCGCTTTGTCGAGCCGCAAAGAGGTGCTTGCGGAACTATCATTCGAGAGGATGCGAATTCCATGATGCCCAACGACCACGATCACCGCCGCTTTGGCGAGAGGAGTCTTGAAATGATGTGCACGGCACCAGGCGTCACGCGAGTGGTTCGCGTTGCAAGGACTCTGCTGCTCTCAGGGGTGTTCGGAGCTTTCCTACTGGGATGCTCTTTATCTGGCGGGTCCCCAGGACAAGGGACAGGCGGCACGAGCAACGCCGGTGGCAACGCCGCGACTGGTGGTCTGACCAGCAGTGCCGTGGGCGGAAGCACGAGCACGGGAGGTTCTGCTGGGACTGGCGGCTCGATCGTAGAAGCTGGCGGGTCCACGGGACAAGGGACAGGCGGCACGAGCAACGCCGGTGGCGACGCCGCGACTGGAGGTCTGACCAGCACGGGAGGAGGCAGTGCCGCGGGGGGAAGCATGAGCACGGGAGGCTCTGCGCGGACTGGCGGCTCGGTTGCAGAAGCTGGCTCGCTGGCCCGTGGAGGGAGCATGGCCACGAGCGCAGGTGGCACTCCTGCAAGCGGAGGCGTGGCGACCGGTGGAATGCGAAGCACCGGCGGCGCCATAGGTACAGGTGGTTTGCTTGCAACCGGTGGGGGCTTTGCCACTGGCGGAATCAGCAGTGCTGGCGGTACAAAGTCCGTTGCCACCGGCGGGACGACCACTGGAGGCGCAAGCGGCGGTCAGGTTAGTTCGGGCGGTACCACCGGTTCGGGAGGTACCTCAGGTACGGGTGGAAAGACTGGTTCGGGCGGCACGACAACGTCTGGCACCGGGCCTTGCGACATCTATGCAGCCGGCAAGACCCCCTGTGTAGCCGCCCACAGCACGGTGCGCGCTCTCTTGGGCGCATACAGCGGCAACCTTTACCAGGTCAGGCGCGCGTCGGACAACACCACCAAGGACATCGCAGTTCTGACGTCTGGAGGCGTCGCCGACTCCGCCGTGCAAGACACGTTCTGCTCTGGCACGACATGCACCATCTCCATCATCTATGACCAGTCCGGCAAGGGCAACCACCTCACCAAAGCCCCAGCGGGCCAGAGAAAAAGCACACCCGACAACGAAGCAAACGCAACCGCTCTCAAGTTGACCGTCGGGGGCCATACCGTCTACGGGGTCCACATCGTGGCTGGCGACGGTTATCGCAACGACAGTACCTCGGGCATCGCAACCGGCGACCAGCCGGAGACTGAGTACATGGTGACCAGCGGTACCTTCTTCAACAGTGGGTGCTGCTTCGACTACGGCAACGCAGAAACCAACAACACGGACGACGGCGCCGCTACCATGGAAGCCGTCTATTTCGGCAACTCCACGAGTTGGGGCAAAGGTACTGGCAGCGGCCCCTGGGTGATGGCGGATCTTGAGAACGGTCTTTTTGCTGGAGGAGACAAGGGGCCCACCACCAGCAACACGCCCCTGACTTCCGCCTATGTCACGGCGATCATGATAGGAAAATCTGGGACCTTTGCACTCAAGGGCGGCAACGCGCAGTCGGGTGCTCTGACAACCATGTACGACGGCGCGCGTCCCAATGGCTACACGACCATGAAGAAACAGGGGGCTATCATCCTGGGTATGGGCGGCGACAACACCGACGGCGCTCAGGGGAACTTCTTCGAAGGGTGCATCACTTCCGGCGCCTCGTCAGATGCGAGCGACAATGCCGTCCAAGCCAACATCGTCGCGGCTGGGTACGGCAACTGACAGGGCTTGATGACGGCAAGAGCTTCCACTGGAAACGGGTGGGATGCCGATGTGACGAAGGTGGGGGCGGACTCTCGTCTGGACGGCACCTTGCTGAACCTTCACGTGTATCCTTCGAACAGCAATGCGCTCACGGACCAAGGCTGGCGGGACGTCATCCAACAGAAAGTGGGCGCCTATTCCAGCCGGACCGTCGCGACGGAATGGGGAGCGCCCCTGAGCGGCGGGGTCGATTACAGTGGCCCGATCGGCACGAACGTCAACATCGCCTTCATGACCGGGGTTCCGAACCAGTTTAGGGCCTATCCGATGGGCAGCTGTCTTTGGGCGGGCCTGGAAGGCACGAACGGCATAGGTCTCACCAAGATGAACGGAACGGGGTCAACTCTCACCTTGACCGTGACCAACGCTTCCGCCCTCGCCCGGCTTCAGTATGCGTGGGGCCTGTAGCCGGCGATGAGCAGACAGAGGAGATCTCGGCGAGAAATGCCAACACCTCGTCGCGGTCGAACGTCTTCACCGTGTGCGCGCCGTGCGAAGAGCCGACCGGCCTAGCGCCTCCTGTCACAATTCCGGACAGCCCAGTAAACTCAATGAACCGACCCTCCCACAAGGGCATCCAACCAATTAGTGAAGCCACGCCAGTCGTCCATCGTTGCGCAGAGTACGGTCGAGCGACGAACCGTGCTGGGGTGGCTTGGCAACGCAACTGTATTGGCCCTTGGCGGCGATGTGCTCTCGGCATGCCTGGGCACGAACACCGCGAATAGTGGGCGACCCGACGCCGCCGGCGATGATGGCCCAGCCGAGGGGGCAGATGCGCAAGGCTTCGACTTCCAACCCGGCCCCGGCACGGACCCCATCTTCAATAACTGGTACGAAAACACGGTGGATTCGCAAAACCTGGTCGACATCCTGGCGAGCTGGACGCTTACCGTCGACGGCATGGCAAGCAATCCTCTTTCACTTGGCTTCGCCGATCTCATTGCCCTCGCCCGGCAGGACCAGGTGACCGATTTTCATTGTGTCGAAGGCTGGTCGGTCGACGACGTGCCCTGGAACGGGATATCTCTCGCGAGCATGCTGGACTTGGCCGGGGCGGACCCGTCCGCCACGTACCTCAGCTTCTACAGTGTGGGCGGGGAGTACAGTGAATCGCTTCCCATCAGCGTCGCGCGCGAGCCGCGCACCTTGCTCGGCTACGGCGTCGGCGGATCCACGCTGCCGCTCGCGCACGGTTTTCCGGTGCGCTTGGTGGTGCCTCGTTTGTACGGCTACAAGAACGCAAAGTACCTCTCGCGCATCGAGGCCACCGATCACGCGATCACTGGCTACTGGGAACAGTACGGGTACTCATACGCTGGCGAGGTTCCAGCGTCGCTTTTGCGGCCGGGCAAGTACTGAAACTAGGAAACCCGCGTGTTTCCCCTACGCGTAGATGCGCACAGCTTGCCGTTCGCAAACGAGTTTTTCGACGCGGTGGTCGCCATCGAGTCCTATCTCTATTTCGGTACTGACGAGCGCTATTTGCCCTACCTCGTGCACTTCATTAAGCCAGGCGGATTTATTGGCGTGGTGGATATCGGCTTCAGGCGGAAGATCGGGTCGATTGAGGAGGCGCCTGAATACTTGCGTCCTCAATACGAGAAGTATTGGTCGTCCATACACACTGTTGAATGGTGGAAGCAGCACTGGCAGAAGACCGGGCTGGTGGATGTGCAGTGCGCTCAGTTTCCGCCTGAGAGCGACCGGCTATTGCGCGATTATTGGGTAGAGCGCCCATCGGATCAGAATGAGGACCCGATCATGCGGGCGATGCCGAACGACGACGCAAGACTAATCGGTCTCTTCTGCCTGGTTGCACGCAAACGGTAACTCTGTGATTGATTTTCGGCGTCAGGGTCATTTTGAATTGGGTTTTTGAGGGTCGGCCGGCCAGGTGGGGAAAACACACTCTGGGCGCTCGCGATTGCCTGACGTGCCTTTGCCGCCAGCAGCGCTCGCAGCGGCGAGTCATGCGCTGGCAGAACCTGCCGTCCTGAAGATCGATCTGACCTTAAGGCCCGTCGCACTTGTGCCGAGAGTAGTTTTGTTCCCGCGAGGGGAATGCTGCACATGGAGACAACGAGGCACTTACGCCATGTCGATGGCCGATCTGTGGATACGTCGCAACCGGCAGGAGGCCTGGCGGGCAACAATGCAGCCGCAACGTGGAGATCGTGGAAGCGGCGGCCGTGAAGCTCGCCCACCTCAAGGAATCTGGCGTCTGTCTTCTTCTCGCCCTTGCTGCCGCGTGTTCCTTCGACGCGTCCAGGCTGCGTGCGTCTCCATCGGTGCACCCCGATGGATCGGACCAGGACGCCGCCGCCCCGCTCGGCCCTAATGATCGCGACAGCAACTACGACACCGCCATCCCGCCTGATCTGTCCACCTCCACCAATGGCAGCGATCGCTTCGCTGCAACCGAGGGAAATAGTGGGCTGGACGAAAGCGGCGGGCTGGACGGAAGCGGTGGCCTGGGCGGAAGCGGTGGCCTGGGCGGAAGCGGTGGCCTGGGCGGAAGCGGTGGCCTGGGCGGAAGCGATGGCGTCAACGGAGACGCTGGCGGAGAAAGCGAAGCGGGCGACGGCAGTTCTCCCGACTCGGCGGGGATCAGCGGGAGCGGAGGTTCGGAAGGTATTGCGAGCACGGGGATGGGGGGATCGAGGGGACTCGGTGGCACAGACCTCGATGCGGACGCGGGCGGGCTCACCACCACTGGTGGCTATTCTGGTACCGCCAGCACGGGCGGGACACTGACCGGCGGCACCTTCGCGACAGGGGGAATCGCCGAAACGGGTGGCAGCGCGGACGGAGGGAACGCAGGATCGGGTGGAGTTCAGGTGACCGGCGGCACCTCTCAAGGCGGCAGCTTGGCGACTGGGGGGAGCTTTGCAACCGGAGGAACCACGGCAACTGAAGGCTCGGGCGGAACCACACCCAGCGGTGGCGCGGGTGGATCGACGCATACGGGAGTGTGGAGAATCATGCTGCTGGGCGACGGGATGACCACCAAATCCTGCTATCCACAGTTGCTCTCGCAGGAGTTTGGGAGCCGAGGGGACACAAACCTCCAATTCGTGGGTACCAATCAGATCAGCCAAAGCTGCAACGGCGCCCCCGCCGTCCCAACCGAGGCCCACGATAACTATCGAGTGACCAGCCTGGTGACCAACAATCCTCCTGCATCGGGAACGGGAAGTCTGAGCCAACTCCAGGGCTGGGCCGCCGAAAATCCCGACATCGTGCTCATGGATCTCGGCACCAACGACGCGCATGCCGGCATAAGCACTGCCAGCGTCCTGTCAGCGCTTCTATTCGTGACCAATCAGTTCCGCGGCCAGAATCCCGATGTGATCTTCTTCATTTCCAAGGTCCACCCCGTGAGCAATCCGGGTTGGGAGAGCAGTGTGGTTGCTCTCAATGCCCAAATCACCGACACCTGGGCAGCGAACAACTCGACGGCGATGTCGCCCATCTACATCATCGATCAATGGACGGGCTTTGACGCCGGTGCGGACACGATCGATGGATCTACCCCCGACATGTCGGGCTCGCAGAAGATGGCGGACAAAGCCCACACGGCTGTTTCGGCGCACAACTACTTCTGAACGCCGGGGCCAGTACGAGATGCAACGCTCGCGAGGCGAAGAACGACCCAAGGCGAGTGACCATTCCGCGACGCTCGATCTGCGCACGCGGTTGGCAGCGTCGGCGCAAGAATCGGCTGTCGCGCTAGCCCTCCATCGGTTGCCCAAGACGATTGGGGCGCTCTGGGCAGACGCAAGGTACACGGCGCGCAAGCGACGCCGTATCCTGTTTGAACTGTAGCGCGAGAGTGCATTCCCATGGCAGACAGGATTACGGGGTCGTGCCGTCGGCTACGAATGTGGTCACGCTCTGGGCATCCAGCGAAACCGTGAAGGAATTGTTGGTCACGGTGACAGCACCGTCGTCGCTGAGCTTCTTGGTGTTGGAAGTCGTGTAGCGGTGGACATTCGTGAAGTTTCCGCTCGAGATCGTGAAGGTCTGTGACTTGGCCGAGGTGTTCCGATTCAGGGCGACAATGACATTGTTCGTTCCGGAAAAGGCCTGGACGTTGACATTGGTCTGTGGTTGGTAGGTCGCAGTGACCCGATGTGATCCCGGCCGGATGTACTTCGAGAACTGCGCCATGATGTACCCCTTGTTCAGAATCGCGCCACTCGACGTGATGAGGTTGCATCCCGGCATTCTGAGGTACCACCAGACATAGGCATTCATCTGGTTCGCCAGACAATCCAT
>Ga0265330_10001881_pt1 | contig 11681 bp, 6 predicted proteins | sample 41919metaG_FD_202083 | JGI IMG/M metagenome (GOLD analysis project Ga0265330, IMG submission 202083) | Rhizosphere microbial communities from Carex aquatilis grown in University of Washington, Seatle, WA, United States - 4-19-19 metaG | ecosystem: Host-associated > Plants > Roots > Rhizosphere >... | reverse complement strand
TTCCGGATACGGGGACAATTCCACGACCGACAAACTCACCGTGGAAATCTTCCCCGTCCCCTGACCGCGCGATCAGTTGTTCCCGCGCGAGCCTTTGGCACCACCCTTGACCGGGCTCGGCGCTCTAGATTTCCGCCTTGGGATACGACCCGAAGATGCGCACGCTTTCGGCGGCGCCGGTCAGCGCGGCCAGGGCGCGGCGCACGTTGGCGTCATTGCGATCGCCCACGAAATCCAGGTAGAACGAATATTCCCAGGGCCGGCCCACGATGGGGCGCGATTCGATCTTGGTCAAGTCGACCTTTTCGGCGGCGAACGCGTAGAGCGAGGCGTACAGCGATCCCGGGCGATTGGCGATGCGGAACACCAGGCTGGTCTTGCGTTCCTTGGTCTTCTTGGCGGGAATGCGCGCCACGCGATCAGGTCGCGCCATGATGAAGAAGCGGGTGAAGTTCTGCGGATTGCTCTCGATGCCCGCGGCCAGGATCTGCGCAGCGAAGACCTCTGCGGCGTTCTTGCTGGCGATGGCGGCCTCGTCGCGGCGGCCGTTCTTCACCACCATCTTGACCGCGCCAGCCGTATCGTACGAAGGAAGCACTTCCAGATTGGGGGCCTGCCCGCGCAGCTTGTGCAGAAAATCCTCGCATTGGGCCAGCGCCACCGGGTGCGAGAACACCCGGCGTATCGCGCCCAGTTTCACACCGCGCGGGGCGATCAAGTTGTGCGCCACGCGCAGCACCACTTCGCCCACGATGGTCAGGTCGTGACCCACCAGCAAGTCGTAGTTCTTGATGACCGATCCCGCCAGGGTGTTTTCGATGGGCACCACCGCGCAGTCGGCGTCGCCGCGCGTGACCGCATCGAACATGTCGTCGAATTCGCGCTGGGGCAAGGGCTCTAGCCGCGCCCCAAAGAAGCGGCGTGCTGCCTCTTCGGAAAATGCTCCGCGCTCGCCCTGGAAAGCGGCTCGAATTCTCTTGTTCTTAGCTGTAACCCTTCTGGTCACGACGTGCCTGGCGCGCGCATCTTATATCCCACGTGGCGCACCGTCTCGATCATCTCGGCGCCCGGTCCCAACTTTGCGCGCAGCCGACGCACGTGGATGTCGACCGTGCGCGTGTTGCCAGTGTAACGGTAGCCCCAGACGCGCGACAGAAGTTGCTCGCGGGTAAAGACACGGCCAGCGCCCACGGCCAGGAATTTGAGCAGCTGGAATTCCTGGCGCGGCAGCTTGAGGATGCGGCTGCGGTAGCTGGCCTCAACCGCCACGGTATCAATAACCAGATCGCCCAGCTTGATGCGGCCCGAGGCGGAGAAGGACGACAGCCGCCAATCGAGCTGGCGCACGCGTGCGTAGAGCTCTGGCCCCACGATGGGGATGAGGATGAAGTCATCCATGCCCAGCTCAGGATCGAGGCCGGGCAGTCGAGACACCTCGACGCAAAGGAGAATCGGCACTTCGGCAAGCGTCGGGATCTGCTTAGCGTGCTTGACCACAGCGCGACCCACTTCCAGGTAGGGGCCTGCGTCCACCACGACCACGGCAGGACGAACATGTTCGAGGTCGTCGGGCAGATCATCCAAGTCATAGCCGACCGGAACGATTTCGCACCCCAACTCACGCAGGGCGGCCGCCGGAGAATCGACTTCGGCGGCTCCGACCTGCGGTCTGGACATGACGACGACTGCGCGCATTGTTGGAAACACAGGGTAGCAGGGACGAAAACAATAGTCACTACAGCCTGAAACATTCCCGCATTGTTTCTACGTCGCCCGTGGCTTGGGCGATTATTTCCTGTGTGTTGCCAATGTGTTTCGCTTTGGAAAAATCAGGAAAGAGCGGTTTCACACCAACCGAGTGGGCGCTAGCCTTCATCTAAACATCACGGAAAGAGCTCCGAAGAGAATCACTAATGAACAGCGACCAAGAAGTGCGACCCCTGAAAGACGCTCCCGAGAGGCAAGGACTGTACGATCCCGCCCATGAGCACGAGGCCTGCGGCGTGGGCTTTGTGGTTGATATTGCAGGGAAAAAATCACACCGTATCGTGCGCGACGGGATTCGAGTTCTGGAGAACCTCGGTCACCGGGGCGCCAGCGGCTCTGAGGAGAACACGGGCGATGGGGCTGGGATATTGGTCCAGCTTCCCGATACCTTCCTGCGCAGTGTGACCGCCAACATCGGCATGGAACTGCCGCCCGCGGGCCAGTATGCCGTGGGCATGGTCTTCCTGCCGCGCGATCCGGCCGAGGCTGGCGCGTGCCGGCATTTGTTTGAAATGGGCGCGGCCGAGCTCGGGCACAAGGTGATTGGCTGGCGCGAGGTTCCCACCAACCCGACCGGGTTGGGCAAGACCGCGCTGGAATCGCGTCCGGCCATGGCCCAAGTCTTTGTCAATCGACCGGCGGTCCTGGTCGACGACGCAACCTTCGAGCGTCGGTTGGTGCTGGTCCGTCGCACCGCCGAGAAGCTCGTGCGGTCGAGCGATCTGGCCGAGCGCAAGGCGTTCTACATCGCCAGCCTGTCGTGCCGGACCCTGGTCTACAAAGGCATGCTCAATGCCGACCAGCTCGACAGCTTCTTTCCGGATTTGTCCGAACTGTCGCTGGAATCCGCGCTGGCGCTTGTGCACTCGCGCTTTTCCACCAACACCTTCCCGAGCTGGTCGCGCGCCCATCCCTACCGGGTGATCGCCCACAACGGCGAAATCAATACCTTGCGGGGCAATGTGAACTGGATGTCGGCGCGCGAGCACGATCTGGCTTCGCCGCTGTTTGGCGCCGATATCGAACGGCTGCATCCCGTGGTCGACGAGCAGGGCAGCGACTCAGCCATGTTCGACAATGTGCTCGAAACCCTGGTCATCGGCGGCCGCAGCCTGGCTCACGGGGTGATGATGATGATCCCGGAGCCATGGCACAAGCACAAGACCATGAGCGCCGAGAAGCGCGCCTTTTACGAGTACCACTCGTGCCTGATGGAGCCGTGGGATGGTCCGGCCGCCATCTGTTTCACGGATGGCGTGCAGATCGGTGCGGTGCTGGATCGCAATGGTCTGCGGCCGTTGCGCTACACCCTGACCAATGATGGCCTGGTGGTCATGGCATCGGAGACCGGGGTGCTGGACATCCCGGCCGAAAAGATTGCGCAGAAGGGCCGCATCCAGCCGGGTCGTATGTTTTTGGTCGACACCGCCGAGAGGCGCATCGTCCCGGATGAGGAGATCAAGACCAAGGTCGCGACCGAGCTGCCCTATTCGGAATGGGTCGAGTCCCAGCGCGTGCACATGAAAGATTTGCCGCCAGGGCCGACCACGCCGCTGGCGGATCGCGAGACGCTGGAACGACGTCAAAATGTGTTTGGCTACACCGCCGAGGTGCTGCGGCTTTTGCAGCCCATGCTGGAAACCGGGGGCGAGGCCATCGGATCCATGGGCACGGACACGCCGCTTGCCATTCTTTCCAGCCGGCCGCAAAGCCTGTTCAACTATTTCAAGCAGCTTTTTGCCCAGGTGACCAACCCGCCGGTGGATGCCATCCGCGAAGAGCTGATCATGGCGGCGGGCACCACCATGGGCCCCGAGCACAACCTGTTCGACCCGCAGGCCGCCTCGGCCCATCAGATCGAGCTGCGTTCGCCCCTGGTTTACAACAATGAGATGGACAATCTGCGTGCGCTCGACGGCTGGCACGGTTTCAAGGCGCGCACCCTTTCCACTGTGTTCCGTGTGGCCGAGGGCGCCGAGGGCCTGGCCCGGGCCCTGGATGCGCTATGCGCGCAGGCCGCGGCGGCGGTGGCCGACGGCTGTCAGATCCTGATTCTGTCGGATCGCGATTTCGATCGCGAGCACGCGCCCATACCGTCGCTGCTCTCCTGCGCGGCCGTGCACCACCACCTGCTGCGCGCGGGCACGCGCACGCGCACCTGCCTGGTGGTCGAGAGCGGCGAGCCGCGCGAGGTGCACGACTTCTGCCTGCTCATCGGCTACGGCGCCAGTGCCATCAACCCGTATCTGGCGCTTGAGGTGATTGAAACCCTGGCTGCCGAGGGGGTGATTCGCGTCGATGCGGCCACCGCGCGCAGTAATTACACAAAGGCCATAAGTAAAGGGCTGGTCAAGGTCATCTCCAAGATGGGGATTTCGACTGTGCAGAGCTACCACGGGGCGCAGGTGTTCGAGGCCATCGGGCTGCACCAATCGCTGGTCGACAAGTACTTTGCCGGTACCGCTTCGCGCATCAGCGGCCTGGATCTGGGAGGCATTGCCGAGGAGGTGCGGCGTCAGCACCGCCGGGCCTTCCCGACCCGCACCTTGCCGCAGGTCGGACTCGATCCGGGCGGCGAATACCGTTTCAGAAGCGACGGGGAGCACCACCTCTTCAATCCTGAATCGATTTCGAAATTGCAGGTGGCGGTGCGCACTGACAATTACGCCACTTACAAGCAGTATGCGCAACTGATCAATGATCAGTCGAAAAACCTGGCCACCCTGCGCGGCCTGATGGAACTGCGCCACCCGCGTCCGGCGGTGCCGATCGAAGAGGTCGAGTCAGTCGAGGAGATCGTCAAGCGTTTCAAGACCGGCGCCATGTCGTACGGATCGATCAGCAAAGAAGCGCACGAGACCCTGGCGATTGCCATGAACCGTCTGGGCGGCAAGAGCAACACCGGGGAGGGCGGCGAGGATCCGGCGCGCTGGGTGCCGTTGCCCAATGGCGATTCGATGAAGAGCGCCATCAAGCAGGTAGCCTCCGGCCGCTTTGGCGTGACCAGTCCGTATCTGGTCAATGCCGATGAGATCCAGATCAAGATGGCCCAGGGGGCGAAGCCCGGCGAGGGCGGCCAGCTTCCCGGCGCCAAGGTCTACCCGTGGATTGCCAAGGTCCGCCACTCCACGCCTGGGGTTGGGCTGATTTCGCCGCCGCCCCACCACGACATCTATTCCATCGAGGACTTGGCCCAACTGATCCACGATCTGAAATGCGCCAACAACCAGGCGCGCATCAGTGTGAAGCTGGTGGCTGAGGTGGGCGTGGGCACAGTGGCCGCGGGCGTGGCCAAGGCCAAGGCCGACGTGATCTTGATCAGCGGACACGACGGCGGCACCGGCGCATCTCCCTTGTCCAGCATCAAGCACGCGGGTGGTCCCTGGGAACTGGGACTGGCCGAGACACACCAGACGTTGCTGCTCAATGATCTGCGCAGCCGCGTGGCGATCGAGACCGACGGCCAATTGAAGACTGGCCGCGATGTGGTGGTGGGCGCGCTGCTCGGGGCCGAGGAATTCGGCTTTGCTTCGGCGCCGCTCGTGGCCATGGGCTGCGTGATGATGCGCGTGTGCCACCTCAACACCTGCCCGGCGGGCATTGCCACGCAAGATCCGGAACTGCGCAAGCGCTTCTGTGGAAAACCAGAGCATGTGGTCAATTACATGCGCTTTGTCGCCATGGAAGTGCGTGAACTGATGGCCGAACTGGGCTTCCGCACTGTCAGCGAAATGGTTGGCCACACTGAATGCCTGTACATCCGGCACGCAGTCGACCAATGGAAGACCAAGGGTGTGGATCTGTCGGCCATCTTGTATCAACCCCAGGTTCCCGACGGGGTGGGCACCCGTTGCCTGATTGCCCAGAACCACAAGGTGGCCGAGGGCTACGACGACACCACCATCATCCCCATGTGTCGGCCGGCCCTGGAATCGGGGCGCAAGATCACCGCCACACTTCCCGTGCGCAACACCCAGCGCACCGTGGGCACGCGCCTCGGCAGTGAAGTCACGCGTCGCTATGGCGCCGAAGGCTTGCCCGAGGACACCATTTCCATCCACTTCAAAGGCTCGGCCGGGCAGAGTTTCATGGCCTTTGTGCCCAAGGGAATCACCTTTCTCCTGGAAGGCGATGCCAACGACTATCTCGGCAAGGGATTGTCGGGCGGAAAGCTGATTGTGCGCCCGCCGCGCGAGGCGGGGTTTGCGCCGGCACAGAACGTGATCGCCGGCAATGTGGCCCTTTACGGCGCCACCAGCGGCGAGGCCTACATTCGCGGCATGGCGGGCGAACGCTTCTGTGTGCGCAACAGCGGCGCGGAGGCGGTGGTGGAGGGCGTGGGGGATCACGGCTGCGAGTACATGACAGGCGGCCGTGTGATTGTGCTCGGCCCAACCGGTCGCAATTTCGCGGCGGGCATGTCGGGCGGCATCGCCTATGTGCTCGACGAGCAACGCCAATTGGAGTCCAACTGCAATATGGAAATGGTTGGGCTGGGTCCGCTGGACGATGCGGAGGAGACCGAATTCGTGTTGGGCCTCATCAGGCGACACGCGGAATTCACCGGAAGTTTGCGCGCCCAGAATCTGCTGGCCCACTGGGCACAGTGGAAGCCGCTTTTCGTCAAGGTCATCCCGAACGACTATCGGCGGGTGATGGAGGCGCAAAAACTGATGCGCGAGAAGGGCCTGTCGCCCGAAGAAGCGGAAATGGCGGCCTTCCAGCTCAACTCCAAGGACCTGGCCCGGGCGTACGGGAAATAGGCCATGGGACAACCTACTGGATTTCTCGAATATCCCCGGGCCACGCCGAGCAATAGAACCCCGAGTGAGCGGCTGAGAGATTGGCGCGAGTTTCATGGCCACCTGCCCGAAGCCACCATGCGCGAGCAAGGCGCGCGTTGCATGGACTGTGGCGTGCCTTTTTGCCATACCGGCAAGTTGCTCGACGGGCTGACCATCGGATGCCCGCTGCACAATCTGATTCCCGAGTGGAACGACCTGATTTACAAGGGACGCTGGCGGCAAGCCCTGGACCGACTGCACCGGACCAACAATTTCCCCGAATTCACCGGCCGGGTGTGCCCTGCGCCGTGCGAGGGATCCTGCGTGCTCGGCATCAACGCGTCGCCGGTGACCATCAAGGTCAACGAGTGCGCCATCATTGACCGCGGTTTCGCCGAAGGCTGGGTGGTTGCCCTGCCGACAGCGCCGCGGACCGGCAAGACCGTGGCCGTGGTGGGCTCGGGGCCAGCCGGCCTGGCCTGCGCCGAGGAACTCAATCGCGCCGGGCACCTGGTCACTGTGTATGAACGCGCGGATCGGGTGGGTGGCTTGCTCATGTACGGCATCCCAGCCATGAAGCTGGACAAGGGCTTGGTCGACCGGCGAGTGAAGCTGATGGCAGAGTCCGGGGTGCGCTTTCGCACCGGCGTGGAAGTGGGCCGGAGCGTTTCGGCTGCTGAGTTGCGCGCGAGTCACGACGCCCTGGTGATTTGTGGGGGTGCCGCCAAGCCGCGCGATTTGCCGGTGGAAGGCCGCAATTTACGGGGCGTGCACTTCGCAATGGAGTTTCTCACGGCCAACACGCGCAGTTTGCTCGACAATGGCAGCACAGACGCAAGCCCCATCCACGCGCGCGACAAGCATGTCGTGGTCATTGGCGGCGGCGATACGGGCAATGACTGTGTGGGAACTGCGCTTCGACAGGGCTGCAAGAGTGTCACCCAGCTAGAAATTCTGGCGCGGCCGCCCGCCCAGCGGGCCATGGACAATCCCTGGCCACAGTGGCCCAAGATCTATCGGGTTGACTATGGACAGGAAGAGGCAGCAGCACAGTTCGGCGCTGATCCGCGCCTGTTCTCGGTGCAGACCAGGCGCCTCTTAGGCCAAGGCCAGGTACAAGCCATCGAGATCGCCGACATTCGCTTCGTGCCGCAACCCGAGCGCCGGCCGCCGAAGATCGAGGAGCGCCCAGGCACGGTGCGGACCCTCCCCGCCGACTTGGTTCTCTTGGCCATGGGCTTTCTCGGCCCCGAGCGCGAGGGCATGCTGGCCGAGCTGGGCGTGGATCTCGACGGCCGCGGCAACGTGGCGGTGGACGAGAACCAGCAGACCAGCCTCCCCGGCGTCTTCGCCGCTGGCGACATGGCGCGCGGCCAGTCGCTCGTGGTGTGGGCCATCATGGAAGGCCGGCAAGCGGCCCGCGGGGTGGACAGGTACCTGATGGGCGAGACGGTACTGCTCTAGCCCCGGCCCCAGCCTGGTTCTTCGCACTGGTTCTTCGCACCAGACTGTGCCTGCGCCCAGGCACCTGATAAGCTTGCGCCCCGCATGAGCAACTCGAATGCCTCTCTCAAAGAACTGCGCCAACTCCTCAACCAGGTGGACGACGACATGGTCCGCCTGCTGGCCAAGCGACTGGAGACCGTCGGCCTTATCGGCAAGGCCAAGGCCGACTCGACCCAGGCCATTCGCGATCCGGAGCGCGAGCGCGAAGTCCTGACCCGGGTTGAAACTCTGGCCCAGTCTCTCGGGCTGTCGGCGCCGCTGGCGCGCAAGATTTTTTCCGAGATCATCAGCTACTCGGTCAGTCGACAGGTGGCCTCGCTGGCCGGGCTGGAAGGCGAGCGGACCGAGGTTGCGGTCGCCTTTCAGGGATCGGCGCTCACCTACAACAACCTAGCGGCCGAGCAGTATGTGGCCAGCCAGGGTTTGCGCGGCCGCTTCGTGGGCTTGCCCACCCTCAAACAAGTGATTGAATCGCTGGCCTCCGGCGCGGTCGATCTGGCGTTTCTGCCCATAGAAAACACGGTCGCGGGCAGCATCAATCAGGTCTACGACCTTTTGCGCGAGCAGGATCTGCACATCGTTGGTGAAGAGTCGTATCGGGTCGAGCTGTGCCTGGCCGCCACCGCCGATGTGCCCGCGGCTGCTCTGCGACGAATTCTTTCGCACCCGCTGGCGCTCGATCAATGCTCGGCTTTTGTCGCGGCTTTGCCGCAAGCACGCGCGGAGCCCTTCCTCGACACCCGCGAGGCGATGCGCGCCGTGGCCGAGGCCAAGGATCCAACCCTGGCCGCCATCGGCTCGCCCGAGGCGGCAGCGGCGCAGGATCTCCGCATCTTGAACCGCAACGTGGGCAACCAGGACGAGATCCTCATGCGCTACGTGGCTCTGGCACGCGCGCCGATCGCAGTGGACATCCGCGTGCCCTGCAAAACCAGCCTGATTCTCTCCACCAGGCACGAAAAGGGCGCTCTTCTGCGCTGTCTCAACATTCTGGCCGACTACGGCCTGAGCATGACCAAGTTGGAATCGCGGCCGCGACCGAACCGCCCTTGGGAATACATGTTCTTCATCGATTTCGAGGGCAATGTGGCTGAACCGAGGCCCACCCTGGCGCTCGAAGCCCTGCGCAGTGAAGCGCTCTACTTGAAGATCCTCGGCTGCTATCCGGCCAAGGCCACGCCCGCCGAGGCCCAGACCACCACCCTGCCCGAGTCCACCGAAGTCACGGCCGCCGAGACATTGCCGGCCGCACCGCCCGCGGGCCGACCTGCGCCGCCGGTCGCGCGCGCCTCCAAACACTACCGGCTCGCCGACCGCGCCACCCATCCCGAAGACACGGTCATTCGCGTGGGCTCGCTGCTGATTGGCGGCAGTGGCTTCGTGGTCATTGCCGGCCCCTGTTCAGTCGAGTCGGAAGACCAGATCAACCGCACCGCTCTCTTCGTGCGCGAGCAAGGCGCCCACATCTTGCGCGGGGGCGTGTTCAAGCCCCGCACGGGACCCTATGCCTTCCAGGGGCTGGGCCGCGAGGGCCTCGATATGCTGGTCGCGGCGGGCAAGGCCGCCGGCCTACCCATCATCACCGAGGTCATGACCATCGATCAGGTGCACCTGGTGGCGGAAAAATCCGACATCCTGCAGATCGGTGCGCGCAACATGCAGAACTTCCCGCTGCTCTCGGCCGTGGGCAAGGTGGACCGGCCGGTCATGTTGAAGCGCGGCCTGTCGAGCACCATCGAGGAATGGCTGGCCGCCGCCGAGTACATCCTGGCCCAGGGCAACGGGCAGGTCATTCTGTGCGAACGGGGCATCCGCACCTTTGAAAGCGCGACCCGCAACACGCTGGATCTGTCGGCCGTGGTGGTGCTGCGCGAACGCACCCACTTGCCCATCGTGGTCGACCCGAGCCACGGCACGGGCAAGCGACCCTATGTGGCGCCCATGGCCTGGGCCGCACGGGCCTGCGGCGCCCACGGCGTGAGCATCGAGGTTCACCCCGATCCCGACAAGGCGCTCTCCGATGGCGATCAGAGCCTGCACTTCCCGGAATTCAAGGCCCTCATGGAAGGCCTGAGCCGGGTTCGCGTGTAGTCAGATTTCGAGGATCTGAGCCCGTTCGTGCCGGGTGGCGCAGACCGCCCGGTGCAGGGCCCATTGCCCGCGGGCGCGCGCCAGGTTGTGCTCGCCCCGGCCCGGGTAGCGGTCGGGCGCCCAGCCGAAGTACGATTCCAGCAACGCGTCGGCGGCAAAGCGCACCGCGAGTTCAACACTGATCCATTCGACCCCGTGCAGACAAGCGCGCCGCTCGTCCGCAGCGAGCGTTCGCCCCAGGGTGTCGCGAAAACCCTCGAACGACGCCCGAAAGACTTCGACGTCGAACTTGGCCTGGCTTGCGTCCTCGGGACTGCGATTGCACCACGAGCGCCAGGCATCCCCCAGTTCATGGGCCAGCGCCATGGGGCCCACGGTATCAAGGTCGATGAGGCACAGGGCCTGTTCGGAGGCAGGCGGATTCGGCCCGGCAAACAGGATGTTGGAGAGCTTGAGATCGCCGTGACACACGCGCCTGGGCAAGTTCGGCAAGGCCGGCAGGTCAGCGATGGCAGCCAACAGATCCGCGGCCAGCCCGCTGACCTGCTGATGCAGGCGATGGTCGGTGTGGGCGTTCAGGGCCTCGCGCAGCCGGGCCAGGTGCTGGGCGGTGTCGTGGACGCCGGTTCGCAAGCCCAGGAATTCGTGGTCAAGCCCGTCGAGCGCGCGATGAAAACGCGCCACCAGCGCGCCTGCCGCGCGCGCCTGACCCAGGCTGGCCACCACGTCGAAAGACACGCCGTCAACATAGGTTTGCAGCCGCCATAGTCCGTCCTCGGGCCCGAGATCGACGGAGAGACTGCCGTCCTCGGTCGGCACCAGGCGCGCCGTCATCATTCCCACCTCGGCCAATCGCCGGGTGACCGCGTCGATGTTGCGATTGACGGCCGAGGAAAAGATGGGATTCAGCCGCTGCAAGACCAAACGCTGTCCGCCCTGGCTGACCAGATAGGTCTGGTTGACCAGGCCGCTGCCAAGGGGCACAACCTGCGCTCCCTGCAGGCCCACGAAGCGGGACAGAACCCGCGCTTGGATCAGTTGGGCCTGTGGCTGCACCAGCGCGACTAGTCCGAGGGGGAATCGTCGGTCGGGGGCTTCTCTGATTCCTCGGGCTTTTCCCAAGCGCCGCCGCCTTCAGGCAAAGGAGTCGGGGCGGCTGATGTTTCAAACTTGTGCGCGATGGCGAAACCCGCGTTGTACTCGGCGAGCAGCATGGTCGGGCCGAAGCTGGACAAACCGCGCGCTTCCACCCAGAGCGCAAGAAAACGCGTCAGGTGGTACATCATGCCCAAGCCAACACCGACGGCAACCGGCCCGCTGCTGGCCGTATCGCTGTGCCCTATCTGATGTAGGGAGGCGTCACATTTCACGACTCCATAGGCTGTCGGATCGCAGTTTCTTGCAACGTAGCCCATGAATACCCTTCCAGGCCCGTATCCCAAGATGCCGGATCCAAAAACCTGGAAGTTCCCGGCCGTGAGAAAGGAGTACTGACCGCGGAGAAAGAACGCCAACGCGCTGGTCGGCGGGTTA
>Ga0265330_10001880_pt1 | contig 11683 bp, 3 predicted proteins | sample 41919metaG_FD_202083 | JGI IMG/M metagenome (GOLD analysis project Ga0265330, IMG submission 202083) | Rhizosphere microbial communities from Carex aquatilis grown in University of Washington, Seatle, WA, United States - 4-19-19 metaG | ecosystem: Host-associated > Plants > Roots > Rhizosphere >... | reverse complement strand
TGGTGCCCATAGCAGAGACGCTTGCCCGCTATGTTGTGAGTCTCGTTCGCTCCACGCGCCCCAAGAGCGAGTTGGCCCCCGACTTCGTGAAAAAATACACCAATTACGGTGCCAGCGTTCGCGCCGCACAATTTATCGTATTGGCCGCTAAAGCACGCGCTCTTTCTCACTCTCGCTATCACGTTACTTACGACGACATTACTTCAGTTGTTGCGCCCGTCCTCCGTCATCGCGTACTGCTCAACTTCCACGCCGAGTCTGACCGCATAGACACGGACGAAATTCTCAACCGGCTGCTCGCCACCGTGCCACGTCCCAAGGAAAGCTGATGCAGCGATTTTTAGACCCCAAGATTTTGGCTGGCATCTCGTCGCTCGATCTGCTCGCGAAGACCGTAGTTGACGGCTTCGTCGCCGGGCTGCACAGATCGCCCGACTTCGGCTTCAGTCAGGAGTTCGCCGAGTATCGCGCCTACACGCCTGGCGACGATCTCCGCCACGTTGATTGGAATCTCTTTGCGCGTACAGAACGCTGCTATCTCAAACGCTATCGCGGCGAAACCAACAGCCAGCTCACCATCCTGCTCGACGCGAGCAATTCAATGCGGTACACCTCAGGCCCGCCTGCCAAGATGGATTACGCGCGCTACATCGCCGCTTCCCTCTTCTACCTCGCCATACGCAATCAGCGCGACGCCGCCGGCCTCATCGTGTTCGACGATGAAGTGCGCGAATACATTCGGCCGTCCACGCGACCCGGCCAGCTGTCACGTCTGTTCGCTGCACTTGAGCAAGCCGAAGCACGCCAACGCACGAATTATGCCAAACCGCTCCAGCACTTCCAAAACCTTCTTCATCGCCGCGGTATTGCCATCGTGATTTCCGATTTCTACGAACAGCCGGAAACGATCGTCGAAACGATTGCCCCCCTGCGCTATCACGGACACGAGGTCGTCCTCTTCCACGTTCTCGATCCAGAAGAGATTCGTCCGAAACTAAAAGGCTCGGCCCTCCTCGTCGACCTTGAAACAGATCACCGCATCGAGGTCGTGCCCGACTACGTCAAAACAACCTATCGCGCCAAGATCGACGCACATATCGAAGAGCTGCGTACGCGAACGCGCGCCGAGGGCATGGATTACCAGTTGCTCGTAACCAGCAATCCACTTGATGAAACGCTACGCGAATACCTCACGCTACGAAAGGCAGAAAACTGATGGGCCTGCTTGCACCATGGTTTCTTGGCGGACTGGCCGCACTCGGCGTTCCGGTCTTCGTGCACCTGCTGCGCAAGCATGTAACCACTCCGCGCCCCGTCAGCTCACTCATGTTCTTCGAACGCGGGACCCAGAGTTCCACGCGCCACAGAAAGCTTCGCTATCTTCTCCTCTTTGTTTTGCGATTCGCGCTACTGCTCCTCATTGTGCTCGCCTTTGCGAATCCTTTCATTCGTCGAGCCTCGGCCGATGCAAACGGCCGGCTGCTCGTCATCGTTCTCGACAACTCATTCAGCATGCGCGCCGGTAATCGCTTTGCTCTTGCCAAGCAGCAAGCTCTCGCCACCCTTTCCGCAAAACCGCATTCAGCAAAAGCGCAGATCATGGCCCTCGGAGGGCGCCTCGATGTCCTTACGCAGCCCATCTCAGATGAAGTCCAACTTCGCGCAGCACTTGAAAGCATCCGGCCAAGCGACGGTCATGCCACCTTCGGCGATCTGGGTCGCAGTCTGCGCGCAATGAGCAACACTGTGCATACTCCGATCGATCTCCATCTCTTCAGTGATCTGCAACGCTCCGCAATGCCTTCCAATTTCGCTGACATGGTCCTCCCTGGAAACGCCAACTTGTTCCTGCACTCGGTCGTGTCCGGGGCCACTTTTCCAAACTGGACAGTAGAGAGCGTTGACGCTCCATCGGAATTAGCCGACCCGAAAGACCCTAAGCGTTCGCGCGCTCGTGCCGTGATTGCAGGTTTCGGCACGCCGGCCGCAACAAAAACTGTCAACCTGGTCATCAATGGCAACGTAGCGGCAACCCGCAAAGTAGACGTGCCCGCTAGCGGCCGCGTCACAGTCGAGTTCACGCCGCTTGAAGTTGGCTACGGATTCAATCGCTGCGAAATTCGAATCGATGGTGGCGACTCCCTTCCAGCCGACGACTCCACAGTCTTCTCGGTCCGCCGCTCCGATCCCGAGCGGGTTCTCTTCGTTCACAACTCCACTGACTCACGCTCACTAGTCTATTTCGGCGCAGCTCTGCAGGCGGCCGCGCACGCATCATTTGTTCTTCAATCAGCCAGCGTCGAGCAGGTCCAAGATCTGGATCCCTCTAAATTCGCGTTCGTTGTGCTTTCAGATACGGCCATGCTGCCGTCCATCTTTGCCAACACGCTCCAGAAATATGTCGCCAAGGGTGGCAACGTTCTAGTCTCGCTCGGTACTTCTGGCGCGCAATCTGGGCAAATTCCAATATGGGGCAGCAATGTAACAGAACGCCACAACTATGCGCAGACCGGCAACCCCGCATCGATTAGCCGTGTGGACTTTAGTTATCCGGCGCTCGTGCAGGTAGAACCGGGACGTGATAACGGCGGTTGGGCTGCCGTTAAAGTGCTGTACGCATCGGCGGTCAATCCCGCGCAGGCCCGCGTCGCAGCATGGCTCAATGATGGCACGCCACTTATTCTCGATAAGCAAATTGGCGAAGGCCACATACTACTGCTCACTACAGGACTTGAGAATCTGACCAACGATTTGCCTTTACATCCCGTCTTCGTTGCGTTCGTCGATCATGCTGCGCACTACCTTTCCGGCGCCGATCAGCTAAGCGGATCACGCGTCGTCGACTCGTACGTACAACTCCGTGCCGCATCGCAACCGAGCAGTTCAATCGGCACCGTTGAAGTCACCGACCCCGAGGGCCAACGTCCTCTCTCACTCGACGAAGCACGGCACGCGCAATCAATTCGCCTCGAGCACACCGGCTTCTATCGCATCCGTTTTGCCAGCGGACGCGATACCGTCATCGGCGTCAATGCCGATCGACGCGAGTCCGATCTGTTGCCCATGTCGGACGATCTTCAAAAACTCTGGAGCGGCAGTTCCACCGGCCAGTCAGCGCAAACCACCGCATCCACAAATGAGCAGCAATACAGGCCCGTAAGCCTGTGGTGGTACGTCATGCTGCTGGCGTTCATCTTTGTATTGGCCGAAAATCTCATCGCAAGCAGTTACTTGGGAACGCAGCGGGAGGAAGTATGAGCAACCAACTCGAGCTCAATTCCTATATTGCAAATCTGCATCAGCGCCTTCGTCTGCACGCATGGCTTCGCGGTGCTGCCATCTTCACCGGAACAGCCCTTGCCGTCACCATCGTGCTGGTCCTCATCCTCAATCAGTTCGCCTTCCCTGATCGCGGCATAGTGGTCGCGCGGCTCTCCATCTTCGTCGCCCTAGGAATCGCAGCCGCACTCGGCCTCGCACTTCCGCTTATGAAGCTCACGCACGCCCACGCAGTTCACGCAGCCGAAACCGCGACTCCGGAACTGGAACAGCGCCTCACCACGTTTCAAGAGCGCAACAAGAACGCTGGCGATCCATTCCTTGAACTACTGGCCGCAGACACGCTCCGCAAGCTTGAAAACTCGACGCCTGCGCACCTCGTACCTGAGAAACAGCTCTTCGCATTCTCCGGCGCAGGCTTCGCATGTCTCGCGGTCCTCGTCTGGCTCATCGCCGCCGGCCCTGGATACCTTGGCTACGGCTCGTCTCTACTCTGGACCGGCCCAAAGAACAACGTTGCGCCGCTCTACTCAATCGCTGTCACTCCGGGCAACGTCACCGTTCGCCGCAATAGCGATCAGCTCGTGCAAGCGCACATCAGCGGCATGCAACCTGTCGGCGCAAAGCTCTACGCGCACTTCCAAAGCGCCGCTGGCTGGGAACCCGTGTTGATGCAGGCGGCGCCACAATCCGTTGGCGGCACCAACTTCCAGTTCGTCCTCGCCGCCCTGCCTGAAGACGTCGAGTACTACGTCGAAGCAGGCCCGCTTAGATCGCAGCACTACAAGGTCCGCGTTGTCGATCTGCCGCAAGTTAAAGAAATCGGTGTCACCTACAACTACCCAAGGTGGACCGGCCTCAAGACCGTCACTGAAGAGCACTCCGGCGATCTGCGCGCCCTCGAAGGCACCGACGCAGAAATTGAAATTCAGATGGACCATCCGCTCAAGAACGGCGAGCTCACTCTCGATGACGGCCAGAAAGTCGCGCTTACCGGAGGCGTCGGCAACAAGTACGAAGCCATCATCCACATGCAGAAAGACGGCGCATACCACGTCGCCGCAACTGAAGACGATCAGCCCGTCCGAATCTCCGAAGACTACTTTATCGCAACCGACAAGGCAAATCCTCCGGAGATCTCCATCATCCGTCCCGGCGGCGACTATCGCGCCAGCCCTATTGAAGAAGTAACGCTCGGCGCAAAGGCCGCCGACGATTTCGGCCTCGCCGACGTTCACCTGCACTATTCCGTCAACGGAGGCGCCGATCACGATGTCAGCCTACTCAAAACTCCCGGCGCAAAATCCGCCGACGGCACCACCACCCTACCTCTTGAAGATTTCAAGCTCGTGCCCGGTGATCTTGTCAGCGTATACGCCACCGCGCGCGATGGCCATAGCGAAGCACGCACTGACATCAGCTTCATCCAGGTCGATCCCTTCGAGCGCGAGTTCTCACAATCGCAGCAGAGCGGTGGAGGCGGTGGCGGAGGTGGCAGCAACAACCAGACTGAGATCTCCAAGCGCGAAAAAGAACTGATCGCCGCGACGTGGAAGCAGCAGAACGACAAAACCGCCACGCCCAAAGACAATGAAACGCAGGGGCAGTTCCTCTCGGACGCGCAGAAGAAACTTCGCGATCAGGTCATGGCGCTCTCCGTCCGCATGCAGAGTCGCGACCTCTCGTCAGCCAATCAGGAATTCACTGACTTCGATAAAGACATGCAGATCGCAGCCCAGGCCATGGCGCCCTCAGCCGACAAGCTGAAAGCAACGCAGTGGAAAGACGCTCTCCCTCTTGAGCAAAAAGCGCTTCAGGCCCTGCTGCGCGCCGAGGCCACATTCCGCAAGATCGAAGTAGCCTTCAGCCAGCGCGGCGGCGGCGGTGGCGGAGGCGGCGGCAGCACCGGCCGCGATCTCGCCAGCCTCTTCGATCTCGAGCTCGACACCGAAAAGAACCAGTACGAGACCGCCCAGACCTCATCTCCCGCCGAGCAGCGCGAGAAGGAATTTGAAGATGCCCTCGCCAAACTGGACGCCCTCGCAAAGAGGCAGGACGACCTCGCAAATCAGCAGCACAACCCCCAGCAGAGCTTCCAGGATCGCTGGCAACAGGAAATGCTTCGTCGCGAAGCGGAACAACTTCAACGCCAGATGGAGCAGATGGCCCAAAACGGTCAGAGCCAGCAAAACGGTCAACAAGGAAGCCAGCAGGGTCAGCAATCAAACTCGCAGCAATCTGACTCAAATCAGCAGAACAATTCGCAGAGTCAAGGCAAGTCGCAGAGCCAGAGCAATTCGCGTGCATCCGGAAGCGGAAGCGCAGGGCAATCATCCGGAGCTTCAGCGAACTCGTCCAACTCCACTGATCAACGAATTCAGCAAGCTCTGAACCGGCTCGGCGAAGCCGCGAACGAGATGCGGCGTAACGGGAACGCCCAGCAGAATTCTGAAGCGGCTCAGCAGGCGGCCCGAAGATTACGCGAAGCCAGCAATCTCATGCAGGGAACGCAGCAACACCTTGCCAACAACAAAGTCGAATCGCTCGCCCGCGAAGCATCGCGCATTCAGCAGGAAGAGGGCGCCCAGGCCAGTCGCATCGACAAACTTGCTTCCGGCGCTCGCGACGAATCGAACACTACCAACTCCGGCACACCCGATCTCGACAGTATGATGTCGAAGGCGCACCAACGCGACCAGCTTGCCGGCGAGCGCCAGCAACTCTCCAACGATCTATCGACCCTGCAACAGAACATGCGCGACGCAGCCCGCTCCTTGGCGCCCAACCAGCCAAACGTCGCCAAGCGCCTGCGCGATGCACTCACAGAGATGGACGACGCCGATCTCGATAACCACGTACAGCGCACAGCCGACTGGCTCCGAAGCGGCATCAACCCAAACTCCATGGGCACTGAAGGCCAAATCGCGCAGGGCTTGTCGAAACTCAATCAACAGCTTCAGCAGGCGCAGAAAGAATTCGGCCAAGGTGCCAATCCCGGCAATCAGTCCCAGGACAGCGGCGATCAAGCCGCAGCCCTCAACCAGGTTCAGCGCATGCGCCGCGCTATCGAAGACATGGGCCGCCAGCAGAATCGCGTCAACTCGCACGACGGTCAGAATGGCCAAGATCAGAACGGGCAGGGACAAAACCCCGGCAATCGCAACGGAAACTCCAGCCGTCAATCCGCCAATGGGAATCAGCAAGGGACTCAAGCCTCGCAATCCGATTCAAACAGTCGGGCAGCCTTGCGGCAAAACGGTAGTCAGCAAGGCGGCGGAGAACAAGCTGGCGGGCCTGGCGGCCAGCAGGCCAACAATTCTACGCAGTATGGCAGTAATGGCACCGGTGGCGATCTCGGTAACCTTCGTCGTAACGGCGCAAGCGGCGATATTCGTCCCGGCGGCCGGGGTGCCGATGGTACCGTCTGGGACAACATCAACACCGGCAACAACAGCTACGGATCGCCCGGACACGTACAGCCCGCACCAACAGATGCATCGGGCAATCCTGCCGATACCGAGCGCGAGTTCGCGCAGCGTATGCGCGAGCTCAACGAATTACGTTCCATGGTTGGCGGCGACCCGCAAATTGCCAAAGATGTTGCCGAGCTCACGCGGCAAATGCAGAATCTAGACCCCAAGCGCTTCCCCGGAAATCCCGCAATGGTTGAGCAGATGCACCGTGAAGTCTTAGGCGCAGTCGACAAGCTGGAGTTGCAACTCCAACGCCAGAGTCTCTCGTCCTCACCACGAGGAGGCAAACCTGACCCGGTCCCGGCCGGCTATCAGGACTCCGTAGCCGACTACTACCGCCGCCTAAGCACTGACCACAAATAGTGCCGGCTGCCACACTCATCATCGGGTGCCCAGGTCTCGATTTTCATACGGGGGTTAGCACTCCAGTCTGCTAAGCACGACTCTCGCATCAGGACTCTTTGCGTTCCCATTCTTCTTTCCGTTTTATTGCTCGAGGGTTGGGTGACTTTGCCACTAACTCTTATTTGTATTGTGCGACCAATCTCCCCAAGCCTCATCGTGCGTTTCTAGAGCTAGACCGCGTGAGACTTCGTTGTTGACAAAGGTATCGATTATGCCCGGAAGCATCACGCTTCGAACAATCGAATATGTATACTCGCCAAAACTGATTTTGCCGGAAAGCTGCCTAAAAGCTTGATTGAATTCGGTGTGGACTCATTTGCCTATTTGGGTAGTGTCTTGGATCGGCGATCAAGTCTTCCCTCGCTCTAGTTGGTCGGTTTCTGAGCTGCCTGATCTTACTTTTGATTTCGTCCCGGTTCGCCTAAGTACGGCTAAGCACTGCGCCGAGTGCAAGTCGGCCACTCTACGGTGGACGCCAACTTCCGCCGGCTGTGTATCCTTGCGGGGGTTCGCCGCAGCGAAGCGTGCGCAGCTTCGCCTTCCGCGGATCCTTGTTCAGCTGCCTTGCCAAAGCATCAGACTTCTTCTACGGAATCTTGAGGAACTCCATTCCCAACGTAATGTGCCCTGCAAACGGCAACATGTGCAAGAGGAGAACCTGACCTTGCCATGGCCGAGAGTTCAGCGTCAATTCTAGCTTGCGCGCCGAGACACATTGTCGTTCCAAACGTGACCGCAAACAGAAGTGCCGGAATTGGTCTTGTCACCGAACTCTCCTCTTTGAGAGACCGACTCCTGCCAGCCCCCCTTCGCTAATAGAAAGCGAAGGATGGGCATCCCAGTTGTGGTAGATCAAGGGTGCGCCACCCGCCTTGTTGCTCTGGATTCTATAAGCGAATGGGTTCGATCCGCTGTCAGCGAGCGCCTGCATAGTAATGCGCTCGCTCAAACGTGCCACTGCTTACTGGCAGTTTAGAGTCCAAAATAACTTGCTCGAAGATAAGGCGTGGAGTGCATTGCGGGAGCCTACAGTTCGACGCGAGGCAGACGACTCCGTCGCGACGTTTGCCGATTGGGATCTTAGCCCTTCAATGCCCCAAAGGTAACAGCAGGCATACTGTCGGTTACTGCGAATTCATTACTGAGAGCGGGCGGTCGATCCACCTTTGGGGAATTGCAACCTCCGAACAGGCCCATAAACTTTGAAGAGTATCGCCAGAGCGAGTTTCTTCGGATCACAGGGCAAGCGATTCGCGATTGTTCTTGTAAGACCGAAGTGTACCCACTTGTACGCTAAGGTTCAACGCAATATCTACCCAAGAAAGATCTGGGTTATAACTACGATGTTCGATCGCCTTTTGAGCCGCTTTGCAGCGTTTCGGTTTTCACGTTGCCTTAGTTTCAGTCCCGGCCAGACACTGAGATTCTCGAGAGCATTGGTTGCCGCGGTTGTTCTGTGCTCTCTCTTCGCGTTGACACCGTTGGCCGAGGCGCAAACAGCCATCTTCTCTGGGGCTACGGTGACGACGGCGCTCTACAGCGGTGCGGGCGCACCGGGGACGATCTATAGGCCGTCCGGCGTTGCCATGGACGCGGGCGGCAACATTCTTGTGGCGGATCCAGGCAACGGGGGCACCGCTGCTCCGACGATCTGGAAGATGACTCGCGATGGCTCCGGTAACTACGGAGCGCCTGTCCCGGTGTTTTCAGGAAGTCCATTTGTTTACATTGTGAGCGTGGCAGTCGATTCAAGCGGGAACCTCTGGGTCGCGGACTATGGATGTCACTTCGATCCGTATACGCCCTGCGCCACACATACCGGGAATGTCTTCAAACTTGCGTATAATTCCCTGACATCCACCTACGGAACTCCTGTGGCTATCCCACTCCAAGGATCAGGCTGGGGATCTCCGCTTGGCATAGTCTCCGACAGCTCAGGCAACATATTCGTCTCAGACAACGCGAATAGCGTGATCGGCGAAGTAGCATTTGGAGGCAGTGTTGCTTCGGCTTTGCCCGGCGCAGTCGCATCTCCACTTGGCATCGCTCTCGATAGCACAAATAATCTGTACGCTGTCAACGGCAGTACTGGAACCATTTGGAAACTCACAGCCGCCTCCAATTACGCCACGGTGAGCCAAGTGAGTTTGTTGCAGTTCAGCACTCCTGTAGGCACTGCGGTCGATGCACAAGGAAATATATTCGTCACGAACATCGGTGATTCCTCCGTCAAGGAGCTTACGGCTGCCAGTGGCTTCAATTCCATTCAGACTGTCGGGGGCGGAGTTCAGTACCCCGAGCAGGCGTTCTTCGACAGCAATGGAGATCTCATTACAGGTGATGTGGGTGGCAATGGTTCCATTCTCAAGATCGGAGTGAACTTGGACTCCGTAGATTTTGGATTGGTTGCAATCGGCAGCAGTTCGAGTAGTGTAGGTTTTCAGTTCACCTTCACCGGCGGTGGAACTACGACTCTCTCTCAGAATGCGGCGGTCTTGACCGAAGGTTCTCCGAGTCCTTCCGAGTTTGTTTCGGTATCAGGCTGCTCCGCCGGGACGTTTTCTTCCGGCTCATCATGCACAGTCCAGGTAGTCTTCAACCCCGCACATGCAGGTATTCGTAGAGGCGCGGTGCAACTCATAACATCGACGGGCGTCGTTGCCTCAGCCAGAATCTACGGCACCGGGCTTGGCCCCGAACTGATCTACAGCCAACCTGGCCAAGCTCGAACACTGGCCACAGTCGCCTTGCCCTACCCTGCCGGTGATGTAAATGGCATAGCCATCAATGCGGCAGGTGAGATCTACGTGGTGGACACCAATGGCGGCAAAGTCCTGAAGATCTCAGGCGGCGTAGTATCTCAAGTTGCCCCTGGGATTGTTTGGGGCAACCCGAAAGGTTTAGCAATTGACGGCGGCGGTAACCTCTTCGTCACAGACGATACTAACAATACTGTCAAAGAAGTTCTCTCTGTCAACGGCACCATCCCGGCAACGCCATCCGTTCTCTCTCTCGGCAACGGTTTCGTTTTCTTGCAACCTAGCGGGATTGCGCTGGATCGTTACGGAAATGTCTACGTTGCCGATTCGGGTGCACTCGCCGTTCGCGAGATTTTGGCCTCAAGTGGATACACCAACGTGCAGACATTGGGATCCGGCTTACCAAGCATCCCAATCTCACCTCAGGCGTTGGCGGTAGACAGCGCGGGTAACATCTATTTGGCCTCCAACCAAGGATCCAAAGTCTGGGAATGGGTCGCTACCAATGGCAAGATCGCACCCACAACTGCTCCAGTCATTATCCCGGGCAACTTCATGACGCCGGATGGCATTGCTGTTGATTCTGCAGGCAATCTCTTCGTAAATGATGCGGGCATGAGTCGTATCGACAAGATTTCGCCGGATGGTACATTTACTGTCCTGGGTTACGGCAATCCAGGCCTTGGGATCAATGTCGATGCAAGTGGCAATGTATATTTCGGCGAATACTCTTCCGGCGTAGTAACTGAGTTTGATTACAGCACTGCGCCTTCGCTCACGTTTCCAGCCACGATCGATGGTACGAGTGCAGCTGAGTCTGTGACGATTTTGAATAACGGCAACGACACCGCAAATCCGCTCACCGCTGTGTCACCGGGCCTCACAGTCACTTCGACCCCAGCGTCCTCGTTTACGCTTGGCGGTGCGGCGGGCGACTGCACGACAACCTTCTCGCTCCTGCCCGGCCAGTCCTGCAATATCAGCGTAACCTTTATGCCCTTGATCCCGGCATCCGGCGCAGTAACAGGAACTGTAACGCTCACCGACAACAATCGCAACTCAAGCCCCAGCACGACCCAACAGATCTCTCTGTCTGGCACTGCGGTGAACGCGATAGGGATCACATCGCCGGGCGCGCTGGTTTCCGCCGTGTACGGATCGTCATACAGCGTGGGACCATTTACTGCAACGCCGAGCAGCACATATACATGGAGCGCGACTGGCTTGCCGCTCGGCCTGACAATGTCGTCCAGCGGCACCATCTCGGGTACGCCAACCCAGTCCGGAGTCTTCAGCAATGTTGTCGTTACCGCCACCGATACCATCAGCAGTTCGAGTGGAAGTGCAACGTATACTCTCACTGTCGATAACGCGACATCGAGCGTGACTGCATGGCCGACCGCGAGTGCCATCACCTACGGCCAGACTTTGACCAATTCGACACTGACCGGTGGAACAAGCACACCCGCCGGTACGTTCGCATTTACCGCTCCGTCTACTTCACCCAATGCGGGTACGGCAGCGCAGAGTGCGACCTTCACGCCGACGGACGCAACCAACTACACGACAGTGGTCGGATCAGTTAGTGTGACGGTCAACAAGGCTACGCCGAATGTGACTGCATGGCCGACCGCCAGCAGCATCACCTACGGCCAGACTTTGACCAATTCGACACTGACCGGTGGAACAAGCACACCCGCCGGTACGTTCGCATTTACCGCTCCGTCTACTTCACCCAATGCGGGTACGGCAGCGCAGAGTGCGACC
>Ga0265330_10001879_pt1 | contig 11685 bp, 9 predicted proteins | sample 41919metaG_FD_202083 | JGI IMG/M metagenome (GOLD analysis project Ga0265330, IMG submission 202083) | Rhizosphere microbial communities from Carex aquatilis grown in University of Washington, Seatle, WA, United States - 4-19-19 metaG | ecosystem: Host-associated > Plants > Roots > Rhizosphere >... | reverse complement strand
CTGGTAGCAAGGGTTCGATCCGTATCCATTCCGCATCACTCAGTTCGTGCCGGTGCATTCACAGACGAAGCCACCGGACGAGCCCTCGCGCAAATTCTTGGTCCCCGAATTTGGGGACAGGCCCTAGACTACATGGTCTTGGTGAAGGAGTTCTCGCACTACTTCCCACGCGGCGTAGAGTCCGTCGCGGAAATCAAGGAGCTAGGGAAAAAGATAAAGGGAAAGTACAGGGACGCCAAACTCGACGAGGCGCGGGGTGATTCCAAAGGTGCCATCGAGAATTTCAACCAGGCACTTGAGATGTGCGAAGACCTTCGCGACAAGCTCGATGTTTTCACGGCGAACCGAACGTACATCTATGCGTGCGAGCGGGAAGCCGAACGAAAGAAGGATCGAGCCCGAGAAAGGCGAAACAGCGTCTTGGTTCCTATCGCCTGTGCAGTCGTGACTGCGGTTCTCACTGCTGCCGCCACTTTCTATTTCACAAAGAGACACGACGGGGCTCAGCTGGTGTCTCCTCCGGGCATAACGCAATCATCCCAAATGATTCCGCTTTCACCATTACAGAAGATAGCCGAGCCAGCGACGAAGCCTTGATTCTGGAATTAGGGCCGAATCGACGTCGCTAGAGTGCGACACCAACTTGCGGAGCCGCCGTGCCGGCCGCTGCCAGGCATTTCCCGGGAAGCGCAAACGCTCCGCAGCATGCGTCAGGTAGGCAATCCCCCAAGTTTTGGGGCCAAGAGTCGTGAGATACTCGCAGCCATCCCCATGGGAGATTTGAACGTTAGCTTCCAGGTCGCGAGTTGAAGTCCGCGCTGGTTACCGGAGCCTCGGGCTTCCTGGGCAGCAGCCTGGTGGCGATGCTTTGCAAGCGCGGGGTCAAGGTGCGGGCCTTGGTTCGGACGACAAGCGACTTGCAGCGTTTGTCAGGGCTGGCCGCCGAGATCGTTCGCGGCGATGTATGCGACCTCGAATCGCTGCGCGAAGCTGCGCGCGGACAGCAGGTCGTGTTTCACGCTGCCGCCAAGGTGCCTGACTGGGGCTCGCGGCGGGAATTTTTCCGAGCCAACGCGGATGGCACGCGCAACGTAGTGGCAGCCTGCCAGGACGCCGGCGTCGAGCGCCTGGTGCACGTGAGCTCGATGACCGTCTTGGGGTTGCCACGCCAAGGCGCCGCAGTCGACGAACAGAGTCCCTACGATCCGGCGCCAAACGATGCGTACACAGCCAGCAAGATCGAGGCGGAGAGGATCGTGCTCGCGGCCAACGGTGAGCGTGGCCTCTCGACTGTCGTGGTCCGGCCCGGCGCCATCTGGGGACCGAGCGACCCCAGCATCGCCCCGCGCATTGCGGCCCTGCTGCGCCGGCGACGCGCGGTCTACATCGGCCGCGCCAGCAATCACGTTGCGCTTTCCCATGTCGACAACCTCACCCATGCGCTGCTGCTGGCCGCCCAAGTGCCAGCAGCGGCCGGCCAAGTGTATCACCTAACGGACGGCGAACCCGTGACTGCGCGCGAGGTGGTCGACAGTTTGGCCGCGCTCTTGGGCACGGCGCGACCGCGCTGCTCCGTTCCGTTCTTCGTGCTGTACCTGGCGGCTGCCGCGATGGAAGGCGTGGCACGCCTGCTGCGCCGGCGCACGCCGCCGCCCTTCACACGCTACGGCGTGCGCCTGCTGGCCAGCGATTGTCGCTACGACAACCGCAAAGCCGAGCGCGATCTGGGCTTCAGACCAGCCGTGTCCCTACAGCAGGGACTCGCCGCTTTGTCCGGACATCTGTGAGGTGCAGCGGGTGGCGATCCATCTGGTTGCGGCCGATCAGATGCAAACGTCGGAGGAAAAGCTGACAATGTTCGAGCGGACCACGGTGACCGTGCCGTCGGACGCCACATGCACCTGCTCGCGCATGGTGATGATGGGCGCGCAATCGCTGGTGCAATCATCCGACGAACGGAGTGATGAAAAAGATCGAGGAGAGAGGTAGCTTCGCCATCGCCTGCAATCCCCACGACGGCTCCTGCCGATAGGCAGTCAATGGTTAATGATGGGAATCAGGCACATCGTGGAGCAGCCCACTGGGCAATCCCCTGGGTTCCATTGTCCCGCATCGAGTGGGTTGCCTTGGTCATCCAGGCACACGCCGTTTAACCTGCCAAGGTCACATTGTTCGCCGTGAGTGACGTCGACAACGCCATCGCCACAGCAGGCTCTGGCTCCCGCATCGTCTCCGTCAGCAGATGCGTCCTGCGCTTCAAGCAGACCTCCATCTGACCAAGCGTCGCCGCAAATAGCGTTTCGCCAGGTTTGGCATACGATGGATCGCAAACACTGCCTCTTTTCGTAGCAGAAACTGGGCCCGTCGCAGCCGGTTTCGTTCCACCACAGTATCTGGGTGTCGCCTGGATCGCAGAACTGTGGATCGTCGCAATGATTGCCCTCAGGCAACGCGCATAGTGTGGAGCCACACAAGTCCCTCAAGGTGTAGCAATCGCGTCCCGGTGGGCAGTCCCCCGAGTAGTCCAACGCCGGTCCCGCGGTGACCAGCTGGTCGCCAGTGTTGCACCAGGGGAATTCAAGACACGTTGGCTGAGCGGTGTCCGGGGCACCTTGGCCAGTCGTCGAACCTCCCGTGCCGCCCTGGCTGGTTGTAGAACCGACGGTGGCATCTTGGTTCGTACCACCCTGACTGCATGCCGCCAGCGTGATGATTGCAAACCCCAGACCCGCCGATGCGGGCATCGCCACCTCGCGTACTGTCTTCGTCATGAAGCTTTCCCCGCGGCTGTCTAGTTGATATCCCTGGCGAGCGACGGGTCTATACTATCGCGCCGAGGCGCCCCAGAAAACAATGTTGGTCTCTTGAAGTACTGTTCCGTTGCCGGTGTCCGTGTCGAGGCTGAGGACCTGTCCGGCGCAGGTCATGCCGTAGAGTTTGGGGCCGTAGGCAGCCAGACCGTAGATGCAATCGTAGCCGGTATCCCCGACAATCTGCCACGTGTGGGCCACGGGATCGAGCCCGATGAGATAGTCGTGGAGACCATAGCCGGTAATGGTCAAGAGCAAGCGGCCGTTGACGAAGGCCAGATCGCCGCTCGACGATCCCTGGCTGAAGCTCATGACGAGCACCAAGGCGCCGCTGGCAAGGTCAAGTGTGTAGAGGTTCGGTCCTCCCGCCACGTAAATGGTCCCATCGGGCGCCGCATCCATGGCATTGATGTTCGTCGCCGTGAATGTCGAGAGCGTCGTAGCACGACCCGTTTTCGCATCGATCTCGCTCGCGGCGCCGAAATCTACGCCGTAGAGCCTGCCGTTGGGCGCGAGCGCGATGTCTGTAAAGCTGTCCCCGCTGGGACCGATGAGCTGTGTGGTGCCGGACGGAAGGCGCAGGTCGAGCAGGTTACCGAGATTGTCGATGGCATAGGCTCTGGCTTGACAGCCGAGCACCGGATCGCAGGCATCCGCCGAAATGGCATCCGCAACGTTCCCGTCAGGCCGCCCCATTCGAACGAGGCCACCATCCTCGAGTGACGGCGCGCCCGGCGGCTGCGGCGAATTGTCCAGCGGGGTCCTGCCACAAGCGACTAGGCACAGCGTGATGATGGTGAACCCGCTGACATCGCCCAATTTGGTCATGAATGAATTCTTCATCTTACGCCAACGTTCCAGCAAATTCTCGGTTGTCAGCGAGGCCGAGAGCCGCCACGATGGAGCGCAACCCGTATGATTGATGTCGCCTCACTTGAACCGCTGGTCGACCAGCGCGATGTGATCCTGGTCACAGGCAAGGGCGGCACGGGCAAGAGCACCCTGGTGGCAGCCCTGGCTGCTCTGGCCGTGCGCCGGCGCGGGGGCGCGGTCGCCGTCGAATTTTCGGCGTACCGGCGCTTGCCCGAGTTGATCGCTCCAGACAGCGGGGTCAGGGTGGTCAAGATCGATCTCGACACCGCGGTGGAGCCCGCCTTGCGACGGCTGGTCAACATTCCCGTGGTGGCGCAGGCGGTGCTGCGCAACCGCGTCGTGCGCCAGTTCATCCGCACCTCGCCAGCCATGCGCGAGATGATCGTGCTCGACGAGTTGCGCGTCTTGGTCGACGAAAGCACCGCCCGGCATGTGCCGGTTATCGTGGATTTGCCGGCCACCGGCCATGCGCTGTCATTCTTGGATACCCCGCGCGCCGTGCAGCGCATGTTCCGTATCGGGCCAATCGCCCACGCAGCGGAACGGGTACAGCGCCTGCTACTCGACGGCAAGCGCTGCGAGATGGTGACCATCACCTTGCCCGAGGAACTGCCGGTCAACGAGACGCTGGAGCTTCTGCGCAAGGCCCGTCAGATGGGCATCGCAGCTCGTATGGTCGTGGTGAACCAGGTCCCGGCCATGCTGCTGCACGCCAGCGACCGGCCGCTACTGGAAATTCTGCAGCGTGAGAGTGAAGAGGCGCTGGCACGCTTGGCACTTGCGGCGCAGAGCCAGCTCGATGGGCTGGACCATGCACGAAAACAGATCGAGCGGCTGCGCGGCCTGGAGAGCGCCAGCGTGGTGGAGTTCCCGTCACGGCCTCCAACCCAAGCACCTGACGCCGGGCGATCGGTCCGGCCGAGCGAGCCGGCTGCTAGTAACGCCGCTGATCTGGCTACGCTCATCGCCGACGCGCCGCTGGTGGTGTGTGTAGGGCCGGGCGGCGTGGGCAAGACCACTCTCTCGGCGCTGCTCGCCTTGCGCCAGGCCGCGGCCGGGCGGCGCGCCCTGGTGCTGACCATCGATCCGGCGCGCCGTTTGGCCGATGCGCTCGGCCTCGACGAGCTGACCAACGATCCCATGGAGCTGACGGGATTTCGCAAGATGCACCCCACGGGCACGCTCAGCGCGCTCATGCTCGACCCCACGGCCACTTTCGATCACATGATCGCCCTGTTGGTGCCCGATCCGGTTCGACGAGAGGCATTGTTGTCGAACCGGGTGTACCAACACATCTCGCGCAGCCTGTCGGGAACCCTGGAGTACATGGCCGTCGAGCGCGTGCACGAGCTGTTTCGCACCGGCCGCTTCGATCGCGTGGTGCTGGACACCCCGCCCACGGGCAATGCCGTGGATTTTCTGGAAGCTCCCGATCGCGTGGCCACCTTCTTCAGCGACAAAATCACCCGCTGGTTCATGCCCACGCCGGCCGTGTCCTCGTGGACGTCGCGCCTGTGGAGTCGGGCTGGCGCCGCCGCGACCTCCCTCATCGCGCGCGTGGCAGGACCGTCGTTTGTCGACGAGACCATCGGGTTCTTTGCGGCGTTCTCCGATCTGCTCGGCCACTTCCGCTCGCGCGGCGAAGAGGTCGGCCGCTTGCTGCGCGATCCGCGTACTGTCTTTCTGGTGGTGTGCGCGCCGGATCCGGCCCGCATCGTCGAGGCTCAGGTCATCAGCGAACACCTAGCCGACGAGGGCTGCGTGCCTCGCGCTTTCATCGTCAACCGGGTGGAAGAAGCCTTCCTACCTGGGCCGGGCGAGATCGAGCGCGCGGTGGAGCGCGCGGCTGCTCTGCTGGGTGGCCTGGAAGAGCGCGAGCAGACCCGGGCGTTCATGGATCGTTTGGAAAAGCTGCGCCGCCAGCAGGAGTCGGCCGCCGCGCTGCATGCCCAAGTGGTGGAGGCGGTTCGCGAGTTCGCCGCCCCACGCCCGGTGTTCACAGTGCCCCGGGTTCCGGTGGGCGAAACCCCACGCGATTCGCTGCTTGCCATGTACCTCGGCTTGTTTGCTCGGGATGAGTGAGCGGTGGCGCGCTGAGGAAATTGAGCATAAAACGCATCGCGGCACTGCGAATCATTGAGCCACTCCCATGTGGGACGGCCACTGACTAGTACGATGCCACTCCATCGCTTCACGCCAATTCACAACCCGGAAGGCCCTTGCAAAATGGAAAACCGTCGTCACCACTTGTTCGCTCTGAGCGCCCTGTTTTCTCTCGCACTCGGATGCAGCTCAGGAACCGGAAATCCGCCCAACTCTGGGCCGCAGGGAGGTAGCAGCCAGGCTGGGTCTGGTGGGGCCGGCGCGGGCGCTGGGACGATTGGCAGCACCACGGCTCCCGCAACTGGCGGCGTCACCAGCGTCACGGGCGGCAGCAGCGTCGCTAGCGGCACTGCTCCTGGAACAGGCGGCGCAGTCAAAGGCGGCACCGCCGGTGACCTCGGCGGCTCCATCGCCAAGGGCGGCTCTGCCGGCGACCTCGGCGGCACCACCGCAACGGGCGGCTCGACCGGCGACCTCGGCGGCACCACCGCAACGGGCGGCTCGACCGGCGACCTCGGCGGCTCTACCGCAAAAGGCGGCACCACCGGCGACCTCGGCGGCTCCACCGCAAAGGGCGGCACCACCGGCGTCATTGGCGGTTCCACCGCAAAGGGCGGTACCACCGGCGTCATTGGCGGCACGACCGGCGGCACCACTGGCACGGGTGGAAAAGGCGGAGGCGGCGGAACGGTGACGGCCGGCGCCAGTGGCAGCGGTGGGGCCGTGGCAATCCCGGATGCTGGCCCGGTGGATCCCAACAAGAAGATCACGCTGTGGATGGTCGGCGACTCGACCATGCAGAACTGCCAAGGCACCGGCCAGTGCGGCTGGGCCTCTGAATTTCAGCAATACTGTGGCCCCAACGTCACGGTCTCCAATCAGGCACGCGGTGGCCGGAGTATCCAGACCTGGATCTGGGGCGATCCCAACGTCTCGAAAGACAACCCGACAATAGCGGGTGGCGAATGCACGGTCATTGATGACAAGACCTACTCCGACAACTGGACGACCATGCTCAATCCGACGAATGGAATGAAGCCGGGCGACTGGGTGTACATCGCGTTTGGCATCAACGACGGTACCGCCACCTGCAATCGGCATGTCGGATCGGCGCTTTACCAGTCTGACCTTACCTATTTGGCGACGACCATCAGATCGATGGGTGCGAACCCGATATTCGGCACGCCGACGAGTGGGCAGTCATGCCAAGGCTCGACCAACGTTGCCAACCGTGGATTCAGTCCGGAAACCAAGGCCGCTGGCACCGCCGACAATGTGCCGGTGGTTGATTTGACGACGCTTTCGGTGGCTCTGTACAACAGCCTCAAGCTCTGCCCGAGTGGCAGCGCGACCTTCTGGTTCGACGGCACCCATTTCAAGACCGCAGGCGCCACCCAAGTGGCGGGCGTCGTGGCCCAGGCCATCAAGGATCAAGGCATCGGTCTGGCGGCCTATCTGAAATAGTCAAATGGCGCCGCACCAAACCCGCGGCGCCGCCTGACCACGGGTCCATTTGGTTCCTGAGCTGCTTACGACGACCGATCGCCGCCACTGACCAGGCGCCGAAGTTTTTCGGCCACCACAGCGCCAAAGGCCAGCATGGCTCCCCAGCGCGTGGCGCTGCGCTCGATTCCGGCCACGGCGCAGCCGCCGCCGGAATTCCCCTTGCTGGCGTTTGTCCCGCTGGCTTGGGGGGCTCGGCTGCTGCCTCCGGCGCCCCCGGCTGGGTTCACCGTCGTCCCGCCAACGGCCCCGGTTCCGCCTGTCGCCGTCGAGCCCGCCGATGTCGAGGCAACGCTTGTTGCCGAATCGCTCGCTCCCCCCGCAGCGCCACCGCCTGAGGTGGCGCCACCAGAGGCGCTGTCACCTCCGCTGCCCAGATCTGTCGACCCGCCTGTCGCGCCGCCGGTTGCCCCTCCGGTCGCGCCATTTCCGCCAGTTGTGCCGCTGGTGCCGCCCGGAGCGCCGGCACCGCCGCTGCCGGTGCCTGCCGATCCGCTGCTTCCGCCGCTGCGCACTCCTCCGGTCCCACTTGTCCCGCCGCCGCCCGCGCCGGCCGACCCGCTGGTCCCACCGCTGCGCGTGCCTCCAGACGCGGTGGCACCCCCGCTGCCGCTGGCGCCTCCCGAGCCTCCAGCCCCGCCCGCGCCTGCGTCGGCGCCACTGCTGCCGTCAGACGGCGGCACCAAAACCCAAACCGGGTCCGTGGTGGCGTAGCCGAAGGTCGTCAGGTACGAGTCTATGGTGGCATCAACATGGGTCAACCCCAGGGCCGCTTCGCGGACTTTCTTGATGGTCAGGTAGTCCACCGCGGGAGCAAACACTCCCATGGTCAAATAGCACGGCATGAGCTCCGGCGTTCCTGTGTTTTGCGACTTGTTCGTGAACAGGGAGTCGACAAAACACAATTGCTGCCGCACCGGAGTTCCCCCGAGAATGGCATCGCTCTTGTTGATATTGAGCAGGTAATTAATGTCGTGTTTGGGAGCAAAGGTGCCGAAGTGGTTCTTCATGCACAGGGTGGCCCCGCCCATCAAATCGTGACCTTTGTTGTTTGCAATATTGATGAGAATGTCGATGGTGCCATTGGCGATTTGCGCGGTACAAGTGCCGGAGGAGCCGCCGGGAATCGTGGCGCTGACCGTGCCCCCCAATGAACCATTGAGATTGCTAACAACCGCTGGGATCTTGGTCGTGTCGGTTAGGCTGAAATAGGAAGTGTACAGCGATGTTCCAGTATAGGCAGACTGCCCATCGTAGATAATTATGTTCGCCGGCAGCACGCCATAGCCCGCGAGTATCGTGCAGAACTTCTGCACAATAGCCACGTGAGCCATGTTCTTGGTTTCCAGGCTATTCACCTTGATGGCGACTTTCGTGGCATTCCACGCCTTGCCTGACCTGAAGATGGCTTTCCAGGCCGCATCGGCCGTGGTCTGACTGGCCAGCTGCATGGCCATGGCATCCATATTCGCCTGCAATCGGGCCGTATCGATGGCGGTATTCTGCGCAGCGAACGTCATCGCCGGAGTGCTCTTCATCATCTTCGTGTCGACACACCCCACGACGCGCATGTTGCTGATGGTCGGATTGACCGCCAATGTTCCCGTGCTGGGCCACGCCGCAAATGCCCTGTCCGCTCTTGCCAGCACCAATCCCGCTGCGCCGGCGGCCGATATCTTGAGAAAATCCCGTCGTTGCTTCTGCATGAACAGATCCTTCTCTCAGAGGGTGAACGGAAGAACTGCTGACGCGATTGGCGAATCGCTGGCTACTACCCCTGGTTGATGGACGGCTGAGGTCCGGCTGACCAAGACTATTCATACCTGAATGCCCGGCTCTGATCGAGAGATGTTCAGTGTAGTGGGGACAATCCAGCAGAACAGCTCATTTTGCTTCCTCTTCAGGAAAGCAGACGCGCAGCGCCAGGCGACGGCTGCAAGTCTGCGTGGAGCTGCGTGGATGCCACTCCGGCCGCTTTTCGAGGTACTATTCGCGGCCCCATTCATGAGCACAGATCTGTCCGTCCTTGGCACATGGAATCCCGGCGCAGAGCCGGCTTGTTTCGACGCGGGCGCGCTTGCGACCGCGGTGGCGCGCGTGCGCGAGCCCTTGCACGTTGTGCGCGAAGGACCGCGCGGTCGACTGGGTGTGGCTCTTGGCGGACAGACTTCCCCCAACGGCGCGGGGTATCCCTTGCTTGGCACTCTGCCGGCGCTCTATCCTGAGTGGCTTGGGGATCGTTCGTTTTGCGAAACCCATGGCGTGCGTTTCCCCTACGTGGTGGGCGAGATGGCGCGCGGGATCACCACCGCGCGCATGGTCATCGCCATGGCGCGTGCGGGAATGATGGGTTTTTTCGGCGCGGGCGGGCTTGCTCCGTCCCAGGTGGGCAAGGCTCTCGACGAGATCGAGGCGGCGCTGGGCAAGGACGGGCCGGCCTGGGGCACCAACCTCATCCATTCCCCGCACAGCCCCGAGCTGGAAAATGTGATCGCGGATCTCTGTCTTTCCCGCGGGGTCAGGCACATCTGCGTCTCGGCCTTCATGGGGCTGACGCCTGCCGTGATTCTGTGCGCGGCCAAGGGACTGCACCGCGATCCCCAAGGCCGCATCCAGCGCCACCACCACATCTTCGCCAAGCTGTCACGGCCCGAGGTGGCCGAGGCATTCATGAGCCCGGCGCCGTCTGCGCTTCTGGAACCTCTCGTGCGCGCGGGCAAGCTGAGCGCCGAAGAAGCCGCCCTGGCCGCCCACGTCCCGGTGGCAGAAGACATCACGGCCGAAGCTGATTCAGGCGGGCACACCGACAACCGACCGCTCACAGCACTGGTTCCGGTGCTGCTCGCTTTGCGCGACCGGTTGTCGCCGCATCGTTACCCGCGCCCGATACGCGTGGGCGCAGCGGGCGGCTTGGGTACGCCCGCCGCAGTGGCCGCGGCCTTCTCTCTGGGCGCCGCCTATGTCGTCACCGGCTCGGTGAACCAAGCTGCGGTCGAGTCGGGCTTGGCCGAGGATGGCAAGCTCATGCTGGCCGAGGCGGGCCTGGCCGACGTGATGATGGCCCCGTGTGCGGACATGTTCGAGCTGGGGGTGAGGGTGCAGGTTCTGCGTCGCGGAACCATGTACGGCGGCCGCGCCCAGCGCCTGTACGATCTCTATCGTACCTACGACAGCCTGGAAGCGCTGCCGGCAGAAATTCGACAGCGTCTGGAGAGCGAAATTTTCGGCGCGACCTGCGACGAGGTTTGGTCCGAGGTGCGTGGCTTTTTCGAGACACGCGACCCTCGCGAGTTGGAGCGCGCCCAGAGCGAGCCCAAGCACCGCATGGCCCTGGTGTTTCGCTGGTACCTCGGCATGGCCAGCAAGTGGCCCGTGGTGGGTGAGTCGCGCCGGCGGCTGGACTACCAGATCTGGTGCGGCCCGGCCATGGGCGCTTTCAACGATTGGGTGCGCGGATCATTCCTAGAGGCGCAAGCGAATCGCAGCGTGGTGCAGATCGCGCTCAATCTCCTGGAAGGCGCGGCGGTGCTCACGCGCGCCCAACAACTGCGCGCGGCTGGTGTCGCCATGCCGGCCGCGGCGTTCGCTTTTTCGCCCCGATTTCTGGGCTAAATGGCACCGGCACCCACGCGCATCGTGCACAACGCTGACGCCATCGCCTGGCTGCAGGCACAAGGCAAACTGGCTGCCGCGAGCGTGATCACGTCGCTGCCAGATGTCTCGGAATTGCCGCAGCTGGGACTCGACGGCTGGCGGCGCTGGTTCGAGGACGCGGCCGTCCTGGTGATGGCGCGCACGCCCGACGAAGGCGTGGCCATCTTCTTCCAGAGCGACATCAAGCACGGCGGTTTGTGGATCGACAAAGGAGCGCTGATCAGTCGCGCCGCCGAACGCGCAGGCATGAGCCAGCTCTTTCACAAGATCGTCTGCCGCAAACCGCCCGGCACGACGAGCTTCGGTCGCGCGACCTACGCGCATATGCTGGGCTTCGCGCGCGGGCAGCCGCGCGCGCAAAAACAGGCGCGCGTCGATGTGCTGCCCGACGGAGGCTTTCAGCCAGGCCCAAAGTCGATGGGCGTGCATGCCTGCGTCGACGCCTGCCGTTTCGTCCAGTCCGAGACCACCACGCGCACTGTGGTCGATCCGTTTTGCGGCTGGGGCACGGTCCTGTCGGTGGCCAATGCCATGGGCCTGGATGCCGTGGGCGTGGACATCGCGCCGCGCATGTGCGGCCGGGCACGCAAGCTACGCATTGAGCTGGAGCCGGGTCTGGGTGATGTCACGACTTTTGTGTCACGAGGAAGAGGGTTGATACCTTCTGCTGCTGGTTTTCGTGGGTGAAGACCGCGTAGAGGATGCGGTCCATGCTGGTGCGGTCAGTGAAGACGCCCATGGG
>Ga0265330_10001878_pt1 | contig 11689 bp, 12 predicted proteins | sample 41919metaG_FD_202083 | JGI IMG/M metagenome (GOLD analysis project Ga0265330, IMG submission 202083) | Rhizosphere microbial communities from Carex aquatilis grown in University of Washington, Seatle, WA, United States - 4-19-19 metaG | ecosystem: Host-associated > Plants > Roots > Rhizosphere... | reverse complement strand
CGGCAGCGTGACGCGCGATTCGCGCGTCTTTGGCCCGGCGGGCTCCCCCCGCGACTAGGCGGCCCTGCCCAGGGGGGGCGGGGCCCGCAACGCTTGCGTAGTGTTCGTACCCAGCCTTTCCCATGTAGCGGCGCAGGAGGTGCGGGTCAGTCGCGCGGAGATCGACAATGATGAGGCCGTCGATGCAATTGCCGAAGGCTTCGTCGACATTGAAACTGAGCAGTGAGGCGCCAAGCCGCAAGTAGTGGCGCAGCAGCACCGGGAGGCCCTTGCGGTCGACCTCGATGTCGGACACCAGGGCCGAGACATCCTCCGTGTCGTGCACCAGCGCGGCCAGGGCCTCGCGTTCCGGTCGGGTCAGTCGTTCGCGTGGTGGGTTGCGTGGCTTGACCAGCGGCTCCAGTGTGGAATCGCCGCGCAGCTTGGAGAGAAACTCCACCATCAGACGACGTGACAGGCCCGCGTAGGCCCGGCTGATGCTCACCGGTCCGAACAGCACCTTGCACTCGGCATTGCGGACCAGGTACTCACCGATTCCACGCCAGAGCAAAGCCAACGGCGCCGCCTGGCCCTGGTACTCCTGCCGCACGAACGAGCGTCCGAGTTCCAACGCCGGCCCCAGGCGTTCGAGAAACCCGGGTTTGAACTTGAACAGCGTGTTGCTGTAGAGGCCCTCCGCGCCCCGGCGCGGGAGGATGCGGTCGACGCGGCCCAGACGATAGCTGCCCACGACTTCGTGCCGGACGGCGTTCCATAGAAACAGGTGGGCGTAGTGCTGGTCGAAGCCGTCCAGATCGCACGGCCGGCCCGTACCCTCGTGGACAGCCCGGAAGCTCTGCTCGCGCAGGCGGCCGATCTCGATCAGCAGAGAGGGAATCTCGTAGCGGCTGGCCACGAACACCCGGTAGTCGGCGTGCGCCGCCAGCAGCGCCGTTGCAGGCAGCGCCATGACCTCGTCCCGCAGGCAACGCGACGGCAGCGGCGTGCGCAGTGGCTGCGGGCGATTCTCAGGCTGGCTCGGGGCGAAACGCGGGCGGATGGCACCCTCCCGCCACTGCAGCATGTAGGTCTTGAAACGCAGGTACTCGGTCAAGGTCCGATCGTCCGGATAGCGCCTGATCTTGTGCGGCTCGATGGGGCGCCCGATGCGCACGGAAAAGCGAGACCGGCTGCCTTTGACGAACTCGGAGGGCAGCAGCGCCGTCCGGAGCCGCGGGTGGATCAGGCCGGAAAGCTGGAACGCCAGGCTGTTGTGACCCTCGAAGAACATGGTGACTACCGTCGCGCCGGTCCGGCGGACCAGTACAGCCACCGTCCGGTGCCAAGCAGGGTCGACGATGCAGCCCTGCCTCAGGTGTAGATGCGACACCGTCCCGGCCGGAAAGACGCCCAGAACGCCCCCTTGTGCCAGCCACTTCATGGCCAGGCGAAGTTGCGAGGCATTGCGCCGGGCAGCCTCCGCGCCGCCCAGGACGTCCACCGGAAGAATCCACGGGCGCAACTCGGGAATCCGGTGAAGCAATCGATTGGCCAGCAAGCGGAAGTCGGGGCGGACCTGGGTCAGGACGTCGCCCACGATCAGCCCGTCGGCGACGCCGAAGGGATGGTTGGCCACCACGACCAGCGGTCCGGTGGCCGGGATCTTGGCCAGGTCCTCGGGCGCAAGATCGTAGCTCATACCGGCGGTGCGCAGGGCCGTGGCGAAGTAGCTGCGATCAGCTGGCGATGGTGAGGCGAGTGAATAGATGTCGTTGATGGCGGAGAGGGAGAACGCCTGCTCGACGGGATTCTTGATCAATCGGAACAGGGTGCGAGCAACCGGGCTGTGAATGGCGGCGCCCAGATCGATGAGGCGCGCCGGGCGTTCGTCCTGGCCTGAGCGTTCGGCGTTGCTGCCGGACGCGACAGGAAATTCCGGTGCTAGAGGCACCAGATGGGCACTCCCTGCTCGGCGGTGGCAAACCAGTCTTCCAGGCGCAGCGTGCGCAGCAACTCGTCTCGCTCGAAATCCTCCAGGTCTGTCTCGGGCTCAGCCTGCGGCGTACTCTGGAAAGGGCTCCGGGCCAGGCTGTGGTTTCGATCGACTTGCTTGACCAGCGGCATGTGAGCCTCCTCGCTGGAAGGCAATAATAGGATGTAGCGCGTGCTAGCCGCGTGACAGGTGGGCAACCTTTCTGTGGCAATGGCGCGAGGCCTGCTCACTGCGAAGCAGCGTGCCTGAACAGGGCTGCATTGCGGCGCTGGACGCCTTCCAACCAGTCGACCGTGCGAACCCTGAGGAAGCGGCGGTGCAAGGCTTGCGCGCGATCCCTGAGACGCGCACTCACCCCACGAGCCGCAGCTGAACGCGCGGGTTTCCCCTGGGCCTCCCAGGAGGCTGCTGCACGTGCAATCCAATCGGCCAGCACGAAGGCATCATGAAGCTGTCCCAGAATATCTTGCAGCTCCTTGAAATGCTTCACGGCCGTGGCGCGGCCACCGAACAGGGCGCGATCCAACTCGGCGGCGTAGCGTAGCCAGCGACAGCGCCTGCGAATTGCGTGCAGGGCCATTGGGGCGAAGTGACTGCCCAGTGCGCGCAGCTCTTCGAGCGCCGCCCGAGTGTGCTTCCGGCGCGCACTTGCCAGCCGCAAGGCAGCTTCGCCCGAATCCGTTCCGCCGCGCACCATCAGGATGTCCAGGTCTTCGCGCAATCGAGTCGCATCGAAATCAGCGAGCGCCTTGGCAAGCTTCCGGTGAGCCCGCACACGCTCGGCAGCAAGCCGGTCGTGCAGGAGACGAACGACCAGCGGCGTGACCCTCGCATGCGGCGCTTGCTCGTCGAAGAGCGCGGCACACACATCGAGGTCGCGGCCCTGGCCGGCCAGCCGGGTCAGTGCGCGCAATCGCTTGAGCGAGCGCCGCACCCGACGGCCTGCTGGCTTCTGCGCAGCCACGGGCAGGGCCACGCGCAACCGGCGCGAGGCCACCCGGATCTGGTGAATTGGCTCCTCCTGCCCGGCCTGGGCCTCGGGCAGATTGGCGAACAGCCGTTGCACGTGCTCGCGCACGAATTGCGTGGTGGGCCGATCGCTTTGCGGGCGCGGGGGCTTCACGGTGCGGCCAGTCTGGAATGAGAATCGGCCGCGGACAAGAACGCGCGCGCCATGCGAGTATAATGGCGCCCATGAAGCTCAAGAATCTCGTCGAAGAAACCCGCAGGCTATGCCAGCCCTACTGCATCACCAACGGCAAGGACTTCCGGCTCAAAAATGTCGATCCGTCCGACACCCGTCCGCTCAAATCCGACGACAAAGCGCGCGCCAAGGAAACCCTTGAGATGGGCATCGAAGCTCTGGCCGAGTTGCAAGACATGCTCTATGCGCAGGACTCCTGGGCGGTGCTGCTCGTCTTTCAAGCCATGGACGCCGCCGGCAAGGACGGCGCCATCAAGCATGTCATGTCCGGCATCAACCCGCAGGGTTGCCAGGTGGCATCGTTCAAGGCGCCGTCGGCCGAGGAGATGGATCATGACTTCCTCTGGCGCTGTCAGAAGAGTTTGCCCGAACGGGGTCGCATCGGGATCTTCAATCGCTCCTACTACGAAGAAGTGCTGGTGGTGCGCGTGCATCCCGAGTTTCTCGAAGGGCAGAAGCTGCCGCCTTCCCTAGTCGGCAAGAAGATCTGGGACCATCGCTTCGAGGACATCTGCGCTTTCGAGCGCTATCTCGCCCGCAACGGCATCGCCATCTGCAAGTTCTTCCTGCACGTTTCACATGCCGAGCAGAGACGGCGTTTTCTCGAACGCCTCGACACTCCGGAGAAGAACTGGAAGTTTTCGGCGGCGGACATCGCCGAGCGCCAGCACTGGCGGGAATACATGACCGCCTACCAGGATATGATTCGCGCCACCGCGACGCCCTGGGCGCCCTGGTACGTGGTGCCGGCAGACCACAAGTGGTTCACCCGCGCGGTGGTGGCCGGCGCGGTCATTGACGTGCTGGCATCGCTCGACCTGCACTACCCCGAGGTGAATGAGGGCAAGCGCGCCGAGCTGGCTGCGGCCCGCAAGGCGTTGCATGCGGGCAAAGCGCCGTCGCCCCGCTGATCGGTTCACAACAAATTGCTGGCGAGTTCAGCCAGGGTCGAACGCTCGCCCTTGGTCAGATTGACGTGGGCGTAGAGGCTCTGGCCCTTCATCCGATCGATGAGGTAGCTGAGGCCGTTGGAATGCGTGTTCAAGTAGGGATGATCGATCTGGAAGATGTCGCCCGTGAACACGACCTTGGTGCCTTCGCCGGCACGGGTGATGATGGTCTTCACCTCGTGCGGGGTCAGGTTCTGCGCCTCGTCGACGATGAAGTAGATCCCGACCAGGCTGCGGCCGCGAATGTAGGCCAGCGGCGCGATGACCAGCTTCTTCTCGTCGAGCAGATCGCCGATCTTCCTGTGTTTCGGATCGCTGTCGCCAAATTGATTACGGATGACCCCAAGGTTGTCGAAGAGCGGCTGCATGTACGGATCCAGCTTGGACTGGATGTCGCCGGGTAGATAGCCGATGTCTTTGTTGGACAGCGGCACCACCGGCCGCGCCATGAAGACCTGGCGGTAGTTCTTGCGACATTCCAGCGCCGCCGCGAGCGCCAACAGGGTCTTGCCCGTTCCCGCCTTGCCCGAGACGGTCACCAGACTGACGTCGGGATTGAGGAGAGCGTGCAGGGCGAAGGCCTGCTCGGCATTGCGGGGAATAATGCCGTAGGCCCCAACCTTGTTGACATGACGAATCTGCTTTCGCTCGCTGTCCAAGGTCGCCAGGGCGGACTTGCGACCGTTGCGTAGGATCAAACCCTCGTTGGGCAGCGGCGCGGGATCCAGCGACAACTCGCCCACGGCCACAGAATGCGGTGGGGCGTAGAGCCGGTCAATTATCTGCTCGCTGATGTGTTCGTACAGGCGCACGCCATGGTACAGGGTGGAGATGTCCTTGACGTGGTCGCTGCGGTAGTCCTGCGCGGTGAGGCCAATGGCCTTGGCCTTCATGCGCAGGTTCACGTCCTTGCTGACCAGGATGACCTGACGCTTTGGCTGCTTGCGCGCCAGTCGGTAGGCGATGTTGAGGATCTCATGATCTGCGGTGCGGGTGTCGAAGGCCAGCTTCAGGTCTGGATGAAACTCCTGCCCGACCTGCACCATCAGGCGCCCGAGGCCATCCCCGATCTTGACGCCGGTCTCGAACAGCGGCTCGGAGGACAGGGCGTCGATGGCGCGCAGGAACTCGCGCGCGTGGTAGTTGAGCGACTCGTTCCCCTTCTTGAAGTTATCGAGCTCCTCGATAACCGTGATGGGAATGACGATGTCGTTCTCCTCGAAGTGGTAGATGCACTTGCTGTCGTGGAGAGGAACGTTGGTGTCGAGAACGAAGAGTTTGCGTTTTGCCATCCGTCGGCTCTGACGACTCACTTTCTCCTAGAGTAGTGGGAGGGCGCGTGTCTGTCACGAGAGAATCGTCAAGCCCCACCAGATCGCCAAGGTTATCGAGGCGGCCTGACCGCGCCCGGCGCGCGCCGAGCGACTGCGTGCCTAATCCCCGCGACGACTTTTCGTACGCTGCGCCCGCGACCGTGAGCCGTACGAGTCGATCGAAGCCTTCCCAAAACCTGCTGTCGAGGACATGGCATCTCGAAGGCTTCTGCCTGGGATTCGGAGTAGACGCCCCTTTTCCCGGCTCACGTCCCACGTAGGGGCGACCTGCGGTCGCCCTCCGGGCGGCAATGTCTCCCGCACAGGCAGCAACCGCGTCGTCCGGCGAGATCGGGTGGTCGAAACGTGCCGGTGGGGCGACCGCAGGTCGCCCCTACATGCGAGCGGCCGCCTACTCCGAATCCCAGTTTCTGCCTGCGCACTTGCAGTTGCGCGACCAAGATTCCAGAATCTTCCGGTGCGTAGACGCGCAGGCACTTCTTGAACCTGGAAGGAACAGACATGCCGAACAAACTACACGTGATGCGTTTTCCGCTCGTGCTCTGGCTCGCGCTGGCGGGTCTGACGACATTGGGCTGCGCCCACTCCGTGGCACCGAGGCGCGTGCGCTACGCCGACATCAACAACGGCGCGCTGCAAGGGTACGCGGGAGCTGAGCCACTCATTATCGAATTCCAGCCGGGCGACCGGCTGCCTGTGAATTTCGAGTTCACCGGCGAGGATTTCGAGCTGCAACCGCAGCACCCACCGCTCGAACTCGTCGCCAAGCGACACGGCTTCGTACGCATCAGTGCGAATGGCATCCGCACAAGCCCCGATCCCGATCGCTTCGACATCAAGCCAAGCCAGCCGGGAAGCTTTCGCGTGGGATTCGGTGCGGCTCAAGGCAAGCCCGCCAAGCTCGACGTAGTGATTGCAGCGCCACGGCGCTGATGTTGCGTGAGCCAACTGGCTCGCCGAGTTGGTGTCGGAGTGGGCAGTGGAGCCCGCGGAATCGTCAGCCCTCTTCAGGAGAGAAATCGAACGCGAGCGTAATCTTGGTCTCGCACCCGCACATATTTTGGGGGCGCTCCAATTCTCAAGCGCCGGATCGTTAATACTCGACCAGCTCGATCCGGTTTCCCTCAGGATCGTCGAACGCGGCTTCGTAGTACCCATCGCCCGTCACGCGAGGCCGACTCAAGACGGCGAGGTTTTGACCCTCAAGACGAGACACGGCTTCATCCACGTTCTTCCGAGAGCCAAGCCTAAGCGCGACATGCGCGTACCCGAATGCGGACGACTCCGATTTGCTCTCAATCTTGCTCGCCGGTCGGCTCATTATCTCCACGCGAGCACCCGCGCCGAACGACAGGAAGTAAGAACGAAGACCCGTCCGGCGATTCTCGTATCGCTCGCCGCTTGTCGCGCCGAGCATCGTCACATAGAACTCGCGCATCCGCTCGAGATCTCGAACCCAGATCGCGACGTGATCGATCCGAATGGCGTTCATGTTCTTGGGCGACGATACACCCACGCCTGGCCTTGTGCGAACGAGGCGCGAGCAACACCGAGTGCGGGCGTCAGCGCTGCCGCAGATTGCTCTCAAGCATGGCGACCACGCTGCGCAGATTGGCGTCTTGAGCGAGCAGGCCGTCGATCTTTTTGACCGCGCTGATGACGGTTGAGTGATCCTTGCCGCCAAAACGGCTACCAATCTCCGGGAAGCTTGAACCCGTGAGTTTCCGCGCCAGGTACATCGCGATCATGCGAGGCCGGGCCACGGACTGGAGGCGCGTTTGCCCGCGCAGATCGTGCAACTTGATATCGAAGTAGGTTGCCACCTCGCGCTGGATGGCCTCGATGCTGAAGCCCTGTGGGGTCGCGCTCACCAGGTTCTTCAGAACCTCCTCCGCGAACTCCTTGTCGATGCTGCGGCCCGCGATCGAAGATCGAGCTGACAGTTGCGACAGCGCACCTTCCAGCTCGCGGACATTGGAACGGATCGCGGTGGCAATGGCCAGAGCCACCTCGTCGCTCATGGCCATCTTCTCACTCTCGGCCTTGCGCTTGACGATGGCAACCCGCGTTTCCAAATCGGGACGGCCGATTTCCGCGATCAGGCCCCAGGCGAACCGGCTCCGCAAACGATCCTCGACTCCCGGCAACTCGGCGGGCAGCCTATCGCTGGTGAGGACGATCTGCTTGTGCGCCAGATGGAGGGCGTTGAAGGTGTGGAAGAACTCATCCTGCGTGCTGTCTTTGTTGGAGAGGAACTGGATGTCATCCATCAACAGAACGTCCGGCGTCTCGCGGTAGCACGCGCGAAACTCATCCATAAGGCTGACGCTGCTCGGCTGCCTGCGCTGGTTCAACATCGACCGGATGAAGTGAGTGACGAACTGCTCGCAGGTCACCACCGTGATCCGCCAGTCCGGGTGCTGGCGGTGGATCTCGTGCCCGATGGCGTGCAGGAGGTGCGTCTTCCCCAGCCCGACACCCCCGTAGAGGAACAGGGGGTTGTATTTCGAGCCCGGAGAACTCGCCACCATGCGCGCCGCCGCATGACCGAACTGGTTTCTCGCGCCGACCACGAATGTCTCGAAAGTGTATCGGCTGTCCAGGCCGCCCGGCGGCGGACGCCAAGCCGGAACCTCCTCCAATGGCTCGCTTGCGACATCCTGTGACGTGGCCGGCGTCGGCGCCTCGTCCGCAACTTCAAACTCCACAGCGAAGGTTCTCTGCGCGTGCTCCTGGAGATTCTCCAGAATGGAAGGAAGGAAGTTGTCTTCGAACCATTCCTTGTGAAAGCGGTTGGGCACCCGTAAGCGGATGCGACCCTCGGTGATGCCCAGGCATTCTATGGGGCGCAACCACTGTTCGCGGTTCTGCGCCTTGACCCTTCCTTCGATCGAACGGACAGCTTCGCCCCAGATCCCTATCATTGTTCTATCCACAGCAAGGTCAGTAGAGAAACCCAAACGATGTCAGCAAGTTGAATGCCGCGTCCACCTGTCTATCAACAGGTACAGGTTGGCCGCTCCCATGGTCCCCTCCCACGTGGGATTCAGCGAGGCGATCCGATGGCGGACGGCCTAACTATCAACCGCGCATCTCACCGACAAGTTAAAAAGCGGGCGTTGCGAAAATGCCGAAGATCAGGGCAATTTTCTTCGCGCGAGGATCGGGAAGCTCGCCGCGGGATACGCTGGAGTATCTCGTCCTCCCGCAAACCGTTCGCGATTGCTCAGGAATTTGGCGACGCGAAGATCCAGCATCCCAATCGCTATGAGATCTCCGGGCTTGCCGCACGATCGGACGAGGAAACCGGCGCAGGATGCGGCCTCGCGCAACCGTAACCGTGCGATGGACGGGTTCTCCGACGGGTCGAAAGCCTCACTCACGAAGACACGTTTCGAGGTGCCGTCGACAAGAAGACGGCACACCGACCTGCGGCATCGGGTTCTCGACGGGGCAGGCCAGCACGGGCAGGGTGAGGCTGGAACGCGTCAAGGTCGATCGCGCGGGTCCGCAGGGCAAGGCGAATTCGCTCAACAATTTCGAGGCGGTTGCAGTTGCGTCGCCAAGACTGCACAATGTTCTCGAGCGCAGCTGCGCGCCGAGTTCTTGCGGCTCACAACCCCTCCACGCTGTGCTATATACGGCCCGCCGAGGATCCGGTCCCCATGAGAGAAGTACCCACTCCGCGCTACCAGCTGGTCGACAGCGTGCCTGGTTTCGTGGTCGTCGAGCGCGCGGCGCCTTCCAACCAAGCTCGCTGCTATTTTTGCGCCGATGCAACCGCCCCCAAGGAGGCCTACCGGGAGGGGGATCAGGAATGGCACTTCGAGGAGGCCGCGCAATCGTTCCAGTTCTCGGTGCGCGACAACGTGACCGGCGAAGTGGTGCGCTTCCACGAGCTGCTAGGGCTGCTCTACTACGCGTGCCTGGAGCCGGGCTCGCAGCTGCGTCGCATTGGAGAGATCTCCCACTCGGTCGGCATCTCGATCTACATCGCCATCACCTACGATTCTCCCGACGGCACGCCTTGCGAGGTGGCGGCCAGCAAGCTCGAATGGCTCAACCGGGCCTTCAACGACCGCATTCGCACGCCCGGAAAAAAGATCCTCATCCTTCCCGACCTATTCGGGATCCAAAAGCAGGTGTCGAGTGGCCAGATCATGCTCGACTTCAGCCTGACCACCCTGACAGAGCGAAGCGATTCAGTCGCCTAGTTGCCGAGGAGAGACACAAATGAGACTGCAGCAGATCGCCGACAAACTGGGGCTCGAAAAACTCACCCCGGTGTTCGACCAGGACATCGACGGGGTCTACATCTCCGACATGATCAGTGATGTGATCGCCAACGCCAAGCCTGGCAACCTGCTGGTCACCGTGCAGGTACACGCCAACGCGGTCGCGGCAGCCAACCTGGTCGACGTGTGTGCGATCGTTCTAGCCCAGGGCAAGCGGCCCGGCGACGACGTCCTACGCATGGCGGAAAAGGCCAAAATCACCGTCCTGTCCACTCCCCTCAATCGCTGGCAGGTAGCGAGCAAGCTCTATGAAGTGGGGCTGCGCTAGGCGAACCCTCCCGTGCAGCTGCGGCACATTGTGTCTGTGCTCTCCTGTGAGATCCTTTCGGGGGAGGACCTCCTCGGTCTGGGTATCGACTGCTGCTTTGCCGCGGATCTGATGAGCGACGTGCTGGCCTCTGCGCCGAACGGGGCGTTGCTGGTCACCGGGCTGGCCAGTTCCCAGATGGTGCACACTGCGGAGGTGGCCGACCTGGCCGCCATCGTTCTGGTGGCTGGCAAGCGTCCAGAAAATGAGGCGCTGGCGTTCGCCCGGCAACGCAAGCTGCCCCTGCTGCTCACCGGACTCAGCATGTTCGAGGCTTGCAGCCTGCTGTCTCAGCACGGACTACGGGGCGCAGTGCGGAAGGAATGACTGGTGGACCGGGACAGCCTCTACCGCGAAACCTTCCCGATCAAAGGGGATGACTTCGAGCGCGGTGGCGAGGTGGCGACCCGGGTCAAGGCGCTGTTACAGCAACTCGGTCTGCCACGCGACGTGATCCGCCGGCTGTCCATCGCCAACTTCGAGGCCGAGATGAACGTGGTCATGTACGCCCGCGAGGCCACGCTCGAAGTCCTGGTGTTCCCCGACTTGATTCGCGTCCAGGTGGTGGATCGAGGACCTGGGATAGCGGACATCAACTGGGCCATGCAGGAAGGCCACTCCACGGCCACCGAAGCCATGCGAGCCCGGGGCTTCGGCGCCGGACTCGGGCTGCCCAACATCCAACGCAACACGGACGAATTCGAGGTGAAGTCGGACGTGGGCGTCGGCACTACACTCCGGTACGCGGTCTACACGACCCCGCGTCCCAAGGAAGGCTAGGAGGCGACCCCGTGGCAGAGCGAGAGCCCGCCATCATCGCCGATCACAGCCTCTGCATCGGGTGTTCTGCCTGCACGCGGGTGTGCCCGACACGTGCGCTACGGGTCCGCGACAAAATCGTCCAAGCCAAGGAGGAACGTTGCCTGAAGTGTGGCGCCTGCATCTTCGAGTGCAAGCACGGCGCCCTGCGCGCGCACACCTCGACCTCGGCGGACCTGGAGCGGTTCAAGATACGGGTGGCGCTTCCCTCGCTGGTGCTCTACGGGCAATTTGGGGAAGACGTCCGTCCGGGTCAGATTCTCCGCGCTTTTCGCTCCTTGGGCTTCGACCTTGCCTGCGACATCTCGTGGGTCTGCGAGATGGTGGCCACGGCCAGCGACGCTTATCTGACGGACTGCCGCGGGCCCTGGCCGCAGATCTCCATGACCTGTCCCGCGGTGGTCCGGCTGATCCAGCTGAAATACCCCGATCTGATTCCCCACTTGGTTCCCATCGATCCGCCGTGTGAAGTGGCGCCGCGAGTGCATCGGGGGCGACTGGCCGCCGAGTATGGGGTGAAGCCCTCGGAAGTCGGGATGTTCTACATAAGTCCCTGCACCGCGTTGGTGGACGCCATCGAGCGGCCGCTCGGCCGTCGACCCTCGTCGCTCGACGGTGCTTTTTCCATTTCCGAGCTGTACGGACCGCTTCTGCGCGCCCTGCGCAACAGCCCAGATGGTGACTCGGACGAACAGGTGAGCATCCGCGGTTTGCGTTGGGTCATGGCGAGCGGCGAGATCCCGGGCATGCGCAACGTCAACTCGATCTCGGTCAAGGGGCTGCAGGACGTGACCTACGTCCTGGATCG